>Ga0181528_10002821_pt1 | contig 10730 bp, 11 predicted proteins | sample PEATcosm2014_Bin_47_FD_119742 | JGI IMG/M metagenome (GOLD analysis project Ga0181528, IMG submission 119742) | Peatland microbial communities from MTU Mesocosm Facility, Houghton, MI, USA - PEATcosm2014_Bin10_10_metaG | ecosystem: Environmental > Terrestrial > Soil > Wetlands > Peat | place... | reverse complement strand
TCAACGACCCGAGCGCTGGCAGCACGATAGTAGTAGTCGTCGGCATCGCGAAATCCGCAGTAGCGGGAGACGATTTTGTGATCGAACTGGCGAATGGAGTGGACTGGCCCAATCTCTGCTGGAGGTGCATATCTGGCCGGGAACAGCTGCCACTTGCGGGCGTAGCGGGCCCTCAGCCCGCGCAGAAAGTTCCACTCATAACCGCGGTTCAAGGGCTCATGCAGGGCATCTGCGCCGGGGGCAAGGTCAATGGCCGGGCACACCGCGGCTACGGCGCAGACCGGTGGCTGGCTACCCCACTCCCCCGCCAGTTTAAGCACCAGGTTTCCCCCCATGGAGTAACCCACCAGCGCAACGCGTCGCAAGCCAAACTGCCGCTCGTAGTGGCGCACAACCGCACCCACATCGCCGGAAAGCCCGGAGTGGTAGAGCGTCGGAGTCAACCCATCCGTTGCGCCGCAATTGCGCATATTCATGCGGATCACGTTGAAGCCGGCGGCCCAGGCCCGCGCGGTGATGCCTTGAATGTAGCGAGAATTGGAGGACCCCTCCAAGCCGTGCACCAGCACCAGGGTTAGACATGAGGAGCGCTCCAGCTCTGCCTGCCAGTGGCATTGGCACAGCACCCGGCTGCCGTCTTCCGCATCCACCTCTACGGTTTCTTCAACACCTGCGAAACGCAAAGGCGAGCGGGGAAGATAATTGCCCACAATCGTCTGAAGGTGGCCGTTGCTCAGGCCGCGCCTTGGCTGGAATTGCGTAAGCCACTCCGGCAACCCCGATGGCCTGGGGTTAAACTCTTCATTTCCATTATTGAATGGGTTCACGGAGACTCGGCAATTCGGCCAACTGGGCTCATGTTGCCCCTGCGGTCCGTGCAATTTTGGGGCGGCTAATGGGGATCGAACCCATGACATCCTGAGCCACAGTCAGGCGTTCTGCCGCTGAACTATAGCCGCCATGTACCTGTACGATTGTAGCATCGAATCAGCCTGCCGGAAGCACCCAGGCCGAAGGGAAAACCGCCCTTGCTCCGCTCCCCGTCCAGGCCGCTGCCCCGGTCGCAGCCCGCCAGTCCAGCACAGGCAACCCATTCTGCGGACGCCCATCCCCCGTCCCCGGACCGATGGAGCCACGCCGCTCGGCTTTTCCAGGACAGCACCCTGCACCGGCTCGAGATTCTGCTGGACGAGGCCTTTCAGATTCCCGGCACCCGCATTCGCTTCGGCTGGGACGGCATCATCGGACTCATTCCCGGGCTCGGAGACGTGCTGGGCGGATTGCTCTCGCTGGTCATTCCGCTGGCGGGCTGGGTGCGCGGTGTGCCTTATGTGACCCTGGTACGCATGGCTGTCAACCTGGCCATCGGCGTGCTCCTGGGCTCGGTTCCCCTGTTCGGAGACATCTTCGACATATTCTGGAAGGCCAACCGCCGCAACTACCTGCTGCTCCGCCGTCATCTGGGCGAACCTCGACGCCACACCGCCCGTGACTGGACCTTTCTCCTGCTTTTTACCTTCGTACTCGCACTGGTTTTCGCTGTTCCCGTGGCAATCGCGATCTGGCTCATCATCTGGTTGCTTGGCCGCCTTTAACGCCTCCCTGCATTGCCCGAATCCAATTCGCGATACAATCGAGCAGGAACGTCGGGGCGTAGCGCAGCCTGGTAGCGCATCTGCTTTGGGAGCAGAGGGCCGGGGGTTCGAATCCCTCCGCCCCGACCATTATCAACTCATTGGAACTGAACCGCTTTAGCCGTATTCGGTTTGAATTCAGCGGATTCCATGCTCTCCAAACAGTTCCCTGGCGTCTATGGAATCAATGCTGTGGAACCCATTCTACCCGAAATAGGTATCAGTGGTATCACCCGATTTGCCCGCTAGCCGACGCAAATCGGGTGGAGAGCAATGCGCACTCCAGCCCCCTAATCCAACCAAGCGAAATTCGAGAAGGCACATGAACGTCGTCGATGAGCGATTCGGCCTTTACGCCAACGGGCAACGGGAAGCACCTATCAGCCTAGGCCGTTTTACGGCCAAGTGAATCGAACACGTTAAAGAAGCCCTGACCTGCCGGGCGGGTAGTGCACAAGTAGTAATTGATGAGTAGACGGTGCTCCAGGCACAACCGCGGATTTGTCACTGCTAGATTCCCCGTGTTGTGGTATGTTTTTGCGCCAAAGGGAGACTGCCATGGCGATCGCAAGTGAGGCTGTCCCGCATCCGACGGCGCAGCCCAACTCACTCGCCGCTATTACCGCGCGCTGTGCATCCGGCCGGATCTCGTGGACGGGTCCCCTGCTCCTGCTCCTTGCCCGCTCCATAATGTGGATGACCGCGCAGGGTCTTGTGGCGCTGTTGTTCATGCTGCAGCACAGGCCCAACCCATGGCGCCAAGCCTGCTACTGGTGGAGCGTCTGTTACACGCTCGCCGACGTCGTATGTCTTCTCGCGATGCACTTCTTCCTTAAGCGCGAAGGCCTTCGCCTGCGCGATCTCTTGGGCCCCCTCCGCTTGCGTTGGGGTCACGATGTCTTCCTCGGCGTCGGCTATTTCCTGCTGTTCTCTCCGGGCTTCTTCGCCGGAGGCTTCCTGTCCCAACGGCTCTTCTACGGAACCAACGGAGTAAACCCGAGCAACTTCATTCTCTCGTCCCACGCGCTCCCGCTCTGGGCTGTTGCGTACAGCATCACCTTGTTTTGGTTAATCAACTCTGTTGTCGAGGAGGCAACCTACCAGGGGTATGTGCTGCCCAGGCTAGAAGCTCTCACCGGGCACACATGGATCGCCTTCAGCGCGGTTGTCTTCTTTTTCTCGCTGCAGCATTGCGTCCTCGGCTTCGTTCCCGACTGGCGCAGCATCGCCTGCCGCTTCTTCGGATTCGCGCCCGGCGTCGCCATCATCGTTGCCATCTACATGCGCACCCGTCGCTTGGCACCGCTGATCGTGGGCCATTGGATAATCGATATTACGGCCGTCCTCATGTGCAATGTCTTCTAGAATGTCCCTTACCCCAGGTATTGACGATCTCGCACGATGACGCTTGTACGACGCTCAATCGGGAACAAGCATTGCATTGTCGTTTCTAGTGTCTAACTATGGATTTGCACAGCCAGCCGGCGGTTAGTGAACGAAATGCAGGAAGATGGCAGAGATCATGGCCAGGTTGCAGGCGGCATGGGCCACCACGGCACACCATAGGGATCTGCCTTCGCAAAAAGCCCCGTGGATCTCCCCTTGTGACTGGGGCCACGGAATTTGTCGCACAGCTGTGCTAAATAGCACAAGTGTTCCCCGAAGAGCCTTTCCTTTCACCTGATGCCGGCTCTCCGCTGAATCGACCGGAGTCTTCATGGCATCACAATCGTTCGACGTTGAGCCAACCGCTCCCCACGCAGAAGACGAATGGACCCGGCAGTCCTGCGGATTCTACGCTTGTCCAACATGCAAGCAGGATCTGAAACCGGCGTACGATGGGCTTTTTTGCCGTGGCTGTGGGACGACCTATCCCCTCCTGAGAGGGATTCCCGATTTCCTCGTAGGCAATCTTGCAGAGAGCAGCAATCGATCCATACGCGTGGTCGGGAACTGGGACTCTCGGACGCTGGTTGATTTCATGGCATCCGTCTACGAAACATGCATCTATCCGGCCGTGTGCAACCTGTATGGCGGGTGGCACAGCACGTCCTTAAAGCTGCTGGCACATGATCTGTCTGACATCGTAGGATCTCGGGACGGCCTCATTCTGGATGTGGCTTGCGGCCCGGGAACCTACGGGCGACGTATTGCTTCTGCGTCACGGACCGTCATTGGCATTGACATCTGCATGAGCATGATGCGCCAGGGCGCCCGTTATGTCCAAAGAGAACATATTCCAAACGTGCACTTCGCTCGTGCCATGGTGGAGGCGCTGCCGTTCCGGTCTGGTCTGTTTGACGCCGCGATCTGCGCAGGCTCCTTGAATCATTTCTCCGACGTAGTCCTCGCTTTGCGCGAGATCAACCGCACCATGAAAGCCGGAGCACCGCTGGCAGTGATGTGCTTTGCCCTAATCGACTCGGGTCTCATGAAATACAAATCGATACGCGAACGCGCCGAGAAAGGCGGCGGTCACATCTACAGCGTCGCTGATCTCGAGCGGTATGTGGTCGAAGCAGGCTTTGAGGACTTTCGCCCCCACACATATGGCTCTGTCCTGGTATTCAGTGCCCGCAAAGGGCTGAGGTAGTGCGATGGGGCTCAGCCGAAAGCTCATCACGATCGGAGTGTTATTCCTGGCGACGCTAGCAACTGGCTTCTGGCGCGGTAACGCAGGAAGCCCAGCCTTCCCGGGCCTTCTCCACAAGCTTTTAGGTCTCGCCTGGGTCATCTATACCGCAATTGTGGTCTACCATGCGGGGAGGCCGGTTGAATCGAGAGCTGCTTTCTTTTCGGCGATTGCGGTCCTCGCGTTATCGATGGTTGCGTTGATCGCAACCGGCTCCTTGCTTACCATGCCGCAGCACGAGAACGCCGCCTGGCTCCATGCGCATCGCATCGCGTCAGCCATTGCCGCGATTGCAGGGGGTGTAACCGTGCGCCTGCTCATGCTGAACGGGCAGTAACGCGCGAATCGGTGCTTTTGCTTTCATTCTTCGCTTTGGAAGACGGCCCCGAACCATACTTCCGGGCGTGCGGTCAGTCGGCATCTCCAGCCGTTCGCAATTGGCGCGAGAGCGATAGGAATCCGTCAGTGTTTTAGAGCGACGGGGTCCGTGGGGAGTTGGAAGGCTGCGAAGCTTCCGCACGGCCTATCTTGCGACGGATCTCTTCCTCAACGATGATCTGGGTGATGATGGTGGCGGCGAGGGTGATCCAGAATAACGCCCAACCCGGATGGGTGGGCGAGACATACCTGCCAATTCCCAAAATCCAACCACCAGTGCCGACGGCGGTGCCAACAGCAGTGGCCCACAAGGTCGATCTTCTGACCATGATCCAATTTCCTCCTTGGGACGGTACGAGGAGATCGCGTCCTGCTCTTGAGAGGTTCCAACACCATCCGTTGTCCGGCTACTTTGAGAAAATGCCGGACCCGTTCCGGTTGAATTCCCTCGCGGCCTTGTGCGAAGCCTTATTGATGATTCGATTCAATCTCTTGCCTACCACTGGGGGCTCGTGAAACTCACGTTCAGGTTTAGGAGAACTTAGAGCTGCGTCTTTCGCACCATCACTTCGCAAATTGAGCTGAATGAAGTGCTCCATGGCTGATCCTCCATTCGATATTCTGGCCTGACTGCTGTCACAGTGGCACCAACATCAGAACGTTGCCGTGACCTGCATCACATTGACGGCGGTGAGAAGCGGAGTACCCTTCCCCAACGCGACGTGGCTCCGCAATTATGAATGAAACTCAAGAAAGCGAATGAATCTGGAGAGATGCATGAAGAAAGTGACTGTGATTGGCCTGGGATTGATGGGGTCAGCGCTGGCCGAGGCATTTTTGAAAAAGCAGCTTGCTGTGACGGTGTGGAATCGAAGTGCGGCGCGTGCCGAACGCTTGAAGGCGCAGGGTGCGCACGTTGCGGCGACGATCGAAGAGGCAATCGCAGCGAGTGATGTTGTTGTTGTCAGCCTTTCGAATTATGCGGCAGCGGATGAGGTACTTGGGGGAGAAGCTACGAGCCGTGCTCTGAAGGGGAAGACGCTGATCCAACTCAGCAGCGGGACGACGAAGGACGGCCGGGATGCGGCCGAGTGGGCGCAGCAGCATGGAGTGAAGTATCTGGATGGAGCGATCCTCGCGTATACACAACACATTGGAAGTTCGGCGGCGCAGATTTTGCTTTCTGGTTCAGAGGAAATCCTTCGTCAACAGAAAGAGCTATTGGAGGTGCTGGGCACGCCGTTATTTGTGTCCGAGAGTCCCGGAGGTGCGGCGGCGCTGGATTGTGCTGTGTTGATTAGTAGTATGTGTTCGATGATGAGCCTGTTCTACGGGATCGCGGTTTGTGAATCGGAAGGCGTGGCGGCCGAGCACCTGGTGTCACTGGTGAATGCGTTCTTGCCCTTGCATGGTGTGTTGAACATTGAGATGGCGGAAAGGATTCGCAAGGACAGCTTCGGCAGCCCGCAGGCAACGGTCAGAACCTGGGCGGGTGCGGCCAAACATTTTGTCGAGATTGCGCACGAGAATGGTTTGCCTTGCGACGTTCCGGATATGATTGGCGGCGTGATGGAGCGCGCACTTCAGGAGGGGCTTGGGGAGCTAGAGATTTCGTCTTTGATAAAAATCATGCGGGCGAAGCAATCGCAGTAGATGAGGCTTGGGAGTTTTGCGAAATGCTTTGAATTCGTTTAGGAGTTGCTACTAGCTGTTGGTCAAAACTGCCAAGCCCCTCCAACTCCAATGCATTGTCGAAGGCAAGTTGTTGTATAGTCGCCGACGCGCTCTTGTGCCGGAGGCGCCTGCCGATCTGGAACCAATAGAGCGGTCGCCCGTTTTACGGCCAGGTGGATTGGATTCGTAAGCACTGGCCGACATCCGTTACTAATATGCACTCAAACAAGCTTGGCAGTTTCATTGGAGATTGCTGCTTGCGCCTTGCTCCCAAATCTGTTTGGGCTGATTACCCATGTCACGAGCATGTTGCTCGAATATTTTCGAGCCAATCGATGGCGTCAGTTCCTGCGCAACGGTGAACGATGCTCGCACTAAATCAACTTTGTTTCCGCCTATGCCTGGAGTTGCGACGTGAAAGAGGACACAGCAAATTCTAGGATCATGCACCGTATTGAGGTACGGCCTGCATCTCTCGAGCTCGATTTCAAGGAGTCTTCCTAGGGCACTAAGCTCTCCCGTGGAGACCTGATCGCCGGCGTTGAAGGCACAGCTGAGCGAAACTGCCACGACCCCGAAACAGCTGTCAGGCGCCGCGTCCAAGTTGCGCCGAAGTTGCTTCACAGCGTTGTAAAGATTTGCTTGAACGGACTCTTCGTTGGCCGGCCGCTTACAGGCCACGAGGAACGTAGCGCCATCCCTCGTTAAACGCAAATCCGGCTCTCCCAAGCTAACCGAAGCGCCTCGCAGTTTCCATTCGGCTGCAAGTGCGAGCTCAAACCAGGTGTTCCTGCCATCTCTGTTCTTTGAACTCTCCCCAATCGGCTGAATTGGTCCTGACAGAGCTCTCTTCAGAGCCGAAGCGATGGCGGAAGTCTGTTCATTGAGAAAAGCAGTAAAGACATCATGTGCCTCTAGGGCTTCCACGATTGGAAACCAGTCTCCGGGGCTAATATCGACGTAATTTCCTGTTTCGCGACCTCTACGGCTCGCCTCTTCGGCTTTGCGGAGGACCTTGAAGGCTTCGTGAATCCTGTCGTTGGGACGCAGCGCCAGTCCCAAGCTGGTCAGCCACCGGTCAAAACCTTCCAAATGAGATAGCAGATCAGAATACTTCAGTCTTTCCATGCTTTTGGTCCCCGCGCAAAGCATACCGCGGACAGCAAAAGGAGAAAACTCGTGAGATTGTGAGCAATACAATGGTCGTTCCCTATACGTTTCGTATACTCATCAATTAGGTTTTCCCAGGTGAAGACGCTATGTCCGGTAACCCGCAACCGCATGTCGACGAATACCCGAGCTTGGCCTATGACTCACCCCACTTCACACCCCGTCTGATCCTCGAACAGCCAGTTCTTCCCGCCTACACCCTGAGCGTGGCGCAGGATGGATCCCAAGCGCTCGTCCAGCGATGGTATGACGTAGCTGGGGACACTCTCGACTGCATTGGCGTGCGCAGCCGTGACTTTATCCCCGATGGAATCCTGCGTCTTGTGGATAAGGACGACCAAGAGATCCGCCGAGCCATCGTGAAATTGGGCGAGGAATGGGGCGGCCTGCCATTGTTGCTGGCGCGGATTGAAAAGACTTGGGAGTCTTGCGGTTCTTTTGACGAATTCTGGCGAAAGGCGTCGGAAATAATGTTCCGAACTCCGGTCCCTTCCTTCAGGAAAGTCCTGCCAGATGTCTACATCGTGGATCGCGGGGTGTGGATGGAATTCGCTTGCTTTTGGGCGGCGTTCCTTGCCTCCACGAGAGGGGCATCGGGCGAAGCCGGGTGGCAGAGAGTGCCTAGTGGAGACCAGCTTATCTTCGCGTATGTGGACTTCTTCAATAGCCATCCTGAGCGGGGACCGCGAATTGATGAGCCCTCCTTTGCAATCGATCAGGTCAAGCTCACCGCGCAGCTCGCCAAGGTTCGAGACGCAAGCACGAACATGGAAAAGAAAATCTCCCTTGAGACCTTGGCGGAGATGGCCCTCAGCGGCATTGGAGGATTTGATGTGCAACCGTCTATAACCAGCGGAACCGGAGAACTTGACCGCGTTATCAGGAACAATTGCACAAACCCTCAGATGACGCGTCTCGGACCCGAACTGCTGGTCGAGTGCAAGCATTGGAGCAAAGCAGTCGGGACCGACGAAATCGGCGCATTTATCGCGGATCTACAGGACGCGAAACTCACCTCGGGCATAATGCTGAGCCGCCGGAATGTTTCACGAGATGGGGAAACAAGAATATTTAACTACCATCAGAGAGCAGGAGGGTTTGTTTTAACACTGTCCGAGCGCGACATCGAACGAGTCTGTAACGGAGCAAATCTGGCTTCAATTATCTTGGAAAAAATGAAAGGAATCACCTACCAAAAGAGAGCAGCTCGAGGGTCTAAGCGTTCCGGCCCGTGCGCCAATTAAGGCATAACTCCCGAAAAACGCCGCAGTATCCAGGAATGCCATTGAGCGGGCTTCGCCGCGCGATCATCCACACGGACGATTAGTCGCCGATGCGCTCCGATGCAAGTCGCAACCTAGCTACGGCTCGATGCCAATGCAGTCGTTGACGGCTCCACGAATCCGTTGTTTGCAGCCCAAGTATCGCTCGGTTGTCTGGACGGAAACATGCCCGAGAAGGAACTGAATCTGTTCCAGTTTTCCACCGGATGCATGGCACAGCTTGGCGCACGAGCGCCTCAAATCATGAGGCGCCAGTTGTGAAATGCCGAGAATTCTCGCGTACTGTTTAACGACATGCCGGACTACCCGCTCCGATACGCCGTTACCCCAGTGTTTACCCGCTCGACAGACACATCGGAACAATCGTCCTGTCGAGATTCCGGCCGCTGCGACCCAGCTATCGATCGTCGTCTTGACCCACTCGGGCAGAGGCACGGTCCGAATGTGACCGCCTTTGCCAATGAGATCGACTATCGCCCAGTGTTCTTCGCGTTGCTGCAAGTGCGCGAACTCGAGATCGGCCAATTCGCGGCGACGCAGCCCACAGCCAAGCAATACGGCAAGGATGGCGCGGTCTCTCTTTCCTTTGAGTGTGTCCGATGGAGGCGATTGCCAGAAGCGACGTGCCTCCTCTGCCGTGAGCCAGTTTCCGAGACGCACTCCCAACTTCTTGGCGCCTTTCACGCGCCGTATCCCGGCAGCCAGTTCTGGACTGAGCAGGCCGGCATCGGCGGCTTCGTAGGCGAGCCATCTTACTGCCGCAAGTCGCCCGTTGATCGTTCCTGCGGCGAGGTTGCGATTTTCAAGGAAGATGCGGAAACGGGTGACGACGATCTTGTTGAACGAGAGGCGCGGCTCGGAACAATACCACTGGATGAATTCATCGATGGCGTGCCGACAGCCGCTCTTTGATCTGCTCCGCAAAGCGGTTGAGGTCCGTGTCGCCATTGACATTGAGCCGCGGCAGTATCTCCACCAGGTCCAGAACATTGGTGACCAGCGAACCGTGGAAGCGCGACTCCGGCTCGTTCAGCCGGTCGACCATGTGGGCGACCACCTCGCGCAGCCGCCTCCAGAGGTCTTCAGTTCCGCGCATCAGCGATTCGCGGACGTTGGCATCGATTTCGCGCGACACCCGCGCCTGTTCCTCCGCCGACATCTGCACGCGGAAGTCAGCGCCAGACGGGATGGGCAGAACTTCAAGCTTGACCCCAAATTTTTCCCTCAGCTTTTCCACAGCCGGATAGTCTTCCTCTCGGAAGAGCCCATTCAACTCCGGCTTTACCTGCTCGATGTACTGGGGATAGACGCCGAGAAAGCTCTCGACGCCCTGTTCAAATCCGGCCTCGAACTCGCGCATCCGCGCCATGAGATCGAAGTAGAAGTTGGATGGCAGAAGCCGGAACCCTTCGTCCGACCACGGCAGCGTGATCTTGTAGAAATACTGCCGGATCTGGCCGGCGAGCGTGCGCAGCTCATCCAGCTTGTCCGCTCCGCGCAGAAGCTGCTTGTTATAACGGCCAGCGCCCCGGTGTGCCCCATGTTGGTCCGCGACATCGCGGCTGATCTTTCGGTCGTGTTTGACGGCCGTCCAGATGCTGATGTGGACGGCGGCGAGCATTGCGCGCTCAGTAATCATTGGATGACCTCCCGGTAATCCACTCCGAAGCGAACAAATTCCGGAGTGTGGGTTATGGCGGTGTCCCGTGCCGCCGCGTCGCGCATGGCCATCACCCGCATCTCGGTTGGCATCCGGTCGAGATACGCGATTCCTCTCCCCACCGAGGTGTCGCTCAAGGCCCTCCCCAAGGCGGTAGCAATGGCGATTTGCGCGGAAGGCTCCGTGGGAAGCGGCGCCGTCGTGGGGTTCAAAAGAATTTCGTCGATCGAAGGCAACTGGCGAAACAGTCGAATGAAAGCGACAAGTTCCGAAGCCGCTACCGGTCCCACCGTTCCATC
>Ga0181528_10002820_pt1 | contig 10734 bp, 5 predicted proteins | sample PEATcosm2014_Bin_47_FD_119742 | JGI IMG/M metagenome (GOLD analysis project Ga0181528, IMG submission 119742) | Peatland microbial communities from MTU Mesocosm Facility, Houghton, MI, USA - PEATcosm2014_Bin10_10_metaG | ecosystem: Environmental > Terrestrial > Soil > Wetlands > Peat | place... | reverse complement strand
GCTCGCCCGGATGTGTCGGGCTGCAGACTCGGCCCGAGAGGCGTCGACAGTCTGAACGCGAGCTGTCAAGTGGAGCGTGAAACATTCGGGCCGGGGTTCTCACAGATTTGAAATTGCCTTTGAAATGATTCCTCCCACTTCACCATCCTGGCTGTTTTCACGATTGGACGAAACGGAACGCAAATCGCTGGAGAGCCTGCTTCGGCGCCGGCTGTTCCGCGCCGGAGAATGCGTTTTCCGCGCGGGTGATCCGGCAGCGTGCATGTATTTCGTGAAGTCGGGGCACCTGCATGTCATTCTCGAAATCTGCGGCGGGAAACGCCTGGTGGTGGCGGAGATCAGCTCCGGCGAGATGCTCGGCGAGCTCTCTTTTTTCGACAGGCAGCCGCGGCTTTCCTCGGCGGAGGTGGTGGAGGACGCGGAATTGCTGGAATGCTCGTATCCGGTCCTGCTGGAGTTTCTCACCGGGCATCCGCACGCGGCATGGGACATGTTGAGCGTGATGGGCCAGCGGCTGCGGAAAGCCGACGAGATGCTGCAACGGCAGGCCGCCCTGGGGTTGTCGGCGTCCGAGAGCGAAACCCCGCCGACGTTTGGGGAGCGGGTGTCGGACCGGGTTGTCTCGTTCGGCGGATCCTGGGCGTTTCTCATCGTGTTTGTCGTCACGATGGCCGCATGGATTTGGGTGAACACCATGCTTGTGCTGGCACGCCCGTTTGACCCGTATCCGTTTATTCTGCTCAATCTCGTCCTCTCCATCGTTGCCGCTGCGCAGGCGCCGATCTTCCTCATGAGTCAAAACCGGCAGTCGTCCATCGACCGGGGCAGGGCCGCACTCAACTACCAGGTCAGCCTGAAAACGGAGGTGGAGATCGCCGAGTTGCATCGAAAGGTCGATGTGCTTGCCCGCCTCGTCCGGGAGCAGGGGGCTGAAGTGCAGCCGGTTTCGCCGGCTGCAGACGGATTGTAGTTGTTTCGAATTGCGCCGCCACGTTGGAGGGGAAAGCGTGGTTCCGGCCTTTCGCAACAGGCCCCAAAGTCCCCTCCCATGCCCATCATTCCCATCACCAGACTTGGCGAGTGCAGCATCCCGTCGCCGGTTGCCAATTGTGTCGCAGACGGCGTGCACGTGCCGATGGACACCCATTGGAAACTGGGGCAGCCGCCTGCTGATCCGATGCTCTTCGAGCAGGCCGGTCCCAGGGAGAAACTGTTCTTTGATCCGGCGAAGACGTGCGCCGGGATTGTGACCTGCGGCGGACTGTCGCCGGGTCTCAACAATGTCATCCGGTCGCTGTTTCTGCAGCTCTATCACGGGTACGGTGTGAGAAGAGTTCTCGGCTTCCGCGGCGGTTATATCGGACTCGATCCGGTGCGCGGAGAAGAGCCGTTGGAGCTGACGCTCGACGTCGTCGAGGACATCCACAAGCACGGAGGGACGATCCTCAATACGTCGCGCGGCCCGGTCGGCATCGCGGCTGCGGTGGACAACCTGATCCAGCGGGGTGTGCACATGCTGTTCACCATCGGCGGCGACGGCACGCAGCGGGGCAGTTGCGAGTTGTTCAAGGAGGCTCGCCGGCGGGGCCACCCGCTCAGCGTGGTGGGCGTGCCGAAGACCATCGACAACGACATTGCGTTCGTGTCACGGACATTCGGATACCTGACTGCCCTCGAACAGGCCTGCATGGTCATCGACCGCGCGCACACGGAGGCACACAGCGTCAAGAACGGCATTTCGGTCGTGAAACTGATGGGCCGCACCGCGGGATTCATCGCCGTCGGTGCGACCCTGGCGAGCCAGGATGTAAACTTCTGCCTGATTCCCGAGGTGCCATTCCCGCTCGAAGGACCGAACGGGTTTCTCGCGGCGCTGAAAAAACGGATCCTTGCGAGGGCGCATGCGGTGGTCGTGGTCGCCGAGGGCGCCGGTCAGGATCTTGCGTGCGGATCTGATTCCGGGCGGGACGCCTCGGGCAACACGAAGCTCAAGGACATCGGGGTGTTCATGCGCGACCGGATTGAAGCGTATTTCAAGGCTGAGGGCGTGCCCGTGGTCATGCGATATCTTGACCCGAGCTACCTCGTCCGCAGTTGCCCGCCGAACTCAGGAGATGCAATTCTGTGCGACCTGTTCGCCCGCCATGCCGTGCACGCGGCGATGTCCGGGCGCACCGGACTTGTCATCGGAATGATCAACGAGCAGTTTGTTCACGTGCCGATTGAACTGCTCGGTTCACAGAAAAAACAGGTCGATCCTGCCGGTCCGCAGTGGCATTCCGTGCTCGCGTGCACGGGCCAGACCTCGTGGATCGGCGCCTGACGCCCCGCTATTTGTTGAAGCGAAAATTGACCAGGTCGAAGTCCTGGACGATGTACTGCTTCGTTTCCAGCCGGAGCTTGTTCGCGTGCTTGGCCTGCGTCTCTCCGCCGGCCGCGACGCAGTCGGCAAAACTGATGATTTCGGCGCGGATGAATCCCTTTTGAATGTCCGTGTGAATCGCCCCGGCCGACTCCTGGGCATTGGCGCCTTTCTTGATGAGCCAGGCGCGGTTTTCCGGCCCACCGACGGTCAGGTAGCTGATGTAGCCGCTCTCTGCCAGAACCCGCACAAGAAACTCATCGAAGTTCTTCATGTCATCAGGGCTGGCCACGACGACCGGCTTCGTGGACAGGAACGCATGCGCCGCCACAGCCTGCAGTTCGGCGGCACTGAGTCCGGCGGCGGACACGAGCTGTTCGCTTTCCAACGCGGCCTTGATCTTGATGAGCACGGTCTTTTCCGGCTCCTGCGGATCGCGGGCCAGCCTGTTCTCGACGAATTCGAGATCCTGAAGAATCACCTCCAGCCGCCCGGAATCGGACGCGGCGATGGCGTCGGCCGTTACGACCTCCTCCTGGCCGGCGACGTCCACCTGGACATAGGTCTTTTTCTTCGCCTCGACCAATTTGCTGACCTGGTCGAGCCGGGCGTCCTTGACGTTGTGTTTTCCGAGCGCGATGCCGGTGATGCCGAATAGACAGATCTTCATGTGTGCGGCACCAGCAGGGCGAAGTACGGGCGATCAGTCGAAGAAAATCTGCAGGCGCGGCCGCATTCGAGGGCAGGACCGCCGGGTTAAATTGCGGCGCTGGCCACGGCTCCGGCCGGGCGCAAATAGCCGTCGAGGACGGTCTTGATCCCGCTCGGCGTGAGGGGTTTTGAGGTGTAGTCGTCCATCCCCGCGGCGAGACAAAGCTCCCGATCGCCCGCCATGGCATTGGCCGTCATTGCGACGATGCGGATTTCCCTGTTGAAACCAGGTTCGTTGGCCGCCTGGGCCTGACGGATGCGCCTCGTTGCTTCCAGACCATCGAGCACCGGCATCTGGACGTCCATGAGCACGAGTTCGTAAGGGTGCCTGCGGAGGGCATCGATGGCCTCCTGGCCGTTTCCGACGACGGCGGCAGCCAGGCCGGCGTTCTTCAGATATTGCAACGCCACCTTTTGGTTCACGCGATTGTCCTCCGCCACGAGAATCCGAGGCGCATCGAGCGCCACGGGAGCGGTGGGCGGTATGGCCGGCCGTTCGATCGGGGCGGGCAGGCGATGGCCGAGCACGCGGAGAATGAGATCGCGCAGCCGGTTGGTGAGGATCGGCTTGAATTCGCTGGCAGCGAGATCGTATTCCTTCATCTGCTCGGGTGTCATGTGATCGCCGCTGGAGCTGATCAGGACCAGGACCGGCTTGCCGATGGCCGGATCGGCCCGGATCATGCGGGCAAGGGTGAGGCCTTCCGTGCCCGGCATCTGGCGGTCGAGCAGCACGAGCTCGTACGGATCCTTCGCCGCGGCACGACGAAGCTCTGTCATTGCAGCCTCCGCGGAGGCAACGGTTTCGTGCCGGACCTTCCAACGGGCGAGCGCGTGATGGAAGAACTTCCGATTGGTCGGGTTGTCGTCAACAACGAGAATATGGCGCCGTTCGAGCGATTCCTCTGATGCGGCGGGGGAGCTTGGGGTGGTTGCGTTGGCGAATTGGACAACAAACCAGAACGTCGAGCCTTCCCCGGGATTGCTCACAATGCCGATCTCTCCCTGCATCAATTCGACAAGACGCCGACAGATGGCAAGGCCGAGCCCGGTGCCGCCGAATTTGCGGGTGGTCGAGCTGTCGGCCTGGACAAATCGCTGGAAAAGATTCCGCTGCACATCAGGAGAAACGCCGATGCCGGAGTCTGACACCTCGAATCGAAGACGAAGACAGGAGTTCGGCGAGGCTGCGGGTTTGACGCGGATGACCACCTCGCCGCATTCGGTGAACTTGATGGCGTTGCCGAGGAGGTTGAGGAGAACCTGTCGAAGGCGGACCGGGTCGCCGTTTACGCGGTCGGGAACTGCGGGGTCGAAGTCAAGGGCCAGATCGAGCCCTTTCTTCCGGGCGGCTTCGGACTGCAGGTCGATGGCGCGCTCGAGCTGCTCCTGAAGGTCAAAATCGATCGACTCCAGGATCAGCTTGCCGGCTTCGATCTTGGAGAAGTCAAGCACGTCATTGATGATGGTCAGCAGGCTTTCGCCGCTATTGATCAGCGTTTGGACGAAGTCGCGTTGTTCCGCCGAGAGCGGAGTTTCCAGCAGCAGGTGACCCATGCCGATGACGCCGTTCATCGGAGTGCGGATCTCATGGCTCATCGTCGCGAGGAAGGCGCTTTTGGCGCGATCAGCGTTTTCGGCGGAGTCTTTGGCAATCCGCAGTTCCACGTTGATGGCGCCAAGTTCAGCCGTGCGTTTGGCCACCCGATCTTCAAGCTCGGCATTCAACTGGCGGTAACGATCCTCGCTCGCCGCCAGTGCAACGGTCTTCTCGATGGTCTCCTCCACCTGACGACCCAATTGGGCATTGGTGACGTGGAGTTCGCCTGTGCGCTCGGTGACGAGTCGTTCAAGGCGCGCCATTTCGCGGCGTTCCAGGTACGAAATCAACCAGGCTACGAACAGAAACAAGCCGACGGCCGAAACGATGTAGAGGCCCCAGGCAAGTTTGGTGCGGTACCAGGGCGGCCTTATGGTGAATGCCAGAGAAGCCTCTGCGCCCGGGACTCCGCCTGCCAGCGGACGGACGCGAAAGACGTAATTTCCTTCCTTGAGATGGTTGAAGGTGGAGGAGCCGATCGTGCCGGCTGTTGTCCATGCATCGGTGACGCCCTCAAGCATGACTTCAAAGCTGATGGGGGAGCCAAACAGGTTGGCCGGGGCTGCGAACCGAACCGTCAGGGAATTGTCTGCGTAGGAAAGCGAGGGCAGCGACGCACCCGGGTTTTGAACGTGGCGGTTGCTCGCGGTCAATTGCACCGAGATGATTTGCGCGCCCAGTGGTGGCGACGGAGGATTCGGGATGTGGGGATCGTATCGGGCAAGGTGCCCGCGGGTTTGCATCCAGACCACGCCATTGGCCTCCATTGTAAAATCCGTCGGCTCGAATCCCAGCGGGATGGTACTGGCGGCCTTCCCGCCTTCCTGGTGGTTTGGGTCGATAAAGTGAACGTTGCCCATCGAGGAGAACCAAAGCCGTCCGGAGGCATCGCGGATCGGCCGACCCGTGCAGTCAGCCAGAGCCGGATTGCGCCGAAGCAATTCCAGGTCGTCGACAAAGCGTTGCGTCAGGTCGTCGAAACGCAGCGTGTGGCCCCGCAGGGAGCATCCAATCCTGCCGTCGAGCACGAAGATATTCGGCCATCCATCCTTCAAGCCATCGTCAGGCCCGAAAATCCGCACCCGTGGTTCTCCTCCGGTGCGTTCAATCCGTCCGATGCGGGTGGTCCCAAGTTCGAGCCAAACCGTCCCCGCGGCGTCTTCCACCGAGTTGAACACATCGCCAAAATCCTTCACCTGGGTGCGTTCCGCGGAATGGTCGCCACCAAGCGGATTAAACCATCCCATCTCGCCCCGCGCGACATAGAAGATGCTGCCGTCCGGTCCGGGCGGACCGGCGACGAGCCGCGCATTGGTCATTCCTGACGCAGCCAGTTTCCATCCGTCCGGTCTGAGTGTGAAGATTCCGGTGTCGCTCGTCGCATAGAGCTCTCCCCGCACCTCGGCGATTGACCACAGGAAACGCCCCGGAGGCGTGTCAATTTTGAAGTTCTCGATCAGACCATCCGCATCATAGGAGCCCCGCATCAATCGTCCGTCGGTCAACATCCAGAGCCGGCCTAGATGCCGCACCGGCTTGGTGTAGTTCATCGTGCTCGCCAGAATTGGCTCGAAATGCGAAATCGGCGACGGGAACTGCACGCAGGCCACCGCGTTGTCCAGCAGTGCCCAAAGCATCCCATTGGAGGCGTAGCGGACCTGCAGCACCCTTGAAAGGCGATGATCGAGCGTCCGGTCCAATACCTGGACGATGCGGCCGCTGTGATCAAAGAACACGATGCCTTTTGAGTCGACGCCGGCAGCGTAAAACTCCTTCCCGACTTTGCAGAGGTCGTTGATGCGGCTGCCAGGTCCGAGCATCTCGGGCAGGGGGATGTCCCCGAGCGCCCTGCCGTTGAAAACGCGAATCCCGTCGCCATTGGTCCCTACCAGAAGCGCATCCGGCTTGTATTCTGAACCGCACGTAATGGTGTCGCTGGCCAGGGCGTTTGAAGCGGAGATGCGCACCGGTGCGCCGTTGAATTGCAGACGATCGATGGAACCGTCCGAACTGCTGCAGGCGAACAGGTCGCCCCCGAACTCGATCGATTGGTCGATCGAAGCGGCCAGGGAGGCGGTCTGGACGGGCTGGCCGGGGCGCCATTCGATGGCGATGCGGCTTCCGCCAAACCACAGCCATTGGTCGTGAAACTCGGCAACCCTGTTGAGTGGGGTTTCAAGATGCGTCTGGAGGACGGGCGCAAGGCGCCATTGGCCATTCTCGTCGAATACGATGCGGGAAATGGCGCCTGGAGTTCCTGCATAGATCTGGCCGTTGCGATCCACGGCCACGCCCGAGTAAATGAAATCCTTTTGGTTCGGAGCCTGGTGGTAGGTCTCCCAGCGTACGCCGTCGCCGATGACAAACTCATGCTGCGCAACAATCAGGATCCGGCCATCCGGCATGATGTGGAGGTCGGTGGGCGAGGTGCTAAGTCCGAAAACCTCCGGACCAAACACGGAGAAGGAAGGCGCGCCGGATTCGATCAATCCTTGTGGCGCAGCCGGCATTGTAGTGCTTTCGGCGCGGGCTGGGGAACCGCCGAATGCCCCCAGGGTTAACACCACGACGCACAGTGTGGTTCCCGGCCAGGATCGGGAGCACCGTCGGCGGAGCAGCTCTGCATTCGGGATGTTCAGATAATTGAGATCCATCGGCTATTTTACCTCTGCCTTGAACAGAGATCGACGGTAGAGGCGCGCTTGCCCCTCGACACCCTCGGGACCTTGAGCCAGGTGATTGGTGTGGGAGACACCTTGCAGGCAATTCTCGCCTCTGAATCGCTAGCAAGGTCGCCTCGCACACTTTGCATGGATTCGCCGAAACGCCATCCGCCTCAGAGCGTATTGAGGACAAGCCGATCCCCCGGCGCGACTCGGTCCCTCGGTATGCGCCGCTGGTGGCGCAACTCGAAGTCAACAAGCCATGCGTATTATTGATAAGGGCAAGCCTGCCTGCTGCAGGCATTGCGGTTCTCCGCTGATCGGCGAGACTTCCCGCGTCTCAGGCTTTTGCTGCGCTGGATGCGCCTACGTCTTCCGATTGGTGAGCGAGGGTGGGTTGGACCAGTATTACAGTCTTAAGGACAAGGTTATCGCGCCTGCCGGCAGTGCGCTCTTTCAGCCCCGTGATTACCGGTGGTTGGAGGAGATGCAGCAAAACGCGGAGACTGGGGCGGACGGGTTGCCGGCCGGCGATCGTGGTGCTGCCAGGAAAGCCGCGAACCGCGACGGCGGGGGAAAAACTCCGGAAATGGTGCTGGATATTCAGGGAATCTCCTGTGTCGGCTGCGTCTGGCTGATTGAAAAGCTTTTTTCCCGCGAACCGGGAGCGCGGCGAATCGACATCAACGCCCAGCTCGGCCGTATCCGGCTGACCTGGAAGTCCGGGGAGTTTCAAGCGACCCGGTTCGCACGGACACTGCAGTCGTTCAACTATTTTCTTGGCCCGCCCGGCCCGGATCTCGCCGGACCGCCGGAAAGCCGCGATCTCGCCAAACGCATCGGCCTGTGCACCGCGTTTGCGATGAACATCATGCTGTTTACGCTGCCCGAGTATTTTGGAATGGAGGCGTCGTTTCCTTACGCACGGCTATTTGCAACGCTCTCCATGGTGTTCGGCACGCTGAGCTTTCTGGCGGGAGGCGGGTATTTCCTGGGTCGCGCATTCGGGGCGGTCCGCGCCCGGGTGCTGCACATCGATCTGCCGATTGCACTTGGCATACTCGGCGCATATGGCGGTTCTGTCTATGGCTGGCTGGCAGCGGACTCTCGGTTCGTTTATTTCGATTTTGTCGGATCGTTCATTCTCTTGATGCTCGTGGGGCGTTGGGCGCAGGTCGCCGCGGTCGAGCGGAATCGGCGCCGTCTGCTTCGAAACCAGTTGGGACCGCAGTCCGTGCGGGTCTATGAATCTAAACCCGGTGGCGAAACAACTGACCATGCCGATTCATCGGCGTTTGCGTTGCCGCCTGCTTCCGGGAATGGAGCGCGACCTCAGGGCGCGCCGGGTATAGCGGACGGCCCTGAGGTCCGTTTCAACCGCGGGGCCGATTCCGACGACCGCGGTGCAGGTGCCAATGCTCGACCGGTCGCATTGGGCGCTTTGAAAACAAATCAGGTCATCGGAATTCCGATGGGCCACACCGTCCTCGTCGAATGCAGGCTTGTTGGCCACGATGCCGAATTCACCACCGCCTGGATCAGCGGGGAATCCGAGCCGCGAATCTTTCGGGCGGGCCAGCGCGTTCCTGCCGGCGCGGTCAACGTGACACGCGGCGAAGTGCGCCTCGAAGCCCTGCAAACGTGGAACGAATCGCTGCTGGCGAAACTGCTGCAAAGCGAAGTCAGACCGGGTTTCCGCCACCGCCGTTTTGAGCGAATCATCCAGGGCTATTTGGCTGGCATCATAGGACTCGCCCTGATTGCCGGGCTGGCGTGGGCTTTGGTCAGCGGCGATATGAGTAGGGCGCTCTCGGTGGCATTGTCGGTCCTCGTTGTCTCGTGTCCCTGCGCGATCGGCCTCGCTTTGCCACTCACGGATGAGATGGCCGTCGCCGCATTGCGCAGGGCCGGCGTATATGTGCGCGAGAACGATCTGTGGGCGCGACTGGGTCGGGTACGCAAAATCATCTTCGACAAGACCGGCACGCTGACGCTCGAGGCTCCCGGACTCGTCAATGCGCAGGAGCTCGGCGCGCTCGCGACCGAGGATCGACGGGCGCTTCTCGCCCTTGTTTGCGACAATCTCCATCCGGTCAGCCAATGTCTGTATGAAACCCTGTTGATTCAGGGATTCCCTGGTGAGGCGGGACATGATTCTGCAGATGATCATGGGGCTGAAAACGTGGCCGAAGAAATCGGCCATGGCGTGTCGCTGCATTCTAACAGTGATCTTTGGACACTCGGGCGTCCGGGTTGGCGGGGCGTTCCGGATCAGTTTTGCGCCGGGCAAATCGAGAAGGCCGGCTATGCATCCACAGCGGAGCCGGGGAACGAAGGGAAAGGGGACGAGACCGAGTTTTGTCGGAATGGGATCGTGCTCGCACGGTTCAAGTTTGCCGATGCCGTGCGGGCGGATGCGCGCGTGGAGATCGCCGCATTGCGGTCAGCGGGACGGGAGGTGTTTATCCTGAGCGGAGACCACCAGTCCAAGGTTGATGCGATGACTTGCGAACTCGGATTGCCGAGGGAAAACGGGGTGGGCGATGTCTCTCCTGAAGGCAAGGCGGCCTGGGTGCGGCGGCACGACCATCGGGACACCCTGATGTTGGGTGACGGCGCGAATGACAGTTTCGCCTTTTCCTCCGCGCTTTGCCGCGGCACCCCCATGGTCCATCGCGGAGTGCTGGAATCAAAGTCGGATTTCTATTATCTCGGGCGCGGCATTGGAGGCATCAGGCAGTTGCTGGCGGTTGATCGCATTCGGTCTCGGACCCAGCGATGGGTTCTCGGCTTTGCCATTGCTTACAATGTTGCAGCTGTTGGTTTCGCGGTGGCAGGTCGCATGAGCCCGCTCCTTGCCGCCGGGCTCATGCCGGCGAGCGCGCTGGTTTCGCTGGGCATCGTGGGGATCGGCATGCGCCGGGCGACCACAGTCAACTGACGCTGTTGCGATTCTCGAACGGCGGGATCGGGCGATTCCGCCCAACATGAATCAACTATTCTTCGTTGGACCCGAACGATGGTGGCTGTTGATGTTCGGGAATGAATCCGCGCTGTGGTCATCGTTGATTTGTTCCTCGACGGAATCGACGGCTCCGGTTTCATCGTTACCGTGAATCGATTACTTGATGTTGAAGCCGGGACTGGGTGCGGCCTGAGATGAGCTGAACCATGCGCTGCCTGGGCATCGATTACGGGGAAAGGCGGATAGGCCTGAGCTACGGCGATGACCTTGGCGTGGCCACGCCGCTGCCGGCTCTCATCGATCCATTGCCGGGAGCGAGGATGAAAGCACTTGCAGCGATTGTCCGCGAACGGAGGATCACCGATTTCGTGCTCGGTCATCCCCTGAACATGGACGACTCCGCGGGCTTCAAAGCAAAGGAGGCGGAGGCTTT
>Ga0181528_10002819_pt1 | contig 10734 bp, 6 predicted proteins | sample PEATcosm2014_Bin_47_FD_119742 | JGI IMG/M metagenome (GOLD analysis project Ga0181528, IMG submission 119742) | Peatland microbial communities from MTU Mesocosm Facility, Houghton, MI, USA - PEATcosm2014_Bin10_10_metaG | ecosystem: Environmental > Terrestrial > Soil > Wetlands > Peat | place... | reverse complement strand
TGCGTCAGGTCCTTCGGCAGGCGCGCGGCCTTGTCGGCGAGGCCGACGGTGTCCAGAAAAGCCCGGCAGCGTTCTTCGATGTTGAGGCCGGAGCCGCCTTCGCGGGTTTGCACCGCGTAGTGGATCGGAATGCGCAGATTCTCCGCCAGGGTCAGGGTGCCGAACGGGCGCGGCAACTGAAATGTGCGCGCCAGGCCGGCCCGGGTGCGCAAATGCGCGGGAGCGCCATCCAGCACCTTGCCCTCGAAACGAACGGAGCCGGATTCGTTGCGTAACGTTCCGGCGAGGCAATTCACCAGCGTGCTTTTGCCGGAGCCGTTGGGGCCGATCAGGCCGAGCCGTTCGCCGCGCGCGACCTCGAGCTCAATGTCGGCGAGCGCGATGAAACCGCCGAAGCGCTTGCCCAGACCGGAGACCCTGAGGATGGGTTCCGCGGCGCTCATTTGCGGAACCACCCGATGATGCCTTTCGGCGCCACCACGACGAACACCACCAGCATGACGCCGACGATCAGCAACGACCAGGCGGAGGAGATCGTCACCGTCGCCACCTGCTGCAACGTGCCCAACAGGATCGCGCCGAGAATTGGCCCAAGCCAACTGGAGGTTCCGCCGATCAGCGGCATCGCGATCGTGTTGACAGCGTAACTCAGGCTGAACGCCGAGGCGGGATCGAGATAGGTCACGTAGTACGGCAATGGCGCGCCAGCCATGCCCATGAAGCCGCCGGACAATCCACAGGCGATTAACTTAAGCCGCAGGGTCGGCACGCCTGAGGCCTCGGCGGCCAGTTCGTCGTCGCGAATGGTGGCGAAGCCGTAACCAAGGCGGGATTTTTCGATCGCCCGCGCCACCCCGACCGACAGCACGCACAGGCCAAGCATCATCATGAACAAATATTCGATATAGTTCATCCCCAGATACGGCACCGTCGCTGGGCGAATGATGTAAGCGCCGCGGGAGCCTCCGACAAAAGCCCAGTTTGTGACGAGGGTTTGCATGACGACGGCCATGGCGAGGGTGGCGATGGAGAAGAACGTGCCACGCAGGCGCAGAGTGAGATAGCCGGTGCCGACACCGACCAGGCCCGAAACGATGCCGCCGATCAGCATCATCACGATCAACGGCAGGCTGGTGGTTTTATGCAGCACGACGGTGCTGTAGGCGCCCAACGCGATGAACGCGGGGATGCCGAAGTTCACATAGCCGGTGTAGCCGCCGAGGATGTTCCACGCCGTCGCCAGCACGATGTATTGCAGCACCACATAGCCGGCGAAATAAAAATACGCGTTATCGACAAGACGCGCCAGGACAAAGGTCAGCAGCGCGGCCACGATCAGCCACAACACGAAAATCGGGTTCTTCACTTAAGCCCGCCCAAAGATGCCACTCGGCCTGAACGCCAGGGTCAACAGCAGAAACCCGAACGCGACGGCGGGCGCCCAGGAGGGTCCGAAGAACGTGGCGGTGAGGTTTTCCATGACGCCGAGAATGATCGCGGCGACCAGCGTGCCCGCGAAACTCCCCATGCCGCCGAGCACGCAAATCGCGAAAATGCGGCCGATATAGTCGCGGCCGACGGAGGGCTCGATCGGTTGGATGATGATCAGGATGGCTCCGGCGACCGAGGCGGTGGCGATCGACAGGCCGAAGGCGATGCGCTTGATCCGGCTCGGGTCGGCGGCCATCAGTCTCAGGGCCATCGGATCCTGCGCGACGGCCTGCACCGCGCGGCCGATGAAGGTACGTGACAAATAAAGTTGCAAAATGCCCATCATCGCCAGCGACACCAAAGCGGGGACCAGCAGTCGCAACGGCAGGTCAATGACGCCGAAATGCAGCGTTGGGCCGATGTAGATGGCCTCCACGAGGCGGTAATCGACACCGAAAATCAGTGTCAGCGCGACTTCCGTGATGAACAGCAGCCCGAAGAAGAACGACAGCCCACGCAAGGCGGTATCGCCTCGGCGTTCGAACGCCACGTCGTAAACATGGTAGATGGCGACACCGAGACAATAGAACAGCGGCGTGGCGGCGATCGACACCAGGATTGGGTCGAAACCGAAATTGCTGTTCATGATGTAGGCGATGTAGGAGCCGAGCAGGATAAACGCCGGGTGCGCGATGTTGACGATGTCGAGCATGCCGAAGGAGATCGAAACGCCGATCGTGACGGCCGCGTAGAAACCGCCGAGCAACAGCCCGGAGACCAGGGCGTTGCCCAGTAGGTCGAAGGATATATCCATGATCGGCGCTTGTGACGTTTCCCTGAGCGCGCAATGTGACCGATGGCGTTGGTGTTGACCAGAGGGGATGCTCCGCGTGAGCATCAAGGTCAGCGTTGGCCATGCTCACCCTTCCACGGCGTCACACCAGGGGCCGACCGGGTAACCGTGGACGCGCACCGGAAACCGGATGTCGGCGACGCGTATGGTGCGAGCGATCCTCGGGCCGGGTCCCACGCGCGCTAAGGTAGCACCGTGGGCGAAGCCTCGTCCGCCACCCCCGTCATGGTTCGGCTCGACCGGACCATCGCCATGGCCGCACCGGTACGAGCGAGCATCACGTCACGGTTCGGCTCGACCGGACCATCGCCATGACCACACCGGTAAAAGCGAGCATCACGTCATGGTTCGGCTCGACCGAACCATCGCCATGACCACACCGATAAGAGCGAACATCACGTCATGGTTCGGTCGAGCCGAACCATGACCGGGGTGGCAAAGGCGCCATTCCCCGCCCGCGCAACGGTTCCCGCGAGCAGGCCCCCTGCCCTATTCCCCCGACAACTCCCGCCGCCGCCGGTCGAGTTCCTCGCTGTACCGCCGCAGGGCGTGCTGTTCGGTCAGCAGGCCGATCACATGCCGCGTTTCCGGGCCGTCCACGACCGCCAGAGCGTCGCTTTCGGCGTTTTCAAACATCGCCACCGCTTCCTTGATGGTCATTTTCGGCAACAGCACGATGTCGGCGTAGTGCAGCAAATCGCCCACCACGTGCTCATCGTCGGCGTCGGCATAAACCTCGGCCACCTGGACGATGCCGACGTACCGTTCCTCATCGTCCAGCACCACCACGCGGTGTTCCGAACCCAGGGAGAAATCGTGCTTGAAGTCGGGCAGCGGCATGTCGGCGTGGATCGTCCGCACCTCACGCCGCATCATGCGTTCGACGGTCAGGTTGCGCATCCACCCGATATCGACGGCACTGCGGATCGACTCGCCGCGCAGATGGAACCGCCAGGTGGCGAAGGAGTAGCCGAATGTCCGCCGCACGGTGACGGCGGAGACCACGCAGGCGGCGAGCACGGCGACCGTCATCGGCAGGCTGCCGGTCGATTCGAGCGCCAGGAAGCCCATGGTCAGCGGGCCGCCGATGATCGCCACCGCCAGCCCACTCATGCCGACCAGGGCGCAGATCGTCGGGGAAATCATGTGCTCGGGACTGACGCCGCCGACGATCAGGGCGAACGCCTTGCCGAGTACCGAGCCAAGGAACAGCGACGCGAAGAACAACCCGCCGCGGAAGCCCGAGCCGATCGAGATCGCCGACGCCAGCGCCTTCAGCAGCACCAGCAGCAGCAGATGCGTCAGGGTATATTCGGCGCCGATCACCACGCCGACCGCCCCATGTCCGGAGGACAGCACCGCCGGCGTGTAAAGCGCCAACAATCCGACCGCGAGGCCGCCAATGGCCGGGCGCGACCATGCCGACAGGCCGAGCCGGCGGAAGATGCTCTCGGTCAACGTCACGCCGCGCATGATCGCGATGCCGAGCAGCGCGCACAGCATGCCCAGCGCGAGGATCGGAATGTAATCCAGCGGATCGATCTCCGCCGGCAGCAGGTTCAGTTCGAACAACTGAACGCCCAATCCGTGAACGACCGCCATGGAGACGATGGCGGCGACGGCGACGGGCCCGAACGTGCCGATGGAATAGGTGCCGATCACCAGCTCGAACGCATAGAAAGCGCCGGTCAGCGGGGCGTTGAACGCGCCGGAGATCGCCGCCGCCGCGCCGCAGCCGACCAGCAGGCGCATGTCGTTGCGCCGCACGCGAAACGCGTGACCCACTTTGGAGGCCATGGCGGAGCCGATCTGAGTATACGCGGCCTCCAACCCGATCGATGCGCCGACGCCGTTGGAGATGATGGTTTGCAGCACGACCACGAGGCTGCCGGTCAACGACATGCGCCCGCCGAACAGCGCGTTCGCCTCGATCGGGTCGACGGCGCGGCGGGCGTAAAACCGGCCGATGCCGAGCGTGACAAGGCCAAGAACCAGACCGCCGAGGCAAGGCACGGCTACGGTGGCGATCGGACTGAGGTGGTCCATCGCGCTGAGGCGTTGCGTGGGGCTGATGCCGAACAACGTTTGATGAAACAGTTGCGCGGCTTCGTTGATCATCCAGACCGCGATGCCAGCCGCGACGCCGATGCCGGCGGCGACCACCAGCAGCCAGATTTCGTCGGCGCGGACCAACGCCCGAAGCACCTGGGGCGCGTGCGCCACCGCCGATCCGAGGGCCCGCCTGGGGCGTTTGGCGGTCGCGGCTCGGGCCGCCTCGCGGGCTTTGGCGTCCCGCGATCTGAACACACCTCTCCCGTGACGGGGCGCGCCCGCGACAGCGGAATCTCCAGGCGTGGGCGGCATAAGCGACGTCCCGTGGAGCGAGGAAGAGGCAACGCCCCTAAATGGAACGAGGCTCCTGCCCGATCAACGGGCCAAACCGATCTTTTCCGCCAATCGTGGTAAAAAAATGGTCCGCGGCGGGCATTCCGCGGGAAAAATCCTGTCCGCGCCGTTCAGGCGGCCGCGCGGTCGGCCCGGGTCGCCTCCAGGTCGTCCTCGACGAAGGCGCCGATCAGCTCGACGATGGTTTCGTGCGGCGCGAACCCCAGGCTGTGCGCGCGGACCGGCGTGAACAGCGGCGGCCAGGTGCCGACGATGGCCTCGATCGCGGGATCGGGCACGCGTTTCACCAGCGCGGCGGCGCCCGGTTTCACCGCGTCGAGTCCGCGCAGCAGTTCCGCGATCGTTACGCTGATGCCGGGTGGATTGATGCCTCGGTCGAGACCCAGAAGGCTGGTGTCCATCGCGGCGGCATGCAGCAGCCAACCGGTCGCGCTGCGCGGACTGCAAACCCAGGCGGCGAAATTGTCGGGCACCGGAAGCTCGGTTTCCAGGCCCAGAAGCGGTTCCCGCAGGATCGCCGAAAAGAACGAACTGGCTGCCTTGTTAGGCCGGCCTGGGCGCACGATGACGGTGGGCAGGCGGATGGACACGGTGTCCATGAAGCCGCGGCGGCACGCGTCCGCCAGGATCAGTTCCGCCGCCGCCTTTTGCGCGCCGTAGGAGTTGGCGGGCACCTGGCGGGAATCGTCGGCGAGGTTGGCATGCTGGCCGCCACTGAAACTGGCGACCGAACTGGTGAACACCACCCGCGGCGGCGACGCGCCCGCCGCGACAATCCGCCGGCAGGCGTCGACCACCGCGTCGGTGCCCCGCAGGTTGACGCGGCGGCCCAGGTCGTAGTCGGCCTCGGCTTGCGCGCTGACGACGGCGGCGAGGTGAAAGATGATACTGGTGTCCGGCGGGATCGCGGCGTCGGGCAACGCGACGATGTCACCGGCGAGGCACGTGACCGGGAACGGCGCGTCGAGCGGTGGCGGCTGACGCAGATCGAACAAGGTCAGGCCGGTGATCGTTTGACCGCCGAGTGTTCCGGTTCGCGCCAACCGCGTGGCGACCCGGCGGCCGAGGAAGCCGCCGCCGCCCAGAATGGTGATCTTCATCGATGCCTCATATGGTTCGGCGAGGTTGCCCACTTCTGTTTGTCCCGCGCCCGGGGTGCGTGGCAAGTGGCGTCCGGGCCCGTGGCGTCTGGGCGTCTGGGCGTCTGGGCGTCTGGGCGTCTGGCGCCATGCTGTCTGGCTGACGTGCCGGCCCGATTCGCGAGCGTTTCGAACACGACGGACCTGGTTTGTAAGGATTAATATCTTATTAATAGACTTTTTTCATTGTATTCCTGGTTAATTCTGCTTATGTCCCCGATTTATCCACAGGCGGCTTGACCGAATCACGGGAACCAACATAGAACAAGCGCGTGGTTGCCGATTTGTTCCGTGCGCGGCAAAAGGCGCGCCCGGACACCAGGAAAATCCCGAGTGGGGAACAAGATGTCATGCTGACCCGTAAACAGTACGAGTTGCTGATTTATATCGACTCCTATTTGAAACGAACGGGCTACTCGCCCAGTTTCGAGGAGATGAAGGAGGCGTTGCGGTTAAAATCGAAGTCGGGAATTCATCGGCTGATTTCAGCGTTAGAGGAGCGTAATTATCTCGGACGCCGGCATCATCGGGCTCGCGCGCTGGAGGTGTTGCGACTCCCCGACAATATGTCGCCGCGGCAGGATACCGTGCTGGAGCCGGAGGACGATGAGGATATCGATCAGCACCGGTTCACGCCCAATGTGATCCGGGGCGATTTCACCGGCCGCGTTCAGGCGGTGCGCGCGGCCAATGACGCGGCGTCGGTGAAGCTTCCGTTATACGGCCGCATCGCCGCCGGCCTGCCGATCGAGGCGTTGCACGATACACAGACAACCATTGACGTGCCGGCGTCGCTGCTCGGCAGTGGCGATCATTACGCGCTCGAGGTTTCGGGCGATTCGATGATCGACGCGGGAATTCTTGACGGCGACACGGTGCTGATCCGCAAGGGCGAGGTCGCGGAAAACGGCCAGATCGTCGTGGCCCTGGTCGACGATCAGGAAGTGACCCTGAAGCGCCTGCGCCGCCGCGGCAACTCCACCGCGCTGGAGCCGTGCAATCAGGCGTACAAATCGCAAATCCTGCCGGCGGACAAAGTGAAGGTGCAGGGCCGGCTGATCGGTTTGCTCCGGCGCTACTGATCGCCCGGTTGCCGGCCATCCGCGTCGCGCGTTAATTTCACCGCTGGCGCGCGACGCCTTGCCTCCGTCGCGCGCGGAGGATTGTCGTGTCGCAAGCTGTGGAGATCAGCTTCCAGGACGCTCTGGGACTGTTCCGGCGCGGCCAGCTCGCCGACGCGGAGCGTTGCTGTCAGGACGTGACGCGGCAACGGCCGGAGCATTTCGGCGCGCTGCATTTGCTCGGCATCATCGCCTTTCAAACCGGACGTTCGGCGGACGCGGTTATCTGGCTGCGCCGCGCGGTCGCGGTACGGCCCGAGGCGGCGGACGCGCACGGCAATCTCGGCACCGCGCTGTCCGCGTTGGGTGACCACGCGGCGGCTTTATCAAGTTACGATACCGCCATCGCGCTGCGTCCCGACGTCGCCGGCATGCTGTGCAATCGCGGCAACGTACTGCGCGCTCTGGGCCGCGCCGAAGCCTCCCTCCGCGACTACTCCCACGCGATCGCGCTGAACCCTGGGCTCACGGAAGCGCATTACAATCACGGCAACGCGCTGACCGCGCTTCGGCGCTTCGACGACGCTCTGATGAGCTTCGGCCGCGCGCTTGAACTGAAGCCCGACTTCGCGGAGGCGCACAACGCCCGCGGCCAGGCGCTGCGGCGATTGAACCATTGCGACCTCGCATTGTCCGCGTACGACCGGGCCATCGCGCTGAAGCCCAACCTTCCCGACGCGCACAACAATCGTGGCAACGCGCTGCGCGATCTGGGAAGGCTGACGGAAGCTCTGGCGGCGTATGACCGGGCGATCGGCCTGAAACCGGACATGGCCGAAGCGCACAACAACCGCGGCACCGTGCTGGACAATCTGGGCCGTCCGGCGGAGGCGCTGCTCAGTTACGACCGGGCCATCGCCCTCCGGCCGCGATTCCCCGAAGCGCATAATAATCGTGGCAACGCTCTGGGCGCTCTCGGCCGGCACGAGGAAGCGTTGACGGCTTTCGGTGAAGCGCTCGCGCTTGATCCGGGGTACGCCGACGCGCATGACAATCTGGGAAGCGCGCGGGCCGGAATGGGACAATTCGAAGCCGCGCTGTCGGGTTTCGACCGCGCGCTGACGTTGGACCCGCGACGCGCGGAGACGCACGCCAACCGCGGCAACACGCTGCGCGGTCTCGGGCGGCACGGGGAAGCGATGCGCGACTACGCCGCCGCGCTCGCGCTCGAACCGGAGCATGCGGCGGCGCACTGGAACCAAAGCCTGTGCCAACTCGCGATGGGCGATTACGAGAACGGCTGGAAATCGTTCGAGTGGCGCTGGAAATCGGAAATGTCGGGTGCGAAACGCGCGCTTTCCGGACCGCCGTGGACCGGCGAGCCCGGTGCCACCGTGTTCGTTCACACCGAGCAAGGTCTGGGCGATGTGCTGCAATTTTGCCGCTACATCCCAATGCTCGCGGCGCGCGCGCGGGTCGTTCTGGAGTCGCCCCGCCCACTGCTGCGATTGCTGTCCCGATTGGAAGGCGTCACCAGCATTGTCGCCGAAGGGGATACGCCGCCGGATTACGACGGGTGGATTCCGCTGATGAGCCTGCCGCTGGCGTTCGGCACCACCCTGGCGACCATTCCGGCCACGCTCCCTTATTTACACGCCGATCCGGAACGATCGGCGGCGTGGCGACAGCGTCTCGAATCGTTGCCGGTCCGCAAGGTGGGGCTGGTGTGGGCTGGCTCGCCCAGGCATCAGCAGCCGCGCGCCAACCTGATCGACCGGCGGCGTTCGATGCCGTTGTCGCGATACGCGCCATTGGCCGCGCTGCCAGGTTTAAGCCTGATTTCGTTGCAAAAGGGCGACGCTTCGGGACAAACGGCGCCCCCCGGCATGCGGCTGCGCGATTGGACCAATGAACTGCATGACTTCGCCGACACGGCGGCTCTGGTCGACGCGCTGGACCTCGTGATCAGCGTCGATACATCGGTGGCGCATCTCGCGGGGGCGCTCGGCAAGCCGGTCTGGGTGTTGAACCGTTACGATCAGTGCTGGCGTTGGTTATGGGGACGAACCGATACGCCATGGTATCCGACCGCCCGATTGTTTCAACAGCGAACGCCGGGGGATTGGGCCGGGGTTATTTCGGACGTTGCCGACGCGTTGCGATCCGGGGAGTGAACCACCGATCACTCCTCGTCGCGCCGCGTCGGCGCCGAACGCGATCTGGGTTTCGGCGGCGGCGGGACCCAGGGTCGGTCGCCCCGCTCCTCACGGTCGGTCAGCACGCGCGCGCCATGCGGCTCCAGCCAAATGGCGGCGGCGCCATCGCGCCACACGGCGAACCGGTCCACCAGACGTGGCGAGGGCCACGGGCACGCACCGCGCGCGGGCTCGGATGACAGCAGGACGGCGGCGTCCTCGCAGCCGGCCGGTTTGGCGGGGCCGCGCAGCAGGATGGCGGTCATGTCCTCCGCCCGAGGGCGAAACACGCAGGCGTCCCGCTCACAATCGAACCTCATTCCTCCCTCGCCCGCCCCCAGCGGCCCCTCCCCCGGCGGTCCCTCCCCCAGCGGTTCCTCCACGACTGGCCCCTCACTGGGTAACGCCGACGCCCGCGCGACGTCCCAGCGGGTGAACCAGGCCTCCCTGACGAAATCGGAGCCGCCGTGGGTTTGCCGCAGGAACACGCCCTGATCCGTGCGAAAGCCGATCAATCCGGCATCCGCCGAAACCAGGATGTCGGGCGGCTGGTCGAAGGCCGGCGACAGGATCCCAGCCACGATCGCGGCGACGCCCAGAAAGCGGATCCAGGAACGCCAGAGCCCGAGCCATGCGATGCCGCCCGAGGCCATGGCCAGTCCCCAGGCCGGCATGTGTGGCACCGCGACCGTCGCATCCGGCAACGCCGCGGTGAACCGGGCCACGTCGATGATCAGCGCGGCGCCCCATCCCATCGGCGCCAACGCGATCCAATCCAGCCCGAACGGCATCAGCAGCAACGCGATCATGCCCGCCGGCATGACCCAGAACGCTGCCAACGGGACGGCGACGAGGTTGGACAGAACGTAATAGATCTGCACATGGCCGAAATGGAAAGCGCTGAACGGCAGCGAGGCGGTCCCCGCGAGCGTGCTGGTCAGCGCCAGCGCCGCCACATACGACAGCAACCGCCGCGCCAGTCCGCGACCGTACAGCCGGCGCAACCAGGGCCGTAACGTTTCATAGCCGGAAATCAGCGCCAGCACCGCCGAAAAGCTCATTTGAAACGACACGTTGGGCACTTCGTAGGGCGCGATCAGCATCAGCGCGATGCCTGCCAGGCCCAATCCGCGGACGGACACGGGCTGGCGTCCGGCCAGGATCGCGAGGGTCAACAGGCAGGCCATCGTGAAGCTGCGGACGATCGGCACGTGCGCTCCGGTCAGTACCATGTAGCAACCGCCGATTGTCAGGGCGAACACGGCGGCGATCTGCTTCGCCGGCCAGAACAGGCTCGCGCGTTCCGACAACGCCAGCAGAACGCGGGCCAGGCCGAGCGCGAAGCCCATGACGATGCCGATGTGCAGGCCGGCGACCGCGAGCAAATGGGCGAGGCCGGATGCCCGGAACGCGGCATGCTCCGCCTCGGGGATGCCGCGGGCGGCGCCGGTCAGCAACGTCACCGACACCGCCCCCGGCGCGCCAGGGATGGCGGCGGTGACCCGCCGGGCGATGATTTCACGCAGCCATTGCACCCGCGCGGCAAACCTGCCCGGTGCCTCGTGACCGGTGATCAGCACATGCCCAAGCGCGTAGCCGGAGACGCCGACGTTGGCGAAGAAGGCGTCCCGCTGGGTGTCCCAGCCACC
>Ga0181528_10002818_pt1 | contig 10737 bp, 4 predicted proteins | sample PEATcosm2014_Bin_47_FD_119742 | JGI IMG/M metagenome (GOLD analysis project Ga0181528, IMG submission 119742) | Peatland microbial communities from MTU Mesocosm Facility, Houghton, MI, USA - PEATcosm2014_Bin10_10_metaG | ecosystem: Environmental > Terrestrial > Soil > Wetlands > Peat | place... | reverse complement strand
TTGAGGTAGGCGGCGTAGTCGTGGCGGGTAACGTCGGAGTCTTCGCGGTTTTCGCCGTGGTCGAGGAACTCGCCGACGGGCACGCGCTTGACGAGTTCGGGGACGCCGCCGACGTGGTCGGTGTGGAAGTGGGTGATCAGCACATGGTCGAGGTGGGTGATGCCGGCGTCGGCCATGGCGGCTTGGATGCGGCTGGCGTCGCGGGCTGTCTGGTCGGGCTCGCCGGCATCGTGCATGCCCTTCTCGACTGGATCGGCGGAGTGGCCGTTGACGTTGGGCCAGCCGGTGTCAACCAGCAGCGAGGCGTGGGTCGCGGTATCAACCAGCAGCGTGGACTGGCCGCCTTCAACATCGATGGCGTAGATGAGCAGGTGGCCGGGGGTCTGAGCCTGGGCGGGGTGGGCCTGCAGCAGAGCAAGCGTGGCGAGGCAGGCGAGGACAGCCAGGTGCGGCAGAAGCCGGTGGAGCAGCAGGGAGCGGAAATCGGCGGCAATTCGCATGTGCGAAAGAGTGTACACGGTCTGCTGCGCGGGAGCGAAGACCCTCTCCTTGATTGTTCTCGGATTGTTCTTGGCTGCAGCCAGCGCAAGGCCCGCTGGCTGGTGTAAACTGATTCAGACCCTGAAGCCGGTTCGCTCCCGTGAACCGGCTCGATTGTGTCGGGACGTGGCTCAGCCTGGTAGAGCACTCGCTTGGGGTGCGAGGGGTCGGCAGTTCAAATCTGCCCGTCCCGACCATTAAGTTCACTTTTCTCAGTTGTTTATGCCGACGTTCCTCGTCGGCGTTTTTCTTCCTTCTCTTCAAATGTGACGTTTTCGCGTGCAGCTAAGTCTTTTCCGCTTTTCGATGAAGAGATCACGGTTGCTTCAGCGCCACCACTCGGAGCGAAGTTCCCGGTCAGGGACAACCTCACTGGGCGTACCGGGAGCCGGGGACCAGAGTTTGAGACCTTCGACGGCGAAGATGCTCTCGATTGGCTGCTTCCAGGGGTGGAGCGCGAGATCGAAGAGGCCCCAGTGGATGGGCATGAGGAGCCCCTGGCCACCGAGGGCGCGAAAGCTGCGCACGGCTCCTTCCGGGCCCATGTGAATATCAATCCAGAGCGGATCGGAAGCACCAATCTCAAGCATGGTGAGATCGAAGGGGCCAAAGCTTTGGCCGATTTCGCGGAAACCATTCCATTCCCCGGAATCGGCGCCGTAATAAACACGGTGCTGCGGGCCGGCGAGCACGAACGACGCCCATAACGTTTGAAAGCGATTGAATAGGCTGCGCCCGGAAAAGTGGCGGGCCGGCAGAGCGGTTATGGTCAGGGCTCCAATCTTCACATCTTCTGTCCAATCGAGTTCGGTGCAGCGATCTGGATCGACTCCAAGGCGGGTCAGGATGGAACCCACACCCAGCGGAGTGATCCAGCGGGCCGGGCGCACGGTGTCGACTTGAGCCAGGCCGCGAACGGTGTCTGCCCCAAGGTGGTCATAGTGATCATGCGAGATGAGCACGGCGTCAATTGCGGGCAGGTGCTCCAGCGCGAGGGTTGGCGGGAAGAAGCGTTTGGGCCCGGCCCACCGCGTGGGAGCCGCCCGCTCATCCCAGACTGGATCGATCAGGACGCGCAGGCCATCGATTTCAACCAATGAAGAGGAATGGCCGAGCCAGGTGACGCGCAGGCCCGATTGTGGGCTCTCGGCATAGATTCGAGGATCGGTGGGAAACGGGCCGAGCGGCTGCCGGGGCGACCGGGCAGCTGCGTCAAGGAAGAACCGGGGGCCAATCTTGAACATGAGGGAGAGCCCGCCCACACTGGTTGGAACGGGGTTTACAAACTGGCGGCCGTCCCGCCTGGCTGGAAAAAGTGGCATGTCTCTTTCGATGGCGGGTTGTGCATCTAGATTCCAAAAAGGCCACGGGGAACCGGCGCGGCTCACAAACCTGCATGCGGCTCTTCCCTGGAGCCAGGGCAAATCCAGAATTACTATGCCCCACTGAGTCCGAGGCAGGTTGCCGCCCCTTCCACCCCCGCGACGAAGACCTGTCGCCGGGGACCCCGGCCTTCCACCCCGGGGCTTGTGGTCGCGTCAACTTCCGTTAGTCATGTATATCAAAGCACAAAATGGCTGATTTTGCATGTAACTTATTTAGTTTCATTGCTATAGAGCTAATCCAGGAAAATCGATGTATTCCTGATCCGGGCTGCGTGGTTCGGGCTCGCTTTTTCCGGTTTGAGGAGGCTGGAGATTTGCATGATTCAACCCTTCAAGACGATTGTGCGCCGGATGCGCATAATTATGTGCAAATGCGCGGGGGGGAAATTTGCCGGCGCGGGATGAGAGTCCGGCTGTGCGGGACAAGTCCGCAGCTTTAGAGCTAGGTGAAAAACTCCATTTGAGGGTAAAACTCGTGTGAAAGGCTTCCCGCAGGGGCTAAAGCCCTCAATTGTTTTGTTGCATTTACGGCCCGGCTGAAGCCGTGCCCTTGTTACAAGGCCCAGGGGAATCCTGGTTTGGATGAGTTTTTCACGAAGCTGTTTAGTCGGTGCAAATCCAGAACTACCGTGCCCCGCTGAGTCCGAGGCAGGTTGCTGCTCCTTCCACCCCCGCGACGAAGACCTGTCGCCGGGGACCCCGGCCTTCCACCCCCGCGACGAAGACCTGTCGCAGGGGACCCCGGGACTTCCACCCCCGCGACGAAGACCTGTCGCAGGGGACCCCGGTTGTGGTCGCGTCGGCTTGAGCGCTTCAGCTTCGAGGTACAGCTGTTATGGATTCGCTATCGTTCAGAGAGTTTCCCGCATTCTGAACATGCGAAGAGATCAAGAGCGCCAATCTGGATCAATGCCTCGTTTCACATTCCTCGTCTTTGAATCGCTTTCGCCATAAAGACAGTTCATTTTGAGACAAGTTTTACGCTGGCAAGGTCAGGTAACTGGCGGTCAGTTTCGGGATATTGCGAGTTGAAAAGGTTCTTGGATCGTCGGATGCGAGGACGGCCGGGAGAGTGGCCTGGGCCCAGTTTGCACCCTGAGTTGCACTCTGGCCAAAGTCGATGGGTGGGATATTGGCAGGGAAAAGCGCGAATTTGGCGGGCCCGTGCCTATGAGGGAGTGTGATTGGCCGAGGGACCCGAACATATTGCTGATAAATAAGCTGCTTACGGGCGCACGAAGGAATTTGTTGACAATGGAATCCTGGGAGTGATACAAAACGCCGTTGCACAATCGGTTGCGCAAATGCACAATCGATTGCGCAACGCTCGCAAAAAGAATGCGCGCTGTCCCCACGGCAGCCCAAGAATCTGATTGGAACCTACGCAACGGTACTAGATGAAATTCAGGAGACCACCATGCAACTAACAAATGTCCAAGATACGCCTGGTAGCGGGCGGCGGTCGTGGAACCTTCCCAGGGTTCTCTTTGGCTGTTTGTCTGTCTTTCTGTTGGCAATCTTCACCCTCTCGGCGCATGCGCAATATGGCGCGTCGATGCAAGGCGTAGTGATGGACGCGCAGGGAGCTGTGATTCCCGGCGCACACGTGACGCTGACCGAACAGGACACCGGCCGCAAGGCAGAGACGACGGCAGATGGAACAGGAAACTTCTTCTTTGGCGGCCTTGCGCCGAGCCTTTACAAGATTGAGGCTTCCCATGACGGCTTCCAGACCAATGTCATCCAGAACTTCAAGGTGATTGCAGACCAGGCCAACGCCCTGAATATGAAGTTGGACGTTGGCGGCGCCACGACCACCGTGACCATCAACGCTGAGGAGCAGCCGCAGATCGATACCGAGACCGGCAGCTTGGGTTCGACGATTTCGCAGCAGGAGATTTCAAGGTTGCCTTCGGCCGGCCGCGACGTCTTCGAACTGGTGCAGTTGGCTTCGGGTATGTTTGGTGACGGCTCGCAATCCAATGGCAACAACGGCAGCGCCACCAATGGACTGCCCAGCAGCAACTCGGGCGGCGCGGGTCTGTCAAACGGCATCTACAAAACGGAGAACCAGCCGCAGGCGTCGGCCGGAGGCGGCCGTACCAATACAAACGGCATTTCGATTGACGGCGTTGCCATCACCAGCGTGACCTGGGGTGGCGCGGCGGTGATTACTCCGAACGAGGATACGGTCAAGGAGTTCAAGGTTATTGCCAACCCGTACGATGCGGAGGATGGGCGCACCAGCGGCGCCGACATCAAGATCACCTCGCAGAACGGAACCAATGACATTCACGGATCCTTCTTCTTCAAGCGCGACTCGAGAGGCCTCAACGCGGCGCCTCGATGGGACCCCAGCGGCAATGCGTTAGCCGATAAAACCAGCCTGCAATTCAACGACTTCGGCGGCACCGTTGGCGGCCCGATCATCCACAACAAGCTCTTCGGTTTCTTCGGGTACGAGACCTACCGGAACAGCAGTACTGCAACGGGTGGCGGATGGTATGAGACCTCGTACATTGATGGCCTTGGGCCGTCAGGCAGTATCGCCAGCCAACTGCTGACCATTAAAGGCGGCACGCCAGTTTATACCAAGGTGCTTGAAGACCCCAGCGACAATAACGATTGCGCCCATATGAACCTTTTGCAGGGCTACAACTGCAACTACATCCAGGGAGAGGGCCTCGCCATTGGTACGCCTTTGGTGAGCGCGCTCGGAACCATGGATCCCAATTACTTTGGTCAGGAGACCGGCCCCAACGGCACAGCTTTCTACGCCGCTGGCCTCGGTGGTAACAACATCGGGACGATCCCCAATCCATGGGCGCCGGCCGAGTCAGGAGCGGTGATCGCGGATCCGGGAACAAACGGTGTCAACCTGGGCAGCAACGCATCGCTGGCTTTCCTGCAAACCAGCGGCCCGAACAACACCGACAATGCTCAGTACAACGGCCGGGTTGACTATCAGGCCACCGGCAAGGATCTGATTGCCGGTACCTTGTATTACGTGCCGGCAGATAACACCTCGTACAACGGCGCAAGCCGCGCGTATAACCTGTTCCATAGCAACACCACGAACTACTCGGTTGGCGCGCTTTACGACCATACCTTCAACGACCACATCATCAACCAGGCACGCGCCGATATGGCCGGCTGGAAGTGGAACCAGATCGAGACCAATCCGCAGGAGCCACTGGGCTTGCCGGATGACAGCGTCAGCGGCTTCCTGCCGTCGCAGTTGACCCCATCCTGGGTTTCGAATGGATCTCTTGGCAGCAGTACCTATGGAAGCGCCACACCGCAGAATTTCGGAGCCCCTGTTGGTTCTGTGTTTGACCAGTGGACGCTGAATTTCAAGGATGTAACCACCTGGGCCCACAAGACCCATAACATCAAGTTCGGCGGCAATGTGACCCGCTTGGCCTACCTCGACCTGCCGACCTGGGCTGGCGGTGTGGTGCCCAGTTATACGTTCAACAACATCTGGGACTTCCTCAACGATGCGCCGTACACAGAAAACATCGTGGTGAACCCACTGACGGGCGCGCCAGAGTCCTTCCGCAAAGACGACCGCCAGATGGTCTACGGCTTCTTCGCTCAGGACGACTGGAAAATCCGCCCCAACCTGACCCTCAACCTTGGCCTGCGCTGGGAGTACTTTCCGGGCATGACGGAAAAGTACGGCAGGCTCTACAACCTGCGTCTAGGCGCGGGCGCGAATCTGTTGACAGGCCTGAACATTCAGGCGGGCGGCAATGAGTACTCTGCTCAAAAGGGAAATTTTGGACCTGAGCTTGGTTTTGCGTGGACCCCGACGCGATTTAACAATAAGCTGGTTGTTCACGGCGGCTTTGGAGTTGGATACAACAACCTGGAGATGGCGGTGGGAACCAACAACCGCTTCAATCCGCCCACCGTTGACAACTCGACGAACACCTCAACGCTCTTGCCTCAATCCGTCGCATATACCGTGCACGGGCCCAACAGCCCATATCTCATGTATACGACAGGAAGCAGCCCGTACGCGGCTTACTCATTCCCCGCCAACCCGTCAGACGTTTCGCCAATCAACTCGGCGGGTTTGGAGACAGCAACCTTCAACACGCCGGCAGGGTTCCCAGCCAGCACGCCTACGATGTATGTGTATCGTTACTCACTGGACACGCAGTACGAATTGAATCGTCAGTGGGTGGCCTCAGTCGGCTACCAGGGCAGTGCGGGCCGTCACCTGCTTTACGAAACAAACCTGCTGAATGCGCTGGCGCCGCAGCTCATCTCGGGTGCGCTTCAGCTCAATCCGCTGGTCAGCAACATCAGCTGGATCTACGATGGAAACACCTCGAGCTACAATGCCCTGCTGTTGGAACTGAAGCACCAGATGCTGCATGGCGTCGAACTGGATACGAAGTATCACTGGGCCAAGTCCCTCGACAACGGCTCCAATGCCAACGCAGGTTGTTCGGGCAACGATTGCGGCGAGCCGGATTATCAGTTCGCGCCTGGCTACAATTGGGGTCCGTCGGACTTCGATTCAAGGCAGATGCTCAAAATCTTCGGATTGTGGTCGCCGACGTTCTACGAGAAGTGGCTTGGCGGCTGGACCCTGGGCGGAATTCTGAACTTCCACTCGGGCTTCCCGTTTGATCCGACGTACGGCGGAATCGGGTGTAACGCAGTCTTTCCGGGAAGCGGCGATTGCAACATGCGTGCGGCGTCCTACACGGGCAAAGCGGGCAGAAGCGAGAGCACCAATGTCTTCAAAGGGAACAACGGCAACTTCCCGGGTGGGGCCAGCAATTACTTTACTGCGCCAACAGTTGTCTCCAATAGTGCAACCTGGCTAGTCGGCAATGCCTTTACAGCGTTCACACCGATACCCGCGCCGCCGGGAATCGGACGCAATGCTTTCGTGGGACCGCATTACTTTGACACGGACATGACCTTAACCAAGTCATTCGTTCTTCCCAGCGGGAAGGTGATTGGTGAGAATGCGCGTATCGAGGTGCGCGCCAATGCCTACAACCTCTTTAACAAGTTGAATCTTTCCAACAACGGTCTCGACAACAACCTCAACGATGGAACGTTCGGACAAATCACAAATTCGGGCGGTGTTCTTACCGGGCGTACGATCGAGATGGAAGCTCACTTCAAGTTCTAGCTTATGGGCAACCGCTCCTGCGCTCGGGCTTTGGCCCGGGCGCAGGGTCTCCTAACCGAATCTCTATGCCGCCGGCAGCGCGCCAGCACGATGTGCGCGTGGCTGGCGGTTCTTTTATGATGGAATGGCCCACCATGGCGGTATTCAGAACAATTCGCGCCTGCTTGCAGGACGCCAGTGTGTTTGGCGCGCTCGCGGCAGTTGCTCTGCTGGGTCCCTCAACTGCGTCCGCCTGGCCGCAGGCATCGCAAAGCGGGCCCAGGCCGGCGAGCGCCAACGCGCAACCTTCGACTCAATTTCAGTTGCTCTCAAAACGCGCCATGGAGGCGCTGGACGCAGACAAGCTGCAAACGGCGATTCCGCTGTTTCGCAAGGCGCTGGCCCTCAATCCCCGATGGGCCGAAGGCTGGTGGTCGCTCGGCACCGCCTACTACGATCAGGAAAGCTACGCGGAGGCCGAGCTGGCTTTCCAGCGCGTCGTCGCTATCGATCCAAAGAATGGCACGGCGCGTGCACTCTTCGGGCTGTGCGAGTTCGAACTCGGCGATGACAAGGCTGCACTGCGCGACATTGAAGCCAGCAAGGACCTGGGAATCGACCTGGACCCACATTTGCGTAACGACGTGTTCTTTCACGAGGGCGTCTTGCTGCAGCGCGCGGGAATGTTCGGCGGGGCCGAGCAGCCCTTTGCCTCGCTGTGCATCGGCAATGCCGGAGGTGACGACGTTGCGCGCGCCTTTGGCATGGCGGCATTGCGGATGCGGGACAGGCTGCCTCCGGCTCCCGGAAGCGAGGCCGCGGCGGTTGTGGAGCAGGTGGGCCGCGCCGCCTGCCTCGCTGCGCGAAAGGACTTCGATTCCGCCCGCCAGCAGTTCACGCTGATCACCGGCGCCTACCCGCACTTCCCCTATGTGCATTTAGCCTTCGGCAGAGTGCTGCTTGACGCGCACGACATTCCCGGAGCGATTGCCGAATTCAAGCGCGAGATAGACGAAGGATACGACCGCGTCCTGCCGATGCTGCAGATCGCGGCTGCCGAATACAAAATTGACCCCGCTGCCGGACTTCCTTACGCCGAGCAGGCCGTTGCCCTGGCGCCGCAGTTGCCCTTCGCGCATTACTTGCTGGGACTCCTGCTGACGAGTACAGGCGCCGACGAGAAGGCAATTCCAGAACTCGAGACCGCGCGCAGGGCGTTCCCGCAAGACACGCAAGTCTACTGGTCTCTTGCCACCGCCTACGCCCGCGTGGGCCGTGCGCAGGACGCAGCCAAAGCCCGCGCCGAAGTTGCCCGCTTGTCGCGTAAGTCCGCGCAGCAGGGAGAGGGCGCAGGCGCCGGCTCAACCCCCGGCGAATCTCCGGACGCGCCCATCCGCGTGACGGACGCGGCTGAACAAGGCCCGAAGAACTGACTCATGCCCATGGCTCAGACGACGCGAGGTATCTTCAAAGAAATCGGGACTACAAGAATTCCAGCGCATTTCACTTCACGAAAAAGGCGGCCTGCTACCGTGTCCAAGTCGGCATTGGGAACTCTCTTCTTGATGGCGCTCTTCACAACGTTCGCAAGCGGTCAAACCGCTTCGCCATCCGCGCCGCAGAATTCGGCGAACTCGGGCGACATTCGCTTTGAAGAGATCGCCGCCAAGGCGGGACTGAACTACGTGACCGCGACAGACAGCACGACAAACAAGAATCAGCCGCAGACCATGGTGGCCGGCGTGGCGCTCCTCGACTACGACAACGATGGCTATCTGGACGTCTACCTGGTCGGCGGCGCCTCGATTCCCTCGCTTATCAAGGATTCGCCCGTCTACTGGAATCGCCTCTTCCACAACAACCACGACGGCACCTTCACTGACGTTACGGTGAAGGCAGGGCTTGCGGGAGCGGGCTATGGCAGCGGCGTGGCCGTCGGCGACTACGACAACGACGGCTGGCCCGACATTTTTCTCGCCAACGTCACTGGCAATCAGCTCTTCCACAACAACGGCGATGGAACTTTCACCGACGTGACGGACAAGGCGGGATTGTCTGGCGCGAAGCTGAACGGGAAGAAGATGTGGTCAGTCGGCGCCGGGTGGTTCGACTACAACAACGACGGCCATCTAGACCTGTTCGTGGTGAACTACTGCGGCTGGGAACCGAACAAGGACCCGGTGTGCATGCTCAAGGATGGCGTGCGCGGCTTCTGCCATCCCAATCTCTACAAGCCCACGCACAACACGCTCTACCGCAACAACGGCGACGGAACCTTTACCGACGTTTCGGTGGAGACGGGGATCGCGCAGTACTACGGCAAAGGGATGTCCGTGACCTTCGCGGATCGGAGTGGCGATGGTTATCTGGATGCATTCGTGACCAACGACACGACGCCGAATTTTCTCTTCCACAATCTTCACGGCAAGCGGTTCGAGGAGATGGCCGCACAGGCCGGCGTGGCGTACTCGGCAGACGGAGCGGCGCTGTCCAGCATGGGCGCGGATTTTCGCGATGTAAACAACGATGGGTTGCCGGACATCTGGTACACCGCCGTGGATCGCGAAGGATTTCCACTGAACCTCAACACCGGCAAGGGCGACTTTGCGGACATGACGGTGGCCAACGGGCTGGCAACAACCACCGATATGTCCGGCTGGGGCAACGGCATTTTCGACTTCGACAACGACGGTTGGAAGGATCTGTTCGTCGCGCGCGCGAATGTGATGGACAACATCAGCGAGGTTAACCCCGCGCGTCACTACCCGGAGCCCAATACCATTTTCCGGAATTTAGGCAAGGGAAAGTTTCAGGACGTGAGCGCAACAGCCGGGCCTGATTTTCAGAAGGAAGCGGCGCATCGCGGGGTAGCCTTCGGCGATCTGGACAACGATGGACGCATCGACATGGTGGTGTCTGTTTTGAATGGACCTGCGGAGCTCTTCCACAACATTTCAGAGACCGGCAATCACTGGATTCTCCTGAAGCTCGTTGGGACGAAAAGCAACCGCATGGCCATTGGCGCCCAGGTGAAGCTCACAGCCGGTGACGGTTCTTCTCAATGGAATGAAGTGACTACCGCCGTGGGATACGCTTCATCGAGCGACCCTCGCGTGCATTTCGGTCTGGGCAAAGACAGCACAATCAAGGAGATTGAAATCCGCTGGCCCAGCGGCATTCGGCAGGTGCTCCATGATCAGCCAGTGGATCGAATCCTTCAGATTGAAGAGCCGGCAAAGTAGATCGACAGCCATCTCCAGTCGACTGGACGCAGACACTCCTAATATTTCTGTGTCATAAACTCCGACCGCACGATCCAGGCGTGGAGGCTCAAGAGGTTGTTCCGATTCAGGCCTGAGCGAGAAGCGGGTGTTTGCTGTTTAATGCCGCCATGGGGGCGATGGAAGTTATTTTCATGCAGCCAGGGGCCATCGCATCGCAACGGCCACAGTGCAGCGCGTCCTTCGCAAGCAGCCGGCCCAGGCCGGGGACACCGCTCCATGAAATAACAGCCTGAACCGACTCCTTCTGCCGTATCAAAAGGTTCAGCTTGTGGCACAAGCTAGTGTGGTGTCCCCGAAGTTCGCAGCATAAGTCGAAGCCCCGAAATGCAGGTCCTTCGACTCCACTTGGCCCAAAATCGGGCCAAGCTTCGCTCAGGATGACAGCGTTATT
>Ga0181528_10002817_pt1 | contig 10739 bp, 5 predicted proteins | sample PEATcosm2014_Bin_47_FD_119742 | JGI IMG/M metagenome (GOLD analysis project Ga0181528, IMG submission 119742) | Peatland microbial communities from MTU Mesocosm Facility, Houghton, MI, USA - PEATcosm2014_Bin10_10_metaG | ecosystem: Environmental > Terrestrial > Soil > Wetlands > Peat | place... | reverse complement strand
TCACGTAGTCGCCTTCCGCCACCGCGACCAGGCTCATGTCGATGGGCCGCACGATGGATTGCGGCACAATCCCGTTGCGCTCGTTGTACTCGGTCTGCACCTTGCGCCGCCGCGAAGTCTCTTCGATGGCCCTCCGCATGCTGTCCGTCATCGTGTCGGCGTATAACAGGGCCCGGCCCTCGATGTGCCGCGCAGCCCGCCCCATGGTCTGAATCAGCGCCCCCGACGATCGCAGAAAGCCTTCCTTATCGGCGTCCAGGATCGCCACGAGCGAAACCTCCGGCAGGTCCAGCCCCTCGCGCAGCAGGTTGATGCCGATCAGCACGTCGAACTCCCCGCGCCGCAGGTCGCGCAGAATGCGGATGCGCTCGAGCGTGTCCACTTCCGAATGCAGATACCGGCAGCGCACGCCGACCTCGGAATAGTATTCCGCCAGATCCTCGGCCATGCGCTTGGTCAGGGTGGTCACCAGCACCCGCTGATTGGCCTCGGCGCGTTTGCGGATTTCGCCCAGCAGATCGTCCACCTGCCCCTTTACGGGCCGGATCTCGACGGCCGGATCCACCAGGCCGGTCGGCCGGATGATCTGCTCCACCACCACGCCCGCCGCTTTGGTCAGCTCGTACGGCCCCGGCGTGGCCGACACGTATACCAACTGGTTGACGCGATGCTCGAACTCCTCGAAGGTCAGCGGGCGGTTGTCGAGGGCGCTCGGCAGGCGGAAGCCATGCGCCACCAGCACCTCCTTGCGGGACCGGTCGCCGTGGTACATGCCGTGCAGTTGCGGCACCGTCTGGTGGCTCTCGTCGAGGAACATCAGGGCGTCGTGCGGGAGGTAGTCCAGCAGGGTGGGCGGCGCTTCTCCCGGCAGCCGTCCGGAGAAGTGGCGCGAATAGTTCTCGATTCCGTGGCAGTAGCCGATCTCCTTCATCATCTCCAGGTCGAACATGGTGCGCTGGTAGAGGCGCTGCGCTTCGATGAGCTTGCCCTGCTTCTCCAGTTCCTTGTGCCACCAGTCGAGCTCGGTGCGAATGCTGTCCATGGCATTCTGCCTGGTGTCGTCGCTCATCACGTAGTGCGTCTTGGGGTAGATCGGCAGCCGCTGGTAGGTTTGCTTCACCTGCCCGAGCAGCGGATCGATCTGCGCCAGGCTCTCCACTTCGTCGCCCCACAGCTCGATGCGGTAGGCGGAGTCGTCATAAGTAGGATAGAGTTCGATGACGTCTCCGCGCACGCGGAAGGTGCCGCGTTTGAAATCGGTTTCGTTGCGGTCGTAGAGTATATCCACCAGCTTGGAAACGATCTGGTCGCGCGAGATTTTCTGCCCTTTTTCGAGCATCAGCAGCATGCCGTAATAGGCTTCCGGGGACCCCAGCCCGTAGATGGCGCTGACGCTGGCCACGATCACGCAGTCGCGCCGTTCGAAGAGCGACTTCGTGGCCGCGAGGCGCAATTTATCCAGCTCGTCGTTGACGGTGGCTTCTTTTTCGATATAGACGTCGCTCGAGGGGATATACGCTTCGGGCTGGTAGTAATCGTAATAGCTGACGAAGTACTCGACGGCATTATCGGGAAAGAACGATTTGAATTCGTGATACAGTTGCGCCGCCAGCGTTTTATTGTGCGCCATCACCAGCGCCGGCCGCCCGATGGCCTCGATCACCTTGGCCATGGTGAACGTCTTCCCCGACCCCGTGACGCCCAGCAAGACTTGATGTTGTTCGCCGTCTCTGACGCCGCGCGTCAACTCGGCGATGGCATTCTCCTGGTCGCCCCGCGGCCGGTAGTTGACCGCCAATCGAAATCCCATGTGTTCAGGTTGCCACAAAAACGATGTTTCCCGAAAGAAATGGTGGACCCAAGGGCGCGGCCGAAGCTCCGGGAGACGCCGGAATCTGGGGAACCACGCCAGAACCGGGACCGAGCGGCACCGCCGCCGATTCACCGCGGGGATTATTCTCTTCGCTATCAAACGGATCGGAACGCGACCCTCCCGCCGGAGGACGGTTCCGCCGATCTGTTATCTTGAGGATGTAGTTCTTCGGTATGCCTTTCTATATAGAGCCGCTTCGCGAACTGCTGGTTCGCCCCGCACTACCGGAACCACTTTCCCGCCTCACGGAAGTGGCCTATAACTTGCTATGGAGCTGGGAGCCCGTTGTCCGCGGGCTGTTCCGCCGTCTGGACCCGGCCCTGTGGCGGGAGTGCGGATACAATCCAGTGCTCATGCTGGGCCGCGTCTCGCAAGCGGCGTTGGAAAAAGCCGCGGCCGATGCGCGGTACCTGTCGCTTTATCGCGGCGCCTGTGAAATCTACGACATGCGCACGCGCAAGTCCCCGCAGCCGGCGGACGGCAAGCTGATCGCCTATTTCTCGGCCGAATACGGGCTCACCGAATGCCTGCCGGTATATTCCGGCGGCCTGGGCATTCTCTCCGGTGACCATCTGAAGTCGTGTAGCGATCAGGACTACCCGCTGATCGGTCTGGGCCTGCTCTATCAACAGGGTTACTTCCGGCAGTTTCTCAATCCCGACGGGTGGCAGCAGGAACGCTACCCGATGAACGACTTTTACACTCTGCCGCTGACCCCCGTCAAGAACGCCGAAGGGCACGACTTGAAGGTGACCGTCAAACTCCCCACCGGCAATGTCTTTATCCAGGTCTGGAAACTGGACGTGGGGCGCATCAAGCTGTACCTGCTGGACACCAACATTGCCGACAACGTCCTGCCGCAGGACCGCGACATCACCGATTCGCTCTACGGTGGCGACATCGATACGCGCATCCGCCAGGAGATCGTGCTGGGGGTAGGCGGCATGCGGGCACTCAAGGCCATGGGGCTGGCGCCCACGGTGTTTCACATGAATGAGGGCCACTCGGCGTTCCTGGCGCTGGAGCAGATCCGCTGGCTCATGCGGGATGAGAACCTGAATTTCGAAGAGGCGCTCGAAGCCGCGCGATCGAGCAACGTTTTCACCACCCACACGCCGGTGCCCGCCGGTATCGATATCTTCGACGCCGGCCTGATGTACCACTACTTCGCGGACTACTGCAACGAGATCCACATCGACTTCCAGCAGTTGATGGCCCTGGGACGGCGCAACGTTTTCAACCGGGACGAGCCTTTCTCGATGGCGGTGCTGGCGCTGCACACTTCGGCGTATCGCAACGCGGTCAGCCGCCTGCACCGCGAGGTTTCGCAGGAGATGTTCCATGACCTGTGGCCGCGGCTGCCGCTCTGGGAAGTCCCCATTACCTCCATTACCAATGGCGTGCACCTGCCCAGTTGGCTGAACGGGGACCTGGCCGCGCTCTACAGCCAGTATTTGCAGCCGGATTGGCGCGAACGGTTCAACGACCCCAGCATTTGGGAGCAGGTGAAGGAAATTCCCGACGAAGAACTGCTCGAAGCGCACCGCCGGCGCAAACGGCGGCTGGTGAACTTCGTGCGCGAGCGCCAGCATGCCTCCGCCTTACGGCGGCAGGTCTCCGCGGCGGAGGTGCGGCGCTCCGGAGAGGTGCTCGATCCGAACGCCTTCACCATCGGTTTTGCGCGCCGTTTCGCCACCTACAAGCGCGCCACGCTGCTGTTCCGCGACGTGGAGCGGCTCAAGCGCATCCTGCTGAATAAGGACATGCCGGTGCAGCTTGTCATCGCCGGCAAGGCGCACCCCAAAGACCAGCCGGGCAAGAGCTATATCCGCGAGGCGGTGCAGCTTTCGCGCGATCCGGATCTGTGGAAGCACGTGGTCTTCGTGGAGGACTACGACATGAAAGTGGGCCGCGAAATGGTGCAGGGCGTGGACCTCTGGCTCAGCAACCCACGGCGCGGCGAAGAGGCCTGCGGCACCAGCGGAATGAAAGCCGCCATCAACGGCGTGCTCAACCTGAGCATCCTGGACGGCTGGTTCGACGAGGCCTACGAGAATTCCGGCGGCTGGGCTATCGGCGACCGCGAGCCGTACTCGGACGACCAGGACGCACTGCACGCCAGCGCCATCTACTACCTGCTGGAAAACGAGATCGTGCCCATGTTTTACGAGCGCCGGGAAACCACGCCGCGCGAATGGATGCGCCGCGTGAAGCAGTCGCTCACCTATATCAGCCCGGCTTTCGATTGCCGACAGATGGTGGCCACGTACAAAACCGAACTGTACGACCCGGCCAACCAGCAGCACCAGCGTCTCCGCACCGGCAGCTACCGGCTGATCCGCGAGAAGACTCTCTGGAACACCCGCATCCGCGAGGCGTGGGACCGCGTTCGCTTCGTGGACGCCGGCCCGGCGCCGGCTCTGGCTGTGACCAGCGGCACGGCCGTCCCGGTGCGCGCGGCCATCGATCTGGCCGGCCTTTCGGCGAACGACGTGCGTGTGGAGCTGGTGATGGGGCGCGTGGATTCTAACGGACACCTGGAGGATACCGAGGTGCTCGTGCTGCCTTCGATGGGATCCCAGGGGCCCCTCGCCATATTTGGAAAAGATGTTGTGCCGGAACGGACCGGGCGTTTGGGCTACGCCCTCCGGGTCACCCCGAACCATTTTGACGATCCCTTGACCCGGCCCTGCAGCAGCCTTTTGAAATGGAGTTCCGTGGGATAGTGTGTGGGATAGTGCAAAGATACCCGTGCAAACCGGCTCAATCCGTGGTAAATATGAGTTTGACGCTTAGGCGGGTCCCGGAGCGGAAGGCGCCCGGCGCCACGGGAATCCCGCGGAACCCCTCTGTCAATCCCACGTGAACTGCCGCCGTCACGGTGTGCGGCCCGTGGCGATTGACCGGGATGTCCCGCGCGCTCAGGTCCTGAGAGTTCTGAATCGAGTTTTTCAATAAACGTTCTTCGCCCTGCACTTTACGGAGCAACCTTCCCCATGGACAGCGATCGCAAGTATAGACAACACGGGTACATGGATTCGGACCGCGACGGCAGAGGTCCGCGCAGCGACGGTCCCAAACCCCAGGGGCCGCGCCCTCCCCTTGATGTCACCGGCCCCCGCCTCCCGCGTCTGGTACAACACGTAGCCGCGGCCCGTTGTTACAATTGCGCCACGACGCTCCCTCCCGGAGTGGACTTCACCGGCAACTGTCCCAAGTGTAACGCCGAGCTCCATTGCTGCAAGCAGTGCTCCCACTTTGAGCCATCCACCCGCTTTCAGTGCCTCAAGCCCATTCCTGTGCGCATTCCGTCCAAGGACAAGGCCAACCAGTGTACGCTGTTTGCGGGGCGCGTGACCGTAGCGCGCGACGGCACGGCCAACCTGCCGGCGGCGCCGGCCATTAACAACGTAGGCCCCCCGGCCCCGCGCAACGCCGACGATGCCCGCAGCGCCTTCGACAAGCTTTTCAAGAAAACCTAGGCCGCCCTGGATCGGTCACGTCGCCGCCGGCCCGGGGCCCAGTTCGGCCGGCCGCCGGGTCAACGCCTTCCTGGGCTGGTTCATCCTGGCGGGATGGAAAAAAAGTGCCGCCGGGTCTGGCGGCGTGGGCGCTCCGCCGCACTTCCCGCTGGACGGGCTGGCGCCGGCCTACCGCGCCACGGTGACGCCGCGCTCGGCGAGCTCGCGTTGCACCTGCCTCACCCACGAATCGAGCACCGGCGCCGGCCGGTTGTCCCAGGTGGCCTGTTTCCACGTGAGTTCGGTGCTTTTGGGAAGCTGCAGAAGGCGCCGCCGCCCTTCCGCCAAAGACTGCATCGAATACTGCAGCAACGAAACATAGAAGCTTCCGTCGCTCGCCTGGCTCACCGACACGGTCAGCGGCTGGGTCCAGAAGCGGCGGTTCTGCTCCATCTCGCCGCGGCACCCATCGGTGATGCACAGCGTCTCCGCCCGCGCCAAGGCGTCCGCCGTGGCGATCCAGTTATGCGCCTGCGACAGCGTCTGCATGTACGCCCGCTCGAGTTGCCGGTTCTCCTGGTTGATCTCGGTGGGCTGGTTCTTCCACCAGTCGTGCCAATACGCGAACCCCTCCCACAGCGGCGCGGCGGCGCCCGGCGTTCCGAACTGCCCCAGCGCCTTCACGGCATCGATCTTGACAATCACCGTGGCATCCCGCAGCCCCTCCACCGCCACGGCCTCCCACTGCGGATTCGTAAAGTAACGGGCCGTCGCCCCGATGGCTGCCATCCAGCACCGGCCCATCTCATAGCTTCGTTCGGCCATCACGGCGCGCAGCAGCTTCTCACCGTATGTCGGATCGGTGCGCAGAAAGTAAGCGTAGAGCGGCGGCTCGCACGCCGGCGCGGCCAGCCTTCGCGGAGGGTTGCCGACCATTTCCGTTCGGGCGCGCGTCCCGGCGTCCGCGCGCGCGTAGAATGCCTTCACGCGGTCGAGAATGCCGGCCGTCGCGTAGCGCGCAATCAGTTCCTCCACTGTGCGCTGATCCGCGCGGCCGGGGCTCAGCTCGAGATTGGCCAGCAGTTTTTCGTCCATGTCCGGAAGCGTGGCGTCCGGCAGCAGAGACAGGGTGGAGGTCCCAAAGCGCGGGAAGGGCCGCGCTATTTCGGCCAGGATCAGGCCGCGGCCCTCGGCCGGGTCCAACTCATACAGCCGGTTGAGCGCGAATGCGGCCGGCCCGGAGACCGGATGAATCGTGTCCGGCACCGCGCCGACGATCTTGCGCAGCACCGGAATCATGGCTGGCCCGGAGATGCGGTTCCACTGGTAGCCCAGCAGCTCCGATTGCAGGTCGGGCGGCAGATCGAAGAACAACCCCGCCATCTCGGCGCGCTGGCTGGCGGCGATGGAATCGGGCGCCGCGGCCTCCAGCAGGGTCCGCAGGGATAGGGCTTTGGCACTCCCCTGCTTCCGCTCCAACGCGGCCGCCATCCGGCTCCGCAATTCCTTCTCTATGGCCGTTTGGCGTTGGTACCGCCGCTCGATCGCCTCGCGCCATGCCGGTTGCCGGGCCGCATCCGCGGGATACGCGCCCATCGGAACTTCAGTCCACGCCTTGAGCCGCGCCAGGGTTTCGAGAAAGGCCCACGACACCGGTTGCGCCGGGCCGGCCATCGACTGTTCCATGGTCTCGATGACCAGGGGGCGCCGGCTGCTGGCCATCAACCCCATGAGCAGGAGCTGGTCCACCTGCACGTCCGTGCCATCGAGCAGGCGGCCGCTTTCGCCAATGGACTCCGGCGTATCGAGATACCAAAGCTGGCGGGCCGCAGCCAGGCGCCGCTGAAAAACCGCGCTCTCCCCGCTTTTCGGGACGGTGCGCAGCACGCGCGCCGCTTCCGCCGCCTGGGCCGCGCGCCACGACGGATCGTCCACCAGTTCGATTGCGATCCCGTTCGACTCCAGCTCCACAGGCTTCCCCCCCGCCGATACGCGGTGAGAGACGGCGCGCACAAGGTAGCGGCCAGGCCGTTCGAAGCGCACCCATTGGTTGAGATCCTTGTGCACGACCACCGGTTTCGCGGACAGCTCGCGAACCCAGCCGAGGCCGCTGGCGACCATGACGCCCTGGAAGTAATCGGCCAGAGGATCGCTTGTGCCGGGAGAGGGCGAAATGCGGAACTCTTCCTGGAGGTTCTCCATTCCCGTGCGATCGCTATTGGCGCCGAAAATGGAGTATTTGCCCGCCGCCGTGCTGGTGAACGCGAGCTCCAGCGCGATGGGTTCGCCCAACCGGAAGCTCGATTGCCCGCCCGCCGCCGCCAGACGCAATTGGGCGTCCGGGGCCTGCGCCGCGAGCGCGCCGCATAACCCGGCCAAGACAATGGAAAACCTCACGGTACGTTGGACACCGCGCACCACGCTGTTGTTGCTTCGAAGCATCGGGACCTCCGGCACCTTCACGTGGTAGATGCCGTGCAAGCCACGATCCTTTCAAGGGACGATCCGATCCCGGCGATTCTCCAGCGTGTTCGTGCGCCGCACGCGCCTACCCCGGTCTGCGCGCGGTTCTGGCATCGGTGCCCGCGGCGATTCCCAGCACGGCGGCGCTGCGCGCCACCTACTCCCGGCCGGCGTATAGTTCGGCGATGTGGTCCCGGCAGTTCTCCAGGGCGCGGGTGCGGCGCAGCTTCATGGTGGCCGTCAGTTCGCCGGCTTCGATGGAAAAATCGCGCGGCAGCACGCGGTATTTGCGGACCTGCTCGAAGGGCGCCAGTTGCCGGTTGACGCGGCTTACAGCCTTCTGGATTTCCGCCACCACCGGCGGCGCCTTCACCAGTTCCTCCGCCGGCCGGCCCGCGAATTGTTCCATCCCTTTGAGCACTTCGGCCGCCGTGGGATTGATGGTGAAGAGCGCCGTCAGAAAGGGCAGACGGTCGCCGATCAACAGCACCTGGCTGATGATCGGTTCCATCTTGAAAAGGGCCTCCACGCGCGACGGGTGAATCTTCTTGCCGGTGGAGGAGACAATCAGCTCCTTCTTGCGGCCGGTGATGAAGATGAAGCCTTCGTCGTCGGCGTAGGCGATGTCGCCGGTGTGCAGCCAGCCGTCGCGCAGCACTTCGGCGGTGGTTGCGGGGTCGTTGTGGTAGCCGGAGAACAGGCACGGGCTCTGGAGCAACATCTCGCCATCCTCGGCGAAGCGCACCTCCACGCCGGGCAGCGGCTTGCCGATGCTGCCGGGCTTGGGACGGTCCAGCGGATTCAGCGTGGCCACGCCGCCCTCGGTCAGGCCGTAGCCTTCGACGATGGGCATGCCGACAGCCTCATAGAACTCCGCCAGGTCTTTGCTCAGCGGCGCGGCGCCCGAGGCGGCCACGCGCAGGCGCCCGCCAAATCGCATGCGCACCTTGTGGAACAGCACCCGGTCGGCCAGTTTGAGGGGAGCGCGGATGCGGAACGGCACCGGCTGTCCCTTCCGGCGGTAGCGGGCCGCCGCCAGCCCCAATGCCAGACCGCCGTAGAAGGCCTGGCGCACCGGCGCCGGCCGTTTGCGCAGCTCGGTGCAGATGGTGGAGTAGATGCGCTCCCACATGCGCGGCGGCGCCAGCAGAATGGTGGGACGCACCTTGCGGATCTCCTGCGGCAGCTTGAGGAGACTCTCGGAAAAGGTCACCGGCATGCCGCCGTCAATGGGCAAGAGCTCGATCACCACGCGCTGCGCAATGTGCGCTGAGGGCAGAAAGGCCACGGTGGAATCCTGCGGCGTGAGCGGCAGCACGGTGGGGCCCATATCGATGTTGGAGACGAGGGCTTGATGGGTCACCAGCGCCATCTTCGGCTCGCCGGTGGCGCCGGAGGTGAGATAGAGGATGGCGGGGTCGGCGGGGTGAATTTCGCCGCGCATTCGCGCCGCCAGTTCCGGATCGGCGGCCAGCGCCTCGCGCCCCTTGGCGCGCAGCTCATCGAGGGTCAGCGCGCCTTCGGCCTGGCCGGTAAGCAGAATCCAGTGGCGCACGGGCGCGCCGCGAAGCGCCGCCAGGGTCTTCGGGTTCTCGACGAACGCCGCGCACGCGCCGGCCGATTCGATGGTGCGCAGTAAATCCTTGGGCGGATAGCTGGGGTAGAGGGCGGCGGCGATGGAGCCGTTGGCCATGGTGCCCAGGTCGGCCAGGTAGAATTCCAGGCGCGTTTCCGAGTTCAGCGCGACCACCTCGCCCTTGGCGATCCCAAGCTGGCGCAGGCCTGCCGCGATTTCGTTCATCGCCTGCAGGTACTGGTTCCAGGAAAGCGTCAGGTAGCCGCTGGCGGACGGCTGGCGCAGCGCCGGGGCGTCGCCGTAACGGCGCGCGGAATCTTCCAAAACCTGGGGGACGGAGCGAGTAGCCACTGGAAGCAATTTAACACGTTGGCGCGGTGAAGCGCCGTACCGCCCCGCACCCTACACGCTTACCACCGGACAGGGCGATTGCCGGATGATCGCATAGGCATTGGTTCGCAGCCGCCCGAACACCCCGGCCGCGGAGCCGCGCCCGATCACCAGCACGTCCGCCTTCAGCCGCTCGGCGGCGGCGCAAATGACGCGGGCGGGTTCGCCGTTCTCGATTTCGAGATCGGCTTCGGCGCCCACGAAGCCCTGCAATCGCCGCAACTCCTCGGAGGCCGCGTCATTGACGCCCGGACCGCAGGCGGTGACGTGCAGCAGGGTAAGACGGGCGCCGAATTCCTGCGCCAGGCGGGCCGCCCAGAACAGCGTCTTGGAACTTTGCTGGCCCAGATCCACGGCGCACAGAACGTTGCCGATGGCAATGGACGGAGTGGCCGGAGCATCTTCCATATGGACGCCGGTCCACACCGGGCAATCGGCATCGTGCAGGACCTTGGCGGTGTTCGATCCCAGAATGAAGCGGCGGAACGGCCCGTAGCCATGAGTGGGCATGACGATTAGGTCAACCCGCTCATTGTGAGCGAACTCGACGATGGTGCCGGCCGGGTCGCCTTCCAGCACCACGCGGCGGACACGCAAGCCGGCCAAGCCGGGCGCGAGAAAGGTCTGGATGTCCTTGCGGGCCTGTTCGGCGCGATCGCGGCACAACTCCGCCAGCATGGAGCCGGCGATATCCACCGCGCCGAACTCATACTGCGGTGGAACGAGCACGTGCAGCAGGGTGAGCTGGCAACCGAAGTGGCCAGCCAGCGAGCCGGCATAGTGCGCGGCTCCCACCGAGCGTTCCGAGAAATCGACCGGCAGCAGAATATGGGAAACGGATTGCATGAGCGGCTCCTCAAGCGAGCGCGGCGTGGCGCAGCGGCCCGGGCCGGCAGGTACCGCCAGCCGGCTCCAACTTCAGCATAATCCGATTCGGGGGCGGAGAGGCGAGTTATGGCAACGTCCTCGCGCCAAG
>Ga0181528_10002816_pt1 | contig 10748 bp, 5 predicted proteins | sample PEATcosm2014_Bin_47_FD_119742 | JGI IMG/M metagenome (GOLD analysis project Ga0181528, IMG submission 119742) | Peatland microbial communities from MTU Mesocosm Facility, Houghton, MI, USA - PEATcosm2014_Bin10_10_metaG | ecosystem: Environmental > Terrestrial > Soil > Wetlands > Peat | place... | reverse complement strand
CGGGGCAGCAAAGGGACGACAGCGCTGCGATCCAAGGTAGCTACCGCTGTGGTTGAAACGCTCTCGCTCTCGGTGAGCGACGAAGCAAAGTTGCGCCTGGCCGACATCACCGGCTACAACGAGTTGATGCCCGCAGCCCGCCGCATCGCTGCAAGAAATGGTGACGTCAAAGCCGGCATCGACGTGCTTGAGGGCCACGGATTTCGCGAACTCCATCCAGACTCAAGCCACCCCGTGCGAGTGGGCTTGGTGACAAACCAAACCGGAGTGGATGCTCATGGCAAACGGACCGTCGATGCACTCGCACACGCTCCAGGTTTGCGACTGACAGCCATCTTCAGCCCCGAACACGGCATCCAGGGAAAGATCGACACGACAGCAATTAATAACTCAAAGGATGACGCCACAGGTGCGCCAATCTACAGCGTATATGGGGATTCCGACGAGAAGCGACATCCCTCCGCGCAGGCGCTTGCTGACGTCGACGTAATCGTCTACGACATTCAGGATGTCGGCGTACGTTACTACACCTACGAGAGTACCCTGGGATATTTCCTCGAAGCTGCGGCCAAAGCAGGCAAGGAAATCGTAGTGCTTGATCGTCCTAACCCGATTGGTGGCGCCTATGTGCAAGGCCCCGTTGCGGACCCGGGCAGGGAGTCGTTTGTCAGCTATTGGCAGACACCTGTGCGCCACGGCATGACCATCGGGGAACTCGCAAAGATGTTCAATGCGGAGCGAAGAATTGGCGCGCGTCTGACTGTCGTTCCCATGGAAGGTTGGATTCGAGGTGACTGGTTCGACTCCACAGGCGAGTTATGGCTCAATCCCTCACCTAACATGCGCAGTTTGATCGCGGCTACGCTCTACCCGGGGATCGGCATGATTGAGACGTCAAACGTTTCGGTAGGCCGAGGAACAGACACTCCGTTCGAACTCGTCGGCGCACCGTGGATCGATGCTCGCGCTCTGGCGAGCTATCTGAATGCGCGCGACATTGCGGGTGTGCGCTTTGTCCCAGTTGAGTTCACGCCAGAAAGCGCCGTCTACGCGCACGAAAAGTGTCGCGGTGTTCAGATTGTTGTTACCGATCGAAACGCGCTGGATGCGCCCGAGTTGGGGGTCGAGTTTGCAGGCGCGTTGCTTTCGCTCTACCCCACCAACTACAAACTTGCAGGCGTAGATACGCTGATGGTAAACAAGGCAAGCCTCGATGCTTTGGCCGCCGGCGAGGACCCGCGTCGAGTCGCTGAGCAATGGCGTGAAGGCCTGGAGCGCTTTGAAGTGCTTCGGGCGAAGTATCTGATCTATTAATCAGCAATGGTTCTGCGGAAACCGATGCCGGTGCCCTAAAAGAATGTTTGTACCAGGTCAATCACCTGGTAGTCCGCATTCAGAATAGGAAGTACTCGCCATTTGTCGAATGTCAGACACGGATGGCAGATATCAAATGCGATCATATCTCCCACGCGAAGGTCGTCTCCGGACTCAATCTTCAAATAGGCGTGTTGGTCCATCATTTTTGTAACCGTCCAATGCGCCGGCGCCGCAATGGGAATGGATGTCCCAGGCCGGAATTGAAGCGCCGGCACCGGCAGGCCAGAATCAAATGCCGCGTCCCGCTTGCCCAATCCGATAATCGCCTTGTCCGTCTCAGGAATTGATTGGACATAAGCCCAGACGTGTAGCGCAGGGATAAGGCCCGAGTGCATCTCACGGGCTATCGGGTTATGCGCAAGGATCCTGGCTTGTGCCTCGCGATATGCTCCCGCATCATGCGTGAGATAGCATCCCGGCCTCAGCACAATCTCAACTGCCTCTCGCATTGCGGCTGCCGAGAATTCCTCCGCCACCACGTCATACCAGGCTGACCCAGCGCCGGAAAGAAGAATTGGCGCACGGGAAAATCGGCCATTTGTCGCCAGGCCCTTTGTAACATCAACGGCACGCCGCAGAAACGCTCGTATGGAGGCCTCATCCTGCAAAACGCCCTCATAAATCTCAATCCCGCAAAGCTGAATGGAATCGCTCCATCGAGACAACGAACTCAACACAGAAGATAGCTGCTCTTTGTTTCGAACTCCCGCGCGCCCCCCCTCCACGCCAAGTTCCACCAGGACTCCAAGCCGCAAACCGAGCGCCGAATAATAGCGCCCGAGTTGGTCAACCTGCTCTTCGGAATCCACCAGGCAATAAAACTCAAAAGTCGGGTCGGATAGGAGCTCTGCAATGATGGCCATATTCTGCCTGCCGACCAATTGGTTTGCCATCAGAACGCGGCGGACCCCGTGCGCATGAGCCACCTTTGTTTGTTGCGCCGTCGCCAGCGTGATGCCCCACGCGCCTGCTCCAAGCTGCATCTCGAATAGCTTTGGGGCCATCGTCGTCTTGCCGTGTGGCGCAAGCTTTACGCCATATGCAGAAATGAATCGCTGCATCCAATTAAGGTTGTGCAGCAGCTTATCCTGATAAAGAACGGCGCACGGCAGGCTAAGATCCTCGCGCAGAAGATTCCAGTCAAGCGTCACGACATCGGAGCCGCCCTTTGCGCCTTTGAGTGAACCCAGACCTTTATTGAGGGCGGAGATACCATCAAAGGCAACATTAGAATTGGATATCTTATCGCTCAAAAGTAAAATCTCCCGGCAATCCAGGCACAACATGGAATAGGTCTGGATCATCCAACAGTTATAGTCTATATTCTGAAACAGCCGCTATGCTGAACTGCGAGACCCTGATACGGAATGCGAGTGTTCTTGATGGTAGCGGTGCTCCCGCTGACCTTGTCGATGTTGCTCTTTGCGATGGCAATATCCTCGCCGTCGGACCGTCCCTCCGTTACCATGCGGCGGATATCATAGACGCCACTGGCCTGGTACTCGCCCCCGGCTTCATTGATGTTCATACCCACGACGACCTCCACGTGCTTCGCGATCCGGGCATGTTGCCGAAACTGTCGCAGGGAGTAACCACGGTCATTACTGGAAATTGTGGTATCAGTGCAGCACCGGTTTACTTAGTCGGTGAACTCCCGGAGCCCATGAATCTTCTTGGCGAAGCAGCCGAGTTTCAATACCCGACATTTGCCGCATATGTTGATGCGGTCCGCGGCGTGCAACCAGCCGTCAATGTTGGAGCACTCGTCGGTCACACTGCCCTGCGCAACAACCACATGGATCGCCTTGATCGACCGGCGACGCCCGCTGAAGTCAATCGGATGCGCGAGCAGTTGAGTGAGGCCCTTGACCATGGGGCGCTTGGCCTGAGCACAGGGCTCGCGTATCTGTCAGCCAACGCGGCAACGCTGGATGAAGTTGCGACTCTTGCTACACCCCTTGCCGCGGCGGGGGCGATCTACGCCACGCACATGCGCAGCGAGTCTGAGGCGATTCGCGATGCAATGGAGGAAGCCTTCGAGATGGGCAGGCGGAGTAAAGTGCCAGTGATCGTCTCGCATCTGAAGTGCGCGGGAGTGGCCAATTGGGGACGCAGCGAGGAAGTGTTGCAAGCCCTTGATGCTGGGCGAATCACACAACAGATTGGCTGCGACTGCTATCCCTATGCCGCTGGTTCGAGCACGTTGGACCTCCGCCAGGTAGACGAGCGTGTGAAGATCACAATCACCTGGAGCACCCCGCATCCTGAGGTCGCCGGAAAAACGCTGAGCGTGATTTCGGAAGACTGGCGCGTTACGCAGAATGAGGCTGCGCGGCAACTGCAACCGGCAGGAGCCATTTACCACAGCATTGACGAGCAGGACATGCGCCGGATTCTTGCGCATCCGGCAACCATGATCGGTTCCGATGGCCTGCCCTGTGATCCGCGCCCCCACCCGCGTTTGTGGGGCACGTTTCCGCGGGTGCTCGGCCACTATTGCCGCGAAGAGAACTTACTCACATTGCCTGATGCCGTGCATAAGATGACCGGTATGCCCGCGCAGCGGTTCGGACTATCCAGACGTGGCCTGGTCCGCGAAGGGTATTGCGCCGACCTGGTTCTATTTGATGCCGATAAGATTATCGACACTGCTACATTCACTGATTCGGTTCGCGCCGCTGAAGGCATCCTCGGTGTATGGGTCAACGGCGCTCTGTCTTATACCGCGAAGGGGACAACCCCTCTTCGCGCCGGTCAATTTATCGCGCGCGGAAGAACGTCGTGGATTCAGTAACTCATGCACTTACCTCGCGGATAGTTCTTCACTTCACTGGAGTTTAGCTGATTGTGTGCCAATGATTGATCCTCATAGCCTCTACCTCATCTCGGCAGCGTTTGTAGCGGTGGTCGGACTCATTGTACTGATTGCTGTTTTCAAGCTGAACCCGTTCATTACGCTCCTGCTGACGTCGTTGGCATTGGCAGTTGCCACGGGCATGCCGATGTCGACGGTAGTCCACTCGTTTGAATCCGGCGTCGGCGGAACGCTCGGTCACATTGCCATTGTTGTCGCGCTGGGAACCATGCTCGGCAAGATGATGGCGGAGTCAGGCGGCGCTGATCGCGTTGCACACACTCTGATCGACTTCTTTGGAGAGAAGCGCGTTCACTGGGCCATGATGGTTATCGGATTGGTGATCGGTCTGCCGGCTTTCTTTGAAGTTGGCTTCGTTTTGCTCATTCCAATCGCCTTCACCGTGGCGCGGCGCACCAAGACTTCGCTCATCCTCGTAGGGCTGCCCATGGTGGCCGGCCTCTCGGTTGTGCATGGGTTGGTGCCCCCGCATCCTGCTGCTCTGCTCGCGGTCACTATCTATAAAGCGGACGTCGGCCGTACCATCTTTTATGCACTGCTAGTCGGCATCCCGACAGCGGTCATTGCCGGTCCTCTCTATGCCAAACTGATTGCTCCCCATATCCACTTGCCGGTTGACAATCCCATGGCCGCGGAGTTTGTCGATCATGGGAAGGAGCTCAGCCTGCCTGGCTTTTCGCTCACTCTGTTCACCATCCTCTTCCCCGTCATTCTCATGTTGATTGGCAGCGCGGCAGACGCCGTATCGGCCCCGAAGAGCGCTCTGAACGAAACGCTTCACCTGGTGGGAAATGACGATATGGCTTTGCTGATTGGTGTGCTTCTCAGCTTCTTCACGCTGGGCAAATTGCGCGGCTTCAATCGCAACACTATCCTCCGCTTCAGCAATGAGTGTCTCGCGCCGACGGCCACCATCACCCTCCTGGTCGGCGCGGGCGGGGGCTTTGGACGTGTGCTTCAGGATAGCGGTGTGTCGCAGGCAATCATCGGTGTCGCCCTCAGCAGCCACGTGCCGCTGCTGCTGCTGGCGTGGCTGCTTGCCGCTCTCATGCGCCTGGCAACGGGGTCGGCTACAGTCGCCATGACAACCGCCGCCGGCATTGTTGCGCCCATCGCTTTGCATGCGACGGGTGTGCATCCGGAGTTGCTTGCGATAGCCACCGGTGCTGGATCGCTGATCTTTTCGCATGTGAATGACGGCGGCTTCTGGTTGGTCAAAGAGTATTTCAATATGAGCGTTGCCGAAACCATCAAGACATGGTCAGTCTGCGAGACCATCATCTCCATCACGGCGCTCATCTTCACTGTGGGCTTGTCCTTCGCAGTCTGAGGAGTGGTCGCCGGTTATGCTTATCGGGTTGACGCAGCGCCAATATGTAAGCAAATAGAAGAGGTACAAAATGTCTGAACATCTAAGCTGGCAAAACTTCAATCGCCGCCACTTCCTCAAGATCGCTGCGGTCGCAACTGTGGCTCGCGCCAGTATCCTGAATGCCTTGCCGGCCGTCCACTCGGGGAAGAATGTGCTGGCCTATGTGGGCACCTACACAGGCGCAGCAGGAAGCGGTAGCAATGGCGAAGGCATCTATCGTTTCGAGATGGATGAGGTGACCGGAGAACTGCGGCACCGCGCGCTTGTTGCGAAATCTGTCGATCCTTCGTGGATTGCAATTCATCCGTCGAAGAAGTATCTTTACGCCGTCAACGAAGTCAGCGATTACAACGGAAGCAGCGGTTCAATCAGCGCGTTTTCAATCGCACCCGGGAGCGGTGATTTGACTGCGCTGAATGTTGTCAGCTCAGAAGGCGCCGGCCCGTGCTTCCTAAGCATCGATGCTGAAGGGAAGTTCGCGTTTGTTGCGAATTACGGTGGCGGGACTACGGCTGTGCTGCCCATTCTCGACGGCGGACTGTTGGGTGCAGCAACCGATATCCACCGAGATACCGGCAGCCTCGGAGGCGCCCAGGCAGCGTCCGCCCCGCTGGGGAGTTATGCGGTCAGTGGGCATGACGCACCTCATGCACATATGATCATGCCAGACCCGAACGGCAGTTTCGTCCTCGCGACCGACCTTGGGCAGGACCGGGTCTATTCGTATAGCTTCAACAAAACTACAGGCAAGCTCAGTCTTGGAGAAGGCGCACATGGTGCGGCACTTCCCTCAGGCGATGGCCCCCGGCACTTTGCCTTTCATCCCAATGGGCGCTGGCTCTACAGCATCCAGGAGGAGGCGTCGAACGTCGTCTTCTTTAAGTACGACGCCTCCACGGGTTCGCTTACTCAACAGCAGACACTGTCGGCACTCCCCAGCGGATTCGCAGGCACGAGCTTTGCATCGGAGGTTCTCGTCTCTCCAGACGGAAGATTCCTCTACGCTGCAAATCGACTGCACGATACCATTGCGACTTTGTCGATTGCCGCAGACGGCAAACTCAAGTGGATCGGAGAGACATCCACAATGGGCGACTATCCCGGTCAGTGCCAAATCGAGCCAGGCGGCCGTTTCCTCTATGCCTGCAACCGGCGCAGCGACAGCATTACCTGTTTCAAAATCAATCGCGATACCGGGTTGCTTGCCTTCACCGGCCAATACACTGGCGTCGGCAGTCCGGCAAGCATTACCTTCCTCGATTGACCTAACTCGTCTGGCCGCGCAAGGCCCGCGCTCGCTCTATTTTTGCATCGCGTTCAGCTTGTCGATGGTCCGCTTCAGATCATCGAGTTTCTGCCCGGCCTCAGCAAGTTTTCCTTCGGATGTTAGCCGCTGATAGTCATCGAAGTCCTTGCCCGCTTGCGCGACGAGGGATTTGACATCACCAGCGGGCTGCGCTTGAGTAACCCCTGTTGTCTGAGGCGCCATCGTTGAAGACTCAGCCGCGCTCAATGATGATTGCCCCGAACCGTAGAGCGACGCGAGAGCTGCTTCGAACGTGGGCGCGTAGGCCAACTTGTCCTGCAGCGCAAGCACAACGAGCCGCAACTCGGGCATCGGGCTACGCTCTGCCTGCAGATAGATTGGCTCCGCATAAAGCAGCGCCTTTCCGCACGGAATCACCAGCAGGCTGCCCCGGCGCACATGCGAGCCCTGCTGATTCCACAGAGTCAGCTGTCCTGACAATTGCGCATTCTGGTCGATGCGCGCTTCAATCTGCTGCGGCCCATCTACCAGCCTGGTCTTGGGGAAGTCGTAAACTGTTGACGTTCCATAGTGCTCGCCATCGCTACGCCCGGCAATCCAGCCGATGAGATTGTTACGGTTCGCAGGGGTAAACGGGAGAATTTCGACAAACTCAAGACCGTCCTCACCGGGTAACTTCATTAGTACAAAGTTAGGCTGCATGGGCTGGGTAGTTTGTCCGCCGTTCTGCCCCATGCCGGTTTCAGTTGCAACCGTCCAAAGGTCTTCGCGGTTATAGAAAACCGCTGGGTTGGTCATGTGATAGAGTCCGTAAACCTCAGCCTGAAGGCTCAGTAACATCTCAGGGTAGCGGACATGCTTGCGCAGCCAGGTCGGCATCGTCGAGGCGTCTTTGAAGAGGCTGGGGAAGATATTGCGATAGGCTGCAAGAATAGGATCGTTGTTATCGAACACATAGAACGTAGTTGTGCCGTCATAGGCGTCTACCACCGCCTTCACGCTGTTGCGCATGTAATTGATGGGGAGATCGTTCAGCGCGCGATGAGTGGAGTAAGGATAGCTGTCCGACGAGGTGAACGCATCCATCACCCACGACAGGCGGCCGTCCTCGCCAACCACAATGTAAGGATCCTGGTCGAAAGTAAGAAAGGGAGCCAGTGCCTCGACACGATCGCGAACATTGCGGCGCATCAACAAACGGCTTTGCGAGGTGATGTCGTCGCTGAACGGCACCTTCGTAATATCGCCGCGGTCAAACGCGATCATCAGCCTTTGAAGGAAGCCCCCTAGAACAATTCCGCCGCTTCCCTGGTATGAAGTCAGGTTGTTGCTCTGGCCCTCAGGGAAGTTGAACTCCTGTTGGTGCGTCTTCACGTACACATCTGTATTGGTCATCTCGCCGAAGTAAATCTCCGGGCGGGTCACAGCAATTCCGGGCACGGTGCTCTGTACGGGCATGTTACTCAACATCAGTGTCGGCAAGCCTTCCGACGTGAAGCCATTTACCGGGTTCATGGTGATGCCATAGCCGTGGGTATAGACAAGCTTTTCATTAATCCAGGTGCGGCTACTCTCCGGCAATTTGTCCACGTTGAGTTCGCGCACCGCCAGCATCACTTCGCGCAGGTTGCCGTCAATTTGGTAGCGATCTATATCGATGTCTGGAAAGTCGTAGTAAGTCCGAATTTCCTGAATCTGGCGAAGCGTATCCTGCAGCGCATTCACATCCCACAGGCGGATATTGTCGAGCGTTGCCTTGTTGTTTGTCGGATCCGTTGCTCCCACCGTTGTTTCAGCGGGGAACTCATGCAGTGTAAATCCATCCAACCCATAGGCCTGGCGAGTCATCTGGATGTTATTGGCGATATATTCCTTCTCCTTGTCCAGTTCATTCGGCTTGACCACGAAACTGGTCACGTACCAGCCAATCAGGCCCATCAGGACATAGCAGACTGAAGCGGGAATCACGGCGACAATGAGCCATCGCCCGCGTGGTTTGAACACTCCGCCGAGGATTGCAACAAGGGCGCCCAAAGCCAGTCCGGCAGCCACGGCCCACATCCCAGCCAGGTTCACATGCGCGTCGGTGTATGTGACGCCGTCAAAAATAGTGTGATGCTCAAAGAGCAGTTCAAACCGAGCGATGTACTCGCGCATCGCGAGCACCAGCAGCAGGAAACCGGCAGCCACTGAAAACCCGCGCCAGGGCAGCGTGATGCCGCTGCGAAAGCCGCCCCCAAGCGCACGCGATCCCCCGGAAATCAGAAGGAAAAGTCCGGCAAGAACGCAGCTGAGAATTGCCATCGTCAGCAGCCAGCCGGTAATCAGTTGCAAGGCCGGCAGCGTAAACAAGTAGAAGTTCAGTGGCCGTCCAAAAATGGGGTCCAGAAAAGCTCCGGGCGACCCCGCAGCCGGGCTTGGCGCATACCAAAACAGCGCCAGCGTTGACCACTGCGCCTGCATGGCGGCTGCCGTGCCCAGCGCAATCAGGGCCGAAATACCCAGGGCCGCCAGCCGCAGCACTGGCGCAACGGGCAGTGTCACCGGGTTGCCGCCAATGACGATGGTGTGATCGTCCGGCAGGTCCGCCGAGTGCGCCCGCTTGAGGATGGAGAAAACGGCAAACAGAATCAGGAATGTTACAGCGGCAAATGCGGCAAAAATGCCCCATTGAACGCTCCGTTCCTTCCAGAATACCGACGCGTAGCCGAGTGAGTTAAACCAAAGCAGATCAACCCAGTAAGACAAGAACGTGCGGCTGCCAAACAGTGCAACTGCCAGGCCGGCAATCAGAAAAAGAAGGACGCGCCTGCGCGGCTGCGAAGGCTTTGCTGGAATGGGCCAATCAATATGTTCGGGCAATTTGTTTCCCCATGTTGTTTGCTGCTGCCAGTTGAGAATTCCGCTTGTCGCACGGCGCGTCTAACCTTGGCGCCGAGCCAAGGCTAACGGCCTTATCAACTACACTTTAGTCCTTTCCCGTCGGTTTTGCTCGTGCGGAAGGAAACGGGCTTCCATGCCCTGTTGTGCGCAACTCACCTTTTTGATACTATGAACCTACACATGGTTCGTGCTGCCCAAAGCTCGTCTTGTTGTCGCCTGTCGAACATCTTCGACGGGTGTCTGTTCTAGTCTTCGATCTCCTGCAAAATTGATCCAGACGACAAACCCGTTGCTGAATAGCCGGGTTCATTTCCTCGTCTTCCTCCCGCTTTCAGCATCTACCTTGCCACCCAAGAGGTCAGCGTGCCGATTTCCGAAAGCGAATTACTGACAACATCTCTTCCCACCGTCCCTCCAGGCTCGCCGAGCCTGATTGCGCCCGAGCGCCTCAGTCACCTTCGTCTGCTTGAAGCGGAGAGTATCCATATTCTGCGCGAAGTGGCCTCAGAGTTTGAGCGTCCAGTGATGCTCTACTCCATCGGCAAGGACTCCTCGGTCATGCTTCGTCTGGCCCAGAAGGCGTTCTTCCCCGGCCCCATTCCGTTCCCGCTCCTGCACATCGACACCGGCTTCAAGTTTGCCGAGATGATCACGTTCCGCGATGAGATGGCTCGCTCCATCGGCGCGGAGTTGCTGGTGTGGCGCAACGAGCCCGCAATTGCCGCCGGCACAAACCCCATCGCCCTCGACACCAAGCGCTGCTGCGGCCTGCTGAAGACGCAGGCTCTGCTCGACGCTCTGAAGCACTACAACTTCGACGCTGCATTCGGCGGAGCCCGCCGCGACGAAGAAAAATCCCGCGCCAAGGAGCGTATCTACTCCTTCCGCGACGGCGCCGGCCAGTGGGACCCGAAGAACCAGCGCCCCGAGTTGTGGAACCTTTACAACGCTCGCATTCATCCCGGCGAAACCAT
>Ga0181528_10002815_pt1 | contig 10749 bp, 11 predicted proteins | sample PEATcosm2014_Bin_47_FD_119742 | JGI IMG/M metagenome (GOLD analysis project Ga0181528, IMG submission 119742) | Peatland microbial communities from MTU Mesocosm Facility, Houghton, MI, USA - PEATcosm2014_Bin10_10_metaG | ecosystem: Environmental > Terrestrial > Soil > Wetlands > Peat | place... | reverse complement strand
TTCCGCGCCGGCGTAAATGATATGGTTGAAATGCCGAACGACGACCTCGCCCTGCTGCGCGATTATGCCCGGAACCATTCCGAGGCGGCGTTCGCCGCGCTCGTCGCGCGCCATGTCAACCTCGTCTATTCCGTGGCGCTGCGCTCGGTGCGCGAGCCGCATCTGGCGGAGGAGATCACGCAGGCGGTCTTCATCATCCTCGCGCGCAAGGCGGACTCGCTCGGCGACCAGACCATTTTGAGCGGCTGGCTCTGCCGCACGGCGCGCTACGCCAGCGCCAACGCACTGACCATCCGGCGTCGTCGGCAACACCGCGAACAGGAGGCTTACATGCAATCCATTTTGGAAAACGGCGGCGACGTCCCGTCGCCGTCCATCGGCGAAGAAACCTGGAACCAGATCGCGCCGCTGCTGGACGGCGCGCTGGAAAAACTCGGCCAAAAAGATCACGACGCCCTGGTGCTGCGGTTTTTTGAGAACAGGAATTTTGCGGAGGTTGGCGCGGCGCTGGGGGCGAGCGAGGACGCGGCGAAAATGCGCGTGAACCGCGCGCTGGAGAAGCTGCGTAAATTTTTCACGAAGCGTGGCGTGGTTTCCACCACGGCAATTCTGGCCGGGGCGATTTCCGCCAACTCCGTGCAGGCCGCGCCCGCGCTGCTGGCAAAGACCGTGACGGTCATCGCGGTGGCCAAAGGCGCGACGGCTTCCGCTTCAACCTTAACCCTCATCAAAGGAGCCTTGAAAATTATGGCATGGGAAAAAATGAAGATGGTGGTTGGAGTCAGTGTGTCGGTCCTTTTGATAGGTGGGACTGCTGCGTTTAATATTGCTGAAAGACATGAGCAAAAAGAATCCACCGATGCTATCTATATTTCGGACAACTTCCCAAGGCCCAAAGAACAGACGGCCATTATGGTCCATAGTAACAATGTGGCTCTAATTCAAACGCCCGCCGGTGCGAAGGCTCTTATCCAGTTCACTAAATATGGTTCAAGCAGCGCCTCCTATCGCTGGCGCTATCATTCCGCCGAATCGCAGACGACTCGTAGTGGCAACGGTCAGGTGCAGGAGATTTATGGAATCAAAAAACGCCGGGCTGATGGCACTGAAGAGATAGTCCCGCAAGGACATAATGATACCACGATGCGAGTGGGAGATTTTAGGATTGAATGGTCGTATGGTGGATTTGGTGTTGGATTTCCTTACGCGTATGGTGATGCGTGGATTTATTATTGCCCAACCCGAGCCAAGGTTCAGATATTAAATTCAGATGCTTTTGACAGGGAATTTTGAAGAAATGCAGTTCAGAATTTGGATGTTATATCTAAAGTGAGTATTAAATCCACGTTTCCACCCCATTGAAATATCCATACTAGATAAGGTGAAGCGTTCAAAATTAGTCGTGCAGTGATGACGAAATTAAACGGCAATAAGATGTTGTGGGTTTCGTAGTTTGGAACGAACGGGCTTGCATGAAAAATCAGAAGACAGGAACGGAAGCGGGCTGGCACATAACATGGAATTTGCCGATGCCGGAAAACCGGGCGCTGGCGGGCGTCATCCGCCGCCGGCGCGAACGGCGCGGCTGGACGCTCAGTGAGCTGGCCCGCCATTCGGGCGTTTCCCGGCAGATGCTCGGCGGGGTGGAGGACGACCAGAAAAATCCCTCGCTGGACACCACCTCGCGCATCGCGGCGGCGTTTGGTCTGCCCCTCTACCAGTTGCATCTGGAGGCGTTTCGCTGGCTGCAACGGCAGCCGGCGTGCTGTCGCAAATGCCACTATAGTTGCGTTCACCGCGGCCGGCAAAAGTATTTAAATGAGGCCCGTCAATGCACGCGCCCTCAAAAAGCAATGCCAGTCCCGCCGGCAAGTCTGCAGGACGGATAGTTGTAGTGTCCGCCCTGCGGCCGGAATTCCGTCGCCTTTTCGGTAATTTATCGAGGCACAGCCTCGACGCTGCAACAGACATCCGCAAAAGGCTGTGGGACAGGCGTCTCGCCTGTCGTTGGGGGGTTGTTTCTCAAACAAACTGGACAGGCGAGACGCCTGTCCCACTACGCAGTGGCACTTTTGCAGCTGATTCTACAGGGATTGCCAAAACCTCCCGCCGTCCCCAAAACAATCTGCGCAGCGGTTGCGGCAACTTGTCAGACGGCTCGGAGAACTTTAGCAGCCGTCCGGACAATTATCCCAAAGCTTGCAGCAGTTATACCGGGTTTCCGGCCAATTGTTTTAGACGTCGCAACAACCCGACGAAAGGCCTGGCCAATTATCCAGAACGTCTGGCCAATTGTATCGGGCTTCAAAACAACCCGACGGACGGTCGGTATAATTATCCAGAAGAGCTGGCCAATTGTTTCGGAGTCCCGGTCAATTGTTTGAGACTTTCAGCCAACCCGACAAAACCTCCAAACCAACCCTCAACTCATTAAAAACCTATGGCTAAAGCCTATTTTCTTCCACACGATGAACCGGGCAGACGCAAATGGCTCAAAAACTTCGCCGGCAAGCTGCCCACCTATGCCGCCACCGTCGGTGTGACCCCGGCGGAAGTCACGCAGGAGACGGCGGATGATGTCTTCTTCAATTACGTCTGCGATGCGCACGCCGCGCACACCACGACGACGCGCGACTGGACGGCCTACAAGCATCAGGCCGCCCACGGCGACCACCTCGGCGATCTCCCGGTGACGCCCACCCCCGGCACGCCGCCGCCCACCGTGCCGCCGGATATTTTTGGCCGCGCCACCGCGCTGGCCGTGCGCATCAAGAAATCCCCCAACTACACCGACGCCATCGGTCAAGACCTCGGCATCATTGGCGCGGAAGTGGTGGTGGACCCGACCACCTACCAGCCGGTGCTGACGCTCTCGCTCAACGCCGGTCACCCGCACATCGGCTGGCCCAAGCTGGGCATGGACAGTCTGGAACTCTGGAAGGACTGCGGTGACGACAAGGGGTTTGGGCTGCTGACCTACACAACGAACACCGATTTCGCCGACCCCTCGCCGCTGCCCACCGCCGGCGTCAGCGCGGTCTGGAAATACAAGGCCGTCTATCGCCTGAACGACCAGCAGGTCGGCCAGTGGAGTGACGTGGCTACGATTGGGGTGATGGGATAAAATAAATTTTCCATGCGACAATAGCCCAGCCCTTCAGGGCTGGGTTTTTGTGTCCAATAATCATGGAAGTCCCGGCGGGGACGAAAGAAATGTTCTGCCGTCCCATGCGGGACTCGATAAAAAGGCGGGACAATTTACCCAGTGCTGAAGCACCGGGCTATTTTCAGCGCAAGCAATTGGTGTTGCTCAATCCCGAAGGGATTGAATCTTTCAGCCCGGCGTTGTCGTCCCACGGCTACGCCGGGTAAATGTCCAACAATATATTTCCAACCCTGAAAGGGTTGAATCAAACGGGCAAATCGTTCATGCTCACTCCATGTCCCAGTCGCTCGCCAAAATTCTGGTGCATGTGGTCTTCTCCACGAAAGACCGCCGCCCGTTTCTGCGCGATAAATTGCTCCGGGAAGAATTGCACCACTATCTGGGCGGCATTTTGAACCAGCTCAGTTGCCAGCCGGTCATTGTGGGTGGCGTGGCGGACCATGTTCATATTCTGTGCGTTTTGTCGCGCACGGTCACGGCGGCGGAAATGGTCAAGGAGGTCAAACGCGGTTCCGCCGTGTGGCTCAAAACCAAAGGCCCGGAGCTGGATGATTTTGCCTGGCAAAATGGCTACGGAATATTTTCGATCGGATTTTCACAATTGGGCACGGTGCGGGATTACATTGCGCAGCAGGAGGAACATCACCGGCAGGTTTCGTTTCAAGACGAGTTGCGGGAATTTTTGCGGCGTTATGAAATGGAAGGTGACGAGCGGTATCTGTGGGATTGATCCAACCCTTTCAGGGTTGCTGGGTTTGGGGAACTGTTGACCCGGCGTAGCCGCGTTGCGGCAACGCCGGGCTGAATGATTTTCATCCTTTCAGGATGAACCGAGCATGGAAAATCAGAGCCATGAATCGCGGTCTAAATTATTTTCATTCGAGCACGATGAAGGCAGACGCTGGAATCGCGACCATTTGCCGCATCGCGAAAAGTTGTCGCCGTAAAATCTGCGCACTTCGGTCCGGCCAGTGGAGCGACGCGGCGACGATTGGGGTGATCGGATAACGGGGCTTGAATCGGGAACGGAATTGCGGCCTAATCCGGGTGAGACCGGATTAGGCCGCAACTGTTTTATCGTAAGGATTGGAATCATTGTGCGTGCAAAAGCAGTCATTGGAAGCAGCCGGAATTGGCCGGCGTTCACGCTGATCGAGCTGCTGGTGGTCATCGCCATTATCGGCATCCTGGCTGCGCTGCTGCTGCCGGCGTTGAGCAAGGCCAAGCGTTCGGCCCGCTCCATCCAGTGCGTCTCCAACCTGAAACAGGTCGGCGTGGCCATGGTGACCTTCGCCGGTGACAACAACGATTTCCTGCCCGGTCCCTGCTTGTATGGGCAACGATGCAGTTATTATCACACCACCGACGTGAACGGCCGGTTCAACACGGAGCTGGCCTATTACCTTGCCGGTGATCTGGGCGGGAAAGATCCGGGCCAGTTGTCTGATGTCGAAACCAATTATGTCCGGGTGCTGTTCTGTCCGGCGTTCGGCCAGTTTTCGGCGGAATCACCAAATGTGGCGATGACGCGGGTGACGTATATCCTGACGTTTCCTTACACCAATGGCCTGGTGAACCTGCCGGTCAATCCCTTTGGCTACGCGGGCACGGGACCTGCCCAGCAGGCCGCCGGCACGAACACCGTCAGGCTGACCAGCCTCGGTATCTATGGCCCGGTCTCGGATATTTTTGCGGTTTCGGATGTGGATGTGCGGCTTTATAACGGTCGCTGGCCGCTGGAGGCGAATACGCCCAGCCACGAATCCATCCGCAACGCGCTGTATTTTGACAGCCATGTCAAAGCCTACAAGGGCACGAACTTTCTGGCTTCCTATTGAATGAATTTGAACAAGCAGACTATGAATTCCCGGCGTCCCTTCACGCTGATTGAACTGCTGGTGGTGATTGCCATCATTGTGGAGCGCCATGATCACGATTGGAGTGAGATGATAAACGGCGGCGGCGCGTATGGTTTGCATTGATTGTTGCCGGAAAAAACGGCATTAAATCGCGCGCATGAAACACAATTCCTATTTTGAAGGCAAAGTCCAGAGTCTCGCCGTCGGCACCACCGACGGCCCGGCCACCGTCGGTGTGATCGAACCCGGCAAATACAGTTTCGGCACCGACTGCATCGAGCACATGCACATCGTGGCCGGCACGCTCAAGGCCAAACTCCCCGGCGGCGAATGGCAGAGCCACGGCAAGGGCCAGTTCTTTATCGTGCCCAAAGGCGTGAAGTTCGAGGTCGAGGCTATCGGTGACGTGGCTTATCTCTGTTACTACAAGCGCTGAAACGAAAATCCAATCTTACCAAACCGCTGGATGAAGATTCTTTCGTTCGGCGGTTTTTATGTTTGGTGGGGCGTGCGTCCCCGCAAGCCGTGGCTTGTTGCAGCATTGAGCTTGAGGGGCGAAAATCGGCGCACAGCACCGACACTACACCGGCGTCGGAAGGGATGGCTGCAAATAAATTGTCGGCTTTGGCCGGGCGGCGCACACTTATCTTCGAATGCAACCCACGGACGACAGCGCACAGCTGCGGCAATACGCGGAAAACAATTCCAACGAGGCCTTCGCCGCGCTGGTGACGCGGCACATCAATCTGGTGTATTCGGTGGCGCTCCGGCAGGTGGGCAATCCGCATCACGCCGAGGAAATCACGCAGGCGGTGTTCATCATTCTGGCGAAAAAGGCGGCGTCCTTGCGGCATGAGAAGGCGCTTTCCAGTTGGTTGTTTCAAGCCACGCGCCTGACGGCCAATAATTTTATCAGGAGCGAATCCCGCCGTCGTCACCGTGAAGAGGAGGCCTATATGCAATCTGTGTTGGATGAAGCGGGGACCGAGGTCTGGCCGAGGATCGCGCCGCTGCTGGACAGCGCCGTCGCCGGTCTGCGCGAGAAAGACCGCCAGGCCATCGTGCTCCGGTTCTATGAAGGGCGGAATCTGCGCGAGGTTGGTCTGGCCCTGGGCGCGAATGAAGCCGCTGCGGAGAAACGAGTAAACCGGGCGCTGGAAAAGTTGCGGACATTTTTCACCAAACGCGGTGTGGCGCTTTCCAGCGTGACAATCGCCGGAGTGATCTCCGCCAACTCCGTGCAGGTCGCGCCGGTGGCGCTGGCAAAAGCCGTGACGGCCATCGCCGTTGCCAAGGGCGCGACGGCTTCCATTTCAACCTTAACCCTCATCAAAGGAGCAATGAAAGTTATGGCATGGACAAAGGCAAAAACAGCAATCGTGGCGGGCGTGGTGGTGATCCTTGCTGCCGGCACAACCACCTTGGCGGTGAAGCATCACCGGCAGGCTCACAAGCCGATGCTGGCCGCCGCCGGGTCTGGTGAATCTTCAAAGCAAACTCTTCAAGGCCATTGGACGGGCTCCAACACCGCGCACCCCAGTCAGACTTGCACGCTGAATATTTCCGGCGATCAAATCGAATATCGCGGAACCGATCCGAATGACTGGCTTCGCGGCACGTTTGTGTTGAACGAAAATGCCGAGCCGCAACAACTGAACGTGACCATCCTTGAACCGGCCAAAGGTTTCATCGTTGGCATTTATGAGGTGAAAGGCGACACAGCGACCATCGCGGTGGCACCGCACGGTAGCAGCCAGCGGCCTGTGGATTTTACGCCCGGTCCGCAAGTTGATGTCTTGGAGCTGCAGCACGATTAAGATGCTGCAAACCATTTTACACGCCGCCTGCGCGTTGTATAATGTCCGTCTGTGAATTCGCAAAAGCGTCAGCGCGTCGTCTGCGGCATGAGCGGTTAGTCAAAGCAGCTTGCGGAATTCATCCGGCGTCACTCCCGCGCTTTTGGCAATTGAACCCATGGTGATCGCGTTGATGGGATTGTGGCGGGGAATGATAAGCCGTTGCTTGCCGTTGGTCATCACGATGTGTCCGCTTTGCCGCGCGATGTGATAACCCAGCTTTTCAAAAACGCGAACCGCGTCGCGTTGATTGATGCCCGGAAGTTTCGGCACAATTAAACGGTGACAAGTTCGCGGGTGAAGCGCGCACCCTCGGCTTCGGCTTCGCGTTGCGCGTCTTCCTCGGCAACTTCGAGCCAGAGTTGGATGGCTTCGCGGATGTTGGCCAACGCTTCATCGTGCGTCGCGCCCTGGCTGTGGCAACCCGGCAAGGCGGGACAGGAAACGGCAAATCCTTCTTCGGATTCAACGATAACGACATTGTATTGCATGGCCGAAAAATACTTTGGGTAAAGCGTAAAATCAAGTTCGACCTCGCAAACCATTTTACACGCCGCCCGCGCCTTGTATAATGTCCGTCTGTGAATTCGCAAAAGCGTCAGCGCGTCGTCTGCGGCATGAGCGGAGGAGTGGACTCCTCCGCCACGGCGGCGCTGTTGATCGAGCAGGGCTACGAGGTCATCGGCATCACGCTCAAGCTCTGGCCGCAGGATTGCGTGAACCGCGCGGAGGACAAGTGCTGCGGCCCACAGGCCGTCACCGACGCGCGCAGCATCTGCGACAAGCTCGACATCCCGTATTACCTCATTGACGAAGCGGCGGAATTCCAAAAGCACGTCATCCAATATTTCGCGGACGAATACAAGGCCGGCCGCACGCCAAATCCGTGCGTGATGTGCAATCAGAATTTGAAATTTGGCCGGCTGATTGACCGCGCGGACCAGCTCGGCGCGGACTTTATTGCGACGGGACATTTTGCGCGGGTGGAAAAAGTTGTGGGACAGGCTTCCAGCCTGTCCAGTTTCCAAACCCAAAACGACAGGCAAGATGCCTGTCCCACTAATGTTCGTTACCTGCTCAAGCGCGGACGTGATTCGCGGAAGGATCAAAGTTATTTTCTTTTTTCGCTGCGGCAGGACCAGCTTGCCCGCGCGATTTTCCCGCTCGGCGAAAAGACCAAGAGCGACACGCGCGAAGTGGCGCGGCATTGCAATCTCAAAACCGCCGACAAGGAAGAGAGCATGGAGATCTGCTTCGTGCCGGACAACAATTACGGAGGCTTTCTCCAGTCGGCGAACCTCGTGCAAAAAACGCGCGGCGACATCGTGGATTTGCACGGCCACGTCCTCGGCCAGCACGACGGCATCGCGTTCTACACCATTGGCCAGCGCAAAGGTCTCGGCATCACGACGAGCAAGCCGGTTTACGTTGTGGAACTCGACGCGGAAAATAATCGCGTCGTCGTTGGTGACGATTCCGCGCTTGACCGCGATGAATTCACCGCCGACCGCTGCAACCGGCATCCGTTCGACAAGCTGACGGAGCCAATCGAAGTGACGGCGAAGATTCGTTACAACCATCCCGGCACCCCCGCGACCGTGACGCCGATGGAGCAGGGGAAGGTGAAAGTGAAACTGCACACGCCGCAGCGCGCCATCACGCCCGGCCAGGCGGCGGTGTTTTATCAGGACGATCTGGTGGTCGGCGGCGGTTGGATCATGCGGTGAATTCTTGTAGGAGACGAGGTGACGAGACTCATTTTGATCCTCGTTTCAAATTTTTTATTCAGAGCCTCCTCACGTCGTCTCCTACGGTTGAAGAAAAAAAAGAGAGGCCGGACACTACTCCGGCCTCCCAATGAGAACTAAGCGCTTGGCTAAATTTTTACACACGCCTTGACGCAACAACGACTAAAGAATAGCAAAGCCGGTGTTTCCGGCGAGTCACCAGTAATGGTTACAAGAAGAAAATGTCGAAAACGTGGGAATAATCTGATTTCACCGGCGCAAAAACTTGGCGACGGCTTCCGTGCGGGTGCGGACCTGCAATTTTTCGTAGATGCGGCGGATGTAGGTATGGACGGTTTCGTAGCTGATGCCGAGCTTCTCGGCGATTTCCTTATACATCAGGCCGTGGCTCAAATGGTCGAGCACCTGCTGTTCGCGTTCGGAAAGATTTTCCGTGGGCTGGGCCGTGGGCGCGGTCTGCTGGAGCGATTGCACGACCTTGCGCGCGATGTGCATGGTCATCGGCGAGCCGCCGCGGTGCACCTCGGTGATGGCTTCGAGCAGTTCCTTGGTGGGCGTGCGCTTGAGCATGTAACCGTTCGCGCCGGCCGCCAGCGCGCTGAAAATGTTTTCCGTGTCTTCGTAAACCGTGAGCATCATCACCTGCGTCTGCGGCAGGAGCTGCTTCAACTGCCGGACGCACTCGACGCCGTTCATGCCGGGCAGGTTGATGTCCATGAGCACGACGTCGGGCTTCACCTGCGGCAGACCCTTCACGGCGTCCTCGGCGTTGGCGTATTGGCTGACGCAACTGAAGCCCTCGGCGCGGCTTAGCACGCGCGCGAGTGTGCCGCGCAACTGGTCATTGTCTTCGACGATGGAAACGGTGATGGGCATCGCTCAAGGAAGAATGCAGAATGCAGAATGAAGAAACAAGCGCAACGACGGCGCGGGAAATTTTTCTGCATTCTTCATTTGCTCATTTCATTCGCTTTTTACCGGCACGGTCAGTCGGACAATCGTGCCACTGTTCGCGCCGGGCGAAATTGAAAATTCCCCACCGATATCGGTCATGCGTTTGCGCATGTTGCGAAGGCCGTTGCGCATCTGAGCGGCTTTTATGTCCATGCCGGCCATGCCGCGCCCGTCATCCTCGATTTCCAAAATGAATTTTTCCGGCGACAGGCGCAACCGAATCCAGGCTTCGGAAGCGTGCGCGTGCTTGACCACGTTGTTGACGGATTCCTTGAACGCGAGAAAAACATTGTGCCGGACTTCCGGCGGAATTTCCGTGGCCGGCAGATGCGTCGGCACGTCGGCACGGTAACGCAGGCCGGCGAGCGCGAGATATTCCTGCGCGTATTTGCAGGCGTAATTGGCGAGGCCTTCGAGCGTGTCGTTGGCGGGATTCACCGCCCAGACGATTTCGTCCAGCGAGCGCGTTGTTTCGCGCGCGGTGTGGGAAATCTGCTGCGCGTGCAGTTCGATTTCGCCGGGCGAATTTTTATCCTCCTGCGCCATCTCGCCGAGCAGCGCCACCTGCGTCAGGTTCGCGCCGAGCTGGTCGTGCAGATCACGCGCGATGCGGGCGCGTTCGTGTTCCAGCTCCTCGTGCTGCTGGTGCAACATCACCTGACGCTTTAATTTTTGCGTGGAAATGTAACGGACAATGCCAATGACAATGCCGCCGAGGACCAATATCCCGGCCGCATGAAACCACCACGTCTGCCAGAATTGCGGCTGCACGGTGATGTCCAGCACGCCGCCGGTTTCGTTCGGCACACCGTCTTCATTGAAGGCGACGACGTGGAATTGATAATGACCCGGAGATAAATTGCTGTAATTGGCCACGCGCTCGGTGCGGGCGTCCGTCCAAGCGGTGTCGCGGCCTTCGAGCCGGAATTTGAAACGCACGGCGTCGGGCGCGGAAAAATTCAGCGCGGTGTAATCAATTTCCAACTGTTCGTGGCCCGGCGGAACGACGACGGCTTCCGCCCATGCCGAATTCAAGGCATTGGTTTTTTGCTCGCGACCGTCAACCTTCACCGATTCGATCATGACTACTGGCGGCTGCAAATTCGGTTTGAGTCCAGCCGGATTCACCGAGACCAGACCTTTGGTCGTGGGGAACCACAGCGTTC
>Ga0181528_10002813_pt1 | contig 10757 bp, 10 predicted proteins | sample PEATcosm2014_Bin_47_FD_119742 | JGI IMG/M metagenome (GOLD analysis project Ga0181528, IMG submission 119742) | Peatland microbial communities from MTU Mesocosm Facility, Houghton, MI, USA - PEATcosm2014_Bin10_10_metaG | ecosystem: Environmental > Terrestrial > Soil > Wetlands > Peat | place... | reverse complement strand
GGAGTCGACCTGGACCGATGCGCGGGGCTGGTTTGCCGTCTGCCTGGGACACGCGGAGTAACTTGAAGCACGCGCCTCAAGGGCCGGGAGGCCCTCAGGACAGCCGCTCCACCACCCGAGCGAGCACAATTCGCTCGCTGGGGACCGCGGACCGGGAGGCCGGCGCTACAGTATTCGTGGATCTGTGAGAAAGGCAGCCTAAAGCCTACGTTGGTTTTGCGGCATTTGCGGCACGACTGAAGTCGTGCCCTGACGCAAGGCCAGGATTTTTCGTGGTGGGTCAGTTTGAGGCTCGCATTCCCTCGGGGGCTAAAGCCCGCGCGATTTTGGGCTTGTTATCGTACGGGCTGAAGCCCGTACCCTTCAAACTGACCCACTACCGGATTTTTCAACAAGTTCCTAAGAACCTGTCCGAGAATCGGGCTCGAGGAAGGCCGGTAGGGGTTCGTGGTCTCCCGCCCATTCGCAAAAAAGCGCGCATGAATGGGGCACGGAACGTTGGCGGCGAGTTGGCGGCGGGCAAATTCGAGTATTTAGACAGGTTCTAAGAGGGAAAGAGCAAATCGGAAGCTTGGGGAAGGGTGGCAAGGCGCGGACGGCGGCGAATGGGACGCGGGGCCGGAGATGCGAGCAGGGTGGCAAGCTCACGCAGCTCGGCGCGCGCATGGCCGATGGATGCCGCAACGGCATCGAGGGTCCGGCCAGAGAGAGCAGTCTCGGATCCGGCAACGGCGGGTTGCGGATCCTGCCTGGAGTCCTGGGCTGCGGGGCGACGGTTGGGCTGATTCTGATGATCGAGAGCCTGGCGGGCTCCGGCCAGCGTGTATCCCTCGGCATGGACGAGCCGCTTGATTTCGAGCACCAGTTCGACGTCGCGACGGCGGTAGAGCCGCTGGCCCGTGCCGCTCTTGTTCGGCTTCAGGTGGGGGAACTGCGACTCCCAGAAGCGCAGGACATAGGTTTCCAGGCCGCATATCCGGGCGACGTCGCCGATCTTGAAGTAGAGGCGATCAGGGATGGCGGGCGACTCAGAAGCGCGCTTGCGGGAAAGCATTGTGGCCATAGAAACGTCGAGGAGGTCCCGTGGAATCCATGGGAAAACCTCACTCAAGACGAAGTATAGAGCACGGTTTGCACTGTTTGGGAGGCAAATTTGACCATCGGGGTAATCTTTGTGAGTCAAATCGCTGGAAAAAGAGGACGGAATTGCCTCCGATCTGCGTGGATCGAGGTGTTCAGGGACGGGTTACCGGTTTGCGGGCCGGCGAGCCATGGGGTGCGGCGCGCAGGTACTGGGGCGGCCACGCGGCCGGTTCTTCCAAAGCGGCGGCGGCGTGCAGCGGCCAGTAGGGATCGCGGAGCAGTTCACGGGCCAGAAAAACCAGATCGGCCTCGCCGCCGGCCACAATCGCGTTGGCCTGGGCAGCGTCGGTAATCATGCCCACGGCGGCGGTGGGGATGGCGGCTTGGCGGCGGATGCGGGCGGCGAACGGAACCTGAAAGCCGGGGACGACGGGGATCTTTGCGTTGGGGATCTGACCACCGGAGGAGACGTCGATCAGATCGACGCCGCGATCGCGGAGCAGAGGAGCGAGCCGAACGGAGTCGTCGATGGTCCAGCCGCCGGTCTCCGCCCAGTCGGTGGCGGAGATGCGGACGAAGAGGGGCAGGTCGTCAGGCCACTCGGCGCGCACGGCATCTACCACTTCGAGAGGCAGGCGGGCACGGTTCTCAAAGCTGCCGCCGTAGCCATCGGTGCGCTGGTTGGCGATGGGAGAAAGGAATTCGTGCAGCAGGTAGCCGTGGGCGGCGTGAATCTCGACAAAGTGGAAGCCCGCGGCAAGGGCACGGCGGGCGGCCAGGCGAAAGGCCTCAACGATGGCGCGGAGGCCGTCGAGATCGAGGGCCTGGGGTACGGCATAGGCGGGCGAAAATGGGATAGCGCTGGGAGCGACAGGCTGCCAGCCGCCCTCGCTCGGCTGAAGCAGACGCTCGCCGGCGAAGGGCACGGACATGCTCGCCTTGCGCCCGGCGTGGGCCAGCTGGATGCCTGCTTGAGCTCCCTGGGAGTGGATGAACGCGGCGATCCGCGCCAGGGCGGGGATGTGATCGTCTTTCCAGATGCCGAGGTCGCCGGGCGAGATGCGGCCTTCCGGAGTGACGGCGGAGGCTTCGAGCGTCACCAGGCCGGCACCACCCTGGGCGCGTGCGCCGAGGTGGACCAGGTGCCAGTCGGTGGCGAAGCCGTCCTGCGAGGAGTACTGGCACATGGGCGAGACGCCGATGCGATTGGCGAAAACGAGAGAGCGAAGCTGGAAGGGAGAAAAAAGCGGATGACTCATGCCTGTTGGATGAGCGGATGTGGGTGGAGATGCAAAAGGCAGATTTCAGCTTCCAGCTTTGAATTGCTTTTGCGGCGAGTCTTTGCCCTGGGGCTTACCCGGCCACAAAAGCGATACGTGGTACACCCGGCCCAAGCAGCTCGCTACAGTTTCTGCGTCCTCTGCACCGCCCGCACCCCGTCCACACGGCGAATCCCCAGCACCATGCGGTTCAAGTGGTGCAGGTCTTCGGCTTCCACCACAAACTCGATGATGGCCTCGCCGTTCTCTGCCTGGCGGATGTCCACGCCGCGGATATTCGTGTTGTCGTCGGAGATCACGGCGGTCAGCTCCTTCAGCATTCCCGTCCGGTCGTCGCAGAAGATAGTAATCTTCACCGGGTAGCGCTGCGGCCGACCCGCCGACTGGTCGCCCACCCGCGACCACTCCACCGCAATCCGCCGGTCGCTCTCGTAAAGCAGGTTCTGCACGTTGGGGCAACTGCGCGCATGCACGGCCACGCCCTTGCCACGCGTCACGTAACCGATAATCTCCTCGCCGCGAATGGGGTTGCAACAGCGCGCCCGGTAGACCAGCAGGTCGTTCTGTCCCTCCACCTGGAGCGAGTCCGACCCGGTCAGGTGCAGCTTGCGCACCGCGTCCGACATGCCCGCCTCACCGCTGCCAGGCTTGGCCTCCGGTGCGGCTTCGGGTTCACCCTGGCTGGAATAGCCCGGCGCCAGCTTGTTGAGCACCTGGTGCGCCGTGTGCTTGCCCTGCCCCAGCGTCGCCAGCAGGTCGGCCGCCGTGGCCACTCCGTATTCCCCGGCAATGCGGCTCAGATCCTGATCATCGATCTGGTTCATGGGCACCTTGAACCGGCGAGCCTCCTTCTCCAGCAGCTTGCGCCCGATCTCGACCGCCCGCAGCCGCTGGTCCTCGTTCAACCAGTGCTTGATCTTGTTGCGCGCGCGCGGGCTTTTGACAAAGGTCAGCCAGTCCCGGCTGGGCTTGTGGTCCTTCTGCGTGACGATCTCGACAATGTCGCCGGTGCGCAGCTTGGTCCGCAGCGGCACCATGCGGCCGTTGACCTTGGCGCCTACGCAGGTGTGGCCGACTTCGGTGTGGATAGTGTAGGCAAAGTCCACGGGCGTGCCGTCGGCGGGAACCACAACGACCTTCCCCTTGGGCGTGAAGGTGTAGACCTCGTCCGGATAGAGGTCCATCTTCAGGCTAGAAAGGAACTCGTTGGGGTCGGTCATCTCCTTTTGCCACTCGACGAGCTGGCGAATCCAGTTGAGCCGCTCCTCGTCGCGGGCCGTCACCGAGCCATCGCCGGCCTTGTACTTCCAGTGCGCGGCGATGCCCTCCTCGGCGATGCGGTGCATCTCCTCGGTCCTGATCTGCACCTCGAACTGGTGGCCGCTGGCGCCCATCACCGTGGTGTGCAGCGACTGGTAGCGGTTGGCGCGGGGAATGGCGATAAAGTCCTTGATGCGCCCCGGCACGGGCCGCCACAGCGTGTGAATGAGCCCGAAGACCGCGTAGCACGAGGCCACGTCCTCCGTAATCACGCGCACCGCCAGCAGATCGTACACCTGGTCGAACGAGACCTTGGAGCGTTCGATCTTCTGAAAAATCGAATAGAGCCGCTTGATTCTCCACTCGACGCGCGCCTCGATGTTGTTCTCCCGCAGCTGCTCCACCAGCGTGTCTTCCACGCCGCGCAGGAACTGCTCGCCCTCGATGCGCCTTGCCTCCACCGCCTCCGCCACCTTCTCATAGCTCACCGGGTCGGTATAGCGGAAGGCAAGGTCCTCCAGTTCGCCGCGCACCTTGCCCATGCCCAGCCGGTGCGCCAGCGGTGCATAGATGTCCTGCGTCTCGCGCGCAATCGCCTCCTGGCGATCCAGCTTCAAGTGCTCCAGGGTGCGCATGTTGTGCAGCCGGTCGGCCAGCTTGATCAGCACCACCCGCACGTCGGAGACCATGGCCAGCAGCATCTTGCGAACGTTTTCAGCCTGGCGGTCCTCGCGGTTGGCAAACTGAATCTTGTCGATCTTGGTGACACCCTCCACGATGTGCGCCACCTGGTCGCCGAAGCCGGCGGCAATCTCCTCGTTGGTTGCGGGCGTATCCTCGACCGAGTCGTGCAAGAGGCCGGCGGCGATGGCCGTCGCGTCCATCTTCATCTCCGCCAGCACCTCGGCCACTTCCAGCGGGTGGATGATGTAGGGCTCCCCTGAGGCCCGTTTCTGCCCCTTGTGGTGCTGGACGCAGAACTCCCAGGCCTTGCGTATCAGGGAAACATCTTCGCTGGGGCGATTGGCCTGCACCTGCCTGAGCAGAGCTTCAAATCGCTCATCGATCAGGTGCTGCGGCGGAGCGGTGCGCGGCACAGGCTCGAGCTCACCAGCCTGGGCCGCGGGAGCAACCTGCGCATCTGCCGGAATAATCTGCCGGGCACTCGCCATACTTCATTATAGGCTGCAAGCGCTTTGCGCGCATCCGACACCCCGGGCGCACCGCCCGGCTGCGCTTTTGCAACCCCCCGGACTTATGGCTCTCCGGCGCTCCTCGAACTTCATTGCAGGGATAAGTCGCAGTCTCCTTTGTCCGGGACTATCTAGCCTGGCAGATTCCAAGGCCGATAAGTGCAACAGACGCCGTGAAAGTTATCATTTGATTCTTCAAAGGTATCGACTAAGAAGTAACCAATAGCAAGCGGCTCCCTGGCTACGACCGAAAGTCTCTGGAATTACTTCGATGCAAGGGTGCGCAACCGGTCTGATTTATGGCTTGTGCAATAAGATCGGAGCGTTTCCTGCATGGGTACGCCGGTGTTGAAAGGATGCCTGCTGTGTGCTTGCCGTCACATCCTATCCACCCTGCACAAGGAGTAAAGTCCCCTTCGGACTATAGCGGTTCCACAATCGCTGTTCCCTGGAACCGCAGCTATCGAGTGGCTTGCAAGTTAGGAAAAGGCCACCTTTTACGGAACCACATTGGGTACCTGAATTGTGGGGCCGAACTGGACGTCCAGAACCGAGGAACTTATGTTCAACCGCCTCTTAGTTACAGCCCTGGCCGCAACACTCGCGGCAGGCGTGAGCTATGCAGATCAATCCGCATCAAAAGTCACCATTCCTGTCAACAAGACCGCACCCACGAGCGGCAAACTGATGTACGCCGGTTACTGTGCGCCGTGCCACGGCGCGGACGCCAGGGGTCAGGGGCCCGTCGCCTCTGCCCTGAAGACGCCGCCCACGGACCTGACGGCCCTGGCCAGGAGCAACAACGGGAAGTTTCCCGACACCCACGTCGTGACGGTGCTACAGAGCGGCGTTGCGATTCCGTCGCACGGCTCGCCCGAGATGCCCGTCTGGGGCCCCATCCTTGGTAAGATGAACCAGGGGAACTCTCAGGAAAGGATGCTCAGAATCAGCAATTTGAGCCGCTACCTGGAGTCGATCCAAGCCAAGTAAGGGCCGGCGGCCCACTCGCTCCCGGTCAAGGGAGCTATGGATGAAGCCGCGCAACCCACCACCTGCTTCGCATCGAAAGGCGCCGGGAAAGGTCAAGACCCAGGCGCCTTTTGACCGGATTCACGAGCAACCTCCCCTGGCCAAACCGCCGGAAGGCCGCGAACCCGAACGGATCGTGTTCCCGGCGGACCGCTCCCGCAAGTCCGACCGCCCGCAGCCCCCGCCTCCTGCCCGCACCGCCGCCGGCTTCGGCGCCCTTGTGAACCGGCGCGCGGCCGACCGCCTGCGCGCCGGCCATTTGTGGGTCTACGCCTCCGACATCGAGTCCATCGATCTGCCCGAGACCGCTTCCGGCAACCCTCCGGCCCTGTTGCCTGTGGCCGACTCGCGCGGCCTGCTGCTGGGCACCGCGCTTTATAGCCCCGCTTCCCAAATCGCCCTGCGCCTGGTCTCCCGCGAGGCCCTCGACGAGCCGGCCTGGCTCGACCTCCTTGCCGTGCGCCTGCGCAAGGCCATCCAGCGCCGCAATTGCCTTCTCGACAACCAGACCGATTCCTGCCGCCTCTGTTTCAGCGAAGCCGACGAGCTGCCCGGCTTGGTGGTCGACAAGTACGGCAACCTGGTGATCCTACAGCTCCTGGCCAAAGGTCTGGATTCCGCCGCCGTGCGCGAAGTATGTGTCCGCGTGCTCCGCGAAGAGCTTGCGCCGGCCGCCATTCTGGAGCGCCCCGACCCCCGCGTGCGTGAGCTGGAAGGGCTCGACGCGCCCAACCTGGAGCCGTTGTTCGCCGCCTCCGGCGCGGCCTCCTCGGGCAGCACCCAATTTCACCTCAACGGCATTTTGTTTCAATACGATGCCAGCTCCGGCCAGAAGACAGGCGCCTTCCTTGATCAGCGCGACAACTACGCAGCCGCCAGGCGCTGGGCGCAGACCCTCCGCAAAACCGGCCGCGCCCTCGACGTCTGCTGCTACCAGGGCGGCTTCGCCCTGCACCTGGCGAGAGTCTGCAAGCGCGTCACAGGCATCGATTCCTCCCGCGTCTCCCTGGAAGTCGCCGAACGCAATCTGGAAGCCAATCGCAATCAACTCGACGCCGAAGTCGACTGGGTCGAGGGCGATGCCTTTCGAATCCTGCGCGACTGGTCCGACTCCGGCGAAGTTTTCGACACCATTGTTCTCGATCCGCCCGCCTTTGCCAAAACCCATCGCGCCGTCGAGGGAGCCCTGCGCGGCTACAAGGAGCTGAATCTGCGCGCCCTCAAGATGCTCCGTCCCGGCGGCCTGCTGGTCACCTGCTCGTGCTCGCACCATGTTGGCTGGGCGGACCTCGAAGCCGCCGTGGCCTCCGCCGCCACCGATGCCGGCCGCCGCGTTCGCCTACTCGAACGCCGCAGCGCCGCTCTCGACCACCCTGTCATTCTCAACCTGCCTGAAACCGAGTACCTGAAGTGCCTGATGCTCGAGGCGGAATAGCCGCACGCGCTTTCCAATCCCGCGCGATCCCGTCTATCTCCCCAGAGCGCCGCCCCGATCCTTGCTCGCCCGGAGAAACTCGATGAAATTCAACAGGGCAACCTTGCTGCTGCCGGCCTGCCTGTTTGTGCCGGCGCTTGCGGCACCATGGGCACGCGCCAGCGCATCGCGCGACGATCAACCCGCCCCAACCCCAATGCCGCAGATCTTCGCACCAGGCATCATCTCCGGCCCCGCAAACGACGGCTCGCCCACCTTTTCGCCGGACGGCAATACTCTCCTGTTCACGCGCTCCACCGCCAACTGGGGAGCCATTCTCGAATCGCACAGGATCGATGGGCAATGGTCAAAGCCGGTCCTGGCTCAGTTCTCCGGCGAGTGGCCCGACTCCTCGCCCGCCATCTCTCCCGATGGGGACTATGTGGTCTTTCAATCCACACGCCCGCCGGCTCCATCAGCCAACCGCCCCAAGGACGGCGAGCCGGTCCCCGGCGCCGTTTCCAATCTCTGGCGCGTCGACCGCGCCGGCTCAGGATGGAGCGTCCCAGTGCGCCTCCCCGATACGGTCAACGTCGGCCACTCCATCTGGAAGCCAAGCATCGCCGCCAACGGCAACCTTTACTTCACCGTGATCGACGCCAAGGGCGGGAAGCGCCTCTATTCCTCACGATACGAAGGCGGCGCCTACCAGCCGGCCCAGCCCCTTTCGTTCAGTGACGGCGAGTCCGCGGACGTGGACCCGGAGATTGCGCCGGATGAGTCGTTCCTGGTGTTTTCGAGCTCTGCCCGCCTGCCCGGGGACCCGAAGGATCACCTCTTCATCGTTGCCAGACAAGGCGCGGGATGGGGCCCCGCAACGCCCATCCGCTATGCGGGCGACGACAAGTACGGCTTCAGCACCGACGATGAGGCGCGCCTGGGCCCCGACCATCGCACTCTCTACTTCAGCAGCGACCGCGCGGCGCCGGCGCATTTTCCGCGCACGCACGAACAGGCGCTGCAGGACCTGGAGCGCCTTGAAGAGTGGGACAACAGCAACGCCAACGTTTGGGTTCTGCCCCTCGATCCGTATCTGCAAGCCGCCCGGAGCGCGGCCCAGGGAACCTCCTGAGGCGCCTTCTGGCGCGCCGCGCTTCAGGCGCCGATAGTCTGGCTTGTTTGCCCGTGCTGAAGCAGCCGCCGCAACCAGCTGCGCCCTGTTCCATTGACCGCAGGCCTGGGTTCCCGGCTCTGTTTCGGTTGCTCGCTGCGCCACTGTGCCAGCGTGTCCTTTACCAGCTCGCGCAGCCGTTCCGCCTCAAACGTGCAGGAGCGCATGTAAGCTGAGACCGTGAGCCCGGCATCGGCGGCCCGTTGCCGCAACTGGTCGCACTCCGCCTGGCTCACCCGGATGGTGATGCTGGCGCTTTTCAGGTTGCGGTCATGCGCTGTGGCAATGCCCGAGGCGCTTTCAGGTTCCGCGTCCGCGATTCCGGAAGCAACTCGGTGCTCGGCGGCCCCGGGCGCTGCCCGACCGGGCTCGGCTGGATCTGCCTCGAAGATGCGCAGGCTTTCCTTTCCCTCTGGCTGGGTCAGCGCCCAGCCGCCAGCCTCGGACGCCCTGTAGCGTCCATGGGCCCGAAGCGCCCGCTCGTAGCTCAGCGTCGCCACGTCGTCGGCAAGGCCATCGCCGCTCCAGTCCGGGGAGCGCTCCGCCGTTTCCCGCGGCCGGGCGGAAAGCGCAGCCAGCAGCCCGGCGAAGGTGGAAGAAGGCGGGAAGGCCGCCGGGCTGGCTGGCTGCTGCATGGCTCCGAGCATAGCGGCGCATGCCCCGCCGCCGTGAGCGGAAACCCACTCTGGCGTGTGCTGGCATTCCCCATGCGGGACACGCCAGCGTTGTCCCCAAATCGGAACAGCCCCAGAGGTTTCACCAGTCCTAGCTCGCCGCCGCCTCCAGCGCCTCCGGGTCCGGCAGCACTCTCCCAGGCAGCCGCAGCAGCCGCGTCACCGTCTCGGCTGTCATTGGCCGCGCAAAAAGGAAACCCTGCCCGAACCGGCAGCCCAGTTGCTGGAGTAACCGGTACTGTTCGCAGGTCTCAATCCCCTCCGCCACCACGTCCATGCCCAGCACCCGTGCAAGCTCGATAATGGTCCGCACAATCTGCAGCGGCTGGTCCCCCTCGGTAATCCGGCCCACAAACGAGCGGTCGATCTTCAACACGTCGAACGGAAACGAATGCAGGTGGTTCAGCGAGCTGTAGCCGGTGCCGAAGTCGTCCATCAGCAGCGGCACACCCAGCCGGCGCAGGCTGCCCAGCACCTCCAGCGCGATGCGCATATTCGGAATCAGGCTGGACTCGGTCATCTCCAGGCCCAGTTGCCGGCTGGAGATGCCGAACTGAACCAGCAGCGCCTCCACGTGGTCCGCCAACCCATGGCGCGAAAACTGCCTCGCCGACAGGTTTACGCAGACCCGCAGCGAGCGGTGGCGCGCGTCCTCGCTGCTCCACTTCTGGATCTGCTTGCATGCCTCGACAAGTCCCCAGTCGCCGATGGGCAGAATCAGCCCGCACTCTTCGGCCAGGGGAATGAATTCCATGGGAGGAATCAGCCCGCGTTCCGGATGCTCCCAGCGGATCAGCGCTTCCACGCCAACGATCTTGCGGGTGGCCAGCTCGATCTCCGGCTGGTAGTAGAGAACAAACTGACGCCGATCCAAGGCCCAGCGAAGGTCCTGTGGGCGCGGCCAGCTCCGCTCCGTTGCCGCCCCCGCTGCCGCGCCGTGGAGCCGCCGCGTGCTGTGCACCGTAAACACCTTGCGCAGCCGGCGCAGTTCCAGTTGGCTGGCCACCATTTCGGCCAGGTTCTCCAGCATCGCCAGCTCATGCGGCGCCATCCGTTCGCGGGGATCGCGGCAATAGATGGTGAGGGCACCCAGAATGGTGTTCTCGTGCGATCGCACCGGCGCGCTGGCCAGAAATGCCACTTCTCTGCGCTTGACCATCAGAAGGGAGGCCCTCATTTCAGGATCCTTGGAGAGGTCCGGAATGACGACCGGCCCATCCTGCGCCAGCACCATCTCAAACACCGAGTTCCGGCGCGGAACCTCCCGGACCGGCTCCCCTGCATAGGACTTAACCCAGAACCGGCTCTCGTCGGCAAATCCGAGGAGCACCGTCTCGGCCTGAAAATACTCCGCGCTCAACCGCGTGATCGCGTCGTAGCTGGCTTCCGGCTCACTGTCCAGAATCCCCGTTGATTCCAGGGCAGCCAGCCGTGCGGCTTCCAGCTGGGCCTCGAATTTTGCGGTCTCCATCTCTACAGCAGGCATGTCCACTCCGGCCCGGTGATTGCGCGCGTCATCTCCACGGGATTGGCCAGGAGCAGGTTTGGCAGCTCTGAGGCTGGCGTCGCCATGGGGAAGCGACGGCCATACCAATCGTGACGAGGGCCACACATTTTCCTGAACTGCCGCGGGAGCATCGCCCGCCGTACGCT
>Ga0181528_10002811_pt1 | contig 10759 bp, 10 predicted proteins | sample PEATcosm2014_Bin_47_FD_119742 | JGI IMG/M metagenome (GOLD analysis project Ga0181528, IMG submission 119742) | Peatland microbial communities from MTU Mesocosm Facility, Houghton, MI, USA - PEATcosm2014_Bin10_10_metaG | ecosystem: Environmental > Terrestrial > Soil > Wetlands > Peat | place... | reverse complement strand
CGGGAAATGGGCAGTATGCGCATGCTGATGGTTTGCCCTTTGCCGCGCTGGTTTCTGTTATGCAGCAAGCTGATAGCCGGCACCGCCGTTTCGGTTCTGCAAGCCTACGCTTTTTTGGGTATCGCCTGGTTATACGACATACAGGCTCCGCCTCAGGGTTATATCTGGATATTGCCGGCGTTGTTATTGTCCGGCATGATGCTAGGCGCTCTAGGTTTGTTGTTATCCAGCTTTATCAGACAGCTGGAAAATTTTGCCGGTGTGATGAATTTTGTGATTTTTCCGCTGTTTTTCATGTCCACGGCTTTATATCCTTTATGGAAAATCAAGGAATCCAGTGAACTGTTATATACATTAGCCCAGTACAACCCTTTTTCCCAAGCTGTAGAACTGATCCGCTTTGCCCTGTATCAACAATTTAACCAACAAGCGTTTATCTTTACTGCCGTAGCTTTCCTGGTGTTTATGGGGGCGGCAATCTTGGGTTATAACCCGTCAAAAGGCATGATGGTCAGGAAGGGAGGCGGTGGGGATTAAAAACTTATATTCATCCTATAACGGCGCCACAAACAGAAATAATCACAATTAGCCAAGGCGGGGACTTCCAGGCGGTTAACAATACAAAGCCTGTTACGGCAAGAGTAAAATCGCCGGGTCGATTAATTGCGGATGTCCAAAGCGGCGAATACAGAGCCGCACCCAGCAGACCAACAACTGCCGCATTGACTCCGTGCATGATGTTGTTGGCAGTTGCCAGGCGTCTAAAGTCGTCCCAGAACGGTAGCATGCCAACCAGCAGCAACAGACCGGGTAAAAAAATGGCGAAAAGACAAATGCTGGCCCCTAAGATACCATTAGGCTCAATATTCATCATATAGCCAAGGTATGCGGCAAAAGTAAACAATGGGCCGGGAAGGGTTTGCGCCGCGCCATATCCGTTTAGAAAGGTATTGCCATTGACCCAGCCGGTTTCCACAACCTCCGCTTGCAAAAGCGGTAAAACCACATGTCCGCCCCCAAATACTAAAGCTCCGGATCGATAAAAGGCGTTAATGACAGAGAGTGCCTGACTATGCCAAAAACCGTTTAATAGCGGTAATCCGGCTAATAACACAAAAAAAACTACCAAAGCACATATGCCGGTACGCCTAGACAGAGAATAGGATAAATGGTTTGCATGGACGATGGCGTCAGACCGGCAAAACAACAGGCCGGCAAGCCCGCCTAAAATAATGGCGGTAATCTGTCCTAGCGTACCTGATATATGTGTGACGATAAGCAAAGCCGCCAAGGCAATACTCGCTCTTTTCCTATCCGGACAAAGGCTTTTCGCCATACTCCAAACAGCTTGGGCGACAATAGCTACGGCGACGATTTTCAGACCGTGCAGTACACTAGTGGCGTAAATTCCGTCAGCTAATTCGGCAAAGTAGGCAAATGTCACTATTATCAATACGGAAGGCAAGGTGAACCCCAGCCAGGCAGTGCAACCGCCTAATAAGCCTCCTCGTAACATGCCTAAGGCAAAGCCAACCTGACTACTGGCCGGTCCTGGCAAAAACTGACAGAGCGCAACCAAATCAGCAAAACTCCGCTCGTCCAGCCATTTTAAGCGGCCTACAAATTGATTTTGGAAATAGCCTAAATGCGCAATAGGGCCGCCAAAAGAGGTTAGGCCGAGTTTCAGGAAAATTAGGAAAATCTCCAATAAAACCCGCCAGCGGGATTTTTCCAATGCAAGTGTCTGTTCCATTGTCAAGGCAGTAAATTTTAAAACTAATTATACAATACTCCGGAATAAATGGTTTCACTATGCGCGTAATGGCAATTTCTTCACCTAGTTGCACTTGTTTAAGGTGTCAGGCAGGTGTTGGCGTAATTGCGTGACATTAACTAATCCTAAGTAACCGCTGAACGAATAATGGTTTCTAGGTTTAAAATCCATCTTCCGGATTAGCAGACGAAATATCAATTAGTAAGTCAACGAAATATTGATAATCGCTATATACTTAAGGAATGAAAACGCAAAGTTCTTTGGTCAAGTCTAAAACCAAATCCTCTAAAAATTCCGTAAATAAGCAGGTTGGGCAGCGACGCTCCAAGCGTGCCGATAAATTGGCTTTGCCCGCACGTCCTAATCATAAACAGCATTTACTGTTCCTGAGCGTGGAAAGTCTCTGCTTATTGATTAGCGCCTCTTTTCTAACCATGTCGGCCTTGGGATATTCGGCCAGCCGTTTTAACGGCAGCGGCTTTTTTTCGCATTTGCTGCCGTTTTCGATAGGGGTGGTGGCATTAATTGTATTGGCTGCAATGTTTCTGATCATGTGGGGCAGGTTGCGGGTCTGGTTGTCCAGCAAACTGTTTATGCAATTGCCGGCATTGATTGCCTTTTGTCTGGCCTTGGCATTGAGCTGGTATATTTTTCATGACGGTTATACCGCAGTATTCACACATTTTCGCACCCTGGTAGGCGGCAAACAGCAGGCTGAAACCACCACGCTGGCGCATCAAGTGTATGCTGCTTATCGGCGTTACGATGAAGCGGATTTACAGAAAATGATAGAACGTTCTGCTGCTTTTAACAATGACATACTTGCCGCTGCCAGCCAATTCGATTTAGACCCGGAAATTTTAATGGGTGTAGCGGCGACGGAATCCTCTTTTTTGCCGCGCGAAAGCAAAGATGGCGGCCATGGTTTGTTTCAAATTACCGTGGTGCCAAAGTTTTTGCTGGAACAGGCTAGAGAAAAACTATCTGTCGAAAAGCTGTCGCTGCTTGATTCGCGTCATAACGCTTTTGTTGCCGCCGCTACTTTAAAGCATTATCTGGCGGAAATGGATGACGATTTGTTTCTTGGCTTGCTGGCGTACAATATTGGCCCTAAAAATGGCGGCTTAAAATTTATTATGGAACAGTATGGCGCAACCGACTTTGCCACCATGCAACCATATTTGCAGCAATTCCCGCGTGATTATCCGATTCGAGTGCTTTCTTATTCACTGGCTTTCAGGCTTTGGCGTCAGGATGGCAAATTGCTGGCATATCAGGATGGCGATAACGCTGTGCATATCCAAAGATTGGGGATACCTGGGTTGCAGACATTTTTTTAAACTTAAGAGATATTTTAAGTGTAAAAAGGATGAGTCATTCGTATGTTACTGTTTGCAACCGGTTTCCGGCTGATCGTAACCTAAAGTGTCCAGCTCGGTTTTAGGATGTAAAAAACCCGCCACTGGCGCGACTGCCACCAGTGAACGCGCAGCGGCCAGTAATACCGGTTGGCGCATTTGACCGTCCCAGGGTCTGAAAGACAGGGGGGCGCCTTTATAGCCATTCAGGGCAAACTGCTCAGAAAATAAATAATCCCTAATTGATTGCAATTGGTTGGATTTTGTTCTGACGCTGGCTTCGCCTATGGCTCTGACAGCTATATAAGCCGCGTATTCTTTTTCTTCCATCCAGCGTCCGGTCTGATCTTTAAATCGATTCTGCAATTGTGTGGCGCCCCATTGTTCATGGGTTTTATGCCAGGCAGTGGCGATTAAGCCCTGGGTGCCGATTACCGGTCTGGGCAGCCAGGTTCGATAATCCAGATATTCTCCAAATAAACCTTGTTCATCCGCCACAATCAAGACATCGTAATCTATGCCCTGGGTAAATTCCGGAACTTCAGACTGTTCAGTGCGGTGTGAATCAAAACTGTTGGTCCAGGGTTTTTCAACAACGATTTTCATGCCAAAGCGTTTGGCGGAGTGTCTGACCGCTTCGGCATATTTTTGATCTTCCGCTGTTGCACCTGTAACCAGAAACCACTTTTGCCAGCGTTTTTTTAACATGTATTGAGCCAATGCATCGGTGCGCATGGCCCTGTCGGGTAAGATATGCAAAATCTGATGGCGGCACTGCTGGTTTCTTAATTCATCATCAGTGGTGGCAATATCAAAAAATAGTTTTTGGTGGTCCGGACTGGCATCCGCCAATTTCAGTAATTGTTCGGCATCGAGATTAACCAGAATCAGGGCAGTGTCAGCCGCTAGCTGTTGTTTAAAAATTTGGACGATATCGGCAGACTGCGGGGCAATGATTTTTTGCAGTTCATACAGCTGTCCGGTAAAACGGCCTGTAGTATTGTTGTCTGTAATGGCCAGCTCCGCACCAATGACACCCAGATTGGCAATGAAAGGGTCAAGATTGCTCATAGCTACCGGTGCAGTCTGTTCCTGTGAGATATAGGCAATTTTGATTAGTTGCTTGTTATCAGCCGCTGACCAGCCAAGTTTAAATGACCCGATCAAAACAGTCAGAATTAAGACTTTTATAATCTGAAAATTTTTCATACATTCGCAAAAAATTGGAAACAAAATACAATTTTACCCAAATCAGTAAATGATGTATTGTCGTTAGCGTAGTAAAATAAATTTTGAAGATTTAGAATTAGCATAATTATTTTAAAAAATAGGTTGATTCACTGCCATGAATGAAGAAGATGAGCTGGTCAACGTGTTTGACGACCTGAGTTTGGATTTGAATTTTAATAATCTGCCGGTGAACAAACGTATGGCCATACGCTATCGCCGCAAGGATATTAAAGCGATTGTAAGAGTTCGAAAACTGTTTTTGCATAAAGGGGTTAATGTCATTCTGCATGATATCAGCAGTCGAGGTGCGGGTGTGCTTAGTCCTGAAAAGATACCATTAAAAGGTAAAGTTTCTTTGCATTTATTGTTTAATGACGGCAAGCGTTTCGTTATTGATGCTAAGGTGGTGTATTCTTTGCAGTCAAATCTATACGGTTTGAAATTCACAAAAGTTAATAATGATCTGGCTGAATATTTGCTTCAAACTCAAACCGATCTGACTTTTAACTGATAATCCGATTAATGCCGATTCTTAGCCAAATTTATGTCTATCCCGTTAAATCACTGGCTGGCATGCAAGTAAAGCAATGGCCGGTAGACAAAACCGGATTGCGTTACGATAGAAAATGGATGTTGATTGATGCCGGAGGTAAATTTCTCAGTCAAAGAAGCTTGCCGAAAATGGCTTTAATTAAGACCGCTATTGCCGGAGAGAAGCTGCGGCTTTCGGTCGGCAGTGAAGCAGGTGCGGAAATAGATTTGAACAGTAGCGATGGCGATGAAGTGCGGGTGGAAATCTGGCAGGACAACTGTATTGCCAAAACAGCCAGTCTTCACGCCAGCCAGTGGTTAAGCCGATTTTTGGATATGCCTTGCCGTCTGGTCTATCATCCTGAAGAGCAAGTGCGCAAGGTTGATCCGGATTATGCTAATGCCAAGGATGAAACAGCCTATTCTGATGGATTTCCTTTTTTAATCGCTTCTGAGAGTTCCTTGCAGGCGCTTAATCAGGCCATGTCTATGGATATTTCCATGTTGCGTTTTCGTCCGAATCTAGTGGTGGCGGAATGCGATAGCTATGCGGAAGATTTTTGGAGGCAGATTACTATCAACGGCATCAGTTTTCGTTTGCCTAAGCCATGTTCCCGCTGTCCAATTCCGGCCATAGATCCGGACACCGCCATCGTTGGCAAAGAACCGCTGACTACTCTGGCGCGCTTAAGAAAATGGCAAAATAAAGTTTATTTTGGGCAAAATGCCTTGCATGATAATTTGGGAGTATTGTCAACAGGCAGCGAAATTCGCATTGATAAAACCGGAGAAAGCCAGCCGCCCAGAGTGACTGATGAATAAAGCCTTTATGGCTGGGCTGATTCTTCCTCTTTAGTTCTGACGTCAAATTCGATTTTCCATTGTTGCTGATTGCGGCGCGACACTGCTTTCAGTTCCAGAGTGCCGACTTCACTTACTCCTGACGACAAATGTACCGGCACCACTTCGCCGAGTTGATGACCTTCTTCAGGCAAGGTGATTTCAATTTCATCCAGCTCCATCAACTCTTCGTCGTTCCAGTTGCTCAGCCGTGTACCGACTGTATCCTGCCGGCGAGTTTTCGAGGCAAAAAATCGAAAACGCACCGGTTCACCGATGATCAGACCAAATTCCTCGTTGGGTAGATTTTGTTCACTGCCTTCTTCCATTCCGAAAGGGGCCAGACAGAGGGCTTCAAGTTCCGGAGCCAGACCGGGTACTGCCGGCATTGCTGTTTCGATTCCGACATAATAAGCCGCCGCGGTGCCGCCTTTAATGCGTACACCTTTACCTTGCCGAACAAAACCATAATAAGCTGCGCCACGCGCGACAGCCAAATCCAGATCGCTTCCTTGCAGCAGGCTTGCGGCAGGGGCATTTTCAGCTTGCAGCCAGTTATTTAAAACAGTCATTAAACGTTGCGCCAAAACTTCAGCCTTAAACACGCCGCCATTCAGTAATACTCCGCTAGGATGTAGGAAACTGGCCGGTTCCGGCAGCTTGATATCTTTAAACTCTTGTACGGCATGTATTTGTTTGGATAAAAACGCAGCTAAATGGCGGGTTATGCCGGCATCCTGAGCATAGGGCAGGCCGCTACTGCGCAAACCGCTACGCGGATTGGACTGGGGATTGTCGCTGACGGCCACCTCAGGCAGAAAACCTTCCACCAATAACCGGTTAAGCTCCTCCCGATTTAATTCGCTACGCAATGTGCCGCCTATCAGAGCGGAACCCCGGCCGGCGATCACTAAAGGGATGGTGTTTAATTCCGGTTGATTAAACAGTTTTTCCTTGGCTTCCCGGCAGGCGTGAGTCAAAGCCTGTAATTGCCAGGCTTCCAGGCGTTTGCCGCCATCTTTTTCCAGTTTAGCTTTAACAGTATAGGCCAGCGCCAAGTCCATATTGTCGCCACCCAACAGAATATGATCGCCGACCGCGACTCTGGTCAGTTGCAAATTGCCTTGATCCTGAGTTACCGCAATCAGTGATAAGTCGGTAGTGCCGCCGCCGATGTCGACAACCAGAATAATGTCGCCAACCTTAACGTGATTGCGCCAATCATTGCCGTTTTTTTCTATCCAGCTATATAGAGCGGCTTGAGGCTCTTCCAAAAGTACTATCTGAGTCAGCCCTATTGCCTTACAAGCTTCTACAGTCAATTCGCGCGCCGCCGGATCAAATGAAGCAGGCACAGTAATGGTCAGATGCTGATCTTGTAGACGTTGTTGCGGAAACAAATGATTCCAGGCATCGCATAAATGTTGCAGATAGGCTTTACTGGCCAGAAACGGCGAAACTCTGGGAATATCGCTACCGGCATCTGCCGGCAGGATATCCTGTTTGCAATCGACGCCAGTGTGACATAACCAGCTTTTGGCGCTGGAAACCAATCTGATTGGGGTTTTGCTACCCAAATTGCGAGCAATTTCACCTACGAGATGTTCTGCAGGATTTCGCCACGGTAATGCGGTTTCACCCTCAGCAATTTCAGCGCCATGCGCTAAATACATGAATGAAGGTAGTTGGGTTTTTTCCTCGATACTGCCGGGTGCAGTTAATTGCGGAATGGCCAATACGCTTAACACTGGTTGTTGATCTTCAGATGTATGCAAATCAAGATAAGATAAAACGCAATGGGTGGTTCCCAAATCTATTCCAACAGAATAGCGGGTTTGCTCGTTCATAACTCAACCTCGGCAGCGGCGATTATTCTAGGATTATGAGCTTCAGTTAGTTTGGGAAGATGTAAGTCATCTACACGCCAACCTTTGTGTACCAGTGTACCGGTAAAAGGCGGTTCTCCGACGATATTGCCGGTCAAGCGAAAGGCATTGGCGTCAAAACCTTGATTCAGCGTAACCCGATTGCCTTCAACATCCTGACTAATGGCGTTGATGGTGAAGTGTTCATTAATAACTTGACGGCATCCCTGATGGACAATACGTGCTGCTGCGCCAATATCGGTATCGCTGTAAGCGCTCATATCTTCCTTGATAAAATCAATGAAACGGGCTTCACGCTGCAACAGGCTTAATAACAGGCAGGCGGCATCGGGGCTGGCTTCCTTCAAAATAATCGGTTCCGGAGCAGGAGTTTGTACAATTTTTTCAACTTCAACAATCTTTTCGACTATTTTGATTTCAGGAGGAGAGGTCACTACACTGTGTTCCTTGTTACGTCTGCCTGCCAGAATTGCCCAAATCAGGGTTACAATCAACAACAGGCATAATATTAAAACAGCGCCAGCCAAACATACATGCCACAAGTCAAATGTGGTTGGACGCAAGCCAAGATCTATGGAAAAGTTATTCATGGAAGATAGGCATATAAGGTTTAAGGTTGAGCGGCTTTTTTAGCCGCCTCGGCGTACATGAATTCCTGCAGGACATTCCGGGTGACCTGGATACGGAGTTTTTTTAACTGCCGGTCAGCAATCACCGGTGGAACTTTTGCATCCATATAGACCTTACGAATTCCGGCTAGCACTGGCTCGCACTGTTTTACAACCGCATCGGTGGCAAAGCGGCTATCCTGTTTGTTGGCTATGTCAGGTTTGCGCATTTGCTCCACGGCGCATTTTTTATAGCTTAATTGAGCAGCCTGAATTTTTTGAATGACTTCATCGCTAATTGTGGTGTTTTGCCATTCGTCTTTCGGGGCTTCGGCTTTAGGAGCTGCGGTATTTGGCGCCTCAGGTTTAGCAGCATCTGCAGCAGCAACCCATTGAGATACCAGTAGTAAAAAGAAACACAATGCCAATTTCATAATTTGCTCCACAATTAGGCTAAATAGAAATGAATTTTACGCGATGTCAGCCAAAATGGACAACTTGCTTAAATGATAGGCTGGTTTTGTTTGGAGCAGATGGGAGACCGTGAAGCGGGGAATGGCGATTAAGTAGTGGCTGAGCTTGTCAGCCACTTAGGAAATCAATCAGTTAAAGGCCGGGTCAAGCTTGGGCTTGCAACAGATTGTTAGTGCTACTGAGTGGTGAAATTCCTGAACTGGTATTAGTTTGCAGTTGTTGCAGGAAATTTTGCAAGGTCAAATTAGTATTAGACGCTGAACCACCCAATGCTTGCACCAAATTGGAAAAATCCGTCTGCAGTTTAGTTTCAGGATTACTGCCATTGGTTATAGAACTAATCAGATTGGATAAATTTGTGTTGAAGTTGCTGTAGCCATTGCTACCCCCGGAGGATGTTACCGAAGATGATGCCGAAACGCTGATGTTGAAATTACCGCCTGAAATAGAAGCGGATTCAGTAGTTGATGTAGTGGATTGTTGGGCCGCGCCTGATGCGCCTGACTGATTTAATGCCTGATACAAATCATGCATAAAAGTATGTAAAAGTTGGCTTACATTTGCAGATGACGCAGATGATGAACCGCTTTGATCATGGTCACCATCGCTATCAGTTGAACTGGTCGCCGAATTGGTTGTGGCGCTTGTTGCAGTAGTTGAGGCCGCAGATGATGGGCTGCTAGTCGCGGAACCCGCGGATAAATTCAGTCCCAAACCTTGCAAAGCCTGTACAACGCTTTGAAACAGCCCTCCGCCATGGTGTTGGCCGCCGCCAAAGTTTGAAACTCCATCTGTCGCACCTGGGGCGCCACCATTACTGCTAATATTGGTATTAATGGTTTCGTTAATAGTCAGACTGTAATAATTTTGCGCAGCTGAAGAATTTATGCTTGAAATTGTCATGATTATCTCCCCGTATTGACCGTGTTTTAGTTAAATCGCGCTACTTTCCGTAGTAAATTGTTTGCTAAATGTTTTAATAAGCAATATCGGCAATACTTCTTAAAACTTTAGTAATTTTTTTGTTGTTGACAAAAAAATTTGACAACCGGAGTGAAGAGTTATCGTTAGCGCCATTCACCATGCTGCAAACGGAATCTTTCGCCTTCATGCGGATGCCATTCCGGTCCATGCCAGCGCATTCCAGGTCTGGGAGGTAAAGCCCACTGGCCACCAATCCAGATCCAGCCATTTTGCCAATGCCAGTAACCCGGTGTCCAGACATACTCAGGGCTGGGGGCTGCAATAATCACTTCTTGTTGCGGCGGAGGCGGCGCGCCAGGCGCATAATAGGTCGCACCCGGAACTGGGCCATAATAGCCTGGTTGCGGACTCTGGACACCTTGAGGATATTGGGCGGAGCATTCATTAAATGCTATTGCCATTAATAGGCCTGAGATGACTAAGGCAATGTAAAATGGATTTTTAAAATTTTGATTAGTTGATACCATATTTATCACCTAGTAAGAAATTAAATCCTAAATTAGGAAATGTTGCAGAACAAGTTTGAATTATTGCACAAAATTGGTTTTTTATCTTAGACGAAAATAAAAAAGCCTTACTAAAAAACTTAAAATGGCAATTTTAAGCCAAGCACAATAGTGAGTTTGAGAGGCGTTGAAACAACCATAGCAATAAGCATTGCTATGGCTCTAATAGATTTTAATTTGATGCAGGTTGTGACGGTTTCGATACCCGGTGGTATGATCGTAACCTAACTACGGAACGTTTAGTTTTCCAGAACTCTGTACAGCATTTCCTTAACAGTTTCCGGGTTAAATGGCTTGTCACAAATAGCTGATACCCCGGCTTTATGAACATTACCCAGGCGGGTTTCGTTATCTTCACTGGTTACCATCAAAATCGGGATGATAGAATTTCTCAAGACCTGACGAATATTTTCGATAAACTGTTGACCGTCCATGACCGGCATATTGTAATCGGTGACGATTAGATCAAAAGCATCTTCGTTTTGCTGGAAGATGTCGATGCCTTGCCGGCCATTTTCAGCTTGAGTAATTTTGACTATACCCATGTTGTTTAAGACCCGGATGATAT
>Ga0181528_10002810_pt1 | contig 10761 bp, 7 predicted proteins | sample PEATcosm2014_Bin_47_FD_119742 | JGI IMG/M metagenome (GOLD analysis project Ga0181528, IMG submission 119742) | Peatland microbial communities from MTU Mesocosm Facility, Houghton, MI, USA - PEATcosm2014_Bin10_10_metaG | ecosystem: Environmental > Terrestrial > Soil > Wetlands > Peat | place... | reverse complement strand
TTGGTGGTAAAACGCCGAATCAAGTTTTGCAGGAAATAAAGCAGCAACATGCTTTTTATACACAATTAGCACAAAACTTTGAAGCTGTTCAGCCAGACATCGGCGATCCCGAAATGATCAGCTTCCAGCAACGGGAGAAAATTTACGGTGAGGTGGCCGCCATGCAATGGGTAATTCAACAGCATCCGTCAAATCCGTCTCAAAACTCTCCGCAATAAATTCCTTTGCGCCTTTACGCCTTTGCGTGAAAATCCCGGCGTGCAAGCGCGCTTTCTCCTCGGCCCCACCGGCAGCGGCAAGACCTTCCGCTGTCTCGCGGAAATCCGCACCGCGCCAATATCGTTGCTGCGGGCAGTTCACCGCCCGACGAATGAAACGTTTTTAGCGGCACGATAAATCCGCAGAAGGCCGTAGTCGTATTTTTCGCCGAGCAGTTCCCGCGCGCCGACAATGTTGCCCCAGCCCGTCCGCTGAAACGCGGCGGCCATTTCCGCCTGCGCTTCCGCGTTGATGAGCTGTGCCAGATCAATCGCTTCGCCCGCTTCAATTGCGGTGGCGAGATGGCCGTAAATCGTGCCGACCACCAGCCCGCGCGCCTCGGCGATTTCCGCCGGTGAATCGCCCGCGCGAAAACGGCGGAGCGTTTCGCGCGCCGTGTCGCCAAGCTGGGAACGCTGCGCGACGGGAACGACGAACGACTCTTCCGCAAAAATCTGGCGCGCGTTCGTCGCCAGATGCCGGGCGATTTCACTCAAGAAAACTTCGCCATATTCGCGCAGTTTCTTTTCGCCGACGCCGCTGATGCGGGCGAAGTCGCGTTCGCTCTCGGGATAATTCCGCGCCATCTGCCGCAGCGCAACGTCGGAGAAAACGATGTAGGCCGGCACGTCGCGTTCGTCGGCGAGTCGCTTGCGCAACTCGCGCAGCCGTTCGAACAATCCTTCGTCGCAGGTAATTTCGCCGACGTGATGCGTTTTCGTCTCCGGCGCGGTGACGGGTTTGGTCAGCGTGATTTTCTTCCGCTCCTTGAGCGCGGCGCGGCCGGCGTTGGTGATTTCCAGCACGCTGAATTTTTCGCTGGTCTGGCGGAGAAAGCCGAGCCGCACCAGCTCACGGCCAATCGCCGCCCATTCGGAGCGGTTGTGCTCCCTGCCGATGCCGTAAGTCGAAAGCTGCGCGTGATCCCACTTGCGGATTTTTTCCGTGTCCGCGCCGGTTAGCACCTCGACCACATGGTTCAGGCCGACGCCGAAACGGGTTTTCTCGCGGATGCGATAGACGCATGAGAGAAATTTCTGCGCCGCCAGCGTGCCGTCAAACGTGGCGCGCGGCGACAGGCAGTTGTCGCACGCGCCGCAGTTTGGTGGGACGGGCGTCTCGCCTGTCGAGTTGACACCGTTTCCTAAATCTGAAGAACTGGACAGGCTGGAAGCCTGTCCCACCGCAAATTCCTCGCCGAAATACGCCAGCAACTCAGTGCGCCGGCAGCCCGCGCACTCGGCGTAATGCACCATCTGCTGCAATTGCTCGCGCGCGATCTGCCGCTCCTGCGGATTCGGTTTTTCGTCAATGAACGTCGTCTGTTTCACCGCGTCGCCGGGACTGAACAGCAAAACGCATTCGCCCGGCAAACCATCGCGGCCGGCGCGGCCGGTTTCCTGATAATAGCCCTCGATGTTTTTCGGCAGATCGTAATGGACGACAAAGCGGACGTTCGGCTTGTTGATGCCCATGCCGAAGGCGATGGTCGCGCAAACCACGCGGATGTTGTCGCGCAGAAAAAGTTCCTGGTGCTCACTGCGTTCTTTCGGCGTCAGGCCGGCGTGATAGGGTTTGGCTTTGATGCCGTTTTCATTCAGGCGTTCGGCCACGCTTTCGGTGGCTTTGCGCGAGAGGCAATAGACAATGCCGCTTTCCTTCGGCCGGGCGCGGAGAAATTCAAACAACTGGTCGAACGGTTTAATTTTCGCGATGACGCGGTAGGTCAGATTCGGCCGGTTGAAGCTGGCGACGTAACATTTTGGCTCGCGCAATTTCAGGTGCGTGACAATGTCCTCGCGCACGCGGCCGGTGGCGGTGGCGGTGAGCGCCATGAACGGAATCTTCGGAAAATGTTTTCGCAACTCGGAAATCTGGCGGTATTCGGGACGAAAATCGTGGCCCCATTCGCTGATGCAATGCGCCTCGTCAATCGCGATGAGCCGCACGTTCCAGCGCTGCAAATCTTCGAGAAAGCCCGAAAGCATCAAGCGCTCCGGCGCGACGTAGAGCAGGCGGAATTCGCCATTGTGCAAACCTCGCAACCGTTCGCGACCTTCGCCCGCCGCGAGCGATGAGTTCAGAAATGTGGCCGGCACACCGGCGGCCTGCAGCGCGTCCACCTGGTCTTTCATGAGCGCAATCAGCGGCGAGACGACGACGGTGAGGCCGTCGCGAGCGAGCGCCGGAAGCTGGAAGCAGAGCGATTTGCCGCCGCCGGTCGGCAGCAGCGCAAACACATCCTTGCCCGCCAGCGAATCACGAATGATTTCTTCCTGCAGCGGCCGGAACGAGGTGAAACCGAAATATTGCTTCAGCAGCGGGAGCAATTCTGGAGCGGCAGTTTTCACAAACGTCAAATTAGGAAAGATGCCGCTTCTGTCCAGAATGTTTTCAATTTGGACGTGCCCGATTCAGCGCCGTATCAATGATACTCCTGCACGGTCTTCACCGCGTAGCCGGATTTTTTCAACGCGGCGATGCCGAGCGCGGCGGCTTTCGCGCCGCTCAACGTCGTCATGATCGGCGTGCCGGTGTAAACGGCGGTGGTGCGGATTTTCACCTCGTCCTCGCGCGGCGACTGGCCGGCGGGCGTGTTGATGACGAGCTGTATCTCCTTGTTCTTGAGCAGGTCAATCACGTTGGGCCGGCCTTCGAGCAATTTCAAAATGCGCTGAACTTTCAAGCCGGCCTTTTCCAGAATCGTCGCCGTGCCGCTGGTCGCCACCAGTTCAAAGCCGAGGTCGGAAAACAATTCTGCAACCGTTGCGACTTCGCTCTTATGCGAGTCGCTGACGCTGATGAACACTTTTCCACTCGTCGGCAGCGGCGAGTTCGCGGCCATCTGCGACTTGGCATAGGCCACGCCGAGATCCGCGTCGAGCCCCATGACTTCGCCGGTGGAGCGCATTTCTGGCGATAGCAGAATGTCCTGGCCGACGAACTTGTTGAACGGGAAAACAGATTCTTTCACCGCCCAATACTTCGTCCAGATTTCCTCGGTGAATTTCAATTCCTTCAAGGTTTTCCCGGCCATCACCTTGGCGGCGAGTTTCGCCAGCGGTTTGCCGATGGCTTTGGAGGTGAACGGCACGGTGCGCGACGCGCGCGGATTCACTTCGAGGACATAAACCATGTCGCCTTTCACGGCGTATTGGACGTTCATCAGGCCGATGACCTTCAGTTCGCGCGCCATCGCGTGCGTATATTGGCGAATGGTTTCAATCACACTTTTTGAAAGCGTGTGCGGCGGCAGCACCATCGCGGCGTCGCCGGAATGCACGCCGGCAAATTCGATGTGCTCCAGCATTCCGCCGATGACGATGGTGCCTTCGTTCGAATTTTGGAAATGGCCGACGTCGGTGATGCAATCCACGTCCACTTCCGTCGCGTCTTCAAGAAATTTGTCCACCAGCACCGGACGCTCCGGCGATGCTTCGACGGCGAACCGCATGTAATGCGACAGCTCGGCATCGGAATAAACAATCTGCATCGCGCGACCTCCGAGCACGAAGCTTGGGCGGACGAGCACCGGATAGCCGAGCCGTTTCGAGGCGACGAGCGCCTCGGCTTCGTTCGTGGCGAGGCCGTTCGGCGGCTGCGGAATTTTCAGCTTGTCGAGCATCGCGGCGAAAAGCTTGCGGTCTTCGGCGATCTCGATGCTCTGCGGCGAGGTGCCGATGATGTTTACACCGTTTTTTTGGAGGCCGAGCGCGAGGTTCAGCGGCGTCTGCCCGCCGAATTGCGCGATGGCACCCCAGCATTTTTCGCGTTCGTAAATGTGCAGCACGTCTTCGAGCGTGAGTGGCTCGAAAAACAATTTGTCGCTCGTGTCGTAATCGGTCGAAACCGTTTCGGGATTCGAGTTCACCATGATGGTTTCAAACCCGTCCTCCTTGAGCGCGAACGCGGCGTGGACGCAGCAGTAATCAAATTCAATGCCCTGGCCGATGCGGTTCGGGCCGCCGCCGAGAATCATTACTTTTTTCGCGGTGTTGCCTTTCACCTCGTCGTCGCCGCGGTCGTAGGTAGAATAATAATAAGGCGTGTAGGCCTCGAACTCGGCGGCGCAGGTGTCCACGAGCCGGTAGCTGGGCACGAGGCCGAGGCGTTTGCGCTCGGCGCGGATGGCGTCTTCGGTCGTGCCGGTCAAATGGGCGATCTGCCGGTCGGAGAATCCGAGCGACTTGGCGCGGGCGAGTTTTTCAGCGTTGAGTGATGACATTCGGCAAAATCAAATTCGCGATAGTAAGCCGGAAATTTTCCCGCGTGTCCAGCCGGAGTGTGCATTCGCGGCTTGCCCGGCGCGCGGCTTTGCGCTACGAAAAGGCGTGGAAAAAATCAGAGAACGGCTGCTGTGGTTGTTGTGGTTTCTTCCGCTGCTCGCATCCGCTCAAATTGATCCGGTCGCGCGCGACCTGATTCAGGCCGGCTACAACCAGGCTTTTGAAGGGCATGCGCCGCTGGCCGCCTACGCATTTTATTATCACAACCAGCCGGATTTTCTGCGCACGAATCTCACGCTGCGGCTGACCATCGCGCCGGTGTATGTGGATTCCAATCTCGGCTTCGTCAACGGCCTCGGCCCGAACACGGATTTTGCGCTTGGCCTGGCCGGCGGCGGTTTTTCCGACAGCTACAATGAAATCCACGGCGGCACCTATTATCCGAGCGAATCGTTCGAAGGCAACGGCGCGGAAATCTCCTCCAGCGTTTATCACCGGTTCAATCCCACCGAGGAAATCCCGCTGAACTACATTTTGCGCGGCACGGCGCACTACTCCGACTACAACCGCGACAACGACACCGCGCCGAATTTTCAACTGCCAAACAACCACGCCGACTTCAGCGTGCGCACCGGCCTGCGCTGGGGCGGCGTGGAGCCGACGCTGTTTCCGCCGCTGGCGATGGAATTGTCCGCCTGGTATGAAGGCCACCTGCGCACCGACCCGGGCAGCTACGGCATCCGCAACAGCGACGAACTCGAATCGCAATCTCATCTGTTCTGGTCGGAAGCCGCGCTGGCCTACACGCTGCCCAAAAGCCAGCAAAGTTTTTATGTGCGCCTCACCGCCGGGACCAGCGTGGATGCCGACCGGTTCAGCGCCTACCGGCTCGGCGGATTTCTGCCGCTCATTTCCGAATTTCCGCTGTCGCTGCCCGGCTATTATTTCCAGGAAATCAGCGCGCGCCAGTTCGTGCTGCTCAACGCAAACTATCTGGTGCCGATTGATCCCGGAAAGCTGTTTGACCTGGATCTCAATGCCTCCACGGCGCTCGTGGATTATCTGCCCGGCGAATCGCAGCCGGGCAACAGCTTGAGCGGCGTGGGCGGCGGCCTCTTGTATCACACGCCGGACAACCGGCTGAAGTTCATGCTCAACTACGCCTACGGCATTGACGCGATTCGCTCGAACGGACGCGGTGCCAGCAGCGTCGGCGTGCTCATGCAGATTGACCTCGGCCGGATGAACAGCCAAAAATTCGGCCAGCCGCAGCCGTTGCCCCTGCACGGCTGGCAGCGGTTTTTCCAGTGAAATTCTGAATCCACCGGTGCCGGGCTTCCCGTTTTGCCGCCCATTCCCGCCCGCCCGCCGTTGACTTGGCGCAGCGGTTTGTTAGCGTGCGGTGCGAAATATCATGAAGCTGCTTGCCCGCCTCATCAATATCCTGTCCGGTGTCCAGACGGGTGCCGAGCAGGAAATCAGCCGGCTCGAACAGTTCGCGCATTTCTGCGTGCTCGCCGGCAAAAGTTTTGTCCGCAACCGCTGTCCCGTGCGCGCGGCGGCGCTTTCCTACGCGTCGCTGCTCGCGCTCATCCCGATGCTGGCCGTGGCCATCAGCGTCACCAGCAGCATGCTCAAGGACCAGGGCGAACAGGAAATTTACTCGGCGATTGACAAGTTCATCGCCAATCTCATGCCGCCGGCCACCGCCAAGGCCAGCAGCCACGGTGTTTCATTGAGCTTGAATCCGTTGTCCATCACGGTGACGCCGACCAATTCCGTCGTCAGTCAAATGCCGGCGAACTCCCTCACCAACACAATTGCCACCACCGAGACGACGAATGTCCCGGCCAGCGACACGCCCGCCGTGAGTGTCAGCGTGCAAAAGACGGCGGCAAAAAGCATCCATGATTTTGTGCAGAACACGCGGAGTGCCACACTCGGCGTGGTCGGGATGCTGGTGCTGTTGTTCGTCGCGATCCAGATGCTCGTCAACATCGAGGAGACCTTCAACGACATCTGGGGCGTCACGCGCGGGCGCACCTGGCTGTCGCGCATCATCCTCTATTGGGCCACGCTCACGCTCGGGCCGCTGCTGCTGGCGGGCGCGCTGGCGCTGGCCGGCAGCCCGCATTTTCAGGCGACCAAGGGAGCCGTCAGCAGCACGATGATTGGCAATTTCATCTTTGACCTGCTGCCGCTCGTCCTGCTGTGGCTGCTGTTTGCGCTGATCTACCAGCTGGTGCCGAACACGAAAATTCATTTCGGCGCCGCGCTCATCGGCGGCATCGTCGGCGGCTCGCTGTGGCACTTGAACAATATTTTCGGCTTTCTCTACGTCTCGCGCGTCGTCACCAACAGCAAGATTTACGGCAGCCTCGGCCTCGTGCCGGTGTTCATGGCGGGACTGTATTTCTCCTGGCTGATCCTGCTGTTCGGCGCGCAGATCGCCTACGCGTTCCAGAACCGGAAGGCGTATTTGCAGGACAAACTCGTCGAAAACGTAAACCAGCGCGGGCGCGAATTCGTGGCGCTGCGGCTGATGACATGCATCGGCCAGCGGTTCCAATCCGGCCAGCCGCCGGTCACGCTCCAGAAAATTTCCGCCGAACTCGGCATCCCCTCACGCCTGGCGCAGCAGGTGTTACAAACCCTGCTCACCGCGCGGCTGGTCGTGGAAACCGGCGGCCGCGAAGCCGGCTACGCGCCCGCGCGCCCGCTGGAAGCCATCACCGCGCATCACATCCTCCACGCGTTGCGCACCGGCGGCGGAATGGAACTGCCCATGCGCGATGGTCCGGTGCGAGCGGAGGTTCTGGGTGAATTTGCCCGCATTGAAGAAGCCGAGCGCATGGCGGCTGACAGCCTAACCATGCTTTCGCTCGTGAACCGGGCGCAGGCGAAGTTGGAACTGGCGGCACCGTCAGCGCCGGAAAAATTGGTTTAATCTTCCCATTGCACCGCAGCCACGGCGCTCCAGGCGAGCGAACCGATCACCGTCACCACCAGCACCCACGGCAGCAGCACTTGCGGATTGGGCGACACCAAAGCCGACAAATCAAGCGCCGGCAAACTTCGCCACGGTATCCACAACACCGCGAGCACCCAGCCGACGACTGTCACTCCGAGCAAAAATGCCGGGCGCAGCCACGCGCGCCGGCGGGGCGGCAAGGATTGGACAACGCGCGCGGTGAAGCCGCCGTCATCAATGTATGAATTTTGCTCGCGCAAAAGCGCGTCCAGCGGATCGTTTTCTTCCGGTGATTTCATAAGGACAACCAGCGTTTTAATTTTTCTTTGCCGCGTAAAATGTTTGTTTTAACCGTGCCCAACGGGCAGTCCAAAACCTGCGCCGCTTCCTCATGGGACAAACCATTCTGGCAGCATAACACGATCGCGGCCTGCTCCTCTGAATTTAACCGCTTCAGCGCCGCAGTCAAATCGAGCTTGAGCGCACTATCGGTCGCCGCCGCGGATGGCTCCGATTCGACTGATCCAGCTTCCATTTCCTCCATCAGCAATTCCTTTCGTTTGCGCGCTGCACCGCGAAACTCGTTGACCGCGATGCCGAACAGCCACGTCGAAAATTTTGCACCGCCCCGGAACGTCTGCAATTTCTGCCACGCCTTCAAAAATGTCTCCTGCGCCAGGTCGTCCGCCAGATGCGCGTCGCCGCGGGTCATCCGCGTCAGGAACGCGCGCACCGGCGACTGGTTGCGCCGCACCAGTTCGCCGAAGGCGTTATGGTCTTCGTGCGCCAGGACGCGGGCGATGAGGTCGGCGTCGGTGAAGGACACGGTTCAGGCTTGGGGCGGTTGATTGTCATTTTTGTTTTTCTTTTCAAACGACGCAATCACCAAAAACGCCACGCCCAGGAAAAGAACGATCCAGCCCGGCTTGCCGACGAGGAAAACAATCCCGATGCCCACGCAGGTCAAAATCACGCCCTTCCTCAAATCGCCGCGCGAGTGTCTGACGCAGCGTTCTTCTGCGGATGCGCTTCCGGCGTTCTTGAACATTTCCGGCGGAATCGGCACGCCCTTTTCCACCATCGCGCGCACGGTTTCGTGCAGCATCTTTTGTTTGCGGTGGCAGAAGTAAAGCGACAACGCAACAATAACGATGGGAATGCTGCAGCCCATTACGATTCCGACAATCGGAATGAGCAAGGCCAGCGTTGCGGAAAGCGTCGCAACAAATGGAACTTTATTTTCCCCCGAACCCGCACCGCCAACATGGACACCCGTGCCGTCAATGTTAATGGATGGAGCCGGGGTGGCTTGAGACTCTTCAATCGCCGCCGGAGCGCCAGCATTCGTGACGGCGGCGTTGGTGGCGACCTGATCTGCGTTGGTCTGCGCCTTGAGCGGCATCGGGATGGCCATGAACAGCATGAAGAGAATCGCTGCCAGCATGATGAGATAAGAAACCAGGGTCAGAAACAGGCTTGAGGTGTTTTTCATAAATGTTGTTTGGTTGAATCGTTCACTAATGAGATGCGCCAGGCCGCCGGTTTGGATTCAAAAATTTGAATGCCTCGATCTCTATTCACTCGAACGACATTGCGCCGCCTCGATTTTGAACCGGTTGCTTCACCTTCAACAGGCAGTTTCCTGAAATCCTGGCGTGCCGGCAGTTACGGCATTTATACTTTCAAGCTGTCTTGGGGATTGTTTGCAGACTTGGCATCAAGTTCAATACGAAAACGACCACCAAGAAAATTGCCACCGGTATAAAACACCAAAGTCCGAGAAAAATTCCGACCAATACGGTAATTAAAAAAGTGATCGCGCTGAAAAGAGTTGCAACGGTCGCAGCTTGGATATTTTTCTGGCCGTGACTAAACCAGCAATAACTGGGCAAGAGGCCGTTGCCGATAAACAAAATCTGCGTGGCAACAAAAAGTAAAAGCCATTTGAACGCCGCGTCGGTGAAACCATAGCTGTGCAGCCCGATGCCGAGCATGTTCACGCCGAACCACGACCACGCCGTGACGATGTTGCCAAAGATGGCGCAATTGACGAGACCACGTTCGCGAATCATGCCGCCCCAGCGCAGATGCAAAATCAGCGCGTTCCACAAAACGATGATGAGCGCGCCGTTTTCCTTTGGATCCCAGCCCCAAAACCGGCCCCAAGATTGATCCGCCCAAATGCCGCCGAGCACCGTGCCGACGAAACTGAACAGCGTCGCGAAACAAACGATGCCGTAAATCATCCGCGCGAGCGCCTTGCCGGTGGCCTCATCCAAAGTTTTCGTGAACACGCCGCGCAAAATATAAATCAGCGCCAGGAAGCCGGCGACGTAGGTGCTCGCGTAGCCGACGGTCACGGCGACGACGTGCGTGGCGAGCCAGAAATTCGTGTCCAGCACCGCGCGCATCATTTCCATCGTGTCGCCTTCCAGCGCGAGATGATGCGCGATGATGAGCGTGATGAAGCCGATGCCCGCCGACACGACCACGCCGATGCCGTTCCGGTAAAAATTTTCCAAAATCAATCCCAGCAGGCACGCGCCCCAACCGATGAAGATGGCGGAGGAATAAAGATTCGTCACCGGCGGCCGGCCTTCCAGCACCATGCGATAAACCAGGCCGGTCGTGTGAATCGCAAACGCCAGCCACACGAGCCACACCGCCGAGCGACGCAGCGTCTCGGACAAATTGAACCACGAAAATACCGCGAGCAATCCGGCGAGGACGTAAATGACCATCGCGTTGTAAAACGGCTCCATCTGGTTGAAGAACACTTCCGCGCGCGCCTTGGCGATGGCCTTCGACTGCGCGGGCACGAGCGATGAATTATAATCCTTCAGCGCGGCATTGAATTCGTCCGGCTGGTTCGCGGCGAGCGCGCCGGCCATTTTCGCGTAGTCGCGGATGGCCTCGTCCACGGGCGTGCCGCGCGGCGCTTCGAGCAGCGCGTCGCCCATGCGCCGCCATTCGCTTGCTCCATTCGGCGGCAAAATCAGCGGCGGCTCCAGGTTGGCCATGAACTGGAAGCTTTCGATGAAGCCGACGAAGGTGTTGAAATTGGTTTGATCATATTTCTGCCCGGCCTGCTGGGCCTTCACGGCAGCGACGCCGTCCGGAATCAATTTTTCATACGCGGCGAGTTCCGCCGGCCAGTCCTGCGCGTCGGCGGGCTGCACGGTATTTTTCAACTGTGCGTAGCGCGACAGCCGCTGCTGCATCTTGGCTATGGCGTTTTCGTAGGCCGTGCGGCTGGCCGCCTCGACGGATTGAACGCGCTTGTTTTCCTTGTCAAAAGTTTCGAGC
>Ga0181528_10002809_pt1 | contig 10763 bp, 15 predicted proteins | sample PEATcosm2014_Bin_47_FD_119742 | JGI IMG/M metagenome (GOLD analysis project Ga0181528, IMG submission 119742) | Peatland microbial communities from MTU Mesocosm Facility, Houghton, MI, USA - PEATcosm2014_Bin10_10_metaG | ecosystem: Environmental > Terrestrial > Soil > Wetlands > Peat | place... | reverse complement strand
TGTGCGTGCGACCCCTGAAACTGATTCCTGAAATGACGCATGGACCATCTGAAGTTCATCGATCCGTTATCTAGTTTCAGCCTTTATTGCAATGGGGCGGATATCCCATGCTGCTGCCAGCCACCACCGGCGCTGCGAGCGACATCATACTCAGCCGCTCCATCTCTGGCCCACACACGCTTGTCGTTGGCCTGGTCTGGTGGGGCTTTGGCATGATGCTGGCCATCGGCTACATTGTTTTCGTGTACGCCAAGTTTCGCGGCAAGGTGGATCTCCAAGATGGTGCGCACTGAGTGCTCCCGCTGCACTTCTTTTGTTTTACGATCCAAAGCTGGAGGCAATCAAAGACTCCACCGGTTTCAACTGTGCCCACTTCAACTGTCCTATCACCTGCAGCAGTATCCCATAACGAGCAATAGCGACCATCTTTTGCTTTCTTGATCGTCGGATAGTTGTAGAGAAGGAGAATCAAAATGAAGCCAAGCACAGAAGATCAGACGACAGGCAAACTTCACGAAGTCAAGGGAACAGTCAAGCAGACAGTCGGCAGGATCACCAATGACCCCAACCAGGAAGCCGATGGAAGAGCTGAAAAGAATGCCGGAAAAGTTCAGAACATTGTCGGCAAGGTCGAAAAGGCAATCAACCAATAATCCTATCAACATGGAACCCGGAAACGAGAAAGGTTAACAGGCAATGGCGCAATCAGTGTACGAACAGACAAGCGAGCAAATCGGCGACACAATTCACAAGGCATCGCGGGCGGCGTCTTCTGCGGCGGAAGCAATTGAGGATGGCGTAGGAGCAGCAAAACGCGCCGTAAAACAGGGCGGTTACGCGGCTGCGGAGCTTTACTGTGACGCGAAGAGACGTGTGCAGCGAAATCCGATTGAAGCAGTTGTCGCAACATTTGCAACCGGCATTGCAGCAGGCGCAGCGATCAGTTGGATGATGAAGCGAAAGCGGTGCTGCAACTGCGCAGATACGACTGAGAGAGTTTAGTAGCCTCGGTCTATGTTCTCAATGGTTCTCCCGTTTGCGGATGGCCATTCGATCCAAGCGAAGCTGATTTGGATTCTCCTTTGCCCGCGCCATCCAGCAGCCGACCTTTGAGATTTGGAATGGCACCAAGCCAACGTCGCGGTAGCCCAGCGAGCTTTGTATCATCGTGCCCGCTGCAATCAGGCTGCGCGGCGCGGCGAATACTCCCAAGAGATGGAGACGAAATGACTGGAAGCAAGCACAACCTGGAAGGAAATAGCGGCGACAGGGGTGAGCCTGATCCCGGTCCTTACTGGAGACGGATGCATCGTGACTGGCGCTTCTGGATTGGCGCTGTCTTCATGGCTGCGGCGCTCGCTATCTACATTTTGAGTGGCGATCTGGCGTGGGTTCCAAATGGCCATCGTCAACCTGCGATGCCTGCGAGCACTGCGAATTGAATCCCTACTTCCATCTGCCGGAAATCATCCGCGTAACAGTATCTCAGACTGGGAGATAAATGAAAAAGCTCATCGTGTTTGATTTTACGGAACCTTTGCGCCAAGCAAGTCGTCTCTTTCTCTCATACTCGACTGATCGACTCTACTTGATGCCAGCTCTGTGACTGGATGAGCAATCCTGCCAGGAGTATGTCAAAGAGGATGGTGAATGATATGGAAGAATCCCAGTGCAGAATTACGCGATGAGATCGGAAGACCTGAGGTGCAAAGGACTGATCCCTGGCGTGGTGGTCGAGATGTATCCTCGATATAAGGACCTGTGCTGCGGTGGGTCAATAGAGATGGAAGATTCCAGGTGCAGGATCGCAGTGACTGAGATGGAGGATCCGCGCTGCATGGGCCTGAATCGGGCGTGGTGATTGAGCCTGTCCTCGGATATCCAGAGCTCACGGAAGGCTGCCTGCGCGTTGCCTTAGTTGTTCCTCTCGACTCCTGAATCCAGCAATGTATCTTCCTGCCTGATGGTTCGGCCGTTATGGACTGGCAGCCCTCCGATGAGCCCTTGATACTCTGTGAGTCGCGTGTCGAGGAGCACTACGCCCCGGGATGTAATCTCATACTCGCGAATATCCTTGGCGTGGTTTCCGCCCCGCATCTTGATCACGGTCATAATCTTGCGTAGCTGACCATCGATGGATACGTAGCGAAGCCGAATGATGTCATCGGTCAAGAATGATATTGAGTAAGTGCTGAAAGGAAATTCGATGAAAGACTCATCGACTTCTACTGTGCTCAAAATCGTCACACCGATTCCGGTCAACGCGAAGATCATCCGGTAGAGTGACTCGCGAAAATCAGCGCGAAAACCGGGTGAAAGAGCCATTTCAAAACCCGCCAGGGAATCGATCACCAAACGCTTGGCGCCGACCTTCTGTACGGCAGAAAGTATCGAGTGCATGGTTTCGTCTACAGAAAGATCAAGGGGGCGGAGGTAGAGAATTTCCAGCTTTCCCTCGTTCTGCGGCTTTTCCAAATCCAAACCTAAAGTAGCGGCCCGCTCAGCATAGGCCTGCGGGCGCTCTTCAAAGACAGCGACAATTCCTGACTCTCCCTGGCGAATTCCCTCGGCGATGAACTGGGTTGCCAGAACTGATTTTCCCGTTCCCGAAGACCCTGCTACCAGAACACTGTCTCCTTCGCGCACGCCCCCATCCAGCATCTTATCCATCTCTGGAATGCCGAAGGAAAGACGTTTCAGGCCGAGCGCGCTCCTCCTGCCGGCTGTCAATCCAAAGGTGCGCGAGAAGGCTTGCACTCCGGCGTTGGTGATGCGGAACGTATGCAATCCAGGCACTGACGCCTGACCACGCAGTTTAACGATCTGCAGCTTGCGCACAATGGAGTTGCGCTCAGTCGTCTGGCGCAGCCAGAACAACCCATCGGCAACGGTGAAAATCGGGTTGTCGCGCAACTCTTCCTCGGCATATTCACCAATCAGAAAAGTCGTCGCCTGCCAGCTTGCCAAAAACAGTGCTAATCGCTGAATGAAAGCTTGCAAGTCCATTCCATCCTGTGGTCCACGAACCATGGTACGGAATGAGTCCACGACCACGACAGCAGGGTTGGACTTTGTAACTTCCTTGGTAATCTCATCGAGAACTGCGCCCAAATCCTTTTCCAGAACAACCTGGCTTAGATTGATGAAGCGAATCGAACTTGGCAGTAAAGAGGAATCAAAGAAAGTGTACTGTTGCTGGTAGCGCAGCATCTTGATTGCTGACTCGCCGAGGACGGTGAAGTACAGTGCCGGTCTCTCCGGGGTCGCATTGGCAAAGACGAACTGATGCGCCAGCGTTGTCTTCCCGCTGCCGGGAGCGCCGGCGATGATATTGAACGAGAATTCGGGAAGCCCGCCGCCGACAATTTCATCGAGGCCCGAAACACCGGTAGGCAGTTTATTGATTTTCACTTTATCTTCTGCGGTCATGATTTTCTCCCGTTCCCCGAATTGCGATCATCGAAGGCTGCATTCGGCCACGCATCGCGCAACAGGCTTAACGTTAATGCTTCCCCAAGGAATGTAAGAAGCAGACCAAGAATGCGGGCGATGAGAATGGCTCCATCTTCACCAGGCGGGTCTTCGCCTGACTGCTGGTTATCAGCCTGATCCTTGCCCATAGTGCCCTGAGGCTCAACGTTGCTCAGCCCCTGCAAGGCCCCGTCTGCAGCAACCCGCACCGAGCATAGACTGGGAACTTCCGCCTGGGCGAGCGTCAAAGCACGGGCCGCGATCGATTGAAAGGCAGCCACGCCCGCGATGGCCACAAGGCACTGGCGCAATCTCTCATAGGTGCGAAGGGTGGAAGACTCCATTGGCGTGGAACTCTTGTCCACTTCGGCTTCATAGGTAAGAAGTCGCTGGGCCAAATCTCGCATCTCTGGGGAAATCGTCATTTTCAATTCAGCATCATTCCAGGGTTGAGATTCAGAGATCCGTCAAGCACTTCACGAAGGATCAAGGAGACGGTTCCATCATATCGCAAGATACCGAACCATTGGATTATCTGCCTACCGGTCTTCAATGTAGACTCAAATGCCAGTGTTGGAAATCAATTCATGTAGCGATTCGTTTGCAGGCCTGGAATCTCATCTTGCGGGCCGCCTGCCTTGCTTCGGATGAGGGTGAATATGTCCAATACAGTAGCGATATTGCGGATGTTGCCCACAACGCTTGCAAGCCCTTGCTCCATGTCGGAATGTTTGTCTGCGAGGGCTTCGATATGATCGCTCACACTCCGCAAGCGGTTGATTTCCAGCAGTAGGTCTTCAAATGCTGCAGCCATTGCCGGTTCATCGACTGCTGAGGCTGACGTGTCTACTACTGCGGCCGCGACCAACTCTTTCCTGGCGTCAACCTGAAGACGCAAATCTTCGATTAAACGCAGAGTTGTTGCCTCGCCAAGGAAGGTAAGAAACAGCCCAATCAACTGCGTAATCAAAAGGACTCCGGCCTCGTCGTCCTCATCCGCACCTGTGCCCTTTTGCAATTCAACGTCACTCAGACCATGCAATTCACCACTTGCTGTGACCTGTACTGCGCTGAGCCTGGGAGACTGTGACTTGGCAAGGGCCAAAGCGCGCGATGCAAGCAATTGAAAGCCGTCTACGCCCACAGGCGCGCTCAGTTGCCGACGCAGCTTCTCATAGGCGCGTACAGTTGCAGGCTTGATATGCAGGCTGGTTGCACGTGCATCGGCCTCAGATGCAACGAGGCTGCGCGCCAAATCACGCGTCTTTTGGGGAGGAACCATCGATTCCACTCTTTCTTGTGATAACACGACTCATCTTCAACGCAAGGTACATCTCAGAATGATACTCTCTCATTCAGTGCCTTGTCGGCACGATTCACCGCGCCGTGCTGATGGCTATCGAGCGAGGCAAGCTGCAGAACCTGATCTTCGACAATCAAGCCCACTGGAATCATCGTGCCATGGCGGCCATTCTGGGTGTGATTCTCATGCTCCCCCCGTCATGCAAATCATGGCCAGCAAGCAAATGAAATCCCGCTACCTGGAGAAACTGATGCGCCCCCGAGACTTCGTCCATCTGGCTCATTGAGGAGAGAACATGAGGGCAGGGATTTCGTGGTATGTTGCGAATAGAGTGAAGGATTTAGGATTCATGGGATCATGATGTGCTGTCCCCATGGGACTCCGGATCGATTTTTGGTCGCGTCCACCCCACGCCGAAGCGCTTTCAATTACCCGCGCAATACCATTCAGCGATATGAATACAAAACCATTGGACTGACCACGTACCGGACGAATTTTCCGAAAACGATTGGGGTCGATAGGTCGACAGGCGTCAACCAAAATTGCTTATCACGCGTTTTGTTCTTCGATTGTTGCAGTCCAACTCGCATTTTCAGGATCACGTCCGCCGCCCTATCACTTGATTTGAAGCGGATAGCAGTAAGACGCCTGATCCTGCTCATGGGTCGTCGAAAGATAATAGGCCCCCGGTTTGGATTTCCGCAGGTCAAGATCAACTGAGACCTCTTCCCGGTCTCCACTACCGATTGAGGTTGCATTACCGTGGGCCAGTGGGTCATTGGCCGTCTGATCGCGCGTGACAGCGATCATGTAATGACCAGGTCTGCTGTAGCGGGGGAGGACGATTCTCACCTTGACCAATGCAGCCGGTAACGACACCGATTGCAACAAACTTGGTTCGGCTGAGTTGGATGGAATGCTCCGAAGCGTCCCGGCATTCGATAGGTCGATGGTCTCAGGAATCGCCGCCATAGTGTTGGCCTGGTGCGGCATGTTCGATCCGCGCCACGACACTACGACGAATGCGGAGACAAGCAGGAGACAACAACCAACAGCGGCGGTAAACACCAGTCTTCGCCGGCGCGACTGATGGCGGGACCGCAGTTCAAGCAACCGACTCATGCAGACAGGACAGTTCGCTGCATGATCGACTCTCGGGTCTGACAGGACAATTTGCTTGGACTGTCTGGCAATGCCTTCCAAAAACATTTCGTCAGGACAAGGGCCGATAGGCGCAGTTCTCCCGTCGAGCACAAGTTCTTGATGGCGCCTTGTGACCCATGCATCAAGGCGATCTTCGGCACGAGAGAACCAACGCAATTTCATCAACATTGAGACAATTCTCCAGGTTGGGAGAGATCATGGAGCAACGACTCCATCTCCCGGAAATATGCACGCCGAACAGCAGTGTGGTCCATTTCAAGATCCTCGGCGATCTTCCGCCACGAGTACCCCAGCGAGCGCCTATTTGCGATTGATTGTGCGAACGGGGAAAGGCGCTTGAAGATCTCGATTGCGTAGACCCTCAACTCTGCTTCTGGTTGTCCAATATACAACTTTTCCATGTCAATGAGAGAGCCAAATTGAATCTCTCGATTCCGCTTTGTGGACTGCTGCCGCGCGCGGCGTTTGATCACGCTCTTGGTGCGCAACAGCAATTTCTTCTCTGAGCAATCCGGATGACGAACGATATAGCCCGTAACATTCTCAACAGCATGGTCCATGATGTCGTAAGCGGCGGCGTGATCGTTGAGGAATGTCCAGACGCACAGAATCGCGTAAGGCCGGGCTGCATTGACAGCGGCCTCCATTTTCTGATCCGACGCCGGGTTCCCGGTCGAATAGGCCCAACTCCATGTCAGCTCCTGCCATGTGCGACTGCGTGGTTTCATATGCAAGTTTCAGCATCGGGGGGTAACCACTACAATGCCAAGAGTATAGCCCAGAACATGACTGAAAATATTACAAGAAAAATATTCTTTTTCCCTGCCCCAAACGTCTTGGCAAAGTGCCTTTAGTAGATGCAGGGATAGAGCAGCCAGATTGTCCCAGCATTTGTTTCTCGACAAATCAATAGGGGTTTTCTCCGCATTCCCCAGCGAAGAGATGTCCCCATGGCTGGTGATCACGGAAAGAGGTCTTCCGTCGTCTGGGGTCGGGAGGCGCAAAGGTTGGCGCTCCAGGCCCAGGTGTTATCAGGACCAAAGCTCGATCAACTCGTTCGTCGCTTGCAACGGCAGACAGGCCGATCCAGAGAAGCGTGTTGGCGATTCGTTCTCCAATTCGGTCTGAAGAGCAGAGGCGAGCATCGCCGCTGGACGGAAGAAGAAATTGAAACTCTGCGCGAGACGCTGTCCACGCACTCAGTAGAAGAGGCCGGGCGCATTCTCGGTCGCAGCCCGAACGCTATTCGTTGCGCATTGCGCAGAAACAGCTTGAAGGTGAAAGACATTCGGTGCGATTGTTTCTCGGTCGAAGCGCTGGCCAGGATTCTTCGCATCAGGAAATCCGAGATTCATGCCTAGATCGAGAAGAATTGGCTTGTGGCGACCACGCGGTTCACCGGCAAGCAACTGACGCACATCATCACGCCAGAGTCATTCCGCGCTCTATACACGCATCATCTCCGCGATCTCTTGGAGCAAAATAGGGTTCCGAGTGTCGCGCTGTTCGAGGCGTTCTACAACTATTGCTTTGTGCCGAAACACACGATTGGAACGCAACTGCTGACTGTTCGCCGGGATAAACAGGAGCGAGAGGCGTTCGCGGCAACACAGGAAGGCAGTGAATTTGACGAGGAGGAGGAGGACGAAGGAGAATACCGAGTCAGTCTTGGCGGTGATTTGGATTCCGAGCAAAGAGAGACAAATTAACCGACATTCCCGATGAATGGTAGGACTACAATCAGGAGTTTGCGATCATGACGCCGAAGAAGCCAAAAGAAACACAGCAGTGCCGGCCGACGCAAGGCTGAGCCATTCGTATCGGCCAAGCGCGTGCCGCACTGCCCAATGTCAGGAATCACAATCCTGCACTTTCACCCCGGTTGAGTAAGAAGTGCAGGACTGCCTTTTTATCGTTCACTGATTGCAGATCGAGTAAGGTCGCAGACCGTTCTTTGTAGAGCGCAAGGCTGGAAGGAGAATGTCTTATCGCGTCGCTTCGAACAGGAACCAAGCACGCCGCTCGGCCTCGTCGATCCAGATTTCGATCAGGCTGGTGGTTGCGTATTCTCGGGCTTTACTCGTGACTTCGTGCGCCGCGCGCAGACTTTCCACCAGTGTCTTGTTGTCTCCGAGCAACTCGCGCAGCATCTCGGTTGGACCAACAAACTCCTGGTCGTTGTCAGCGATCCTTTGCAAACTTTTGATGTGACCGATGGAACGAATTGTGGTACCACCCACCTTGCGCACACGCTCGGCGATGGTATCGGTAATGGCGAAGATTTGACTGGCTTGTTCATCCAGAAGCAGATGATAGTCGCGGAAGTGTTGTCCGCTCATGTGCCAATGGAAATTCTTGGTCTTGAGGTAAAGAGCAAATGCGTCGGCCAGCAAGGCGTTGAGCACGCTGGAGAGGTTCTTGACATCTTCGGGGGAGAAGCCGTCGGGGACCAAGAGTCGCGCTGCTTGCGAATCTTTTTCATGAGAATGTGCGGACATTGAAGAACTCCTCTGGAGGTAAGGGATGACGGATTGCCCTATATCGAGCGTCTTTGCCCGTCTCACAGGCCGTTTAGATGCGTACGCGACTGTACAATTCGGCATAACTTTGAGAGCAATCGAGAACTCAAATGAAATGATGAGCAGCCGCGATTCGAGTGGAGCAAAGGGACCTGTGCACCACCCTCCAAATAACGGTATGCCTGCATAGAAAATGACGATGAGCAGGAATGCACACTGGAAACCAGCCCGCCAGCGCTATTCTGCGATTAGCCTTTGCTGTCCCATGCTCATTAGGATCAGGCCTTCTGAGAACGCATTTGTTTGGATACCGTCAACCGTCAGGAAAGATTTAGCCAATGAATTACGATCTCGAAGTCGATCCCAGCCACCTTGCCTACAAACTGCTCGTGGGCCTGGTGGCCCCGCGCCCGATTGCGCTGATCACCAGTCTGGATGAGGATGGACGGTTGAATGCAGCGCCCTTCAGCGCTTACAACTATTTGTGTACCGACCCTCCCATCATTGGCGTGGGTGTTACGAACCGCCCAGATCAGAAGTTTGTTCCCAAGGACACGGCTCGCAACATCCGGCGTACCGGCGAGTTTGTGGTCAATGTGGTCACCGAAGACATTGCCGAAAAGATGAACCTCTGCGCAATCGATTTCCCGCACGAAATGAGCGAGGTAGAGCTTGCCGAGTTTACAACAGCGCCATCGCAGGTAGTGAAGCCGCCGCGACTTGCCGAGGCGCATGCCGCGCTGGAGTGCCGCGAGTTTACGACGTTAGAGGTCGGTCACTCCCGGATCATTCTTGGCCGCGTTGTCTCCATTTACGTTGAAGACCGGTACGTGGATTTGGCAGGGCCTTACATCAAAGCAGACGAGTTGCACGCTATCGGCCGCATGAACGGACTTGGTAACTACGTACGTACGCGGGACGCATTCATGACGATTCCACGTATCTCCTATGAGGAGTGGAAGAATGATAATCAATAGATGATCGAGATGCCAGAAACGAACGTCTGCTCAACATGAAGCAGTGCAACTGGCTAACAAGGACACGGCCCGAAGCGCCATCACAATTGCACAGCCGCACTCATGGACATTCGCTTCTTCATGAATTGAATGTCGATCTTAACGTAACGGTTTGCATCAAACAGACAAGGAGTCCACCATGCCTCAAAGTCCGCACGATCCGGCCGCAGAACTTCACAATTTAGCAACCCACTCTCATTCCGTCGCAACAGTCGCCCATGGAAAAGCAGATCATCGAAGCGCACACGAACTGAGCATTCAGGATCACGAACTCTCACGAGAAGATCTGAAGCACGCCGAGCAACTCGATTCGGCATCGGCCAAACTTACCAAAACGAAAGCAGGGGTTGGCGAGAACGTTGAAGCCGTGCATACGGCCCGCCCAGGACTTCCGCTGTAGAGGTTCAGTCAATGCATTCTTCAGTGGGAAGGTCGAAGGAAGGGGCGCGAAGAACAGGGAATGGATCTATTCCTGCAACAAAAATAATCATGATGCGCCGGATGACCAGAAAGTAGTCGGTGGCTTTCAGGAGTCGCGAACGTGATGAGGGATTTGCCACTGTCGAAGGTCTACCAGTTGCTTGAGCCCGGCCCGGTGGTTCTGCTGACAACCGCACGCAAGAGGCACACCAACATAATGGCAATGTCTTGGCATATGATGGTCGAATTTGAACCGCCGCTCGTGGCCTGTGTCGTCAGCAACGCTGATCACAGCTTTGCGGCGCTGCGAGCAACGAAGGAGTGCGTAATAGCCATTCCAGCGTTGAAAATGGCCCAAATCGTCGTAGGGATCGGCAATTGCTCTGGCCGCGATGTCGACAAGTTCAAGAGATTTGGCCTGACGCAGGCACCTGCCAAGTGTGTGGCGCCGCCCCTGGTTGCCGAGTGCTTCGCCAATCTCGAATGCAAGGTGGTCGACACCCATCTCGTCAACAAGTTCAATCTCTTCGTCTTGGAGGTTCTAAAGGCTTGGCGCGATCCGGCGCAGAAAAATCCTAAAACCATTCACCATCACGGGTATGGAAGGTTTGCAGTGGATGGCGAGATGATCACACTAAATTCGTAAGCGTCCGGGTCTGGCCGTATAGACATTGGCGTCTGCGTGGCCGACGATCTTGTTGTGAGCGATTCGATTGAAGTTGGGGCAGGAGGCGGAGGCCGGACGAAGCGAGTACATCGCACGGCGGAGGAGAAGCGGCGGATCGTTGAAGCGACGCTTGTGCCGGGCGCATCGATTGCCCGCGTGGCGCGCGAGAACGGAGTCAACGCCAACCAGGTTTTCCAGTGGCG
>Ga0181528_10002808_pt1 | contig 10765 bp, 6 predicted proteins | sample PEATcosm2014_Bin_47_FD_119742 | JGI IMG/M metagenome (GOLD analysis project Ga0181528, IMG submission 119742) | Peatland microbial communities from MTU Mesocosm Facility, Houghton, MI, USA - PEATcosm2014_Bin10_10_metaG | ecosystem: Environmental > Terrestrial > Soil > Wetlands > Peat | place... | reverse complement strand
TCGGTGGGACCGGCGATAAAGGTCTTGTCCGGAACTTCGCGCTGCAAGCGGTGAAGCATGCCGCTTTCGGTAACCACGATAATGCTTCGCGCCGGACTTTCCCGTGCGAATTTGACCATGAGTTCGGTGCTGCACACCTCGTCGGCGAGATCGCGAACGGCCTCCACGCATTCCGGATGCGCGACGACCGGTGCGCCGGGGAATTGCAGGCGGACTTTCTCCAGCGCCTGGACGGTAAAAAGGACGTGTGCGTAACAGCTGCCGGGCCAGAGTTGCAGTCGGCGCCCGGTCTGTTTGGCCACCCATTGGCCGAGATTTTGATCAGGAACGAACAGAATTTCCCGGTCGGGCGGAACCCGACGCACAATCTTCACCGCGTTCCCGCTCGTGCAGATGACGTCGCTCAGCGCCTTTACTGCGGCTGAACAGTTGATGTAGGCCACCACGTAGACCCCCGGGTGCGCGGCCTTGTACGCGGCGAGTTGCTCGGCGGGGCAGGAATCGGCGAGTGAACACCCGGCTTCCGGTTCAGGCAACAATACGAGCCGGCCCGGATTCACGATCTTGGCCGTCTCGGCCATGAAATGCACGCCGCAGAACAGGATGACATCCGCCTTGGTCGCCGCAGCCTGGTAGGACAAACCGAGCGAGTCCCCCACATAATCCGCGACCCGCTGGATGGGCTCAATCTGGTAGTTGTGCGCCAGGATCACGGCCCGATGCACCCGCTTCAACTCCAGGATTTCCTCTTGAATCTCCGAGAGGCGCGCAAGCGCTCCCTGGTGCGGCGCGAGCACGAAGGGTTCATAGTCGAGTACGGCTGGCATGCTGGTAAGGTCGCCCAAACCGGACGCAGAGCAAAAAGAAAATATGCGGGCTAGCTCTGTGGCCGGAGCTTCGCGAGCAGTTTCTTGAACGCGGGATGATCCCGCAACCCCGCAAGGTCGGGATCATTCTCCATCCACTCATCGTCGTCATAACCCAGCTCGATGGCACGCTCGAGCGCCTTGAAGGCCTGCGCTTTCCGCCGGATCAACGCGAGACTGCACGCCAGGTTGTAGTGCGCCGTGGCATTGTCGGGCTGAAGGCGGACAAGTTTTCGGTCCATCTTCAGGCCGTCGGCGATCCGGCCTTGCTTGGTGTAGAGGCCGCCGAGAATCTCAACAACGTCCGGAAAGCGGGGATCGCGCTTGTGCACGCTTTCGAAGAAGCGGGTCTCAAACTCAATGTCGTTGGACGGTTTTGTCATGGCACGAACTCAATTGTTGCGGTGGACACAGTGTCCAGTCGATTGGAATGCATTGCAATGCGCGCTGACCTGAAGTCGTTGGCTGACGGGCGTCAGCCCGAGCTTGGATGAAACCGTGGTGCCATACCATTCCATGAACGGGGCGTTGATTTCGAAAATCTTGTCGCAATCGAGACAGATCACCTGCGCCTGCTGGCTGTTGTTGTCCCGGCTCGGGGCGTAATATTTGATGTTCTTGCCAATGTCGATTTCCCGGAGAATTGCGCTGCCGGTCATGATCGGCAGGGTGCGGTAGACAGTGGCCCGGGAAACCGATTCGTCGAGGGCGCGGGCCTGGGTGAGCAGTTCTTCGGCCGTGAAGTGGTCTTCCTGCGCGAAAGCGGCGTCAAAAATCGCCAGGCGCTGGTTGGTCACGCGCAGGCCCTTGGCAGCAAGAAAGGCCTTGAACTTTTCGCGGGACGCTTCGGTGCTCACAGGCGGAATTTCCTGTTGCACAGGGGGCGTGTCAACCCAAAGCGGGCCTGTGGGACCCGGCCGCCCGGAAGGCGCAGTTCAACTCCCGCATTGCCAGCCGTGGCGCGTTTCCGGCACAAACAGCCATGATTGTCGGCGTTCATCCGCTCGCGGGGTTTGACAAGGTGCTGCACTACCGCGTGCCCGAATCCATGAGCCGTGAAGTGCGGGTGGGCTCTCTTGTACGCGTGCCGGTTCTCCAACGGCATCTCCTCGGGATCGTCGGCGAGATCGGCGAACCGGCTGGCTTTCCGTTGGAGAAGCTCAAGACGATCTCGCAGCTGGTGCATCCCTTTCCCGCGATGCCGCCGGACCTGCTCGAACTCGCGCGCTGGATCGCCTCGTACTACGCGGCGGGACTCGACACCGTGATTGAGGCCATGCTGCCGGCGGCGGTGCGCGGAGGCGCGACGCTCAAGGAGGAAAAGCTGCTGGCGGTGGCCCGGGTGATATCGGCTGACGAGCTTGCGGCCGTTGCGAAGCGCGCGCCACAGCAGGCGCGGCTCTACGAATTCCTGCGCGGACAATTTCAACCGGTTGCAAAATCCCTGGTGCTCTCGCGTCTGGATCTTACAGCGGCGGTCTCCAATGCCTTGATCAAGCGGGGCCTGGTCCGCGAGGATACTCGCCGGGTTGTGCGAGAGGGCTATGGCGACGATTGGGCGCACGGCGAGGTTGTGACAATGATTCCGCCCACGCTCAACGATGAGCAGGCGACAGTCGTCGAAACGGTGCGGGCGAGTCTCGATCGACGTGCATTTGCGGTCCACCTTTTGCACGGTGTAACCGGCTCGGGGAAGACCGAGGTCTATCTGCACGCGATCGCGAAGGTGTTGGCCGCGGGTGGCGGCGTGATCTACCTCGTGCCGGAGGTGGCGTTGACACCGCAAACCGTGGCGCGGTTGCACGGGAGGCTGCAGGCCATCGCACCAAACCACAAGGTCATCGTCTGGCACAGTCACCTGAGCGAAGGCGAGCGCCTGGACGGCTGGCAGGCTCTCGCGACCGGAGAGGCGAGTGTTGTGGTCGGCGCGCGATCGGCGGTCTTTGCGCCCGTCTGCAATTTGCGGCTCATCGTCGTGGATGAGGAGCATGAGCCCGCCTACAAGCAGGATGAGACGCCGCGGTATCACGGTCGCGACGTGGCGGTCTATCGCGCCAAGCTTTGTCAGGCTGTATGCCTGTTGGGCTCGGCCACCCCGTCGTTGGAGTCGATCGCAAATGTCCGCTCGGGGAAATACCAGCTGTCGACGCTTCTTCGCCGCGTGGACAACCGGCAGCTGCCGACCATCGATGTCGTCGACATGCGGATCGAAATGATGCGGTCGCGAGGAAGCATCACCTTGTCCCGAGTGCTTTTGGACAAGATGTTCGACCGCCTCGAAAGACATGAACAGATCATTCTCTTCATCAACCGGCGCGGCTACTCCTCCAGCATGCTTTGCACGGCGTGCGGGCATGTGGAGACCTGCGCACACTGCAGCATTGCGATGACCTACCACCGCACCGATGAAACGCTGCGGTGCCATTTGTGCGGCGATCAACGGGCCGCGCCGCATGTCTGTCCGCAATGCCGTTCGCCGAAGATCCGCTGGCGGGGACTCGGAACCCAAAAGGTGGAGGAGGCGGTGCACAGCGTGCTGCCAAAGGCGCGGGTCGAGCGCATGGACAGCGATACGATGGCAAAGAAGAACCGGTTTCGCGAGGTGCTCACGAATTTCCGGCTTGGACGCCTCGATATTCTGGTGGGCACCCAGATGATCGGCAAGGGGCTCGATTTTCCCAATGTGACCCTTGTCGGGCTGATTGACGCAGACCTATCCATGCACGTGCCCGACTTTCGGGCGACCGAGCGCACATTTCAGCTGCTCGTGCAGGTGGCCGGACGAGCGGGGCGGGGAGAGCGGGCCGGCGAGGTCGTGGTGCAGACGTTCACGCCGCAGTCCGACGCAATCCAGTTTGCGCGCCGGGCGGATTTCAACGGCTTTGCAGACGCGGAATTGAAGATTCGGAAGCATTACAGTTATCCGCCGTACCGACATCTGATTCACCACGTGTTTCGCGGGACGAACCCCGAAAAATTGAAGTTTGTGGCGGAGACCTGGGCAAAGCAGGTGGAGGCTCGTCTTGGCCCGGCGGTCGAGATGAGAGGTCCGTCGCCGTCGCCCATCGAGAAAATCAAGGACGAGTATCGGTATCAATTGTGGTATTTTACCCATGCCGTTACCAAAATCGTGCCGGTGCTCGCGCAGCTCCGGGCGGACTTCATCTGGCCCGAGGGTGTGATCCAGACGTTGGACGTCGATCCGATGAGTCTGACTTGAATGAATTTCATGCGACGGCTTGCATTTGTAGGTTCGGAATCTTTAGTGAACGACCGCTTCAAATGAGCATACCTCCACCGCTGTCCACATGGGCTCGCAATATTGCACCTTCGCCAACGCTCGCGGTTGACGCCAAAGCCAAGGCGTTACAGGCCACTGGCGAGGACGTCTGCCTGTTCGGCACGGGCGAACCGGATTTTGATACTCCTGAATTCATCAAGGACGCCTGTATTGCCGCGCTCAAAGCCGGCAAGACCAAGTACGCCCCGACACCGGGCATCAATGAACTGCGTGCCGCGATCGCGGAGCGCTATGGTTCTGACTACGGATTAAAGGTGGCTCCGGGTCAGGTCGTGGTGAGTCCGGGCGGGAAGTTTTCGTGCTATCTGGCCATTCTCGCCACGTGCAATCCCGGCGATGAAGCAATCATTCCGGCTCCCTATTGGGTGAGTTATCCGGAGATGGTGAAGCTGGCAGGGGCCGTTCCCAAGTTCGTGCTGGCCGACGATACCGCCGGATTCAAGGTGACGCCGGCGCAAGTGGAGGCGGCGATCACCCCCCGCACGAAACTGCTGCTCCTGAATTCGCCGTCAAATCCCACGGGCGCGGTCTACAGCAGCGCCGAGTTGGAGGCGATCGTGGCGGTTGCGATTCGGCACAACCTTTTCATCCTGTCCGACGAGATCTACGAATACCTGGTGTATGACGGACTGAAGCACCGGTGCGTGGCAACCTTCAGTCCCGAGGCGGAGGCGCGCACGATCGTCGTGTCAGGTTTCAGCAAACCCTATTCAATGACGGGCTGGAGGCTCGGGACGCTCGTTGCTCCGCCGGCAATAGCCAAGGCATGCGCCGAGATTCAAAGTCAAACCACGTCGAACGCCACCACGTTTGCCCAGTACGGCGCTCTCGCAGCTTTGCGCGAGCGACCCAAGGCAATGGTGTCGCTCGGGCAAATGCTCGCGGCATTCGATCACCGTCGAAAATTGATGCACTCACGCCTCAATCAGATTCCAGGCGTTTCCTGTCTGCTTGCCCAGGGTGCGTTCTACCTTTTTCCCAATATCTCGAGCTTCGGCCTGAGCTCGGAGGAGTTCTGCTCCCGATTGCTCGACAAGGAGAAAGTCGCCGCAGTTCAGGGCAGCGCGTTTGGCGCGGAGGGGTACCTGCGCCTGAGCTATGCCACGAGCGACGAAACGATCGTGAAGGGATTGGATCGGCTGGCCCGGTTCTGCGGCTCGCTGTAGGCGGCATTTCGCGGGCTAGAAGAGAGCGCCGTTCTGCAGATGAAAGCCTATTAGCTGATTGAATGGACCGACCGGCGGTCCAACCTTTGATTGCGTCATGCGTCTCGACTGCGAATATGCAGTTCTGCGTTATTGCCACACGCGCAACGACTCTTTCATCCCATGCCTTATCAGAATGTGACTCCTCCCGCCGGCGACCGGATCACGATCAACGGCGGTCAGTTAAAGGTTCCGGATCATCCGGTATTGCCCTACATTGAGGGCGACGGTACCGGCCCGGATATTTGGCGGGCATCGGCCGCCGTTTTCGAGGCCGCGGTCGAAAAGGCGTATCGGGGCAAACGCCGGATCTCGTGGTTCGAAGTTTACGCAGGTCAAAAGGCCTTCGACAAATTCCAGACGTGGCTGCCCGAGGACACTCTGACAGCGTTTCGCGAGTATCTCGTCGGAATCAAGGGCCCGCTTACGACGCCGGTCGGCGGAGGCATCCGTTCGCTCAATGTCGCATTGCGGCAGGAACTCGACCTCTTTGTCTGTCTGCGCCCGGTGCGTTATTTCAAGGGCATGGAGACTCCCGTGAAGCGCCCGGACCTCATCGACATGGTGATTTTTCGTGAGAACACGGAGGACATCTACGCGGGAATCGAATACGCGGCGGGAACCCCCGAGGCGGCCAAGCTGCTTGATTTCCTGGCCCGCGAGTTTCCGAAGGGATTTGGGAAGATTCGCTTTGGTTCGGTCGAAAAAGTGCAGGCCTGGCAGAAGCAGCTGGAGTCGATCGGAGCGCCGCATCGCGAGCTGGGACTCGAAATCGGACTTGGCATCAAGCCGGTGAGCTACCTTGGGACCGAACGCCTCGTGCACAGCGCGATCGGCTATGCAATCCAGCATAAGCGCAAGAGTGTGACGCTGGTCCACAAGGGGAACATAATGAAGTTCACCGAGGGCGGATTTCGCGACTGGGGTTACCGCGTGGCGAAGGAATTTTTCGGAGCCGTTGAGATCGACAACGGTCCCTGGTGCCGCATCCCCGAGGGCAAACCCGGGGCGGGACTTGTGGTCAAAGACGTGATCGCCGACGCATTCCTGCAGCAGATTTTGACCCGGCCGGCGGACTACGAGGTCGTTGCGACATTGAACCTGAACGGCGATTACATCTCCGACGCGCTCGCCGCCCAGGTCGGGGGCATCGGCATTGCGCCCGGAGGCAACATCAACTACGTGACTGGACACGCGGTTTTCGAGGCCACGCACGGCACCGCGCCGAAATATGCGAATCTCGACAAGGTGAATCCAGGGTCGCTGATTCTTTCCGGCGAGATGATGTTTCGGTACCTCGGCTGGAACGAGGCGGCAGACCTGATTGTGAAAAGCCTGGAGGACACGATTGCAGCCAAGACAGTCACGTACGATCTCGCCCGACTGATTGAAGGCGCGAGCGAACTTCGATGCAGTGAGTTTGCCGCGGCGATGATCAAGCACATGTGAGGCGAGTGGCGGGCTTGGCGACAGACTCCCAAGAACCAGTGAGGCGATGCAGCCGGCCCCGCCCGGGGCTGGTCAGGGCAGGTCTGGAGTTCCATACCGGATTCCGCCGGGATGCTTCTGGACGAATTCAAACTTCCAGAGACGGTTCGTCGCGTGGGAACGAATCTCGAAAACCGTGCGAATTCCCCGAGGGGGCTTTTCGCCCAGCGGCTTGGTTCTCGCCGTGCCTGTCTTTAGAAAATCGATCACGCCCATGCCATGTATTGGCCGACCATCGATGCTGATGACCTCGTCGCCAATCTCAATTCCGGCCTTTTTCCACGACGCCGGCACGATCCTGAACGTCAGGGTCTTCAGTCCGGCGAAAACGAGGTGGTTCCTGAAGCTCATCTGGAGGTAGACTTCGCCCTTTGCCTTCACCTCGAACGGCGGCATTGCCACGATTCCACCGCAATTGGGATTCGTCTGGCCCTCCAGCGTGCAGAGGGCAAAAGCCGATAGCAGAATTGTGAGCGCAGCTCGTCGAGTCATGCGCAGGTTAGGTCATCCGCTTTCTTGAAATGTTCCGCTACCGGACGACGACCTCGACGTGGTCGAGTTGGACGGAGTCCCAGCCGTCCTCCTGGCCGCGGAGCACGAGGCGGTGAGTCCCGGGGGTGAGGGGAGTTGGAAGATCGAACGGCTGCCAGGAGTCGCCCTTCGTCGGCGGAAGTGCGAGTGGTTGTGCGGGAGAGGCATCAATCGCAAAACTCAAGGAGACCGGCTTTGCGAGTCCGTTACGGTAGAACAGTCTTGCCGTCGCCTTGCCGTCAGGAAGTCCGGACAGGCCAAATGTCACACTGCTGCCGAGCCGACCGAGTCCACCGAGGGTGCCGTGTCCTTGGAAGCCGCCGCCGAGACTGCGGAGCTCTGTCGTGCCGGCGCGAAACGCCAGCGCGGCATCGTAGACGCGCGGCGGACTTTCCGAGACGCGAAAATCGAAGCCATTGAGGGAGAATCCTTCCCGGTCCACGAAGAGCATCAAACTGGTTTCTCCGGGATTGAGGTAGACATTGGATGCCACCACTTCCCGCCAGCCTGCGTCAGCGTCAGCCTTCGCGGCATCGAAAACCGCGATTGTCTGTCCATCGACGATCAAGTGGAATTGCCCGGCGCCTTTGATTCGGGCAGCGATGTCAAAATAGCCGCCGTTTCCGCTGTTCACGGAGTAGCGCGCCCATTCATCGGCGCGCAAGCCGGCAAGTGCATAGCCTCCGCCCGCGTCGTCGCACGCGACGCACCCGATGTCATCCGCGCGATAGCGGCCCGTGGTAGAGTTGCCCGGCGTCACGTGGAAGGCGATGCCTTCGCCGCCGTTGTCATAATTGACCGCCTTGAGTCGAACGGGCAAGTCGGGAGCGGGAAAGAAATGAGGCGTCGGCCGCAGAGCGACGGTCGATTCGCCATTCACATCAATCGGGTCCGCAGTAAGTGCAGGAGGTGGACGGACGGGGAGGGCGACGCCATCCAGGGCGACGTCGACCGTATGGGTTGTTGCCGCGGTATTATCGATCTTCACCGCGAGGACCCGACGGGACGCATCCCAGGACCATTGCCCGGAGGCAGGGGTGACACCATTGGTTGCCTGTGTGAGCGTGATGCTGCCGAGGGTAACGGCCTTTGGGGTTTGGTTCAGATGGAACTGAAGGGCGTAAACATGGGGCGCGTAGCGTTTGTTGGATTCCCCGATTGCGAACCGGATCGCCTGCGCGCGTGTGTCGCAGGTGAACTTTGTGGTTGTGGAATCACCTTTTCGGTAGGCGAAAGAGACTCCGTCGTCGCGATAGAGTGTGAATGCATCGCGGCCGGAAGGATAGATTTCAACGGTGAGGGGATCCCACGGTTTTTCGGCGGTGTTGCGCATGAATGGAGCCATTGGAATGATTGCTCCGGCTCGGACGGCCACGGGAATTCGATTCTGCGGTGCGGCGACAACCCAGGTGCGTCCGCCGGTGTATTCGCAGCCAGTGTCCCAATCGTACCATTGCCCCGGGGGGAAGTAGACAGAGCGGTTCGTCACTCCTTCATGGAGCACGGGAGCGACGAGGAGTTCGCGGCCAAAAAGATATTCGTCGCCGGCGGCGTCGACGGATCCTGGATCATCCGGATATTCGAGCGCCAGCGGGCGCACGAGAGGCAGGCCCGTGCGGCTGGCGATGTAAGCATAGGAATAGATGTATGGCAGAAGGCGGTAGCGCAGCTCGAGATAATGACGCGCGCCCTGCTCGGTCGCCGGACCAAATGCGTACGGCTGGGGGATGCCTGCCTTGTGAGTGCGTGTGATCGGGCTGAACACCGAGAACTGCATCCATCGCTCGTAAAGTCGCGCATGGGCGCCGAACTGGTCATCCTTGTAGTACCCGGAGAGAAAACCGCCGGTGTCGCACGTCCACCAGGTGAAGCCCGAGAGTCCGGAATTCAGCATCTCGGGTGGATGGGAGCGAAGGGTTGCGTAATCGCTGTTGATGTCGCCCGTCCATACCGCGGCCTGAAATCGCTGAAGGCCGGCCGGGCCGCAGCGCGTCAGGACGAAGGGGCGCTGATCGGGATGCACCGCCAGCTGAACCCCTTCGTAGCTTCGGGTGCAGAGGAGGGAAAACTCATTGTGAACATTTGCGCTGTTGCCGCCGTGATAGGTTGCCTGCGGAGGTTCGCCTTCGGGCTCGGTCAGATCCAACCACCACCCGGAGGATCCCTGCTCATTGAGTTTGCGAGCCTGGGGCCAGAGCCAGGCGTTGAGACCGGGATGGGTGAAATCGAGCAACTCGCCGCCGTAATATCCGGTCTCGACAGGATGGCCATGCCCGTCAGTGGCAAACACCCCGGCTTTCCAGCCTGCGAGGAACGCCGGCGATTCGCGGCGGATCATCGGACCCGACTGCGACATGACAATCCGGATACCGCGGCGGGCGTACTCCGCGATCTTGCTGGCCGGGGTGTATCCCGGGCCGAACCAACGCTTGGCCCAGACGTAGTCGTTGACGATCTCGGGCCAGTCGGCGTCGATCACCATCACGTCGACGGGAAATCCGCGCTGGGCAAGCTGCTGGTAGGTTTCATCGATCTCCGGCCAGTCGCGAAAGGTGCATTTGCTCTGCCAATAGCCCAGCGCCCAGAGAGGCGGCAATGAGGGCGTTCCGGTGAGCTGCGCATAGCGTTCGACGACCTGGGCGAGGCGCGGGCCGTTGATGACGTAGAGGTCGATTTCGCCTCCAGGGCCGTCGCAACGGACTTCATCAGGGACGGATTTTGCCAGATCAAAACGAAGCTCCTGGGCGTTGTCGTAGAAAACGCCGTAGGCATGGCCGTTCCGGCCGGTGCTCAGAAGCAGGGGAATCGGATACTGCGCGGTGACGTTGCCGGAGTTGATCTTCTGGCCGGCCCAAAGGTCGCGGAGCGTGCCGCGCCGGTTGAGGCGGCCGGTGTTCTGATTATCCTCGCCCAAGCCGAAAAGTCGCTCGTCGTTGCCCAGTTGATGCGTGAGCGTCCATGCAGTGCTGTCGGGTTTGGCGGTCACGCGGGTGCGGGAGAGGAGGGGCGTGTTGTCGCCACGCGTTGCCACGTCGAATTGCAAGGTGGCGCGATCGATGCGGACGGTGAGTGCTCCGGTGCTGAGGATCACCTCGCCAGCGTTCTCCCGCAGTGCGAGTGGAGCGCGGGCAAGGGGAGGTTCGGCCAGAGCCTGGGATTGCAGACGGGAGAAATCGCCGTCCGGTTTGTACCAAATGCGGACGACCTGTTCGTTGAGCGCCTCAACCCGCAGGCGCGCCGATCCCGCTCCCGAGATGATCACGGGCACAGGTGCTGGCGGAAGTGCAGAGGCATTCTCGTTGTCAGCCGCAGCCCCCCGGGGGCAGATTCCGGTCATGACAAATAACGTGGCGAGGCGGGCGGCCTGCAAGGGC
>Ga0181528_10002807_pt1 | contig 10766 bp, 6 predicted proteins | sample PEATcosm2014_Bin_47_FD_119742 | JGI IMG/M metagenome (GOLD analysis project Ga0181528, IMG submission 119742) | Peatland microbial communities from MTU Mesocosm Facility, Houghton, MI, USA - PEATcosm2014_Bin10_10_metaG | ecosystem: Environmental > Terrestrial > Soil > Wetlands > Peat | place... | reverse complement strand
GTCGCCATGCTGATGAAGAACACGGTCAAGGCGCACCGCCAGGCGCGCGCCGCGTGACCGAGTTACACCAATCTTGCCTTCGACCCCGATCTAAACCTCTAATCCCCCTCGCATGCCTGCGCCAAAAATCCTGGTGGTGGACGACCAGCCCATCAACGTTCAGCTTCTCAAACGCAAACTGGAGCGGGAAGGCATGCAGGTGATCGCCGCGTACTCCGGGCAGGAGGCGCTCGACCTCGTTTCCAACGACAAGCCGGATCTCATCCTGCTCGACGTCATGATGCCCGAGATGGACGGCATCGAGGTTTGCCAGCGCCTGCAGGCCAGCGAGGACACACGCTCGATCCCGGTCATCTTCGTGACCGCGCGCAGCTCCAAGGAGGGAAAGCTCGAGGGCCTCGGCGTGGGCGCAGTCGATTACATCACCAAACCGATCGACCTGGACGAGACGCTGGCGCGCGTCCAGACGCAGCTCCGCTTTGCCGCAATCAATCGCGAGATCATCGATCTTCAGCGCCGGCTCACCGAGTCGCGCCGGGCCGCCACCATCGGCGCCGTCACGCAGGGGATCGCCCACAATCTCAACAACCTGTTGGGCGTGGTCATCGGCTATTTGGATCTGATCAAGGCGTACGCCGAAAAGCCGGATTTGGTCCGCAAGAACGCCCAGAACGTGGAGGAAGCCGTCCAACGGATCGTCGTGATCATCCGGCAGCTGAGCTCACTGGTCATCAAGACCCGTCTGAATGTCACCAAGATCGGCTTGCAGCGCATTCTGGATGGCGGCGTGCTGCGGTACGCGACAGAATACAAGATCAACCAGCGCGTCACCATCAACAACCCGCTCGGCGATTTCATCATTGAAACCCACGTCGAGGTATTTGAGGAGGTCCTGTCAAAGATCCTCATCAACGCCTGGGAAGCCTACGCTGACGGCACGCCGCCCGACCGCCGCCCCATTACGCTCACCGCTGCGCTTCTCGAAAAAAAGGAGGATGGGCCGATGATTGAAATTCGCATTGAGGATCAGGGGCGCGGCATCGACCCCGAGATTCGCGACCACATGTTTGAACCCTTCATCAGCGGCAAACGGACGGTCGGCGTGGGAATGGGTCTCACCGTCGCGCGCCATTCTCTCCGCAACATCGGGGGCGAGGTGTTGATCGAAGACCGCGCCGGTGGCGGCACGATCGCAGTCCTGTTGCACCCAGTTGCGCAGCCAAAAAGAAAACCTTCAAGTGAGACACCCACCGACTGATTCTCTAGGAAACCGATTCGCCTTTGTTGGAGCCGGACGCATGGCTTCCGCCATGGTCGGAGGATTGCTGGCCACAAAGGCCGCACGGCCCACCGATGTCGCCTGCATTGGGGGCGAGGACGACACCGCAAAGATCCTCGCAGCGCGCACAGGCGTCGCTGCGGCCCCGAATCTGGCTTCGCTGCTGGCCTCGGCCGACACGGTTGTGCTCGCCTGCAAGCCGCAACAGCTTGCCGGTCTGGACCCGAGCCTGGCCGCGCTGGCCGCGGGCCGCCTGGTGATCTCGATCCTTGCCGGCAAACGCCTGGCTCGGCTTGCCGAGACATTTCCACAGGCCCGCAACATCGTGCGCGCCATGCCCAACACACCGGGCCAGATCGGCGCCGGCATCACCGGCTGGGCCTCACTGAAACCGCTGAGCGCCTCCGATCGCGGCGTGGTTGACACGGTGCTCGGAGCCCTGGGTGAGATGGTCGCGTTGGACGAGAAGGACCTCGATGCCGTCACCGCCCTGAGCGGGAGCGGGCCGGCCTTCCTGTTTGAGTTTGTAGCCGCGCTGCGGGAGGGCGGTGTGGCCGCCGGACTCCCGCGTGAGATCGCCGCCAAGCTCGCCCAGGCGACGGTGCTCGGCTCTGCACGCCTCCTCGCGGAATCCAAGATTGAGCCTGAAGCGCTGCGCGATCAGGTGACCTCGCCGCATGGCACGACCTTCGCGGGCCTCCAATGCATGTCGTCGCACAGCTTCCGCGACACCATCAAGGAAACCATCCTCGCCGCCCAGGCTCGCTCCGAGGAGCTGTCGAGGGACACTTGAAAGACGTGCGAAGGGCATGAGTCCGGCTTCGTCGCCGCAGGCGCCAGCGCGTGATCCGGTCAGATCGGGAGCGTGGGAATTTGCAATGCCCTGATCCGTCTTCAGTCTTTCGGTTATCAGCGTTTCAGCATCGTTCGGAAGCCGCGAGTGCAAGCGAATGGTCAACCAACAAATCTCTTTCTAATGCCTGCCCAGTCCTCTTTCGCCCAACACCCGATCCTCGTCACAGGAGGCGCCGGTTTTATCGGCAGCGCGCTCGTGTGGGCGCTCAACCAGCGCGGGCGCACCGACGTTCTCGTCACTGACTTCCTTGAACCCGCCAAGCGCTGGAATGGCGTGGTCCCCCTTGGCATCGGTTGCGAAAGCAAGCGCCGCAATCTGGCGGCGCTGAGGTTCACAGACTTCGTCGAGGCCGATGCTTTCCGCGCCCGGATCCGATCCGACCCGCGAGCCTTCGGGCGGTTTGGAACAGTCTTTCATCTTGGCGCCTGCTCTGCCACCACCGAGCGCAACGAAGCCTATCTTCAGGACAACAACTTCAGTTACACCAGGGAGCTCGCCGAATGGTCGCTCGCCCAGACCGCCCGCTTCATCTACGCCTCGTCCGCGGCCACCTACGGCGATGGCTCCGCGGGCATGGACGACAAGGACGACAATCTGGCCCGCCTGCATCCGTTAAACCTTTACGGTTGGTCCAAGCAGAAATTCGACGTCCATGCGCAAACGGAGGGCTATCTCAACCGCATCGTCGGACTGAAGTACTTTAACGTCTATGGACCCAACGAGGACCACAAGGGCGACATGCGCTCGCTCGTGCACAAGGCATACGAACAGATTTGTGCCACAGGAAAGGTGCGCCTGTTCAAGAGCTACCGGCCGGAATTCAGGGACGGCGAGCAGCTCCGCGACTTTCTCTACGTGAAGGATGCGGTTGAGATGACGCTGCATTTCGCCGAGGGGGCTCCGACGGCTGGCGGGCTCTACAACCTCGGCTCGGGCCAGGCCAACACCTGGCTCGCACTGACCTCCGCGATTTTTGCCGCGCTCGGCCGGGAACCAGTCATCGAGTTCATCGAAATGCCCGAGGTGTTACGCGACAAATACCAGTATTTCACCCAGGCCGACATCGCCAAATTGCGCTCGGCCGGCTACGCGCGACCCATTGCCGGGCTGGCGCCGTCGGTGAAGGATTACGTGCAAAACTACCTGGTGCCGGACCGGCGCCTCGGCGAGTGAGGCGGACTTAGCCGACAAACTTCTCCTGAGGCACGCCCTCGTTTAAACAGGCGAGCGCCTCCTCGCGGGAATGAAAACAGCGGGGGACGCTGAAACCGCTGACCATGCAGTATGCTTCGTACATTCGAAACATCCCAAAATCCAATAGTCTCCAGGTGAACAATATCACGCATCGAGCTTGAGGCGAATGCTTCAGGATCTTCGGTATGTGACCGAGGGAATTCGCCGACAGGCGATTCTTGGTAACCTGGGTCAAATCGCAAAAGAACCGGAATTCCGGACGATAGCCTGAGTCATCCGCAATATCGCGGCACAGCGAGTTCAGTTCTTCATCTGCAAGAATTCCCTCGGCCCGTAGGAGGACCACTTCTCGGGTCGTGTCGATGGTATAACTGCAGGGCATGGTGGACGAAAGGGTCCCGTTGCCTCAGTCTTGGAAATTGTAGATAAGGCAAAACACGTTTGGAGGGCAAGGATTGGGGTGATGGCTCTGCTCCTCCTAATCGGCATTTTGGAGGCAGCATTTAAACCTTTGCTGCGGGCGTGCATGGAGCCGCGAGCATTCAGCTGCCGCAGACCCGAGGCACTTTTCCAATTGGCCTTGAGCCCGGCTTTGGGCCGCCGGATCGTCTAACAGGGACCTTGATCCTGACAGGAAGACTCCGGGCCGTTGGCAATTTGGACGACGGCTCCTGAACCCATGGGTATGCGAGCGATCTGAGCAGCCTGATCGGGCAAGGTCGCGCTTTGCCAACCCCGAGGTGCTATCCTGTATCGAACAAATAAGGGGCCTCGGTCTGCACCCTCACCTGGTTGTCCAGGCGCCGCGAAAAATCGAGCGGATCGCCGACTCCAACCGTGCCTCGCGCCACCTGGTAGGCCCAGACCTGGAAGAAACTCAACATCGCTCCTCCATAAATGGTCGAAAAGGCGCCATCAACCGCGTCGTGTCCGCAGGATATCTTGATCCTGCCGATCCGTGGGACATGGAAACGCGCGTCCGTCGTATACCATTGCCCTCCAAGAAACACTTCGCCGTAGGCATGGAAGTCCATGTGATTGTCCGGATCCGGGACCCCAATGTCCGGCAAATGCCCGGTGACATAGCGCGCCGGCAGATTGAAGGTGCGGTTCAGCGCAACCGCCAGATGCGCAAAATCGCGGCACACTCCGTAGCCGCGCTGTAACACATCCCACGCGGAGAGATCCGTGCGGCCGGACATGTAACGATACTCGATGTTGTTGTGCACCCACAGGCTGATGGCGTTCACCCGCGGTAGGCCGTGCTCGACCTGGCCGAACTTCTCCCATGCAAAATTTGCCAGCTTGTCGGAGTCACAATACCGGCTGGGAAGCGTGTAGCGGAGCAAGTCGGGCGGCAGATTGAACGGCGCCATCGGCTCGGCGCCCACAAGATCGTGATTGTCGGGCTGTGACGAGATCGCAACGATCGCGTCGTGCCGGAAGGAGTTCATCCCCGGCGCCAGGGACACCCGCCAGACGGAGTTGCCATGGTCGTCCTTGAATTCTTCGGCCGGCAGGTTGTCTCCCAGCGTCAACGCCTCAAAAATCACCGCGTGGTTTCGGTTCGGTCGCGGCTTCAACTTCAGAAGGAGCGAGGCCGGGCCCGTGGCATTATAGGCGAGGCTGCAGCCGACACGCACGGTGACGTCGAACAAGGGTGGCGGCCTGCTGATTGATGCAATCACTGGGAGAAGAATATCGACCTAACGACCATAGTCGAGCGGAGCCGTTGAATCGATCCATGCGTAATTCTACTTCGGGCTGGATATCAGTGAGACAATGCCATTCCCGGGCACGGTGACCAAGGCTGCACCGCCCGCGACTCCCGTCGCGCCGGTCTGCCAGAGGTCGTCCTTGCTGGACATGGCCGTGGAAAACTCCGCGATCGGCCAGGGCATCGCCGGGACCTGGATCGAGACCGCCGTCGGTGAGGCTGCCGTGTTCACCAGGACAACAGCAAGGGTCTGATCGTTGTCGTTCACAAAAGCGCTCGCGAGGAGCGTGCTCGGTCCGGTGACAGCGGCTGCAACGCGTTGGGAGCCGGGACGGATGAACCGGCTGAAATGGCGCAGGGCCGTGAACTTTGTGGCGTGCCCTCTCTGCTTCGAGTCGGTCAGCCCAAAACCTCCGACCGTCGGGCTGTCAGTCATCTGCCAATACAGCCAGGCGCTCTCCTGCCCCGCGGTCAGCGCCTGGTGGATTTTGACCGCGATCGAGAACGCCCCGTTGCTCGTGACCGTTCCCCAATCGCTGCCTTCGCCGGACGTCTCAGTCATCCAGGACTTCTTGCCGTATCCACAAAATCCCTTCGCCAGGGCCGGCATGCCGCCGGCTGGACTTGCCTTCCAACCGTTTGCCCATCGTTCCCAGCCAACCGGATCGGCGCCGGCCGCGGCCACGCCGTCGGCCGCATAGCCGTGAATGCAGAAAAAGGAGAGCGCCGCAGCGGCGGCCGGGTCGGCCGCGACGGCCTCCATCAACTGCAGGTTCTTGTGAATTGTGGCCGCGCCGCTTCCGTATTGCCACAGGGAGTAGGTGCTGTCGGAAAGCAAATCCTCCGGCCCCATGATCCGGATGCCGCGCAGATCGTCATATTTATCAAGCTCGGCGCGGACGTATTTCAGCGCAGCGATGTAATCGGCTGAAAGAGGATAGACGCAGGAGCTGTAGAAGGTCTCGAAGTTCAGCTCGTTTTGAATGGAAATCGCATAGAAGCGAGTTCCGTACTGATGCTGGAGCGCCCGCAAGTAGGCGGCGGTGCACCGCGCGAATTGAGTGAGCGCCGACGTCTTTCCTCGCGGTGCGGCACGATTGGGCCCGCCGGGGTCGCCCGGCAGCGCCGAGTCATCGAACTCGCCCACAGGCGCTTCGGAGACATCGAGCCGTCCGCCGGTAAAGTTGCCATTCCAGATGTGGGGATTTCGCACCCCCGCCGGCTGAAGAGGCCACTCTGCGCCCGGGGTGACCGAGCCCGAGGACACTTTCAGCCAGGGGGCCGGCGACCAGATGGAGCCAATCAGCTTGAAGCGTGAGAGGGACGGGTCGCGCGATTTCGCAGCGGAGATGATCGCGTTTGCGGTAATCGTGTAGTCGGCGGCGAGATCGAAGTAGCGGGCAATGTTGTCGTCGATGCTTGGGCCCATGACGGCGATGGGGGCGTTGCGGTTGCCGAAAGTCTTTCCATAGTCGGCGGCGCTCGAATAGGTGCGCACGCGGGTGCCCTCGGGTCCGTTATATTTCCCGTTCGTGAACTCCATAGCGTTGGGGTTTCCTGGAGTGCCCACATAGTAACGGGGCCTTTCCGCGGGCGTGATGTTGAAATTGAACGCGTAGGGCGGCTCGCCCTGGCCGAGCATCCACGGAGAAAAGAAATTCAGGTCGCTCCAAGGGCTCTTGAAATGAGGAGTCAAATCCACGCGCAGAATTGAGGCGCCCAGGTCGTCGAGATAAGCGGCCTGCCACCAAGCCTGGCGGGCCTCTGCGTCGCCAATGCATGTGCCAAACCCGTCAATGATCTGCTTGCGGCCTCCGGCGGAAACCTCGATCGAGACGTTGGCCGCCGCCAGAGTCGCCTCGCCAGTCTGCACGTCCAGACTCCATTCCCGCGGCTGGGGCAATGCCAGATTTCCATGGCCAATCTCAAGCGGCATCCAGCAGTAGCGCGAGTCCCACAGGGCATCGGGTTTCCAGAGATCGCCCATAAAGATAACCGTTGTCGCTTTTGTGCCCGTCACCTTGAGCAAAAGCGTGGATTGCGCGCCAAAGGTCTTGGTCGAGGGCGGCGCAATATCCCTGAACTCCGACCACGGCCCTTCGAGACGGACCGCGGTGGCATACTTGTTCGGATTCGGATCCCAGCCCGTCAATTGGGAGCCGATGACGTAGTACAGCCCGTCGTAGTGAACAATGGCGCCTCCCTCCAGATGCTCGGGAACCAAACAGACCTCACGTTCCACAGACAGGCAGTCAGCGGCAAGCTTCGCGATGCGGAAACCAAACGGTCTGTCTTCGAAAATCAGATACGCGGTCCCGTCATCATCGACAAACTGCCCGATGTCCCTGCTCTCGTGTCCGAGCGGCCGGAAGCTTTTAAGGAACCGATAATCACCATCGATCTTTTCGCAGACCGCCACGCCCACCCGGGCAAGGTTGTAGTCTCCCTTCCTCCCAGGCTCGGGGCCGTCGATGTGAACATACATGACGTACATCCCGGTCTTCTTGCTGAAGAAAACCTTGGGACGCTCCAGGATGCGGGTGGGCCCAAGGCCTTCCGGATCGCCCAATTGCAGGACACGATTGCAGAACTTCCAGTGCGCCAGATCGTGTGACGAATAGCACGCCACATAGCGCTTGCTGGGATCAAGGCCCGGTGTCCGGTCCTCTCCGAACCAGTAATACGTGTCGCCCGACAAGATCACCCCTCCCCCGTGGGCCTGCACCGGCCGACCGCTGTCGTCCTGCCACACGGCGCCCGGACGAATTGTTTGCGGGGCGGCCCTGCCTTCCGCCGCAAGCAGGCTGATGCACACGGCGGCGGCCGGGACGGAAATCTTCAACAATGCGTGAGCTAGAAAACCCATGTTTACAACGTAGGCGGAATGATGCTCCGTGGCGACTCATGCTCGCCATCCAGAGGGCGGATGATTTGGTTTTGGGACATTGGCGTCACGGTTTGGGAACTACGCGAAACGTCCCATTTCCGCAGGTGCCCACCTCGATGGTGCCCGTCCTGGGATCGACGGCGACCGTCTTCATTCGGAGGGCTCCCAGCCCGGGATCGTAGAGATCCGCCCAGGTGGCACCTCCGTCGCGGCTGTGGAGGAGCGCCGCAAGGCAGGGGCTGAGGCCCAGGGGTTCGCAGCAAACATAAAGCTCGTCTTCACCCGGACCACCGACCGCCATCGAGCTTGCGTTGAAGGCACGGTTGTCGAGCGGAAAAACCTTTGCCCAGTGCGCCCCCTGATCGTTGCTGCGCCAGAGCCCCTCTCCGATGAAGCCGGCGTAAACCCGATTCGGGTGACTTGGGTCCGCGGTCACACAAACAAGCGTGGCGGTGCGATTGCGTTTGAACGGAAGGCCTGCAGAGATGTCCGTCCAGGTTTTGCCGCCGTCGCCGGTGCGGAAAAGCCCCTCGGTCCATTCTCCCCAGTAGAAGGCATCGGCCTGGCCGGGGATCGCAGCAAGCAACTGATTGGTGCCGCAGGCGTTTTTGGTTTGATACCATACAACCGGCAAAAGCTCGTTCTCCACCCATTCGCGATCCTGCGGAACGCGCGTGATACGGCCGGGCAGGCCGCCAGCAGGGAGCCGCGTCCAGGTCTTTCCTGAGTCGACGCTCCGGTACAAACCCGCGCCCTTCGCCGGTTCGCCGTCCACGCTTGCGAGGAAAACACCCCCGTGCATCGAGTCCTCTCGAATACCCTGAATCATCAGCCCGCCGGGCAGTTCAAGGCTGCAGCTCACGGTCACGCCATCGTCCTCCGTCCGGCAGAACGCACTGTGCTGGGAGCCGTTGTTATTCACTCCATACACGACCAGTCCATCGGTGAAACGAGACGGCGCTGCACATGTGCTGCAGTAGTAATTGGCGGGGAGATGCAACTCGCCAAAGTGCTGGAAGTGGCGGCCGTCGTCGGTGCTCCTGCAAATTGCCTGGTCGGCTGCGGCAAAGTAGAAACAACCCGGCCTTGTTGGGTGGTCCACGACGTTCTCGACGCATATGTTCTCGATGCCCTCGTAGTGGTTGCCCGACCAGTGCTGCCCGCCGTCGCGGCTGACCGAGACACCGAACCAGTTGCTCATGTAGAGGGTCTTTGAGTCAAAGGGGTCTATTCGCAGCTTTGAGATCGCCCAGCCTATCGGGCGGATGTCGCCAGGCGGATAAGGGTATTCCGTGAAGTCCGAGGGCTGGTAGTCCTTGATCAGGGACCAGGTCCCTCCGGCATCGTGCGAAACATAGAGCGGAACAACGGGGACCGGGGCGTCCGCTCCAACGCTCGCGGCAGTGTACAGCGTTCGTGGCGATCGAGGGTCGACGGCAACGCAGGGGAACTCCACCGACGGCAGTCCCTGGTTTATTGGTTTGAAGTGATGTCCGCCGTCAACGCTCTTAAGCAATCCGAGTTTGTCGGCAGCCGAGTAGAGAATCTCGTCCCCCTCAGGAGAAAACTGCAGTTCGGCAAACGCGAGTTCCGGCCCCTCGGCGAGGAGTCTCCACGTGCGCCCTTTGTCCACGGACAGATAGAGCCGGCCAATTTGCGGACGCTTGTAGCCGGCCGGGAAGAGGTAGTCCGCGTGCGCCATCGTCGTGAGCGTTCCAACATAGAGCCGGTTGGGTATGCGCGGGTGAAAAGCGAGGGACTTTAGAGGCTCGCCCGCGAGACCCGTGCAGGTCCAGGTCTCCCCACCGTCGTGGCTGGCAAAGACGCCCCGCGAAAAGCTGGCCGCGACGACCGTCTTCGGATCGAAAGGGTCGACTGCGATCATCTCGCCGAGCGCGCGGGTTTCTCCGTTGCCGATATAGTCGGCCTGCTCGGTTAGCAGGCGCCACGTCCGGCCGCCGTCCTTGGAGCCATGGATGAAACCGAAGCTCTTGCCGCCCCGGGCCTCGCCTGAGCATCGAAAGAGAATGTTTGGATCGTGCGGACTGAGAGCAAAACTCTCCACCGAGTGATTGGATGACGCGGTCATGCCCCGGTTCATCGCGCGAAAACTGCGTCCGCCGTCCTCGCTGAGAAACACCCCGGCGACATCACAGCGCGCCCAGACGCGTCCGGGTGTTTTCGGATCGGGAATCAGCCCAGTGATGTAACCGCCACCTCCGACCCTGGAGTTTTGCCATTCGGCCGTGGCGCGTGGCACACCCGTGCCTGCGCTTAGGGAACGATCCGCAGCGCTCAATATAAAACCAGGCGCATATTCGACGACAAATTTGCCATCCTCGAGCGAGTGGATGGGTTTGCCGAGGTATCGCAATCCCTCGATCACAACATTTTCGACCGGGTGCTCGGCGTCGAAACCGGCCACGATGCTGTACGGCAAAGATCCATCGACGACATCAAGATTTGTCACCCGGACATTTCGAATGCGTCCGCGGAATTTTGCCCGTTCCGCTTTTTCCCCGGGGGCGAAATCGAGAAGCCCATCCCACAGGCCGCCGCGATCGAGGCGCTTGGAATTCTCTGCATCGGTCGCTGGACGATCGGCTCCGTATTGGGCATACAGCACCGCAAAATCGATCAGTTTGCGCCGCGCATCTTCAACTCGGATGTTGTCAAAAACCACATTCTCGACGGTGGCCGCATCGCCATTGTGGATGCTGATGGCCGAGCCCCGCTCGACGTGGATGATGTCGATGTCCTCGAAGCGAATATCGCGTATCGTGTGGTTTCGCGTTTCGAAACCGATCTCAATTCCATTGCCTCCAGTGGGCAT
>Ga0181528_10002805_pt1 | contig 10777 bp, 10 predicted proteins | sample PEATcosm2014_Bin_47_FD_119742 | JGI IMG/M metagenome (GOLD analysis project Ga0181528, IMG submission 119742) | Peatland microbial communities from MTU Mesocosm Facility, Houghton, MI, USA - PEATcosm2014_Bin10_10_metaG | ecosystem: Environmental > Terrestrial > Soil > Wetlands > Peat | place... | reverse complement strand
CGAGGGAGTCGAGGGCGGAGGCTGTGAAGGAGTCGACGCTCATGAAGATCGGTTGCGCCGGCTCCCCGGGCTGGACGCCTGCTTCGATGCCGGAGGAGGGACTCGAACCCCCGACACGCGGATTATGATTCCGCTGCTCTAACCGACTGAGCTACTCCGGCGGGGTGGCGCAGTTTAGCCTCGTCGGATGCCCCCACCAACCCTGCTTGCCGTCCCCAACGTCTCCGAGGGCCGCGACCGCGTCCTGATCGGGCGTATCGCCGGCGCGGTCGAAGCCGGCGGGGAGCCCGGCGCCCGTCTGCTCGACGTCCATTCCGACGGCGATCACGACCGCTCCGTGTTCACGTTCGCGGCCGAGCCGGGAGCGCTGGCGGACGCGATGCTGCGCCTGGCGGCGGAGGCCCTGGCGGGGATCGACCTGAGCGCCGCGGGACGTGACGGGCAGCACCCCCACGTGGGGGCCCTCGATGTGGCTCCGGTCGTCTATCTGCGCCGGGCGGACCGCGGGGCGGCATGCGCCGAGGCGCTGGTCATCGGCGAGCGCCTCGGCGCAGAGCTCGAGATCCCCGTCTTCCTCTACGGCGAGCTGACGGCCGATCGGCCCGGCACCGAACGGACACGGGCCGATCTGCGTCGCGGCGGAGTGGCCGGGCTGCGCGCCCGGGTGGCGGGTCAGGGAGCGCCGGGCGAGCCGCTGGCGCCCGACTTCGGGCCCGCCGCGATCGAGCCCGGCAGGGGCGCGACGCTCCTCGCCGCCCGCCCGCCGCTGGTCGCCTTCAACCTCCAGCTCTCCCCGCCGGCGACGGTAGCTGACGCCCGCCGGATCGCCGCGCTCGTCCGGGAGGGCGGAGCGGACGGGCTGACGGGCCTGCGGGCGATCGGGGTCGAGCTGAGGGGCGGCGTCGCGCAGGTCTCGATGAACGTCGAGCTTCCGCTCGAGCTCCCGCTGGCGGCCGTCCTCGAGGCCGTGGGCCGCCACGGGGAGGTCGCCGACGCCGAGCTCGTCGGGCTCGTTCCGGCGGCTGCGATGGAGGGATTTCCCGCAGATCTCGAGATCCGCGGCTTCGACCCCGCCCGCCAGGTGATCGAGAACGCATTAGGCTGCTGAGATGGCCCAGACCCGAGGAAAGCGCAAGACCAAGCACCGCGGCAACGCCGCGGGCGTCGTCGAGTCCCGCGGCAGGACCGGGCGCAAGCCAACGGCGGCGGAGAAGAACGGCGAAGGCGCCAAGGCCGCGGCGCGCAAGCGCGAGGAGCTGATCGACAAGCGCGACCGGCCACCGAGCTGGCGCGGGGCCTTCTACAAGGCGATGATCGCCTCGGTCCTGCTGCTGCTCGTGATGCTGCTCGTCCTCAAGCAGTCCGACGGTGTCGCGGGGCTGTTCCCGATCATCCTGGTCGGCTACACGGTCGTCAGCTACTACACCGACAAATGGGTCTACGACCGCAGGATGCGCAAGAAGGGAACATCGGGCAAGGCGAAGAGCAGATGACCGGCCTCGACGTCCGCGCCTTCACGGTGGGGATGGTGCAGGAGAACTCCTACATCGTCCGCGCGGACAGCAGCTCCGAGCGCGCCGTGATCGTCGACCCGGGCGACGAGCCCGAGCGCCTGCTGGCCGCGGCCGAGTCGCTGGGCGTGACGCTCGAGGCGATCCTCCTGACCCACTGCCACTTCGATCACATCGGCGCAGTCGCTCCCGTGGCGGCGGCGACCGGTGCGCCGGTCTACTGCCCGGTCATCGAGCAGTCGGTGCTGGCCGACGTGATGCGCTGGGTGCCGCCCGGCTTCGGCCCCTTCGAGAGCTATGAGGCCGACCACACCCTCGCCGGCGGCGAGCGCCTGAGCCTCGCCGGGATGGACTTCGAGGTCATCTTCACCCCTGGCCACAGCCCCGGGCACCTGACCTATGCGGTCGACGGGGCGCTGCTCTCCGGTGATGTGCTGTTCCAGGGCTCTGTCGGCCGGGTCGATCTCCCCGGCGGCGACTGGGCCACTCTGGAGCGCTCGATCGAAGGCCTGATGCGGGCCTATCCGGGCGAGTCGGTCGTCTATCCGGGCCACATGGGCCTCACCACCCTCGGGCGCGAGCTGCAGAGCAACCCCTTCCTCAGCGAGCTGCGGCTGAGCCTGCCCGCGCAGCAGGCGGGCGCTCCGCCGAGCGGAACTTGAGCGACGCGAAGATCAAAGCGCCCCGGGGCACATTCGACGTGCTCGGGGACCAGGTGCCCGCACGGCTGGCGATCGAGTCGCGCGCCCGGGCGATCCTCGGCGCCGCGGGCTATGAGCGGATCGAGACGCCGACCTTCGAGGCGACCGAGCTCTTCGCCCGCGGCGTCGGTGCCTCCACGGACATCGTCAGCAAGGAGATGTTCACCTTCGAGGACGCCGGCGGGCGCTCGCTGACGCTGCGCCCCGAGGGAACCGCGCCGGTCTGCCGCGCCTACATCGAACATGGCATGCACAAGCGCCGCCAGCCCGTGAAGGTCTGGTACCTGTCGAGTTTCTTCCGCCACGAGCGCGCTCAGGCGGGCCGCTTCCGGCAGTTCTGGCAGGTCGGGGCGGAGGCGATCGGCGCCGAGGATCCCGCGGTCGACGCCGAGGGGATCGTCCTGCTCGAGCGCCTGCTGCAGGAGGCGGGTGTCCGCGGGCTTCGCCTGCGGCTCTCGAGCCTCGGCAGCCCCGAGACCCGCAGCGAGTACCGGGCGCGCCTTCAGGCCCACCTGCGCGCGCACGAAGCGGAGCTATCCGAGGAGGTCCGGGGGAGGATCGAGCTGAACCCGCTGCGCGCCTTCGACACCGAGCACCCCGGCACGAGGGCGGTGATGGAGCGCGCTCCGCTCCTGATCGACCACCTCGACGCGTCCGACCTCGAGCACTTCGCGGAGCTTCGCGAGCTGCTCGATGAGGCCAACGTGAGCTATGAGCTCGACCCCACTCTGGTGCGTGGCCTGGACTACTACACCCGGACGGTCTTCGAGTTCACCTCCGACGCCCTGGGCGCACAGAGCGCGGTCGGCGGCGGGGGGCGCTACGACCGCCTCGTCGCCCAGCTCGGCGGGCCTCCGACGCCCGGCTTCGGCTGGGCCGCGGGGATCGAGCGGATCCTGCTGGCCGGCGAGCAGGCGCCCGCGGCGCCGGCGAACGTCGAGCTCTTCATCGCACTCGACGGAGACCGGCGAGGGTTGCGGCGAACCGCCTTCGGCATCCTCAACGAGGCCCGCTCGGCCGGCCTGGCTGCGCAGATGGAGCTCGGCGGGCGCTCGCTGAAAGGCCAGCTGGGCCACGCCACGGCGATCGGCGCCCGCTTCGTGGCGGTCCTGGGCGGCGGCGGGGAGACGCTGTTGAAGGATGCCCAGACAGGCGAGCAGCAGACCGTTGCAACCAACACCGTCGTCCACGCCGTCCTGCGCCGCCACCACGCCCTCTGAGGGCGCCCTCGGCGTTAGAGGCGAGCTAGCCGGGCCCGCGCCAGCATCAGCTCCAGCAGCTCGTTCTCGGTCCGGACGGCCACGGGCTGGACGAAGCTGGTGGCATACAGCTGGATCTCCGCCGGCCCGTAGTCGAAGGCGATCGCGTCGACGTAGAGGCCGATCGTGACGCCGCTGGCGCCGGCCGAGATGTCGGCCCGGATGCGCAGCCCGTAGGTCGGCACTCCCAAGGGTGAGCCGGTGTTCAGGCGCCCCACCGAGATGTGCCCGATGTGCACGCGGGAGCTCGATTCTCCGGCCAGTTTGCGGCTCAGGAGCTTCGAGTAGCACGCCAGGCCGGCACTGCTGTCGGTGTAGGCCAGGTCGCTGCGCGCGGCGCCGGCGCTGGGCATCACGATCACGCTCGAGGAGATCGATTCGGTTTCGAGCGCGCTCCCACGCTCCAGTTTCGGCGAGCGCCCTCCGCCGAGGGGTAGAGCCGCCCCGTGGCTGCACCCGGGGGCTTCTTCCTGCTGGTTTTCGAGGCTCGCGTTCCGGGGTGTCAGGTGCGAGCCGGGAAAATCGACGGCGGAGAGGTTGACCGCCCGGGCAAACGCTCCGGCGCGGGCGAAGCTCAGCCTGAGCGGGACCGGGACGGGCGCCTGGCGCGGGCGCGCCGCAACGTGCCCGGCGGACGCGGGCGCAGCGGCCCTGTGCGCGTCGCGCTCGTGTACGAGGTCGCTCTTGCCGCAGCCCGCCGCGGATGCTGCGAGCACGAGCGCCGCGAGAAGCCCTGCGCCATGCTCAGGCCGGGACACCGCTGCTCGCGCTCGTGCAGTTGGCCCCCTGCAGCAGGCACGCAAGGGTGTCCACGGTCCGCAGTGCTCCGCTCAGGCGCCCCGGCGCCGGCACACCTGTGCCCTGACCGGCGGGCGCGTCGGCGACGCGGTAGACCCGCCGCCCCCGCGCAAGGTAGACGTCGGCCTCGGCGACGCCGTCGGGGTTGATCCAGGCCAGGTTCCGCGCCTGGGGCGGGCGCCCGGCGCCGGCGCTCAGCGAGCCGTGCCCACAGCGCGGCGCCGCGGCCCGCGTCAGGAACAGGGCAGCCGCCCGGGGGCTTGCGAAGACCAGTACGTCGGCTACGAGGTCATCGCCGTTGGGTGCCCACCAGCGCATCTCATAGCCCGCCGGCCGGGGCGCCGTCCTGCTGACGGGCGGCCCGGCCGGGGCAGCGTCGGTCCAGACGCTCGAGCCGACGATCGTTCCCTCTTCATAGAGTCGCCCGACCCGCTCGGGCAGCACGCGGGCGACGCTGGCGCGCAGCTCGCCCAGCTCCTGCGGCTTGATCGACGCGACCTGCGGGGCGCCCTGGCCGGTGCAGGCCGAGGCCTCCCGGCGGGGGCCACCGGCCGCTCCGGTGCTCGCGAGGAGGTGGAACGCCAGGCCCGCCAGCAGGATGGTCAGGACCCCCAGGAGCAGGGCGCGTGGGGGTCTCCTGCGCCTGTGCGCCGGGCGCGGATCGGGTCGTTGCTCGTGCATCTGCCTCTTGAACGTACCGGTGCGAACCGTCCAAGCCCCATACCGGCATTCAACTTCTTGCCCCGAGATGCCGAATGAGGGGGCGTATGGCTCAGCTGTCACGTCCCTACCAGTTCGGACTCCTTGGCATCGTGCTGCTTGCCGCTGTCTGGCTTGTCCTGCTCCAGGGCCACTCCAGCAGCACCAGCGGCTCCGGCTCGAGCGCTTCGGCGCCCGCGGTCCAGACGGTCACGACGACAACCACCACGTCCGCCGCCGCTAAACAGTCCTCCCAGGCGCCCAACACGAAGATCTACACGGGCTCAGCTCCCGGCGTCGGGGGCCTGACCCGCGCGATCGCCAAAGCCCAGGGTGCCGTCAACACCTCCCAGCAGAACGCCCGGGCGCTCGCTGAAAAGTCGGCGGTGGCCTCGAACGAAAGCCCCACCGCAGGCCAGCCCGCCTCGTCCGCCTCGTCCTCTTCCCCGGCTGCGGCGGCCCCGGCCAAGGCCGTGGCAGGCACGCCGAGCACGACCGCGAAGGCGCCCGTGAAGACGACCCCCGCCAAGCCGGCGGCCCCCAACACCTCGGCCCACAGCACGCCGGCCGTCAACCAGCACATCGTGGAAGCTCAGCTCGCCCAGGGCAAGATCGCGGTGATTCTCTTCTGGGACCCCAAGGGGGCCGACGACATCGCCGTCCGCAAGGCCGTCAGGCAGCTGCGAGGGAAGATCGGCGTCAGCATCGCCCTGGCAAACCAGGTCGCATCGTTCGGGACGATCACCCGCGGGATCCAGGTTTACGGCACCCCGACGATCCTGATCATCAACAAGCAGGGCCAGACGATCACGCTGACGGGACTGCAGGACGCCTTCTCGATCCAGCAGGCGATCTCCGAAGTACGCAGCCCCCAGTCGTAAACTCGCCCGGGTGAACCCGAGCGCGGAGCTTCTCCTCAGCCATCTCGAACACCCGCTCGGTCAGGGCCACACCCCGGCCGGCGCCTTCACGGGTGCGGCCGGCGGGGCAGCCTGCGGCGACCTGGTCCGTATCTCGGTCGCGATCGAGGCGGGCAGCCCCGTGGGGCGGATCGCGGACGCCGGCTTCCAGGCCAGCGGCTGCGGCGCGGTGGTGGCCGCCGGTAGCGCCGCCGTCGGTCTGCTGCGTGGGGCGGGGCTGCTCGAGGCCGCCCGGATCGGGCCGGCACAGATCGCCGAGGAGCTGGGCGGACTGATTCCGGCCAAGGCCCACGCCGCCGAGCTGGCGGCCGACGCGATGCACCGCGCGCTCGGCGCCGCCGCCCGCGAGCAGGTGGTACTCGCCCAGGACCCCCGGCGGACGCTCGTCGCGATGAGCGGCGGCGTGGACAGCGCGGTGGCGGCGCTGCTCGCCTGCGCAGATGGCGCCGAGGCGGTCGCGGTGACGCTCGAGCTGTGGTCGGACCCCGAGAACGACGGCGAGCTGAGCTGCTGCTCGGCACAGGCCGTCCGCGGGGCGCGTAGCCTCGCCCACAAGCTCGGCATGGCCCACCTCTCGATCGACCTGCGGGCCGAGTTCCGCGCCGGCGTCGTCGAGCACTGGCTCGCCGGCCACGCCGCCGGGCTCACCCCCAACCCCTGTGTCCGCTGCAACGGCAGCGTCCGCCTGGACGCGATGCTCGAGCTGGCCGAGCGCCTCGGCGCGCCGGCGCTCGCCACCGGGCACTATGCGCGCATCGTCCAGCGTGAGTCCGCGCCGCTGCTGCGGACCGCCCGCGACCCGGCCAAGGACCAGAGCTACGTCCTGGCGGGGCTCTCGCGGGACTCGCTCGCCCGCCTGCGCTTCCCGCTCGGCGAGCTGGAAAAGACCGAGGTCAGGGAGCTCGCGGAGCGTGCCGGCCTGGCCGTCGCCCGCAAGCCCGACTCGCAGGACCTCTGCTTCCTCGCGGGCACCCGCCAACGGGCCTTCCTCGAGCGTCACGGCGGTCTCGAGCAACGGCCGGGCCCGATCGTGACCGACACGGGAGAGGTGCTGGGCCAGCACGACGGCGCCCACATCTACACCGTCGGGCAGCGTCACGGCCTCGGTATCGCCGCGGCGGAGCCGCTGTACGTGCTCGCAACGGACACGAGCTCCAACACGGTCCTGGTCGGGCCCCGCCAGGCCCTGCTCGCGCCCGAGATCCCGGTGCGCGAAATGACCCTGCACCGCCCCGGCGAGACTGTCGACGGAGTGCGCATCCGCGCTCACGGCCGGCGCTTTCAGTGCCGGTTGCCGGGCGGCCTGCCGGCGGGCCGCCACGAGCGGGCCGGGATCGAGCTGGCGAGCGCCGCCGAGCGGACCGCTCCGGGCCAGCTCGCATGCCTCTATGCAGGGGACCTCGTCGTCGGCCATGCGACGATCGCGGCCTGATCGCGCGGGCGCAGCCTAAGATCACTCGCGTGATGAGCACCGACGAGATCCGCGAGCGCTTTCTGAGCTTCTTCGAGGAGCAGGGCCACAGACGGATACCGTCGGCCTCGCTGGTGCCCTCCGCCCATGACCCCTCGGCGCTGCTGACGGTCGCCGGCATGCACCCGCTGAAGCCCTACTTCCTCGGCCAGGAGACGCCTCCCGCCAAGCGCCTGACGGACTGCCAGAAGGTCTTCAGGACGGTCGACATCGACAACGTCGGCAACACCGCCCGCCACCTGACCTTCTTCGAGATGCTCGGCAACTTCTCGTTCGGGGACTACTTCAAGAACGAGGCGATCGAGTTCGCGTGGCGGCTCTCCCGTGAGGTGTTCGGCTTCTCCGAGAAGGACATCTGGGTGACGGTCTTCGAGGGTGACGAGGGCCTCGGCCTCGGCCCCGACGTCGAGGCGATCGAGCGCTGGGTGGAGATCGGCGTGGACCCTGAGCGGATCGTCGAGTGTCCCCGCTCGGAGAACTTCTGGCAGGCAGGCCCGACGGGGCCCTGTGGGCCGTGCTCGGAGCTCTACATCGATCGCGGCCTCGTGTTCGGGGAGGCCGGGGACCTCCCCGGCGGGGAGAACGAGCGCTTCCTCGAGTACTGGAACCTCGTCTTCATGCAGTACGACCAGCGCCCGGACCCGAGCGAGCCGGGGACGATCCTCGCGCCGCTGCCGGCCAACAACATCGATACCGGCCTCGGCCTGAACCGGATGGCGGCGATCCTGCAGGAGAAGGAGTCGGTCTTCGAGACCGACCAGTTCACGCCGCTGATCGAGCTCGGCGAGGAGCTCTCGGGCCGGCGCTACGGCGAGGAGTTCACGACCGACCGCGCCCTGCGGATCCTCGCCGACCACGCTCGCGCGATGACCTTCCTGACAGCCGACGGCGTCGTCCCCTCCAACGAGGACCGCGGTTATGTCCTGCGCCGCGTGATGCGCCGCGCCGTTCAGCAGGGGCGGGGTCTCGATCTCGCCCCGGGCTTCCTGGTGCGCTACTCCGAGCGGGTTCGCGAGGTCATGGGGGCCAGCTACCCCGAGCTCGCCGAGCAGGCCGAGGCGACCGACATGTGGCTGGCGGCCGAGGAGGAGGGCTTCGGGCACACGCTCGCCCAGGGGATGGGGACGCTGCGCGAACACATCGAACGGGCCCGCGAGGACGGCATCGGGACCGTTGCCGCCGAGGATGTCTTCCGCCTGCACGACACGTTCGGCTTCCCCTATGAGATGACCAGCGAGCTGCTCGCCGAGGAAGGGCTCTCGATCGCCGGGGACTTCGAGAGCCTGATGGAGGAGCAGCGCGAGCGCGGACGCGCAGGCGGGCGCTCCGGCGCGCAGGGCGAGGGCGCGGGCGACGCGCGCTCGGCGGCGAGCGCGTTCGCCGTGGCGAGCGGCTCGGCCACCCACTTCACCGGCTATGAGACCGAGGAGCAGCGGACGACCGTCGCGGCGCTGCAGAGCGTCTCGGGCAACGGCGAGGGACCGCAGCGCTATCTCGTCAAGCTCACCGAGTCCCCCTTCTACGCACCGGGGGGCGGTCAGGTCGCCGACGCCGGCACGATCGAATGCGCCCAGGGCGACTGCAGCGCCCGGGTCAGCGACATCTTCCGCCTCGGTGAGGACCAGGCGATCGAGGTCGTCCTCGAGCGCGGAACGCTGCACGAGGGCGAGCCGGTCCTCGCACGGGTCGACCGGGTCGCCCGCCATGCGACCGAGTGCAACCACACGGCCACGCACCTGCTGCAGGCTGCACTGCGCGAGCGCATCGGCAGCCACGTCCGCCAGGCCGGCTCCTATGTCGGGCCCGACAAGCTGCGCTTCGACTTCAGCCACGGCCAGGGCCTCAGCGAGGAGGAGCTGGCCGACATCGAGGACCGGGTCAACCTGTGGATCTCGCGCAACGACCCCGTCAGGGCGATCACGACGACCCTCGACGAGGCCAGGGCGCTCGGCGCGATGGCCCTGTTCGGGGAGAAGTACGGTGATGTCGTGCGCATGGTCGAGGTCGGCGACGGCGACTACTCGCGCGAGCTCTGCGGCGGCACCCATGTCCGCAGCACCGCGGAGATCGGCCCCTTCCGGATTCTCAGCGAGACCTCGAGCTCCGCGAACGTCCGGCGCATCGAGGCGGTCACCGGGCCCGCCGCCGTCCAGCTGCTGCGTGAGCACGACAGCCTGCTGGGCAAGATCGCCACCGAGCTGCGCACGCGCCCGCAGGACGCGCCCGCGGCAGTCGCCTCGCTCGCCGAGGAGCGCCGGCGCCTGGAGAGGGCGATCAAGCAGGGCGCCGGCGGGGCCGGCGCCGCGGAGGGACTCCCCGACGTCGACGCGCTGGCGGCGCAGGCGAAGAGCCTCGACGGCGTCAGCATCCTGGCGGCGAAGGTCTCGGTTCCCGACGGCAAGCTGCTGCTGGAGCTGACCGACCGCCTCAAGGGCAAGCTCCCGGGCGCAGCGATCCTGCTGGGCGCCGAGGCCGACGGACGGGTCCACCTGATCGCAAGCATCGCCCCCGAGCTGGTCGAGCGCGGCGTCAAGGCCGGCGAGATCGTCAAGCGAGCCGCAGCTCTCGTCGGAGGCGGCGGCGGCGGAAGGGACACCCTGGCCCAGGCCGGCGGGCGCGACCCGGAGCGCCTGGACGAGGCGATCGCGGCGGGACGGGCGGCGATCGAGGCCGCCCTGGCCGGCTAGTGGCACACGCCCAGGGCGAGCGCGAGCGGGAGGCCGTGGGCAGATGAGGGTGCTGGCACTGGACTACGGCAGCGCCCGCTGCGGCTGCGCTGTGAGCGACCCGTCGGGAACGATCGTGACGCCGATCGAGCCGGTCCTGCGCCCGGCGAGCAAACGGGGCTTTCAGATGCTCCGCCGACTGGCCGCCGAGCGGGAGGCAGAGCTGGTCCTGGTCGGGCTGCCACTCGGGCTGGACGGCCGGGACACCGAGCAGACCCGCGAGGCGCGCGAGTTCGCCCGCCGGCTCGCCGACGGCCTCGGGGAGGGCGTCCCGGTCGAGATGTACGACGAGCGGTTCACGACCAAGCTCGCCCAGCGCACGAAGGGACGTTCGCGCTCGAGCGAGGACTCGAGGGCCGCGGCCCACCTGCTCGAGAGCTGGCTCACGGCCCGATCCCGTTAGGGTCCTGAACTTGTCCCGGTCCAGGTCCGAGCGAACCACCGAGCAGCGCGAACGCGATCGTGAAGAGCGCGAACGTCGGCGTGCCGAGCGGAGCGGCGTCGCCGTGCCGCCTGGCGCCCCGGCGCCCGAGGATGCCCCAGAGACGCCTGCGGCCGAGGCCGTCCCGCCGCCGGCGGCGCCGGAGCCCGAGCCCTTCGAGCTGCCGACCGAGCCCCTCCCGGCGGCCGCCGAGCCGATCGAGACCCCGGCCGCGGTCGAGCCCTCCGAGCCGGCGCCTGCGCCGGCGGTT
>Ga0181528_10002804_pt1 | contig 10777 bp, 13 predicted proteins | sample PEATcosm2014_Bin_47_FD_119742 | JGI IMG/M metagenome (GOLD analysis project Ga0181528, IMG submission 119742) | Peatland microbial communities from MTU Mesocosm Facility, Houghton, MI, USA - PEATcosm2014_Bin10_10_metaG | ecosystem: Environmental > Terrestrial > Soil > Wetlands > Peat | place... | reverse complement strand
CCTGAGGGCGTGGAGATGGTGATGCCGGGCGACAACGTGCAGCTCGTGGTGGAGCTGATTACGCCGGTGGCTCTGGAAAAGGGCCTGCGCTTTGCGATCCGCGAAGGCGGCCGCACGGTGGGCGCCGGCACGGTGAGCGAGATTATCAAGTAGGACAGTGAATGAGTGAAGAAGTGAAGCAGTGAAGGAAACAGTGAAGAAGTGAAAAAGTGAAAGAGTGAGTCGGCCAACCAAGAGCAGTTCACTTCTTCACTGATTCACTGATTCACTGGTTCACTCACTGATTTACCGAAAGGGATTGGAAATGCGGGAAATTGTTACATTGCAGTGCACTGAGTGCAAGGAGCGGAATTACTCGACGACGAAGAACAAGAAGACGACCACGGGCCGTCTGGAGTTCAAGAAGTTCTGTAACCGCTGCCGCAAGCACCAGCCGCACAAAGAAACGAAGTAAAGCAGGGAATAGGGATCAGGGACCAGGAAATGCAAACCCACGCGGCGATGCAAATCTATTCCCTATTTCCTAGTCCATCGTTTTTAGGGGCGTAAGCTCAACGGCTAAACTGTCGGTCTCCAAAACCGAACTTGGGGGTTCGAATCCCTCCGCCCCTGCCAGATTGAGCAGAAAGCGCAAGGCGTGACGCCGAGTGCGAAGGAACAGAAGGATGTCAACGAAGGCGATTATTGTGAACGGCGAAGAGCGGCCGTTGCCGGTCAAGCGGCAGGGGAAGAGTCCCATGTCTAAAATCGTGGAGAGCGTGGTTGGGCAGTGGAATGAATTCACCGGCTTTTTAAGCGATGTACGGGCAGAGATGCGCAAAGTGGTCACGCCGTCGTGGAAGGAAGTGAAGGCCACGACAGCGGTGGTGATTATCACGGTGGGTATCTTCGGCGTGTTTTTCTTTGTAGTGGACACGATCTTCCAGTACGGCCTGCATACGCTTTTGGGCAGGCTGGGCGGGTTTTAGCCGCGGTAGCGCACGCGAATCGAGAACATCACATGGCAGAAGAACTGGAACAAACCGGACAGGCCGAGCAGGTTGCCGAGCAGGCGCCGCCGGAGCGCAACGAGCGCTTCAAGTGGTATATTTTGCACGCCTATTCCGGATTTGAGCGCAAGGTGCGCGAGTCGATCGCCAGCCGCGTGGAAGCCTTCGGGCTGGGCGACAAGGTGGGCCGCGTGATGATTCCCACCGAGCCTGTGACGGAGATTGTCAACGGCAAGAAGCGCACGATCGAGCGGGTTTTTTTGCCGGGCTACGTTTTGGTTGAGATGGACCTGGATAACAACCTCTGGCACGTGTTGAAGGACACGCCGAAGGTAACGGGTTTTCTGGGCACGGGCGACAAGCCGGTGGCGCTGAGCGAGGAAGAAGTGAGCGGCATTCTCTTCCGCTCCGAGACCACCAAGGACAAGCCGCGGCTCAAGATCAAGTTTGAAAAGAACGAGCAGGTCCGCATCACCGAGGGACCGTTTGCCAACTTCAATGGCGTGGTGGATGAGATCAACGAAGATCGCGAGACGATGAAGGTGATGGTGACGATCTTCGGGCGCTCCACCCCGGTCGAACTGGAGTTCGGCAAAGTGGAAAAGATTGAGTAGTTGCCGCTTTGAGCGCAGAGCCTTCAGCTTCTAGCCGGCAGTGCCCGCCTGGCAGGCGCCGGTTGAAGGCAAACCTTCGAGCAGCAACACCAAAATTTGAATTGCGACAGACCAGCGGCAGCTAAACGTCAGGAGCTAGCGGCTGGTTGCAAAGGAATCAAGACATGGCACCTCCGAAGAAAGTTACAGGGTACGTCAAGCTGCAGATTGTTGCCGGCAAAGCTACGCCGGCACCGCCGGTCGGCCCCGCGCTGGGTCAGGCGCAGGTCAACATCATGGAGTTCTGCAAGCAGTTCAATGCGCGCACCTCGACCAAAGAGATGGAAGGCCTGGTCATTCCGGTCGTCATCTCGGTCTATGGCGACCGCAGCTTCAGCTTCATCACCAAGACGCCTCCGGCGCCGGTTCTGCTGCTCAAGGCGGCGGGAATCGCCAAAGGCTCCGGCACGCCAAACAAGGAAAAGATCGGCAAAGTGACAGAGAAGCAGGTGCGCGAGATCGCCACGCAGAAGATGCCCGACCTGAACGCCGCCTCGATCGAGACGGCGATGAAGAGCATTCGCGGCACAGCGCGGTCGATGGGAATTGAAGTCGTGGCGTAAACCGCGTCTCCGCAGGGTTGCGCGCAAGAAGACTCTCCCCTCAAAGGGAGGGTTTTTTTGTCTCTGGGCCATTGCGGAGACTTTAGGAATTTTGCCGGAATTGGCGCAGGCGCGCACAGGCGTCGTCGAGTTCATCGTCTCTTTTGGCGAAGCAGAAGCGCAGCAGTTCCTCGCCGTGGCCGGGACGGAAGAAGGCCGAGCCGGCAACGGAGGCCACTCCGGTTGCGGCAAGCAAATGACGGGCTTTTTCCGCGGCGGATTTGCCGGGAATGTGGGCCGCGCTGGCAAGAACATAGTAAGCGCCAGCGGGAATACTGGCTTGGAAGCCGGCATCGCCGAGCGCTGTGAGAATGCGGGCGCGCTTGGATTGGTGATCGGCGGCCAACTGCGCGTAGAAGCTGGGCGGAAGCAGTTCCAAGCCGGCGGCAGCGCCATGCTGGAGTGCCGAGGGAGCGCAAACATAGGTGAGGTCGTGGAAGTAGCTCATCGCGGCCATCCAGCGGGCATCGGCGGTGACGTAGCCCAAGCGCCAGCCGGTGACCGAGAAGGTCTTTGAGAAGCCGGAGATGACAATGGTCCGCTCCCTCATGCCGGGCAGAGAGGCGGGCGGAATATGGCGCGCGCCGTCATAGACGAAGTACTCGTAGATCTCATCGGTGATGAGAAAGAGGTCGTGCTCCAGGCAGAGGGCGGAGATGGCTTCGATCTCCGCGAGCGAAAAGACCTTGCCGCTGGGGTTGGCGGGCGTGTTCAAAAGCACCGCACGCGTGCGTGGAGTGACGGCGGCGCGGAGGGCGCCGAGATCGAGGGCGAACTCCGGTTCGGCGAGCGGGACCAGGATCGGCGCAACGCGCAGGGATTTCAGCGTGGCGACATGATAGCCGTAAAAAGGCTCGAAGATCAGCACTTCGTCGCCGGGATTGAGCAGGGCCATGGCCGCTGCGTGCAGGCCGCCGGTGGCGCCGGAGGAGACAAGTACCTCGCTCTCCGGGTCGTAGTCGAGGCCGTAATCGCGCTGCTGTTTGGCGGCAATCGCATTGCGCAGACGGCCGATGCCGTCGAGACGCGTGTAGATGTTGTGGCCGTCGCGGATGGCTTGGATCGCGCCCTCCTGCACAGCCGCGGGAACGGGCGTGTCGCAGACGCCCTGAGCGAGATTGATGCCGTCGATGCGGTCGCACTCGACGGTCATCGCGCGAATCTCCGACTGAATGGTGGCGGGGGCGAGCCGGCTGAGAGCGAGGCGCGCAGTGTCGGTGGCAGGGTTAGGCATCGGATTCTTCCTTGTTTTTATCTTACAGATCGAGGCAATTCGAACCGAAGAGGTGGCGGGCGCGTAAAATCTATCTTTTATGCATGAACTTTCGCTGGTAACGAGCATTGTGGAGACCGTCACCGAGTCGCTCGCCGCTTATACTGGAGCGCGAGTCAAAGAGGTGCGGCTGCGCGTGGGTGCGCTGGCCTCGGTGATTCCCGAATCGCTGGAGTTCTGCTGGGGCATTGTCGGCGAGGGAACGCCGCTGGAAGGCTCGAAGCTGGTGGTGAATCTGCTGCCGGTGGTGGTGCACTGCGAGCCGTGCGGGATCGATGCGGAGCTGGAGGGCGTGCAGAGCTTTCGCTGTCCCAAGTGCGGCGAACTGTGCGGCGAGATCCGGCAGGGGCGCGAGTTGGAGATTGATTCCATCGAGATTGACGAGGCGGAGGCGACAGCATGACGACGCGAATTGTGGAGCTGCGGCGGGGAATTCTGAAGAAAAACGACGAGCTGGCAGCGGAGCTGCGGACGCGCTACGCCGAAGCCGGCGTGCTGGTGTTGAATCTTGTCTCCAGCCCCGGAACCGGCAAGACGGCTTTTCTGGAGCGGACGCTTTTTGAACTGCGGAACCGAGGCGCGCAGGTTGCGGCGCTGGTCGGCGACCTGGAGACCGACAACGATGCCCGGCGTCTGGCCGCGAGCGGCGCTCCAGTGCGCCAGATCAATACGCACGGCATCTGCCACCTGGATGCGGAGATGATCGGCAAGCACCTGGAGGGCTGGGAGAGTGTCGCGCTCGGCGGAGTGGAGCTGGGCGGCCTCGATTATCTCTTTATCGAGAATGTCGGCAATCTGGTCTGCCCATCGAGCTACGACCTGGGCGAGAAGATTCGCGTGGCCTTGCTGAGCGTGACCGAGGGAGAAGACAAGCCGCTGAAGTATCCCACGCTCTTCAACTCCGCCGACGCCGCGGTGATTACCAAGATCGACCTCAGCGAGCCGTGCGGCTTCGACCGCGATCTGGCTCTCAGAAACATCAACGAGATTCGGCCTGGGATAAGGATTTTTGAGACATCCGCCAAAACCGGCGCAGGGATGAAAGAGTGGCTTGAGTATCTGATGGAGGTGCGAGCCGACTGCGATCAGACCAGCTGAATTCCATGAATGCGCAGAGCTTCGAGAAAATCCGGATCGTCGGCGGAAATCTCATCGAGTGTTGCATTCTCCAGGGGAAAAGGCTCGAAGATCGCCCAGTTTTCCAAAGAGTGGCCAAAGCGCGAACGATAGAAGATGCCGTCGAGGTTCATGTTATAGACTTGCCGCGATGCGAGTTGAGTGAGACGGCGCGGTTCAGCATTTTGGAGAGTGCTCAGATCAATATCCTTCACTCCCAGACGCAAGGCCTCCGCCGCCAGCGTTCTCCGCAACAGACTGACCCACTCAGCCGCATAAATGTCGGCAAAGATGCCATCGACCTCGGCCTTCCCCATCACGCGTGCCGCCAGCCAATCGCTGGAGAGCGTGCCAAGCGGAGAAAAGTCGTTGTTTCCCTCGATCTCGCTTAATTCTGCAAGCAGCGAGAGATCGGGACGAAAGCGCGCCAGGGTTTCGACGAAGCAGGCAAGCCGCTGGGTCGAAGCATAGAGGACGCGATAGTAGCCATCGGGATCGTCGAAGCGGTTCCCGAAGGTTCCATCACTGTGAGCATGCAGCCAATCGAGCGGCTGCCATGCATCCGGACGGCGCGCAACGCGAGAGAGCGGTGCCTCAGGGCGGCAGGATTCGAGATCCATATCGGCTTATCCTCCGGCGAGGAATGCACGCGCCGCGCCCAGGATTGCAGGCGCCACGGCATCGACATCGCTCTCGCGCAGAAGCCGCAGTGGAACTCTGTCGCCCAGCTCCGGATTCACGCCGGTAAGCCAGGCTTGCACCACGCGCGGAGAATCCTGTTCGGCCAGAGTGCGCACCACTTGAAAGGCAAGCCGCAGGCGCGGCTCCGCGTCGCCGTAGATTTCACCGCCCGCAATCCAGCGATCCACAGCGCGTGCATCCTTCACACCAGCGATATATGCGGTGAGCTTGCGCCCGATGATCTCCACCAGTTTCTCAACAATCTTCGAGACAGGTAATCCCAGAGCCTCCCGATGCGCGAAAAGATCTGGTTTGGGAAGCGATAATGTCGCCATGAATGGACCCCCTTGCATGGTCTGAACTTTCAGGATCGCATAATCCCTGACAATTTACAATATAATCACAGATAAATTACTCTACAATTCCGCGTTTAGGAATTGTATTTAAGTGATTTATATCACACTGTACGCCACCCTCAAAACAGCATACTGTAGTAGCTATGTGTTTAGCGATTCCGGGAAAAGTCGAGGAGATTCTTACCGAGGGCGACCTGCGCATCGGGCGGGTAAACTTCGGCGGGGTGGTCAAGCGGGTCTGTCTGGACTACGTGCCGGAGGTCGTGGTGGGCGACTATACCATTGTCCACGTGGGCTTTGCGCTCTCCAAGATTGATGAGGAAACGGCCTTGCAGACGCTGGAGGACTTCCGCGCGATGGGGGTTTTGGAGGCCGAGTTGGAGAGCGAGGAAGAGGCCTTTGCGCGGGCGGCCCTGACACCGCAGTCGCCTTGTCCGGATGGAAGCTGTTCGAGCCAATGAAATATCTGACCGAGTTCCGCAATGGCGAGATCGCGCAGAGTATGGCGCGGGAGATCGCCGCTGTCACGACGCGTCCGTGGAAGATCATGGAGGTCTGCGGCGGGCAGACGCATTCGATCATCAAAAACGGCATCGACCAGATGCTGCCGGCGGGCATCGAGATGATTCATGGGCCGGGCTGCCCGGTCTGCGTAACCCCTTTGGAACTGATCGACAAGGCACTGGCGATTGCCGCCCAGCCAGAAGTGATCTTCTGCTCCTTCGGCGATATGCTGCGCGTGCCGGGGACCGAGGGCGATCTTTTTCAGGTCAAGGGTGCGGGCGGCGATGTGCGCGTGGTTTATTCGCCTCTCGATGCCGTTGATATTGCCCAGAAAAATCCACAGAACCAAGTGGTCTTCTTCGGCGTGGGTTTTGAGACCACGGCTCCGGCGAATGCGATGAGCGTGCACGTGGCCAAGCGCCGCGGGCTGAAGAATTTTTCCCTGCTGGTTTCGCACGTGCTTGTCCCGCCTGCGATAGAAGCGATTATGAGTTCGCCGGGAAATATGGTGCAAGGCTTTCTGCTGGCCGGTCATGTCTGTAGCGTGATGGGCTACTGGGAGTATCCGCCGATCGCGGCGAAATATAAGGTTCCGCTTGTGGTCACCGGCTTTGAGCCGCTCGATCTTCTGGACGGGATTCGCCGCTGCGTGATGCAGCTTGAGGCGGGCCGCCATGAGGTCGAGAACGCCTACGAGCGCATCGTGAAATTCGAGGGCAATCAGGGCGCGCAGAAGCTGCTGGCCGAAGTCTTCGAGGTCACCGACCGGGCATGGCGCGGCATCGGCGTGATTCCAAAGAGCGGCTGGCGGCTGAGTGAGGCGTATCGGGAGTTTGATGCCGAGGAGCGCTTTCATATTAGCGGCATACATACCGAGGAGTCGCCACTGTGCCGTGCGGGCGATGTTTTGCGGGGCGCAATCAAACCCGCCGAGTGCGCGGCCTTCGGCAAGGAATGCACGCCGCGCCATCCGCTGGGCGCGACGATGGTTTCCAGCGAAGGAGCTTGCGCGGCCTACTATAACTATGGGCGGTTTTTGTCGGCGGAGGAACTGGCAAAAACAGTGGTCAGTTGTCAGTGAGCGGTGATTAGTTATCTCAATCGGTGTAGGCTTTGTAACAGGGCACGACTTCAGTCGTGCCGCATATGGCAAACAATATGAGTCGGGCTTTAGCCCCTGCCCGGAGGCAACAATGTTCGATGCTGTTGCAGAGTCTATTTCCATGCAGCAGGGAGATTCGGCTGAGTTCATAGAAAAGGCGCGAGCGATTGCCATTGGCGTTGCTCAGGAATATAAGCCAGCGCACCTCTACGTCATCCGGATTGACAACTGGTTTGGGCCTAAGTGGATGCACTTTGCGGGTAAGTTCACCGTCGGAAAGCTCTTTCGTGGTGGCCCGACTGCTGCTATCGGCGTTCATAAAACGCGTTTGCATGTACCGCCGTTTGTTCCCAGTCGCGTGGTGGCAGAGCGGGTCTTTGCAGGGCCGGATTTTGAAGAGACGGTAGCTGCGAAACCGCTGCATATCGAGATTCCGAGCAAAGTTGCCCTTACGCGACGAATTACGGACATTGACAAGGATGCGGTATTTGTATGGTTTAGCGGAGAGTCTGAGGCACAGAAGCGTGGTTCGGTAATGGTCTATTTGCCGGTTGCATTCGATCTGACGGCACCACGACGGGTGGGTCTTCGTAATACTGATTCGTTTTACGTAGGTTTTTCGCAGCGTGAAATCATCTGGGAGCCAGCGATGTTGCGTGGGATTTCGCGTGGAGAAGTAGCACATCTTGAGGAGTGCGGTCGAGCTATGTTCGATAACCAGCCCTCCCTCAGGGGCTAAAGCCCAGATTCATTTTGCGGCACTTACGGCACGACTAAAGTCGTGCCCTGTTACAAAGCATCACGACTGAAGTCGAACCCTGTTACATAGCAGTCTTACTGGGGATGTTAAATGTCTGAGGAATTGAAGAATGCTGCACCGGATTTTTCGAACTGGTCATGCCCGCTGCCACTGCGCGATTACCCCACCATCGTGATGGGCCACGGCGGCGGCGGCAAGCTGGGCAACGAACTGGTGGAGCATCTCTTTCTGCCGGCCTTCCGCAATGCGGAGCTGGAGAATCTGGGTGACGCAGCGGTGCTTGATCTGGGCGGCGGCAGGCTGGCGATGAGCACCGACTCGTTTGTCGTGCAGCCGCTCTTCTTTCCCGGCGGATCGATTGGCGAGCTGGCGGTGAATGGCACGGTGAATGATCTGGCCGTCAGCGGCGCGGAGCCTAAGTTCCTCAGCGCCAGCTTCATTCTGGAAGAGGGATTTCCGCTGGCGCAGTTGGCGGCGATTGTCGCCGATATGGCGCAAGCCGCGAAGACGGCGGGCGTGAAGATTGTCACCGGTGATACCAAGGTCGTGGAGCGCGGCCACGGCGACGGCTGCTACATCAACACGGCGGGCGTGGGTCTCATTCGGCCAGGAATCTCGGTGAGTCCGCTGCATGCAATGCCCGGCGACGCGATTCTGGTCTCCGGCACCATAGGCGATCACGGCATGGCGATCATGAGCGTGCGCGAGGGGCTGGAATTCGAGAGCCAGATCCGGTCGGATTGCGCGGCGCTGAACGGTCTCATCGCCGAGGTGCTGGCAGCGGTGGGCGGGGCAGTGCATACCATGCGCGACCCCACGCGCGGTGGGCTGGCTTCCACGCTGAATGAGATTGCACTGGCATCGGGCGTTGGTGTCGAGATCGACGAGCCGAGTTTGCCGGTGCGTGCGGAGGTGCAGTCGGCCTGCGAATTGCTGGGCCTTGATCCGGTCTACGTGGCCAACGAGGGCAAGGTGGTTTTCTTTCTCGCGCCCGAAGCTGCCGATCAAGTTCTCGCCATTCTGCGCGCGCATCCGCTGGGACGGGAGGCGGCCCGCATTGGCACGGTCATCGCCGAGCATCCTCGTATGCTGGTGGCCCGCACCGCAATGGGCGCGAATCGCGTGATTCCTCAGCAGATCGGCGAGCAGTTGCCGAGGATATGCTGAGCTACTGAACCGTCACCGTCACTTGTTGGGTGGACCTGCCATATTGGTTGGTCGCGTTGAGCGTGTAGGTTGTGGTGGCCGCGGGTTTGACGGTCACGCTGCCTCCGCGCACTCCGCCCAGCACGTCGATGAAGTCATAGGAATCGTTGGCGGTCTTCCAGGTGAGCGTCACCGCTGTTCCTGCGGCAACGGTGGAAGCCGACGCCGTGAAGCTGTTGATGGTGGGCGGGTTTCCCGTAGGAGTGGAGTTCGCGTCATAGCCAGGAAACTCCGGCGTCATCTGCACAACTTCAAAGTTGGACGACTGAATGCCGGCCAGGTTTGCTAGATCGTCGTCATTCCAACGGGAATCGGGAACGCCTTGAAAGTAAAAATATCCGCCATTATCCGCAAGGATCATACCGTACTTTTTCATTGCCGTCAGAATCACTTGATTGGCCGTGGAGTAGGAGGAGATATCGAAGCTCGCCTTGAGCCGGATGCGCATTCCCATCACATTGCTCACACCCCAGTCGGTACCAGCCGCATGACTGGCGGGAGCTACAAAGTAACCGTCGCTGGCGTCGTTCTTGGTTTGCTGCATGGTGAAGCGGATAGCATGATTGATCGCGCCGGAGGCAACTTCGTCATAGCGCACCAGCCCCGGAAAGATGGCCAGGCCGGCGGCATCCGCCGAAGTCCATCCCCAGGGGCGCTGCTCGAAGTTCTGCATATCCCATATGGTTTCCGAATCCGCATTCCACGCGCCTTTACAGCGATGCGTGTTAAAGGTTTCATACAACATACACGTGTTGCGGTCCAGCACCAGCACGTGCGCGTCGCCAATATAAGTATCCGGCCAACCGTCACAATCGGCGGGTGCGCCTTCGATGGGAGCGCTGGCAGGATAGGGAGCGAGCGCAATGTCGCTCTGACTGGGAGAAGCGCTTACATTGATCGAAACCAATGGCGTCGAGCTGGAATCGACGACCACATACGGGATGCCATAATCGCCGCCAGAGATCGAGGAGAAGTCGGGATGCAGATGCAGTCCGGCAAATCCAGCCGCGCTGGTAATCGCAGTATTATTCGGATCAAGCGGGGCCGAGGAGATGTCGGTATTCCAGGCGCTTGTGGAGGGAAACGGCACAAAGCCGTTGAGGCTTGCATTATCACCGAGCGAGATATTGGAGCAGGCCGAACCGGCAGTGGGCGCTGCGATGGTCACGGACAAATTGACCGAGGCCGATTGCGCTGTGGGCAGGGTTGAGTCGGTCACCGTCGCCGTTACCGGCGAAGTACCTTCAGCGCTCACCGCCGGAGTTCCTGTGATTGCGCCGGTCGTATGGTTGATGGAGAGGCCGTTGGGCAGGCCGGTGGCGTTGTAGGTGTAGGGCGTGGTGCCGCCGGAGGCCGTGATCGACGCGCTGTACGCAACGCCCGCCGTTCCGCTGGGAAGAGAGACGGTGGTGATGACGGCCTTGCTGAGCGGAGGTGGCGGTGGGGGTGCAGCGATGGTCACGGACAGATTAACCGAGGCCGATTGCGCAGTAGGCAGGGTTGAGTCGGTCACCGTTGCCGTCACCGGCGAAGTG
>Ga0181528_10002803_pt1 | contig 10778 bp, 10 predicted proteins | sample PEATcosm2014_Bin_47_FD_119742 | JGI IMG/M metagenome (GOLD analysis project Ga0181528, IMG submission 119742) | Peatland microbial communities from MTU Mesocosm Facility, Houghton, MI, USA - PEATcosm2014_Bin10_10_metaG | ecosystem: Environmental > Terrestrial > Soil > Wetlands > Peat | place... | reverse complement strand
TTTGCGACTCGATGAAGGGCTGTTCGTCACCTTGCACGATCTTCATGATGCGACGAAATTTCGGCCGTCCGGCAAGCGAATCCCTCACCACGTGGTGCGGACGCTAGGGATTCACGGGTTCGCCGGCCGAAGCGAAGCTGGTCTCATCGCTTGTTGATTTCGGAGGACGGTTCACGTGGTATTCTCAATTCGCGCGGCGCTCGCGGCGGGCGCCGTCGCCGCGCTGCTGGCGGGCGGCACGACCGGCGGCGCGCAGCAGCTCCAGACCGTGCACGTGGCGGGCATCCCCGTCGAGCTGGCGGGTCCCCTGTACTACGGCGTCGAGCGGGGCTTCTTCAAGGCGCAGGGACTGGACGTGCAGATCGTCACCCTCTCGTCGACCGCCGCCACGACCCAAGCCGTCGCCGCGGGTGCGGTCGATATCGGGACCACGAATCTGGTCTCGATCGCCGTTGCCCACGAACGCAACGTTCCGATCGTCGTCGTCGCTCCGGCCGGCGCCAGCGTCACCCGCCGCTCGCTCGAAGGCCTGATCGTCGCCAAGAACTCGCCGGTCCAATCCGCCAAGGATCTCAACGGCAAGACGCTGATCACCTCGGTGCTGCACAACAACTTGGTGATCGAGACGAATGCCTGGATGGAGAAACACGGCGGGGACTACACCTCCATCAAGTGGACCGAAGCGCCCAATCCCGTGACCGGCGCCATGGTTGCGACGGCGAAGGTCGACGCCGCGGCGCTCGGCGAGCCGTTTCTGAGCAAGGCGATCGCCACGGGCGATGTCCGGCTGATCACCTATCTCGGCAGCGAGATCGCCCCCGAAATCGTCGAGGGCGGCTATATCTCGAGCACCGACTACGCGGCGAGCCACGCCGACCTCCTCAAGAAGTTCGCGGTCGCGCTCTACGAGGCGGGCAAGTGGGCGAACCGGCATAAAGACGAAGCCGCCGCGATCTTGCAGAAGTACTCGAACTCGACCCAGCCGCCGCTGCCCGGCGCCCATCATGCCGAGTTCCTCGAACACGCCTTCCACGCCGACGACATCCAGCCGATCATCGATGCGGCGGCCAAATACGGCGTGCTCAAAGCGCCCTTCCCGGCGGCGGACATGGTTCTGCCCGACGCGCGCTAGGGTCTTCACGCCGTCTTCCGAGAACGGTAACACTCGGGCGCGATACTGAAGCTCCGGCGGGATTCGCCGGAGCTTTGTCGTGAGGTCGCCATGGTTACCGAGGCCCCGTCGCAGCCGATTCCCGGTACGATCATCTTCGACGGCGAGCAAGCCATCAAGGGCTACGCGCTCAACAAGATGTGCTTCTCGTTCAACAGCCGGGCGAACCGCGAAGCGTTCATTGCCGACGAAGACGCATACATGGACCGCTACGGGCTGAGCGAGCAGCAGAAAGACGCCGTCCGCCGGCGCAACGTGCTCGCGCTGCTCGAAGCCGGCGGCAACATCTACTACTTGGCGAAGTTCGCGGGCATCTTCGGCTTGAGCGTCCAGGATATCGGGGCGCAGCAGACCGGCATGACGGTCGAGGAATTCAAAGAGAAGCTCCGCCGGGCGGGAGCGTAGCGCGATGGCACGGATCGTCGGCGGCATCAGCGCCTCGCACATTCCGGCGATCGGCAACGCGATCGCCAAGGGTCTCGCGGGCGATCCGTATTGGTCGCCGTTCTTCGACGGCTTTCCGCCGGTGCGCGCGTGGCTGGATCGCGTGAAGCCCGACGTCGCGGTCGTGCTCTACAACGACCACGGCCTGAACTTCTTCCTCGACAAGATGCCGACGTTCGCCGTTGGCGCGGCACCGCAGTATTCGAACGCCGACGAGGGCTGGGGCATCCCCACGGTCGCGCCCTTCGCCGGCGATCAGCGCCTCTCGTGGCACATCATCGAAGGCCTGGTGCGCGACGAGTTCGACATCTGCTCGTGCCAAGAGATGCTCGTCGACCATGCCTTCACCGTCCCGATGCAACTCTTCTGGCCGGCGGGCACGGCAGGTTTGCGCACGGTGCCGATCAGCTTCAACACCGTGCAGCATCCGATTCCGTCGCCTTCGCGCTGCTACCGTTTCGGGCAAGCGCTGGGACGCGCGATCGCGTCCTATCCGCAGGATCTGCGGGTCGTGCTGGTGGCGACCGGCGGACTCTCGCACCAACTCGACGGCACGCGGGCCGGCTTCATCAACCGGGCCTTCGACGAGATGTGCTTGGAGAAGATCGTCGACCGCCCCGAAGAGCTCACGACGTATTCCTCGCTCGACCTCGTGCGCGAGGCCGGCGCGCAGGGTGCGGAATTCGTGATGTGGCTGGCGATGCGTGGAGCCCTGACGGGGACCGTCAGGAAACTCCACAGCAACTATCACATCCCGATCTCGAACACCGCCACCGGCGTGCTGTTGCTCGAGAATACCGCCTAAGGGTTGCGCTGGGCCTTGGCCCACGCGATGAACGCCTTCTTGTCGAAGTCGTTGGCGTAGGCGATGAACTGATTCGTGACGACCGCATCGGCCGGCACGATGACGTGGGCGAGCCCGGCATCGTAGAGATACTTGGCGTAGATCGCGATGCCGCGCGCCGGGAAATAGCCGATGCGAGTGCTCGCCGGGTTGGCCGCGGGCAGGCTCTGCTCGTAGGCTTCGATCTGCTTCTCGATCAGCGCGATCGAGTCGGGCGTGACCTTTTGGTTGGAACCCAGCAGAAAGTAGCGCGCCGCCACGGCCGGATTGTAGTGCGCGAAGAGGTCGGCTTTGACCATCGCGCGCGCGTAGCGCCGCAGCAGGTCGGGCTTGTTTTGGATCGTCGCCGGCGAGGACATATAGCCGACGTTGGGCACGTCGGAGAGAATCGGGTCGCGGAAGATGCGGAACTTGACGTTGCCGATCACGGAGTCCATCGCCATCTCCGCGTCGGGATCGGCCACGCCGTCGACCTTGTGGCTGGTCATCGCCAGCAAGCCCTGGGCGCCGCCGCCGATCGGCAAGAAGGTGTAGTCGCTCTTGCGCAAGCCCGCGCCGCCGAGTTGGTTGTTGGCCGTGATCTCGGCCGCGCTGCCGGTGGTGTACTCGCCCAGGGTCTTGCCCTTGAAGTCGGCGAGGGTCTTGATCGGGCTGTCGGCCAGAACGGCGACGGCGTAATCGTAGAGCGGATCGCGGTTGAAGAAGAACGTCAGCCGGACGCCCTTTTCGTAGCCGGAGATCACCGGCTCGACGCTGGCGCTGCAGACGTCGCCCTTGCCGGTCGCGAGCAACTGCGTGCACGTGAACGCCGTGCCGACGAACTGTTTGTCGACGCTCAGGTGCTCTTGGGTGAAGAAGCCGGCTTCCTTCGCGACCATGTCCGGGACGTCGAGCATGGTCGGAGCGGCCGATCCGCCGAGCACGTTCAAAACGTCGTCGGCCAGCGCCGGACGCGGGGCCCAGGCGAGGGCGAGAACGGCGCCCGCGATCAGCGCCAGGCAACGCGGCAAAAAGGCGTGTGTTCTCAACGGACGGATCCTCCGGCGAAGCGAGAAAGGAGAAGAGAAGATTCTACTATGATGACGGGAAGCGACCTGCGTGCGCCGCGCCCCCCGCCCGCGCCCGGCGGGCCCGGCGGTCGCGGCTTCCGAAGGACGGCCCGTGCTTTCAGACGAGGACAACGAACTGCTCTCGCGCGTCGGACCGGGTACGCCGATGGGCGACTACCTGCGGCGCTTTTGGATCCCCGCCGCGCTCTCGAGCGAACTCCAGGCCGACGGCGCGCCGTTGCGACTGCGTTTGCTGGGCGAGGATCTCCTGGCGTTTCGCGACAGTAGCGGCCGGGCCGGAATCGTCGAGCCGTATTGTTCGCACAAGCTGGCGCCGCTGTTCTTCGGGCGCAACGAGGACTGCGGCTTGCGCTGCGTCTACCACGGCTGGAAGTTCGACGTGGACGGACGCTGCCTGGATCTGCCCAACGTCGACGCGCAGAACGCCGCGCGGATGAAACCGCAGGTGGCGATCCGCGCCTATCCGGTGAGGGAAGCGGGCGGTGTCCTGTGGACGAACCTCGGTCCGCGCCCCGGCGACGCCGCGATTCCCGGGCTCGAGTGGACGCAGTTACCGGCCGGGCACGTGTACCTGGCGCGCTGGCTGCAACGCAGCAACTACGCGCAGGGACTCGAGGGCGAACTCGACAGCGCGCACTTGAGTTTTCTGCACCGCGGCCTGAACCCGGGCGGACGCATGACGCCGGCGCTCGAGTCCGTCCAGAACGACGGCGCGCCGGTGCTCGAAGTCGAGGCGACACCCTATGGCATGACCTACGGCGCGCGCCGGACCGTTACCGAAGGCGGCTACCATTGGCGCACGACCAACTGGTTGTTGCCGTTTTACAGCCTGCTCGCATCGGCCGCACGCTCGCCCGGAGCGTTGTTCACCGGCCGGGCCTGGGTGCCGGTCGACGACGAGCACGTCACGACGTTCCACTACATCTACCGGCTCGACCGGCCGATCACCGCCGAGGAGCGGGCGACGATCGAAGAAGGCCATTTCTTTCCGCCGCTGCGCGATCGCACGGCCTACGCGTTGCCCGACGGGTACGCGATCGACACGTATCTGCCGCGCGCCAATAAAGAGAACGACTACCAGATCGATCGCGCGTTGCAGAAGACGCAAAACTACACCGGTATCCGCGGTGCGAACGACCAGGATCGCTGCCTGCAGGAGAATATGGCCAGTGCCTTCGGGCTGGGGCCCGGAAAGATCGCGGCGCGTTCGCGCGAGCATCTCGTGGCCTCGGATCGCGCCGGTATCATGATGCGCCGCGTGCTGATCGCCGGCGCGCGCGACCTGCGTAGCGGTATCGAACCGCGCGCGCCCTACGAGCCCGAGCTCTACCGCGTGCGCTCGTTCATGACGCTCTCCCCGATCGCCGACTTCAAAACGCTGGCGGAGACCCACGGTCTCGCCCATTCCTGATTTCTGGGTCGCCCGGAGCGGCACGCCGCGGCTGCGCGCGAAACTCGAACGCGGCGAAGAGGCACGCATCGTCGCGTACGGCACCAGCATGACGGCGTCGGGCGAATACCTCAGCGCCGTCGTTCCGACGCTCGCAGCTGCGTATCCACAGGCGCGCATCGCGTTCACGCCGATCGGACGCAACGGCTTCGATACGGTGCTCGCGGCGTTCGACGCGCAGTCCGTCGCCGCCGTGCGTCCGGATCTCGTCTTGCTCGAGTTTACGATCAACGATGCGTCGCCCGCGATCCGGCCGCTGATCGTCCCGGCGCTCTTGGGGATCGTGGCGCAGATTCGTGCCGCGGCGCCGGACTGCGAATTCGCGTCCGTCTACCTGGCGCGGCCGGCCGTCGACGTGCCCGACGACTTCCTGCAAATTCGCATTCACGACGCCTTCGCCGCGTTCTGCGGCTGGCCGTCGTTCGATCTCGTCCGGCTGAGCGCGGATCTGCTGCGCGGCGGCGCGGCCGTCTATATGGGCGACCCCGCGCGCGCGCTCACCCGTGACGGTACGCACCACGCCCCGGCCGCCGCGCGCCTGATCGGAAACCCCTTTGCCGCGGCGCTCGCTGCGGTCGTGGCGACGCCGGGCGCGGCGGAGTCGCCGGTTGCCATGCCGCCGCTCGCCGCGGTGGCTGCGGCGCTTGCCGAGCGCTCCGCCGGCGCGCTGGCGGAAGCGGTGACGCCGGCCTTTCGGTTCGATGCCGACGTGTTCGGGCGGCTGCTCACCGACCGCTTCGAGTTCCCCGACCGCGACCGCGTCGATCCGGTGAAATACGTCGATCTCGTCTGGGTGCCGCCCCAGTCCGCGCGGCCGGCCCGCGCCGACGAGACGATCTTCCGGCGCGCGCGCCGGGCCGCGCCGCGCGACTTCGTCGTGTCCGCGGGTTGGGGTACCGGAACGACGACGCGTCCGGTAGCGAACCTGCATTACCGTGAGGAGTTGCTGGTGGCCGTTGCCGACGGCGCCGCGCTGCGCTTTTCGTGCGGCGCCTTTGCGTGCGTCACCGGCTTCGCATCGGGCGGTACGCTGGTCGTGGGTGTGGACGGCGAAGCGACGGAGATTCGGCCGGCCGTCGTGAGCGCGGCCGACGGCGTGCAGAACTGGCCGCTGCTCATCACCAACGGCCTGAGCGACCGGCGGCACGTCATCGACGTCATCGCCGCCGGCAGCATGATGGCCTTGAGCGACGTGTTCTACATCGAACCGCCCTAGCGCGCGGCCTTGGCCCGCGCGATGACGGCTTGGTGATCGAAATCGTTGGCGAACGCGACGAATTGGTCGGTCACGAAATCGCCGGCGGGGACGACCTGGTGCGTCAGCCCGGAATCGGTTACGTAGCGGCTGTAGAGCCGCACGTCGCCGGGCGAGATGTAGCCGATCCGCTTGTTGGTGAGATCGGCAGCGGGGAATTCGCCTTCGAGCAGGGTCAGTTCGCGCGTGCGGATGCGAACGTCGTCTTCGGTGAACGGTGCGCCGCGCGCGAGCAGGTACATCCGGGCCGACGCGGCGGGATTGACGCGCAGGAAGATCGCCGCCTTGACGAGCGCGCGCGCATAGCGCTTGAGCAGGTCGCCTTTGGCCGCGATCGTCGCCGGCGCGGCGGCGTAGCCGAAATTCGGAATCGAGTTCAGGATCGGATGCCGGAAGACGCGGAACGGCGCGTTGATGACGATCGAATACGTCGCGATCTCGATATACGGAAAGCTGACGCCGGCCACGCGTTTGGATTGGATCGCGTTGATCGCCGCCGCGCCGACACCGATCGGCACGTAGCTGTATTCGTTGCGGGTGAGCCCGGCGCCGGCCAACATCGAATTCGAGACCAACTCGGTCGCGCTGGCGTTCGCTACTTCCCCGATCGTCGTCCCCTTGAAATCGGAGAGCTGTTTGATCGGGCTGTCGGCGAGGACAGCCATCACGTATCCGTAGCGCGCGCCGCGGGACAAAAAGAACTGCAGGCGCAAGCCTTTCTCGTAGCCCACGAGGGCGGGCTCGAAGCTGCCCGTCGTGATGTCGCCCTTCCCCGACGCGACGAGCTGCGCGGCGGTCCCGGCGCCCGGCGCGTACTGCGTCGTAACGATCAAGTGCTCGTCTTTGAAGAACCCGGCTTGCTGCGCGATGTCGTCGACGACGCCGTTGAGGCCGGGGGCGGGGCTGCCGGAGACGACGGTCAGCGCGTCGTCGGCCCGGGCCGGACCCGCTGCGGCGAGCAGCGCGAGGAGCGCGCATGCGGCGAGCGCGCCGATCCGCTTCAGATGGAGTTGCATGCGGCTAGTCCTTGTAGGTGGGATCGATGCGGTCGAGGCGGCGCAGGAGGCCGGGCCATTCGAGCAACCCGTAGCGGCGCACCGCGCCCGGCTTGTACATGGCGGCCGAGCGCTCCACGACGTCGTCGGGCAGCAGGTTGAGTTCGGTGTTGCAAGCCATCGCCGCCAATTGCGCTTGGCACGAGCGTTCGAGGCCGTACATGTAATTGAACGCCTCGGCGATCGTCGGCCCGACCGTCAGCAGTCCGTGGTTACGCAAGATCGCGTAGTTGTTCGCGCCCAGATGCGTGGCGAGGTCGTCGCGGGCGCTCGGATCGCGTTCGGGTCCGCGAAAATCGTGGTAGGAAAGCCCCTCGATAAAACGGTGCGCGGTCTGCGTGAGCGGGATGAGCCCGCACTTCAGCGACGCGACCGCCATGCCCGCGATCGTGTGGGTGTGCATCGCGCCGTTGACGTCGGGTCGCGCGCGATAGATCGCGCTGTGGATCGTGAAGCCGGCCGGGTGCAGGCCGTAGCGCTCGTCGGGCTGCGTGAGGATGCGGCCCTCGAGGTCGACGGTGAGCAGCGACGACGCCGTGATCTCGTCGAAGAGCATGCCGTTCGGATTGATCAGGAAGCGATCCGGTGCGTCGGGCACGCGCGCGCTGATATGCGTGTAGATCATGTCCGACATGCCGTAGATCTCGCACAGCCGGTAGGCCGCCGCGAGGTCGACCCGCGCGCTCCACTCCGCCGCGCTCGCTCGAAGCGGCAACACTGACGCGCTTTTCATCCTAGGCTTCCTCCTGGGGGTTGCGGCTCTCGATCGCATTTCGGAGTAGGGCCAGCGACCGGTAGAGCCCGTGGACCATTTTGCTATACGGGACGAGCACGAAAAAGGCGAGCACGAGTCCGAGATGGATCGCCAGCAACACGCCCATCGCCGCGCTCTCGCGTAGCGCCAGCAGCAACAACCCGTTCGCCGCGATCGCCGCGAGCAGCCCGAGCAGCGCGTAGTCGGCGCCGAGCACGGCTTTAGCGGTTGGCGCCGGATCGGTGATTACCTTGATCCAAATCAGCCCGGCCGACCCGGCGAGCATTCCGATTCCGCCGCATAGGCCCAGCAGCACCGGCGCGCTGAGCGCCGGATACGGCGCGACCAAACCGAGGAAATGATCTTCGAACGCCGCCACGCACGTCGCGGCGAAGCACAGGGCGAACCCGTAGAAGAGGACGTGGTGGAAGACGCGGCGCGTCTGCGAGAAACTCTCGCCGGTGTCGTTGCAGCCGTCGGCGCCGTCGTGCCCGCCGCCGAGATAGCGCAGCGTCAGGACCTCGCGCACGGCCCGGCCTACGGGTTGTGCCGAAACGGCCGTTCCGCCGCCGGTGTCGCGCCAGAACCGGACGGCGCCGGCGCTCAGCGCGATCGCGACGAAGACGCTCGCCGTCCCGGCGAGGCCCACCATCACGCCCCAGGGGATCACCGCGTAGAACGACCCGGGGCCGGAGCGCGGCAGCGTCATGACGTCGGCGCCCGCCAGCACGAGGGTGACGATCAGTCCGAGCGCGATGCCCAGCGCGGCGATCGCGCAGACGACGACCCCGTTGCGGTGGAAGAGCGCCGCCAGCGGCGCGGGCCAGGCGTACTGCTCGTAGGTCGCGCGCCGGACCGTGGACAGCGTCTGCGGCAGATTCACGCCGAACGGATGCGGCGGTGCGTATTGACAGGCGTGAAAACAGCCCTTGCAATCGTGACAGAGGTTCGCGAGATACGCGATGTCGCCGTCGCCGAAGGTGCGGCGCCGCATCATCGCCGGGAAGACGGCGCAGAATCCCTCGCAATAGCGGCAGGCGTTGCAGATCTCCAGTTCGCGGCGCGCGTCCCGTAGCGCGGCAGCCGGGCCGTCGAATTCAGGCGAGCGCATGGCGCGCGGCCTCCTCGCCCGCGATGCGCCCGAACACGGTCCCGATCGCCATGCCGACGCCGGCGGTGTAGCCTTGGCCGAGGATGTTGCCCGCCATCACTTCGCCCGCCGCCCACAGATTGCGCGTCGGGCGATCGCCGTCGAGCAAGACGTTCGCACGGTCGTCGACCTTGAGCGCGAGATAGGTAAACGTGATGCCGGGCCGCAGCGGGTAGCCGATGAACGGCGGCGTGACGATCGGCCGCGCCCAGTGCGTCTTCGGCGGCGTGAAGCCCTCGGTGCGGCAGCCGTCGTCGATCGACGTCGGCAAGAACGCGCCCGGGCGCACGGCGGCGTTGTAGGCGTCGACGGTTGCGCCGAGCGCCGCGGGGTCGAGTCCCAGGGCGCGCGCGAGATCGCCGACGCTCGCGGCGCGATAGGCCGGAAAGATCGACGGCATGAAGAGTTCTTCGGCGGCGGCATCGAGCACCGCGTACGCGATCTGATCGGGCTGTTGTGCGACGAGCCGGCCCCAAATCGCGTAGCGCTTGGGCCAGATGTCCTCGCCTTCATCGTAGAAGCGCTGCGCGTCGCGGTTCACGACGATGCTGAACGGCACGCAGTCGAGCCGGGTCGCGATGCCGCCGTCGAATTTCGGCGCGCGCGCGTCGATCGCGACGGCGTGCCCTTGCGTCGGATCGCCGACGGTCGCGACGCCCTGCCCCATGAGGTTCTTCAGAATCGTGCCCTGAGCGTACGGCGTGCCGCGAATGAGAAAGTTCTCCGCAGCCGGGCCCCACGCCGCCGTGAGCCACGGCAAGTTCGCTTGAAAGCCGCCGGATGCGACGACGACGGCGCGCGCTCGCACGGTAAACGGGAAGCCTTGGCTGGTGATGTCGGCCGCTTCGACCGTGCCCGCGGCGAGGTGCAGCGCGGTCGCCTCCGTGTCGTACGCGATCGCGACGCCCAGCCGTTCGGCATAGGCGTAGAGCGTGTTCATCAGCGCCTTGCCGCCGCCGAGGAAAAACGCGTTCGTGCGGCTGAGGCTGAGCGTGCCGCTGAGCGCGGGCTGGAACTTCACGCCGGCGCGTACCATGAACCCGAACGATTCGTAGGAGCCGCGGATCGCGACGCGAGCGAGCCGTTCGTCGGTCTTCCCGGCGGTCACGCGCAGCAGGTCCTCCCAATACTCCTCTTCGGAGTAGGCCCCGGTGAGCACGCCGAGCGGGCCCTCGTGCATACAACGAAAGTTGCGCGTATGACGGCTGTTCCCGCCGCGGAAGTGGCGCGGCGCGTGCTCGAGCAGGAGGACCGATGCGCCCGCCAGACGGGCGGTAATCGCGGCGCTGACCGCCGCATTTCCGCCGCCGATGACGAGCACGTCGAAGGGATAGCTGAAATCGATCATTGATAAGGGAGACGATCCCAGATTTGTGCGCCCGCTCCGTCACACCTTTGGAGGCAGCTCCTATGCGCATCGAGCGCGTCGAACCGATCCTCGTCAACATCCCGTACACGTACGGTACCGCCGGCGCCAAGCAGCAGATGAAAATGAACGTGCTCTTCGTGCGCGTCGACACCGACGAAGGCATCACGGGCTGGGGCGAGGCCTTCGGCTTCGGTATCTCGCCCGTCACGCGCGAGG
>Ga0181528_10002801_pt1 | contig 10778 bp, 9 predicted proteins | sample PEATcosm2014_Bin_47_FD_119742 | JGI IMG/M metagenome (GOLD analysis project Ga0181528, IMG submission 119742) | Peatland microbial communities from MTU Mesocosm Facility, Houghton, MI, USA - PEATcosm2014_Bin10_10_metaG | ecosystem: Environmental > Terrestrial > Soil > Wetlands > Peat | place... | reverse complement strand
CTCAACAGTCTTTCCAGAGCGCTTGAGCAAACCAGTTGACATCCTCATTGCCGGCTGCGGCACACTTCAAAATAGCCGCCGACATTGACGCAGCCTCCTTATTGGCTATCGATTTAAGCCTATCCAGCCTTGCCTACGCTAGCCGCATGGCTAATGGAATTCCGCACTGTAACGGCATCGAATTTCGTCAGGCCGATATTTTGCAACTTGCGAGCCTAAAGCCAAGCTTTGATTTCATTATCTGTACCGGCGTCTTACATCATATGCATGAACCCATGGCCGGCTGGCGGATACTGAACGACTTGCTACGTCCCGGGGGAATGATGTACATAGGTTTGTATAGCGAACTAGCCCGCCAACCGCTGGCGATTGCTCGCAACTTAATCAACAGTCGCGGATTACAGCCAACTCCGGACAACATGCGTCAGTTGCGCATGGAAATTTTAGAAGGCAAACACCCGGAATTGCAAGTTCTGCTGAATTGGCAAGACTTTTATACTCTCAGCATGTTTCGAGACATGGTGTTCCACGTCCAGGAACATCTATTTACGTTGCCAAAAATCCAGTCCTGTTTAACAGAACTCGGCTTGGATTTTCTCTGCATGGCGGGCTTGGGTCCTGAAACCATGCATGCTTACCGGCGCATGTTTCCTAATGATCAACGCGCGACCAGTCTGGATAACTGGACAATTTTCGAGCAACAGAACCCTCTCACCTTTCTATGTATGTATAATTTTTACGTCGTCAAAAATGGCATCAACAGCTAACTTTCCTGAAAGGTCCATAATCAGGCGGCGGATTGGTTCCTGATGCTACTTAGCGTCAGTGGCTTCGGCCTGTTCCAGCGCAGCCTCCCAACCGCCGCCCAAAGCCTTGTAAACCGCTATCAGCGCAGTCGCGGTAGCCGTTTCGCTTTGCGCTAACTCGCTCTGATCCTGCAACAGCCGCAGTTCGGTATCCAATACTGTCAAAAAATCCGCTATCCCGGCTGTAAAGCGTAAATGCGCGAGTTGATTGGCTTTTTCACTGGCCTTGGCGGCGGTCGCAAGCGACGCCCGCCGCATGCGCTCCTGATTATAAGCAACCAAAGCGTTCTCCGTTTCCTCCAAGGCATTCAGCACTGTTTGCTGATACTGATTCAAACTGGCTTCGGCCCGGGCGTCGGCAGCTTTGATACGGGCATAAACCCGCCCCATATCAAGAAAGGCCCAGGTAATCTTTGGGCCCATTGAACTGCTATCACCTCCCGGCGTAGTCATGCTGCCCAGGGAATCGCCTTCCAGCGACAGAGTGCCAACAAAGGTTACCCGCGGAAACAAATCTCCGATAGCGACGCCTATCCGGGCGGTAGCCGCCGCTAAGGCGCGTTCGGCAATGCGAATGTCGGGCCGGCGCTGCAATAATTGCGCGGGGCTACCGATTTGTATCGTATCCGGCGCTCTCGGCAAAGCTGAATGCTCGGCCAATTTCGACGTCAGGGCGTTCGGCAGTTGACCGCTCAGCACGCTAAGACGATGGATATCGCGGGCAATCGCTGTTTTTAAGCCGGGTATGGTGGCGAGAGTGGTCTCCCATTGCGCCAAAGCCCGCGAGGTATCAAGTTCGGTGCCGCGGCCGTTCTCCAGTTTAACGCGGGTAATAGCCAGCGTTTCCGCCTGATTCTCGGCATTTTTCTCAGCAACCTCCAATTGGGTTTGCAAGCCACGCAACTCGAAGTAATTCATAGCTGTTTCGGCAATCAAACTGACGCCGATCTCGCGCAAACTAGCGTCATGCCCGTCAACCTCGTCACTCACGGCTTCGACATTCCGCCGCACCCGGCCAAAGAAATCAAGTTCCCAATAAGCGTCGAAACCTGTATTGTAAAGACTAAGCCCGCGCGGAAAAACGGTGCGGTTATTCAGCGAGGAAACACTGCGCATGATGGTAGTATAATTGGCGTGAGAACTGATCTGCGGCAACAAATTCAGGCCGGCCTCAAGATACATGGCCCGCGCCTCGCCCAGATTGGCGCGGGCGGCTTTAAGGTCGTAATTATGTAGCACCGTCTGATCAATCAACGCTATCAATTGCTGATCATTAAACAACTTCCACCATGCATGGTCTATTTCTTGACCGGAAAACTCAGCCTGAGCGCCGTTGACGAAACTCTCAGGCAAATCCGCCGTTGGCTGCTTATAATCAGGGCCTACAGCGCAAGCGCTTAACAATAACATGATAAACGTCAGTAAACCGGCAAAACCGCTGATGCTTGCGTACCGCCGGTTCTTAAATGCAGTTATCGTGAGCATTATTCCACCTCATCCATGGCAACTTGCCGTGACGCTAAATCCGCTACCTGCTTTCCTGTTGACTGCCGACGCCGACTAATCCCCTGCACGGCGACAAAAAATACCGGCGTCAGCAATAAGCCAAAAAAGGTGACGCCTATCATGCCGCTAAACACCGCGGTGCCGAGGACTTGCCGCGATTCCGCGCCGGCGCCGGTGGCGACCACCAACGGAAACACCCCCATAATGAAGGCCAAGGAAGTCATCAAAATCGGTCGCAACCGAATCCGCGCCGCTTCCACGGCAGCATTAAAAGGACTTACGCCGGCTTCCTGGCGGCGTTTGGCGAACTCCACGATCAAAATGGCGTTTTTGCTGGCCAAGCCGACCAAGACGATAAAACCAATCTGCGTGAAGATATTATTATCCATATGACTCAACCACAACCCGGTCATCGACGACAAAATACACATAGGCACGATTAAAATCACCGCAAACGGCAAAGACCAGCTCTCGTATTGCGCGGCCAAGGCCAGAAACACGAAGATTACGCTCAACGGAAACACCAAAAACGCGACATTGCCGGCCAACACTTGTTGTAAGGTCAGTTCTGTCCATTCGTAATCGAAACCGGGCGGTAATTGCGTGGTCAGCACTTTATCCATAATACTTATCGCTTGTCCGGAACTAAATCCTGGCAGGGTGCTGCCATTGATTTCCGCAGTCGGGTACATGTTATAGCGGGTAATTTTATCCGGTCCGTTAATTTCCCGCACATCGGCGATAGCGCCCAGGGGGACCATGCCGCCGTGACGATTTTTAGTCTTCAATTCGGCTATATCGTCCGGCATCATCCGAAATTCCGCATCTGCCTGGGCAACGACTTGGTAGGTGCGGCCGAAACTATTGAAGTCATTGACATACAAGGACCCCAAATAAATTTGCAAAGTATCGAAAATATCCTGCAACGGGACATCCATCGATTTGGCGCGTGTCCGGTCTACATCCACAAACAATTGCGGCACACCGGCGCGAAAGGTAGTGAATAAGCCAACCACGCCAGCTTCCTGACTGGCTTTGGCTATCATTTCCGCCGTTACCTTTTGCAGTTCATCAATACCTAAGTTTAACCTGTCTTCGATTTGTAATTTAAAGCCGCCCACCGAGCTCATGCCTCTAATTGGCGGCGGCGGGAATACAGCAATCCGGGCGTCGGGAATAGCCGCTAAACGCTGGGTGAGATTTTTGACAACAGCGTCGGCATAGAGTTCCGGGCGCCCTGCTCTAACTTCAAAAGGCGTAAGCCTGGCGAACATCGTAGCGACGTTGGATTGACTGGCGCGGGTCAATACCGACCAGCCGACGTATTCGTTGACATGACCAATTCCCTCGGTGGCCAAAATTATCCGGTTAGCTTGCTTTACCACTTCCTCAGTGCGTGAGTAAGCAGCGGCATCCGGCAATTGCACATAGAGAATCAGATAACCTTGATCCTGTTGCGGAATAAATCCGGTAGGCACTTTTTCAAACGCCAGAAAATTCAAGGCGTTTAAGCCGACATACAACACCAGCACCACGACAGTCATGCGCAGTAAGCGGCCAACCAGACGCGCATAACCTACGCTGAACCATTCGAAAAAATGATTAAAGCGACGAAAAAACCAACCGAATAAGAAATCAAACCCGCGAGTAAAGGCATCTTTGTCGCTGTGAGCTCTATCCAATAACAGCGCGCAGAGCGCCGGACTCAAAGTCAGCGAATTGAAGGCCGAAATCACTGTCGACACGGCAATGGTCAGCGCAAATTGCTTATAAAACGCCCCTGAGACTCCGGTAATAAAGGCAGTGGGAACAAACACAGCCACCAGCACCAAAGCTGTAGCGATAATCGGCCCAATGACTTCATGCATGGCGACGCGAGTTGCTTCGCGAGCTTTCAAACCTTCGGCAATATGACGTTCCACATTCTCCACCACCACAATGGCGTCATCCACCACTATGCCGATCGCCAGCACCAAGCCGAACAGGGATAGGGTGTTCAATGATAATCCCAATGCCGACATCACCGCAAAAGCGCCGATCAAGGACACCGGCACCGCTAACATGGGTATCAAAGCCGCCCGCCAATTTTGCAGGAAAATAATGACGACAAAGACTACCAACAGGATGGCTTCAAACAGGGTTTTCACTACAGCATCTATCGATTGCTGGATAAACACCACGGTATCGTAAACCATCAGATAATCCATACCCTCCGGGAAACGGGTTTTCAACTTCTCCATGGCGGCAACCACGGCTTTTTTGGTATCTAGCGCATTCGACCCCGGCAACTGGAAAATAGCCAAGCCCACTGTCGGTTCGCCATCCAGAAATAATGAGGAGTTATAATCCTTTGCGCCCATTTCGATGCGCGCGACATCTTTTAAGTAAGTGATTTGGCCTCTTTCCCCCTGTTTGATGACAATCTCGCCGAATTGCTCGGGTCGATTCAAACGCCCTAAGCTACTCACCGTGTATTGAAATTCGGCATTATTAGGCGAAGGCGGCTGACCAACGACACCGGCCGCGACCTGGACATTTTGCTCGCGAACCGCGGCAATCACTTCGCCGGCAGTCAGATTGCGGGCGGCAATTTTTTCCGGATTCAACCACAAACGCATACTGTAATCGCGTGCGCCAAACACCAGAATATCGCCGACACCCGGCAATCTCGATAAGTTATCTTTGATTTGCAACAACGCGTAGTTGCTGAGGTAAATGCTGTCGTAGCGTTTATCCGGAGAAACCAGATTCACCACCAGACTTAAATCCGGACTGCTTTTTTTTACACTCAAGCCTTGCCGCTTCACCTCATCCGGCAATCTGGGCTCGGCCAGCGCAACCCGATTTTGCACCAGAACCTGCGACTTATCCAGGTTTGTTCCCGGCTTAAAAGTAATCGTCAACGCCATCACGCCGCTATTGGTGGAGGTTGAAGACATATACAGCATATCCTCTACGCCATTGACTTCTTGTTCAATAGGCGTCGCCACCGTTTCCGCCACCACTTGCGCATTGGCGCCTGGATAAGTAGTCGAAACCACAACGGTAGGCGGGGCAATTTCCGGATACTGCGTGATGGGTAAGGCAATCAGAGCCAAGCCGCCGACCAGTACGATCACAATCGACAATACTGCCGCAAAAATCGGCCGGTCGATAAAAAAATTGGTAAATTTATCCATGGCCTAAACAGCTCCCTGCTGCGCGGTCAACGTGATGCGCTCAGGATTGACTTTGGCGCCGGGCTTAAGCTTTTGTAAACCGTCGACAACCACCCAATCCCCAGCCTGTAAACCTTGACTAATCACCTGCAACTGACCGATACGGGCGCCTGGTGTCACTTGCCGATAGACAACCTGGTTATCCTGAGTCATCACCCAAACAAACCGTTGCGCTTGATCTACGCTAATCGCCCGATCCGGTATCAAAAGAGCTTGATACGGCGCGCTGCCACGCACCCGCATGCGAGCAAAAAAACCGGGACTTAACAATTCGTCCGGATTAGCAAATACCCCCCGCAAGGAGACGGTGCCGGTGGCGGCGTCCTCACGCGGGGAAACATAATCAATCTGGCCTTTATGCGGATAATCGGATTCATCGGCAACCGCCAATTCCACCGGCGTCCCCTTCAGATCGGCGGAACCATGATGATTTTGCTTGGCGTAGCGCCGATATTTCAGCACTGACTGCTCATCGGCATCCACATACACATAAACCGGATCTATCGAAACAATGCTGCTTAATACCGTGGTGTCGCCGCCGGTGACCAGATTGCCGGCGGTAATTAATTCCCGAGAAATACGTCCGCTAATAGGCGCCCGGATTTCACAATAATCTAGGTTTATTCGTGCGGTATATAGATTGGCTTGCGCGGATTCAACCGCGGCAGAGGCTTCACGCAAACCTTTGCTACGGCCATCGAATTCTTCGGTTGAAATCGCCTTTTCCTTGAACAAGTTAGTCGCCCGTAGCAAATCGTTCTTGGCTAATTCATGCCTGGTTTTGGCTCTATCCAGTTCGGCAGCGGCGAAATTAAGCTGGGCGATAAACGGTTTCTGGTCAATTAAAAATAACAAATCGCCTTTTTTGACTTTTTCGCCGGCGGTGAAATTAACTTTTTCCAAATACCCGCCAACCCGGGCGCGGACATCGACACTGCTAACGGCTTCCACCCGACCGGTGTACTCGTCCCATTCCGTGGCGGTCTGGCTTAAAGGCTGGGCGATTTTAACGCCGACCACTTGCTCAACCGCAGTTGGCTTAGCTGCTTTCGAAGCATCATCACAAGCAGTGAGCAGTAAGGGAATCGCCATATTCAGCAAACTAACGCGCAGAGCCAGGAATATTTTTTTGCGGCTTAAACCTGTTTTAAAGAGAGATTTACCAAGGGCAAGTGGTTGTAAAACTACAGCCTTTCCGCACATTTTTTCTTCCATTTGCTTAGCGCCTCAAAAATTCTGTAAAATTTAATGGTAATACATGTTACCGTTTAGTCTAGGTATCATTACTTCATAAGTCAATAGTTTAATTAGGACAACAGCATGGTCAAATGCGGACGCCCGTGTAAAGGCGACGAACAATTAAGCCGAGACCGATTACTTGACTCGGCTAACCGATTATTTCTTGAACATGGTTACGGAAATTTGAACATGGAGACCATTGCGCGGGATGCGCATGTGTCAATGCGCACCATCTATAACGAGTTCGGCGGCAAAGCCGGTCTATTTGGCGCCTTAATCAGGCGCTGTAGCGATCAGTTTATTCACAGCCTTTCCGACGAAGGTCCATTGGAAGAGGTTTTGTTGGCATTTGCCCGACGCTTCATCTTTCGCATCACCCGCCCCGATGTGCTGCGTCTGCGCGCCATCCTGATCGGCGAGTCCACTCGCTTCCCGGATCTGGCGACGCAATTCTACGAACAAGGCCCAAGACGAACGCTGGACTATTTGACAGAGTTTTTTCGGCAACAGCAATCAGCGGCGCGTATCATCCATGTTGATCCTGCTTTTCTTGCCGATCAATTCATAAGCGCCTTGCGTGGCGAACGCTTACAAAGACTGCAACTCGGCCTGGAAACTACGCCTGACGTAGATGAGATTGAAATTTGGGTCCAGCAGTCCACGCAACTATTTTTACAGGGCTGTTTGATAAATACCGCAACCAAAAATTATTCTAATTAGCAAGATCTTTCCGTCTGCCCTAAAATCGTAGGCTGTGTATTGCCTACCAGCTCAGACTACAGCCATGTTACAAACACTGCCAAGCAAGTAACAATTGTCGGCTTCCAACTTAGCTACGGTTTTAAATCCATGCGCAGCTCTAACTTAATTGACTGATTTCCAATAGTAATTACCCGCTATAAAATCTGGATCGAAATTTGCTGGCAAATCTTAAACGGCTGAAAAGCCTTGTCCTGCACTCGATCATAGGTGAAATATGCGTAAAATCGGCATTTTTTTCGGCACCGACACCGGTAGCACCCGACTGGTAGCGAAAATGATTTATAAGCAACTCGGCGATGAACTGGCTGACAAACCTAAAAATATTAATCGCACCAGTTTAGCGGAATTATTAGGGTACGATGCGCTAATCGTGGGCACGCCCAGTTATGGCCTAGGCGAAATGCCGGGCTTAGAGACTGGCTGTCAGGAGGCTAACTGGCAGGAATTTGCGCCTCACTTGGCTAATGTCGATCTGTCCTGCAAACGGGTCGCAGTTTTTGGCCTTGGACATCAAGAGCGGTATGCCGACCGCTTCGCCAGTTCCTTAATTCATCTGTACCGCTTGTTTTCCGACAATGGCGCGCAAATGTTTGGCCGTTGGAGTACTGATGGCTACGATTTCAAGCACTCGGCCGCGATTATAGACGGCGAATTTGTCGGCTTAGTTCTCGACCAGCGCGGCCAACCGTTTTTGACTGAAAGCCGCATTCAATACTGGCTGGCGCAAGTCACGCCGAAATTGCTGCAGATTGTAGCGCAGGCCGCTTAATATGCAATCGAACGATTCCGGCGAAGATCTAACCCCTGTTGCTGACTGTAGTGAGTGCCAATATCGCGAGACCTTGCTGCCTGCCGGACAATGCCAGCCTGGTGATTGCTGTGTAGCCGCACAAAGCGGCCGCCAAATTGACCGTTTTTTCAAAGCGCATCCCGGCTATGCCGCCGACTATACTCGAGACCAATTTTGGGAACGCAGGGCAATTGCCGCGCGTTACTTGCCTACTAACCGCTTACAGCCCATGCTGACCGACCCGGATGAAGCTGTTAGGCGAGTGCTGGCCTATCGGATTCCCGAGGATTGGCTGCCTTTATTAATTAACGATACCGATAGAGAAGTCAGAATCACTGTCGCCGACCGCTTGCCTGAAACCCAATTAGAGTTAATGGCTAACGACCCCGATTATCTGGTTCGGGTTTACGTTGCGAAACGCTTGCCGAAAGGCAGATTATTCAGATTAGTCGCCGATGCCGATAATCAAGTCCGCCGCACCGTAGCCGAACGCATCCCCAGCGTCAGTCTAGGCCTGCTGGCCAACGATATCGATGTCGGCATCCGCCGTATCGTCGCGCAACGCATGGACGAAGATGATCTGGTTATGCTCAGCCAAGACCAGGATTGGACGGTGCGCTACGAAGTCGCCTTAAGAGCGCCGCCTGCGTTGCTGGCCGCCATGTTTAACGACCCGGAAGCCGATGTCAGCCAAACCGCTAGGCAACGCTGGGAAACCTTAGCCACGGAAACACCCGACCATGAATCCTGAAAGTATTGTTGGCCTTACCTATGCCGATCGGATGCGCATCGTTACCGAAGCACGTAACCAAGCTATTAGCGAGTGTTTGGCTACAGAGCTACATTCTCTGACATCATTGATGGGGCCTATGAGCGATGGACCGGAATGGCCGGCCGGCGCGGCCTGGCTAGCTGCTTGGCACGGCAACAACGGCTGTATTATTTCCGACGGCTTATCAGATCCCTGGGTCGAGCGCGACCGACCGGAAACAGGCCTGGGCTTGGAAGTATTCGTCGAATCACCGGATACAGGCATACCCGCCACTGCCCCTGCTACCCGCTTAGCCGATACATGGTTGTTCCCGATGTTGGCGGAGATTAGCCACTCCTTGGCCGGTTATGCCAAACTCAGCGAAAAAATGCTGAACGGTGAATTGCTTTCGATAGAATTTAATATCGAACACATTAAAGATGGTAGAGGACGGGTTGGGGCCTTGCTGAACATCCCCAGTGTGTTGACCACAAACTTGGTCTTGCCTTGTGGAGAAATTCGCTTCGTTCCCGCGACCTTATTGACCGGGGCCGAACTACGTTTTCTTCGCGGCAAAGGCGAAGCCGGCCGCCGCGAACTGGCCGACAAACTGCATACCGCCGGCATCGGCCATCTGTCTTTACTCAACCGGCCTTCGCTGGTTTAACAATTTATATCCTGATGAATGACATAGACATGTTTACTTCTTGGTTAGAGTCCAATCATTTCCAGCCCGACCTGCCTTTAAGCGCTAACCCGCAAGGCGAATACGCTTTGATCCAAGCCGCCCGCCAAGGCCGTGACGATATACTGGGTCATTTACTAGAAATAAAAGCCGATCTGAACGTCATCGACCAATATGGCAATAACGCTTTATGGGCCGCCTGCTTTGCCGAAGCCCCGGTATGTATCAGCTTGTTGCTGGCCGCCGGCATCAATATCGACTTTCAAAATCCCAGCGGCGCAACCGCGCTGATTTACACTTCTTCCAGCGGTAAAACCGCCGTGGTTGAACAATTGCTGCAAGATGGCGCCAATCCGCATCTGATCACTCAAGACGAATTTAGCGCTTTGGATTTGGCCGCGAACCGGCAGTGTTTGCATTTATTGCGGGCGGCGACAAAATTATCGGCATGATGCGATTGTTATAAATGCCCAACCGATTTTTTCCTGAGTGACTACTCGGCAGAAAATCATCTTGCCCCGCAATTCAATAAAATCAAGCATTAGTGGAAATCGCTACTACGTAATCCTATTTAATGAACACAGACCTGAGAAATCCGGACATCGTTTAGTGTTATGCAAAAGCGTCAAACCCAGTAAAATTTAGCCCAAGTCAACTGCTACCGTTTTTTATAGGGTGACATTGTAGTATATTAAATTGTACGGCAGTTTTCTCCCCAACAAATCGAAAACAAAAACGGGAAGGAAGCCAATTCCGTATAATGCCGGGCGCTTATCCTTTTGATTTATTGCAAAAAGTCATGTTGACACTTCAAGTTTTGCACCCAATATTCTGTTTCTTGGCGAAGACGATATGGAATTAAAAATTGACGATAACTCCAAAATCATCAAAATGACCGAAACAGAATATCTGGAAGCAGAGCTGGTTTCTGAAATCAAGCATGAGTATATTGATGGGCACGCTTATGCTATGGCAGGTGCCGGGTCAAATCACAATCGCATTACGGTGAATGTTGCCAGCG
>Ga0181528_10002799_pt1 | contig 10782 bp, 5 predicted proteins | sample PEATcosm2014_Bin_47_FD_119742 | JGI IMG/M metagenome (GOLD analysis project Ga0181528, IMG submission 119742) | Peatland microbial communities from MTU Mesocosm Facility, Houghton, MI, USA - PEATcosm2014_Bin10_10_metaG | ecosystem: Environmental > Terrestrial > Soil > Wetlands > Peat | place... | reverse complement strand
TTATTCGACGCCGCGTCGATTGGCTGTGTTGGTCGAAGGCGTACTCACGAGTCAGGCCGACAGTGAAGAACAGTTGACTGGACCGTCGTGGAATGTGGCTTTCAAGGATGGCAAGCCAACCAAGGCCGCCGAGGCCTTCGCCAACAAGGCTGGTGTCGCTGTTTCGGCTCTGGAAAAGATCAGCAACGCCAAGGGTGAGTATGTTGGAGCCACAGTCAAACGGCAAGGACGCAAGACTGCGGAACTGCTGGCGACTGAATTGCCCAAGGAAGTTCTAGGCCTTTACTGGGCCAAAAATATGTACTGGCGCGCGGGCAAGCCGGAGCGCTTTGTGCGCCCCATTCGCTGGATCGTCGCGCTGCTCGATTCAGCAATTGTTCCATTGGAAATTGCTGGCATCCAGGCGGGCAATGCTAGCCGCGGCCATCGCATTCTGCATGGTGAAGCGCCGGTGGTGATCGACCAGCCTACTAGTTACAAGGAGGCCCTGCGCAAAGCCTTCGCCGTCGTCGATGTGGCCGAGCGCAGGCAATCAATCCGCAAGGCCCTCGATGCTGCAACACGGACGGTTCCAGGCGCGCGCTGGCGCGAAGACGAACCTCTGATTGAGACTGTCGTCCATCTTACTGAATGGCCCACGGTGATTCTCGGCAACTTCGAGACGGAGTACCTCGATCTTCCCGAAGAAGTGTTAGTCACAGTCATGCGCGACCACCAGAAGTACTTTGCGGTTGAAGGACCAGACGGCAAACTCCTGCCTCACTTCCTCGCCGTGCTCAACATTCAGGTTGACGAGGAGGGCTACGCGACGATCCGTCACGGCAACCAGAAGGTTCTGCGCGCCCGCTTCAAAGATGCCCGCTTCTTCTGGGAGTTCGATCAAAAGATTTCTTTGCAAGATCGCGTCGAGAGTTTGAAGAATGTTACCTTCCAGAAGGAGTTAGGTAGTTATTTCTGGAAGACCGAGCAAAATCTGGCGGTTGTAAATAGTTTGGTCAACGCAATGCCGATGGTGAATTGGCAGCCGCCCGTTTGGAGTGCTCTTGAGGCCGCTACACGACTAGCCAAGACAGACCTGACTACAGAGTTGGTGAAGGAATTTACCGAGTTACAGGGAGTTATCGGCGGGCTTTACGCCAGAGCGCAGGGATTAGGGGAAAATGTAGCGCAAGCTATCTACTCACAATACACGCCTGCTTCGACTGACGATGCAATTCCACAGACGGTTGAAGGCCAGTTACTCGGTCTTGCGGATAGAATTCAAACGATCACCGCAATGTTCGGCATTGGCAATGCGCCGACAGGCTCAAAGGATCCGTTTGCACTGCGGCGGGCGGCGAATGGCATTATTAAAATTCTTGCCGAATCTGAAATTCCTTTGGCATTAGCCAGCGTTTTGAATGCTGCTGCGACAAAGGAAGCTCCTAGAAAGCAACTCAACGACTTCTTCCGCGAGCGCCTGAACTTTTATCTCAAGGACGTGCGCGGCTTCGCCTACGACGTTGTCAACGCGGTGCTGGCCGCCGGAGCCGACGATGTGCGCGACGCCATTGCCCGCGCCGAAGCGCTCACCGCAGCCCGCGAGTCCGCCGATTTCGCCGCCATCTCCGCGGCCTTCAAGCGCATCAAGAACATTCTCCGCCAGGCCGAGGAAAAGGGATTTGCCCTCGGCTCGCCAAAGGACGTGAAGCTCTCGGCTGAGGCGCAGCAGCTTGCCGATGCGGCGGCCTTGCTTGCGCCCGAAGTGGCGGCGCTGCGCAAGTTGCGCTTCTATGGGAAGGCGCTCGAAGCCATTGCTACGCTGCGGCCGGTGGTGGACGCTTTCTTTGACAAGGTGATGGTTCTCGACCCGGACGAGAAGGTGCGCGGCGCGCACCTGGCCTTGATTGGCGAAGTGCTGCGAGGGTTCTCGGGGATCGCGGACTTCTCGGAGATTGTGACGGGATAGAACCCTTCGCGGGCAGATTTGGATTTCTGGTTTCACATATCTCGGAATCGAGAGCTGGGAAACCCAGCTTTTTGCTCGGGGCGAAGGGGGCCAGTCGCCATTTCCTGGAAATGGCAGGGAGCGCACGATGCGAAAGAAAGTCATTACCAGTTCCTTCCTTCTGCTTGTCCAGTTATTCGTGGGAGCGTCGGCATTGTCTGTGGCCGCGCAGGAACCCGACGGCCGGATTCTGTATTCGAAACCCAGGGCGCCCCTGCCGAGTTATGAGTCTCTGGACGATTTCGGTCGCGACTATTTTTCGCGAGCGGTCTACGAGGCGGCGCGCACCCAAACGGCTTTCGACATTCTCGAAATTACCTATGCCAGCGACGGGTTACCAGTGCATGGAGTGTTAATCAGGCCAAAAGCGCCGGGGGCTCGCAAATGGCCGGCGATCATCTTCAACCGTGGGGGAAATGGCCGGCTTGGGAGCCTCATCGACGACGGCTTGCCTTGCGTGGGTATGAACACATCGTGTCTTGACATCGCCGATCTTTACCAGTTCGCAAAGGCCGGGTTTGTCGTCATCGCGTCCGACTATCGCTATCAAGGCGCCACCGTAAAGCGCGATGAGTGGGGCGGCGTCGAAGTGGACGATGTTCTCAATCTTGTGCCGGCGTTGAAGTCGCTCGACTTCGTGGACTCCGAGAGGCTCTATATGCTCGGCCTGTCGCGTGGCGGCACCATGGCCTATCTTGCGATCAAACGAGGTATTTCCGTGAAGGCTGCCGCTGTCATTGGTGGAGTCACGGACGTGAAAGCATGGGTAGACGCTAGGCCCGAGATGGGGGTTGTCAATGGCAACGAGTACATCGACGGTTTTGCCAAGATTTGGCCGGATTATGAGCACCGCGCGGAGGAAGAATATCGAGCGCGGTCGGCCGTCTATTGGGCTGACCAGATCAACGTGCCTGTTCTTATCCTCCACAGCCGGACCGACAGACTTGTTCCGGTCACGCAAGCTCTTCGAATGGCAGAAGCGCTTCAGGAAAAGAACAAGGTGTATGCCCTTCGCATTTACGAACGTGACGGCCATCCCTTGCCGTTGAATCGAGAAGATCGCAATCGCATGATCGTCGATTGGTTCAACCAGGAGAGCCTAGGCGGCCATTGACCGAAGATTTACTCAACGGCGAGTGCGCAACCGCGATCCACGTCTGCGAGAAGAAGACGAGCAATAAAACGCCAGGTGGCGGTTACCCAGGTTGTGGCGGTGAAGAGCCGGCTGGCTTGAGTTGGCCGGTGCATCCCGAGGTCCATTCCGCCGTCTACAATCAATAGAGATGTCTGACACGCTTTATTTGAGTTTGTGGTATCCGAATCTGCGTCTTGCGGAGCTTTCCGGCAAGCTGACGGCGGTGCTGGGCGCATTTGCCGCGCATGGCGGCGAAAAGCGCGTTTATTCCGCTACCGTTTGGCCGGTGAGTTGGCGTGAGTCGCCGGTCTTCCAGCAGGTCTATGGGCGCAGAGTCGGCGCGGAGGCCAATGGTGCCGTCGAGTTGGGCGCGGAGCCGCAACTTGCCGTTGAAGAGGCTCTGGAGGTGCTGCACGACGACTACGCCTACGAGTTTCAAATTGGCTGGAGCCTGTGGGAGTTGGAGGCGGGAGCGGGACTTGATGCACGCTGGAGACATGAGCCGCGCTTGGTGCACGTGACGGGCTTCGGGCCGCTCTTTGACGAGGGCGCATACGAGGCCGATGGGCACATCCGCATCGATTTCGGCTCCGACGCACCTTTCCTGGAAGAGGATTTGGAGTTGGATGCGGTTGCGGCGCGCCACGTCGAAGAGAATGTGCGCCAGTTGGTCGAGTTGACCGCGTCCGTCGAAAAGGCTTCAGGAGCCACGGCGCGCCTGCTGTGGAGCGAACTTGGCGAGAGTCTTGCCCAGCGGCTGGCGGCAAGGCTGAGAGGGGCGAACTGAGGGTGCGGCTGACCATAGAGCGAATGCGGACGATGGTGCTGGGCGCGGGGCTTTTGCTGTTGGTGGCGCTGGTGGTTTTTCTGGCGATCGGCAAGTGGAAGAATCCCTTCAATCGCCACGACATTCCTAAACGGCTGGGCATCGAAATCCAACAGGAAGCCAATGGCGTCACTTACACGCAATCGCACGCCGGGCACACGCTCTTCAAGATTCACGCCTCCAGGGTCGTGGAGTTGAAGCACGGCAACGCGCAGCTCCACGACGTGAAGATCGAGCTGTATGGCGAAGACGGCAGCCGTGTGGATCGCATCGAGGGCGCTGAGTTTGAGTATGACCAGAAGACGGGCATGGCGACCGCATCCGGCCCGGTGGAGATCACGCTGATGCGGCCGGGAGTGGCTCCTGCCGTTGCGCCCAAAGCGGTAGTCGGTGAGGTGGTTGGCAGCAAACTGAAGGGCGCACCAGTGGCTTCGGTGGCTGAAGCGGCAGCGCGCGGTGAAATTCACGTCAAGACCAGCGGTCTCAGCTTCGACCAGAAGAGCGGAGTGGCTACGACCAGCCAATATGTAAGTTTTTCCATGTTGCAGGGAAGCGGCAGTTCGATGGGCGCCACCTACGAGTCTGAGAATGGATTGCTGTTGCTGGATCGAGCCGTGGAGCTGAGAACGCAGCGCGGCGGGGACGCAATCGTAATTCATGCCCAGCACGCGGAGTTTGAGCGCGACAGCCAGCTTTGTCGAATGCGCGCGGCGTCTGCCGATTACCGGAACGGGAGGGCGGAGGGCGGCGAGGCAACGATTCTCTTCCGCGAGGATGGCGCCGTGAACCGTCTGAATGTGGTCAACGGCTTGACGCTGACCACTGCAACTGGAGGCCGCTTGCAAGCGCCCACAGGGGAGCTTGAATTCGATCAGCACAATCAGCCTCACAGCGGACATTTGACCGGTGGAGTGACGATGGACTCGGCGAGCGACGCCGATGGACGCCGCCGTCAGATGCACGGCAGCTCACCCACGGCAGATTTGGAGTTTACAGGGACAGGCAAGTTGCATCATGCGCATCTGGAGCAGGGTGTAGCGATCGATAGTCAAGAGCAAAACCAGCAGAGCGATCGAGCGTTGCAACTGAGCCGCCACTGGCGCTCGCCCGTGGCCGACATAGACTTCCGCACTCCATCGAATGGACAAGTCGAACTGGATGCGGTGCATGGCTCTGGCGGGGTGCTTGTGACAGGCGAGAGTCAGCGCGACAGGGAAGCGGCTGTTCCCTTCCGGCTTTCGGCGGATGAAGTAACAGGCAACTTCGGCGCGAGTTCGGCATTGACTCTATTGACCGGAGTTGGCCACGCCAGCATCGAGGAGACCACGGCGACGGGATCGCGGCAAAACACCTCTGGCGACCGCTTGCAAGCGCATTTTGCGGCCGATATGCCTGCCTCTAAACAAGGTTTGGGGAATCAAGCTGCGATTCAGTCGGCATGGGTCGAAGGCCATGTGGTGCTTACGCAAACGCCAGCCGCCAAGCCGGGCGTTGCTGCTGTCACCATGCGAGCGACGGCAGGGCGTGCCGATTATCAGAGTTCGGGCGAGTGGCTGCATCTCACGTCTAGTCCACGCGTCGAGGATGGGGCATTGCAACTGACTGCCGACAAGGTGGACGTTTCGCGGGCCTCGGGCGATGCCTTTGCGCACGGCAATGTGAAGGCGAGTTGGATGGGCGCAGGCAATGGACGGCCGGGCGCGCCAGCGAGCGGAGGGGTTCTTGGCGGGCAGGGACCGGCGCACATTGTTGCCCAGCAGGGGCAGTTGCATCAAGCCACCGGCGAGGCTGTCTTCAGCGGAGCAGCGCGATTGTGGCAGCAGGCGAACTCGGTCTCCGCGCCAGTGATCGTGCTGGACCGGGCGCGGCAGACATTGGTGGCGCATACGGCGAATGCATCGGATCCGGTGCGGGCCGTGCTGGTCAGCACGGCTGGAGATCTGCCAGGCAGCGCTGCGGGCAGATCCGGCCAGCCTGCGGTGATTCGTGTGCGCGGCGGCGAGTTGAGGTACTCCGACAGCGAACATAAGGCGGTGATGCAAGGCGGCTTTCTGGGAACAGTGGTGGCCGAGCTGGGAAGCGCAACGGTGACTTCGAGCGAAGTGGAGGTGACGCTGTTGCCGGCGGGCAAGGCCGCGGATAAGAACAGCGGAGAGGCGCAAGTGGAGCGGATGACGGCGCGCGGTCACGTGGTGCTGACGAGCGAGGGGCGGCGCGGCACCGGCGAGCAGTTGGTCTACACCGGCGCGACGGACGAGTATCTGCTGACGGGATCGGCCTCACTGCCGCCGAAGATTACTGATCCGGCGCGGGGAACGGTGACCGGCTCTGCTTTGATCTTTCATGGCCGCGATGACAGCGTCAGTGTTGAGGGCGGCGGAAAGAAAACAACTACAGAGACGACTGCACCGAGGTAAGTCAGGATTGATTCGCTGCATGAATCACGATAAGGATGGCGAGGTGGAGTTCAGCTACCGGATCAGGGCCTGTTAGCACTACCTCAGTAGGATGGCGTTGCGAGCGAAAAACCGCTCAGACGAGACGGAGTCCGCAGGGTTTGGTTCTTCCGATGCACGGCTGGCGCTAATCTTCCAGCTTGCCACTGCTTTTTTTCCGCCACCACCACACAGCAAAGCCAATCACAGCCAGGCCGCCGACGATGGCCACCAGGGCGATTCCGTGGTGAGCGACGAGTTCGACGGCGCCCGGACCCAGCTTGATGACGAGTGCGGAGAGGATCAGCCAGCGCACCATTCTGCCGCAGAAAACGGAGAGCATGAAAGGAGCGACGCGCATCTCGAAGACGCCGGCGGCAAAGACGAAGGCCTTCCAGGGCGTGGGCGGCGGCAGCATGGAGGGGATCATCATGGCCAGGAACTCCTGCTTCTCAAAGCGGGCGCGCAACTGCTCGAAGCGCTCGCGATTGATGCGCTTGAGCAGGAAGAGTTCGCCACCGGCTCTTCCCAAGCCATAGGGCAGCAGGCCGCCGATCGCCGAGCCGATGGCCCCGGCGAGGCAATAGAGCCAGAAGTGGCCCTTGTTGGCCCAGACGGAGACGGCGAGAAACGCGTCCATGGGAACGGGAATGGTGGAGGAATCGAGCAGAGCCAGCGCGCCCAGGCCCCAGATGCCGAACTTGGCCAGAAAGGGCAAAAGAACCAGATTGCATTTAGCCAATAAAGTACGAAAAACTGCTTTCAAAACGGTCCCTTTCCCTGCGCAAATCCGTCTTACTCTCTGAGTCCATTGTACGGGCCGGGGCAGTGGGCAGGGATTTGTCTGGGATGAGAGAATAGAGAGAAAGGAATCGAAGCGGAGCGGCGTACGCGTGTGCGCTCAAGGAAGGCTCCTCAGGAACGAATGCCCATCGACCCAGCGCCAACCGAAGTGAACGAGCTCAACGAGCCTGTAGAGACGGCTTCTGCGCCAGAGAGCCGCGCAGTCGAGGCTCCGGCTCTGAGCGCGCCGCCGAGCCAGGTTGCCGTCTCTTCCTCTGATTACAGCGGTTCCCGCTGGGTGGATTACGATACCCACGAACTGCTGCAGATGATCAGCGATCTGGAGGACGAGCGGCGCTGGGCGCGTTTGCGCGAGGGCGTTTGGATCGCGCTTCTGGTTCATGCGCTGCTCTTTGCCGCGATCATGCTGCTTCCCAAGTATGTCTTCAAGGCGCCAGTGGTGGTGGATCGGAGCAACTCGATCCAGGATGACAAGGAGTTTACCTATTTCGATTCGCCTAAATTGAAGCCCAAAGTCGAGATCAAGCCGGCTCCCGTCAAGCCGCCGGTGATCGATAAGCAAACCCTGGACGAGATGAACAAGGAGACTCCGCCGCAACCCGCGCCCGCGCCTCAGCCGGTCACGCCGACACCCGCTCCAACACCCACGCCCCCGGTTCAGCAAGCGCAGACGGAGGTGCCGCGTCCGGCTGCGGTTCCCGCGCGCCCCAACTTTGCTCTGGGTTCAACGAATCCAGCCGACCAGCTCCGCGATGCGTTGAAGGGATCGCGCAACCCCGGCATGGGAGATACCAGTCAGCTCCCAAGCGGCAGATTGGCGATGCATCCAGGCGCGGGTACGGGCGGAATCGATGTGCTCTCCGACACGCAGGGCGTGGACTTCAACAGCTGGATTGCACGCTGGCACCATGAGACGGAGCGGACCTGGGATCCGCTGATTCCCGACGAGGTCAATCCTCCGATTCTGAAGACGGGAATGGTGGCGATTCGCTTCAAGGTGCTGCCCAGCGGGCGGCTGATGGATGGCAGCCTGGTGCTGGAGGGCCGCTCGGGCGATGTGGCTCTGGATCGCGCCGCATGGGGTGCTCTGACCGGATCGAATTATCCTCCGCTGCCCAGGGAATTCCACGGACCCTATCTGGAACTGCGAGCCTACTTCCTCTATAACATTGAGCCGCAGCGGTAGCGGCAGGATTCGCTGCGCCTTACCCCATCTCGACTTCGACCAGATTCTCGGCCAGCAGCTTGTGGGCGGGAATCAGATTTCCTTCGATCCGCTCACCATTGAGAAGCAGCTTCTTCACGCCCTTTTGCGCGCCAGCGGGATTTCTGACTTCCAGTGTCAATTTCTTGCCGCGAAAGCGGCGCGTCATCTTGAAGCCCTTCCAAGCGGAGGGAATACAGGGATCGATCTTGAGGCCGCCATACTCCGGCTGAACTCCGAGAATATATTGTGTGGCGGCATAGTACGACCATGCAGCCGAGCCGCTCAGCCAGGGCACGCGCGAAGCGCCGAAGCGCGGACTATATTTGCTGTGCGTAAACTGGCAGTAAACGTAGGGTTCGATCTGGCGGATCTCCGCGCGGGTGTTATATGCGGCGGGCAGATAAGCCCTGAAGTACTCATAGGCCAGATCGCCGTGGCCGAGCAGCGTCTCCGCGATTACCGCCCATCCCTGCGTGTGAGTGAAGATACTGCCGTTCTCCTTCACGCCCACATTGAACATTGCGGCCCGCATCACCCGGAAGTTCGTCTTGATGTATGGGGGGGCACAGATCATCAGTCCGAACTCCGTTGCCAGACGCTCGCGCGCCGATTGCATGGCCTGCGCGGCTCTCTCCGGGTTGGCATGACCGCTGATCAAAGACCAGGACTGCGGATTGAGAAAGATATTGCCTTCTTCGCTCTCTTTGGAGCCGTACTTGAAGCCGTCGGCGCGATAGGCGCGCAAGTACCATTCTCCGTCCCAAGCATCCGTTTCCAGGCGACTGTCCAGCTTGGCCAGCTCGTTCTTTGCCCACAGCTCTTCCTCTGAGGCATTCAAGAGCTGGCATATCTCCAGATAAACGCGCAGCGCGTAGCGCAGTTGAAAGGCGACGAAGATCGATTCTCCCCGCTCCCCGAGACGAATGCAATCATTCCAATCGGCAGACAAGCCGCAGGGAAGTCCATGCGCTCCGCATCGCTCAGCATTGAATTGGATGGCGCGCTTCATGTGGCCGAGAACGGTCTCCTGGCCTTTGTCGGCATAGGGCAAGAGCTTGCGATAGAAAGCAAGATCTCCGGTCTCTTTGACATAAGCCGGGATCGCATTGAAGAGCCAGAGGCAGTCGTCGGAGCGGTACTCCTCATCCCGCGGAAGCGCTTCGTGACCGGGGTGATGATCGAATTGCCGCACCACCGGCATCGCTCCGCCTGTCGATACCTGCCCGGTAATCATCAACTCCAACCGCTTGCCGGCCTCTTCGGGGATGGTGTGCATCACGCCGAGCATATCCTGAACGGTGTCGCGGTAACCGAGGCCGTCGCGTTCGCCCGCATAGATCAAGCTCGCCGCGCGCGACCAGGCGTAGGTCATCAGGCAGTTGAACGGCCCCCACATATTCAGCGTGCTGTTCAATTCGGCGTCGGGCGTTTCCACCGTCAGTCCGTCGATGCGCTCGTGCCAGTAGCTCTTGAGCTTGGCAACTTCATCCCTGACCTTCGTCATGCCGGCGAACTCTGTCCGCGCCGCTTTTCCTTCGTCGCGGCCTCGCCCAATGCCCATCAGGACAAGAAACTCTTTGGTCTCGCCGGGCGCGAGACTGATCCGGGCCTGAAGCGATCCGCAGGCGTTGTCACTGACGGCGAGCGAGTTTTTGCATTCTCCCCGCTCCACCACTTCAGGGTTGCCGTAGCCGCGATACCCTCCGATGAAGGCGGTGCGGTCGGTATCGTAGCCAACGATTTCCGCTCCAACCACTGTCAGAAATGTATGCCGTCCCTGATCCTTCTCGGCAAAATCGTCGGGCATGGATGGGATATTGACATTGGTTCCGTGGTCGATGATGCCGTCCTCGACCTCCATCTTCACGGTGTGCTGCGTGTATTGCAGATTGATCAGATCGTTCCAGGCATCCCAGTTTCCAGCAAACTCCACATACGTGAAGGCGCTCAACTGGCGAGGCCTTTCGCTCCGGTTGGTGAGCTTCACGTGCCAGCACTCAAAGCTCTTTCCCAGCGGAACAAAGTAGGTTGTCTCTGCCGCAATGCCGCTGTACTCGGAGGAAATCACCGTATAGGCGCTGCCGTGACGGCACTCCGATTTGTATTGATCGAGCGGCTTGCCCACCGGCTGCCATGAAGCGGACCAGTAATCCTTGCTTTCGTGATCGTGCAGATAGATATAGCGGCCGGGCTGATCCATGGGGACCGCGTTGAAGCGCAGGCGCATGAAACGCCCCAGGGCAGCCGACTTATAGAAGCTGTATCCGCCGGCGTTATTGGTGATGATAGCGCCATATTCCGTCGAACCGAGATAGTTGCTCCACGACTTGGGGGTGTCGGGGCGGGTGATGACATATTCTTTGTTGACGTCGTCAAAGTATCCGAATT
>Ga0181528_10002797_pt1 | contig 10786 bp, 8 predicted proteins | sample PEATcosm2014_Bin_47_FD_119742 | JGI IMG/M metagenome (GOLD analysis project Ga0181528, IMG submission 119742) | Peatland microbial communities from MTU Mesocosm Facility, Houghton, MI, USA - PEATcosm2014_Bin10_10_metaG | ecosystem: Environmental > Terrestrial > Soil > Wetlands > Peat | place... | reverse complement strand
GCTCGAGAATGAGAGACCGCCGTTGTCGTTGAACCACTTGATCTGGCTCGCGAGCAGGTGGATCGTAGCGAGCGCGGGGGTGTTGTAGGTCTGGTTGAGCCGAGAGTTATCGAGGGCGATCTTCAGGTCGAAGAAGGCCGGCGTCCAACGGCCCGAGTTGGCGAGGGTTTCGATGCGTTCGAGGGCGGCGGGCGAGCACAGCGCGATCCAGAGGCCGCCGTCACTGGCGAAAGACTTCTGGGGGGCGAAGTAGTAGCAGTCGAACTGCGTGGGGTCCACGAGAAGCCCTCCCGCACCCGAGGTGGCGTCCACGGCGACGAGGCCCTGGGCGCCGGCGGGACGCTCGATGTTCATCATGACCCCCGTGGAGGTCTCGTTGTGGGTGAGCGCGTAGAGGTCGACTGAGTCGTCCGCGACGCACAGCGGGTGCGTGCCCACGTCACTGGTGATGATCTGGGGTTCTTTGAGGTGCGGGGCTTCTTTCACGCAACTGGCGAACTTCGAGGAGAACTCACCGAAGCTGAGGTGCTGGGAGTGTTCGCTCACCAGATGGAACGTGGCGGCGTCCCAGAAGCAGGTGGTGCCGCCGTTGCCGAGCAGCACCTCGTAGCCGTCGGGAAGGTTGAACAGGGCCGCCAGTCCGTCGCGCACCTCGCCGACCTTGTTGCGGACCGTGGCTTGTCGATGCGAGGTGCCGAGGTAGCTCGGTGCGTCGGCGAGCAGCGCGTCGAGTTGGTCGGCGCGGACCTTGGAAGGTCCAGAACCAAATCGTCCATCGCGCGGGAGAAGGTCAGGCGGAATTCGTAAGGTGTCGGGGGAACTCATAGACTTCTACTCTAGGGAATAGATCGAGGTGGCCATGAGTTCGAGAGTCAGTGACCTCCTGGGGGGACTCGCCCCGAGCGCGACGCTCGCCGTGGACGCCAAGGCCAAGGCCCTCAAGGCGGCGGGCGAGCCGGTGATCGGTTACGGCGCCGGGGAACCGGACTTTCCGACCCCCGCGCACATCGTCGAGGCGGCGGCCAAGGCCTGTTACGACCCGAGCAACCACAAGTACACCCCGACCGCGGGACTCGCCGACCTGCGCGACGCGATTGTCTTTAAGTCCAAGCGCGACTCGGGCCTCGACGTGGGCGCGAACCAGATTCTCGTGACCAACGGTGGCAAGCACGCCGTCGCCACGACCTTCATGACGTTGCTGAACCCGGGTGACGAGGTGCTGATCCCCGCGCCGTACTGGACGACGTACCCCGAAGCGGTCTATCTCGCCGGCGGCGTGGCCGTGCCGGTGATGACGAGCGACGCGGACGGCTTTCGCGTCACGGTCGACGAACTCGAAAAGGCCCGCACGGCCAAGACCAAGTTGTTGGTCTTCGTCTCACCCTCGAACCCGACGGGTGCGGTGGTGCGGCCCGATGACGTGGCGGCGATCGGGCGATGGGCGGCCGAGCACGATATCTGGGTGATGGCCGATGAGATCTACGAGCACCTCGTCTACGGCGACGCGACCCACGTTTCGATGCCCGTCGTGGCGCCCGAGCTCGGTGACCGCTGGATCGTGGTGAACGGCGTCGCCAAGACCTACGCCATGACCGGCTGGCGCATTGGCTGGATGATCGGACCGCCCGACGTGATGCTGGCCGCGGTGAACTACCAGAGTCAGACCACGTCCAACATCGGCAACATCTCCCAGCGCGCGGCCGTGGCCGCCTTGAACGGCGACCTCTCGGCGGTCGCCGCGATGCGCAGCGCCTTTGACCGTCGACGTCGTTTGATGACCTCGATGCTCAACGCGATCGACGGCGTGAGTTGCGCGGAGCCCGAGGGCGCCTTTTACTGCTACCCGAACGTACAGGGTCTACTCGGTCGATCCCTTGGGGGCGCGATCGCCACGACCTCGAGCGAACTCGCGGCCAACCTGCTCGAATCGATCAAGGTCGCGGTGGTGCCGGGCGAGGCCTTCGGGACCCCCGGGTACTTCCGACTGAGTTACGCGCTCGGCGACGACGACCTGAAAGAGGGCCTCGAGCGACTCGCGGGTCTGGTCAACGCGGGCTGAGCCCTGCTGGATTTGCTTTAGTCTTGGGGGACCCAACGAAAGGCTCAGAGGTGTCGCGAGTACTTGTCACAGAAGAGATCGCCGACTCCGGCCTTCAGGAATTGCGAAACGCCGGTCACGAGGTCGACGTCCGACTCGGGCTGACGCCCGAGGAGCTTCTCAAGGCCGTGGTGGGCGCGAACGCGCTGATCATCCGTTCGGCGACCAACGTCGACGCCGCCACGCTCGAGGCCGCCAAGGACATGGTCGTGGTCGGGCGCGCCGGGATCGGCCTGGACAACGTCGACGTCGCCAAGGCGACCGAGTTGGGCGTCATGGTGGTCAACGCGCCGGTCTCGAACATCCTCTCGGCGGCCGAGCAGACCATGGCGTTGTTGCTCGCCCAGGCTCGCAACATCCCCCAGGCGCACTCGGCGCTGAAGAACGGCAAGTGGGAGCGCAGCAAGTGGGAGGGTGTCGAACTGCACGGCAAGACCCTCGGCGTTATTGGTCTGGGCAAGATCGGGGCCCTGGTCTCTCAGCGCGCGATGGCCTTTGGCATGAGGATCGTCGCCTTTGACCCCTACATCTCCGAACAACGCGCACGCCACATGGGCATCGAACTGGTGGACCTCGACACGTTGCTCGCCCAGAGCGACTTCATTACGATTCACCTACCCAAGAACAAGGAGACCACGAATCTCCTGAACGCGGAGTCGCTGAAGAAGACCAAGAAGGGCGTGCGTATCATCAACGTCGCGCGAGGGGGCATCGTGAACGAGGCCGACCTCGCCGCGGCGATAAAGAGTGGCCACGTCCAGGGCGCGGCCTTGGACGTCTTCGAAAAGGAGCCGACGACCGAGTCGCCGCTGTTCGAACTTCCCTCGGTCGTGGTCGTGCCGCACCTCGGCGCCTCGACCGCCGAGGCGCAGGACAAGGCGGGCGTCACCATCGCCGAGCAGGTGCAACTCGCCCTCGCGGGGGACTTCGTGCCCTTCGCCGTGAACGTGGCGGCCGGCGAGGTGTCCAACGTGGTGCGACCCTTCATGGGACTCGCCGAGGCACTGGGGCGCTTCATCGGCGGCCTGCTCGACGGCAAGCCCGCGGACCTCGAAGTGCTCTACCAGGGTGAACTCGCCGGTTCGGGCACCAAGATCCTTACGCTCTGCGCCCTGAAGGGTCTGCTCGTCGCCACCGGCCACGAGGGCGTGTCCTTCGTGAACGCGCCCCAACTGGCCGGCGAGCACAACCTCACGTTCGGCGAGATCGCCGTCGTCGATTCTCCCGAGTACGTGAACTTGATCACCGTTCGATCGGGCGAGCACGCCGTATCCGGGACGCTGATGAGCATTGGCACGCGCCTCGAGACGCGGATCGTCGCCGTGGACGGTCACAGCGTGGAGATTCCTCTGGGCACCTCGATGCTGGTGGTCCACAACGACGACCGTCCGGGCATGATCGGCCTGGTGGGCGTCGCCCTCGGCGCGGCTGGCATCTCGATCGTCTCAATGGCGGTGGGTCCCGACCCCAAGACCAAGACGGCCCTCATGGTGCTCTCCACCGACGTCGCCACGCCCCAGGAGCGCGTGGACACCTTGCGCCACACCGACGGTATCCAGGACATCCACCTCATCACGCTTCGTTAGTGGTGCCTCCACGAGCCTGGCGTTTGACGGCGCTGGCTCGACACGTCCACGCGCTTGGGCATTAGAACGGAGGCGACGAGGGGGGTCCCATGAAGGCAGCGGTGTACTACGAGACCGGCACGCCGGGCGTCCTTCGCTACGAGGAGGTTCCCGACCCCACCGCGGGACCGGGCGAGGTCCTGGTGAAGGTCGCCTTCGTCAGCATTGAGGGCGGTGACACGCTCAATCGCCTGCGCGGCGAGATGAACCACGTGCCCCACGTCGTTGGCTACCAGTGCTCGGGCGTCGTGGTCGCGCTGGGAGAGAACGTGACCACGTTCGCGCTCGGCGACCGGGTCGTCACCACCGGCGTCGATGGATCGCACGCCGAGCTGCGCGCAGCGGCCGAAGCGTTCACCTGGAAACTCCCCGACGGTCTGTCGATCGAGGACGCGGCGTGCGTGCCGGTGGCCTTTGGCACCGCCGACGACTGCTTGTTCGAGTTCGGTCGCCTCGCCGCGGGCGAGACGGCGTTGATCCACGCCGGAGCGGGGGGCGTCGGTATCGCCGCAATCCAGATGGCCAAGCGTGCGGGCGCGCGCGTGTTCGCGACGGCGTCGAGCGACGAGAAGCTCGAACGCCTGAAGGACCTAGGCCTCGACGAAGGGATCAACTACGTCACCCACGACTTCGTCGTCGAGGCGCGTCGACTGACCGACGGTCGCGGCGTCGACGTCGTCGTCGACTCGGTGGGTGGCCTCACCCTGCAGGGGAGTCTCAACGTGCTGGCGTACCGGGGTCGGTGCGTCACCGTGGGTGACGCGGGACGCTCGTCGGCCGAAAAGGTCGACATCTCGAACATGCGGGGTAACAACCAGACGCTCTCGGGCTACTTCATGGGAGCCGAGCTCTTCTTGACTCCCCGCGTGCACGCCATGATCGCCACTCATCTGGAGTTGATCGCTCGAGGCGAGTTGCGTGTCGTTATCGACCGGGTCTTTGACCTGAAGGACGCCGCCGCGGCCCACGCGTACATCGAGAGTCGTCAGTCCTTCGGACGGGTCCTGCTCGCTCCGTAGTGCGAAGGAGACTAGAAGAGGCTGATGAGGTCGATGCGGTCCATGACGTCCTTGGTGAGCAAGGGCACAGCGTCCAGGGCCGTCATGTTCTCGCGCACCTGCGTGGCGGATGACGCGCCGGTGATCACGGTCGAAACGTGGGGGTTCTTCACGCACCAGGCGAGCGCGAGTTGGCTGAGGGTGATGTCGAGTTCGTCGGCGATGACCTTCAGGTCGGCCACCTTCTTGTTGCGTCCCTCGTCGGTCAACGACTTCTTCAGCCATTCGTAGCCCGGTAGCGTCGCGCGCGAGCCGTCGGGGACACCGTGCAAGTACTTGCCGGTCAGCAGGCCCGACGCCAACGGCGACCAGATAGTGGTCCCTAGACCGATGTCCTCATAAAGTCGCTTGAATTCATTGTCGACCTTGTCACGCCAGAGGATGTTGTACTGCGGCTGCTCCATGAGGGGCTTGTGCAAGTGGTGACGATCGGCGATGTCGTAGGCAGCGCGAATCTCGTCGGCGGTCCACTCGGACGTTCCCCAGTAGAGGGCCTTGCCCTGACTGATCATGTCGCTCATGGCCCACACGGTCTCTTCGATCGGTGTCGCGGGATCCCCGCGGTGACAAAAGACGAGGTCCACGAAGTCGAGCCCGAAGCGCTCGAGCGATCCGTCGATGGCCTGGCTGAGGTACTTGCGATTCAGCGTGTTGCGCATGTTGGGCACGTCGTGCAGGCCCCAGAACAGCTTGGTCGAGACAATGTACTCGTAGCGCTTCCAGCCCAATTCGCGTATGGCGGCACCCATGACGCGCTCGGATTCACCGGCAGAATAAGCCTCGGCGTTGTCAAAGAAATTGACGCCGGCGTCCTTGGCGGCACTCAGGCATTCGGCGGCCTGCTGGGCCGTCTCGAGTTGGTTGGCGTTGCCAAAGGTCACCCAACTGCCAAAGGAGAGCACGCTCACTTTGAGTCCGGACCGTCCTAGTCGGCGGTATTCCATTTCTGCCATGATCGCTCCTTCGAGAGTCGAGTGGGTCTTAGGACCCGGGGTTCGTGGGCACGTCGGGCCATTCCTCGTACGACGTTGGCCCCGAGAGTTGGGGGCGCTTCACCAAGACCACGACGCCGGCGATCGCTCCCGCGACGAGTAGCAACAGTGTCAGTTTGACGAGTGCCTTGAAGAATCCCATAACTCTCAGGCTAGTGCTCGGTGTCTGGACAATTTCCAAAACCGCGGTACAATGCAGCTATGTCAATTGGTCAGAGCGAGCTACTGCTTCGATAGGGCGAGCACCTGCTCGCCCGACGCCCCCGCCATGGCGGGGGTTTTTTGTTTCTTGTTTTGACCCGAGCGGAAAGGAAATTCATGAGGCGCCACCAACAACCAAGCCCCATGGCGTTCGACAAGTACCGGCCGACCGTGCCCGTCGAACTACTAGACCGCACTTGGCCCAATCAGCGACTGGAAAAGGCACCTCAGTGGTGCAGCGTGGACTTGCGTGACGGCAACCAGGCGCTCATCGACCCCATGGACCCCGAACGCAAGAACGCGATGTTCGCCCAACTGGTCGCCATGGGCTTCAAGGAGATCGAAGTCGGGTTTCCTTCGGCGTCCCAGCCCGACTTCGACTTCGTGCGGGCCATCATCGAAAACGGGCTCATCCCCGAGGACGTCACCATCCAGGTGCTGACCCAATGCCGTGAGGACCTCATTCGACGTACTTACGAATCATTACACGGCGTCCATCGCGCGATCGTCCACTTCTACAACTCGACGTCGACGTTGCAACGACGGGTGGTCTTCGGCCTGGACATGCCAGGCGTGAAGAAGATCGCGACTGACGCCGCGACATTGTGCAAGGGCCTCGAGTCCTCGTCGCCCGGGACCGAGTTCTTGTACGAGTACTCGCCCGAGAGTTTCACCGGCACTGAACTCGAGTACGCGCTCGAGGTCTGTGACGCAGTGGGCGACGTGATTGAACCCACGCCTCAACGACCGCTTATCCTCAACCTTCCCGCGACCGTCGAGATGTACACGCCCAACCTCTACGCCGACGCCATCGAGTGGTTCTGTCGACACGTGAAGCGACGCGACGCGGTGCTGGTCTCGCTGCATCCCCACAACGACCGCGGTACCGCGGTCGCGGCGGCCGAACTGGGCGTATTGGCGGGGGCGGACCGCGTGGAAGGCACGCTCTTTGGAAACGGGGAGCGCACGGGTAACGTCGACGTGGTCACGCTGGCGCTCAATCTGTTCAGCCAGGGCGTCGACCCCGAGCTCGACATCCGTGACATCGACAAGGCTCGCCACATCGCCGAGTACGCGAATCGCCTGCCGGTGCACATGCGTCATCCCTACGTGGGCGAGCTCGTCTACACCGCCTTCTCGGGCTCGCACCAGGACGCGATCAAAAAGGGCATGCTCGCCATCGGCGACACCTACGACCTCTGGGAGGTCCCGTACCTGCCGATCGACCCTAAGCACACCGGGCGCACCTACGAGGCGATCATCCGGGTCAACTCCCAGTCGGGCAAGGGTGGCGTGGCCTATCTTCTCAGCACCGAGCACGGACTCGATCTTCCTCGCGCGATGCAAGTGGAGTTCTCCAAGCAGGTCCAGGAACTCACCGAGCAGACCGGCACCGAGATCTCGCCCGCCGAGATATGGGACGTCTTTACGACCACGTACCAACCCGAGAACGCCACGATTCAGCTACTTTCGAGCGAGGTCACGGCCGATCAGCACAACACGCGCATCTTCGCCCAACTCGTCGTGGCGGGTCAGCACGTGACCGTCAAGGGCGAAGGCAACGGGCCCATTGACGCACTGATGACGGGTCTGCGCGACGAGATGGACGTGGACTTCAAGGTGCGCGACTACCACGAGCACGCCCTCACCGCAGGCTCCGAGGCGTCGGCCGTGGCGTACGTCGAAGCCGAGGGTGCCGACGGCACCACGTGGTGGGGCGTGGGAATGAGCTCGTCGATCCTCGACGCCTCGCTCGAAGCGGTCATCTCGGCGGCGAACCGCCGCCGATAAAGTCCAGACAACTAAAATGGCTGCATGAACGCACACGCCATCCTGCTCGACGCGGGCTGGTTGGCCGTCGCGCTGGGTCTGGTTGGCACCGTCGCTCAATACGTGCGGATCAATCGTCTCGGCGTCGAAGGCGTTTCGCTCGCGACGTGGGTGCTCTTCGTCCTGATGGGTTGCTTTTGGATCACCTACGGTGCGGTGTCGGCCCATTCGTGGCAGGTCGTACTGGGAAGCCTTCTCCTGCTTCCCCTACAAGCCTCGATCGTGGTGCGACTCGAGCCGTGGCGACGTTGGCCAGTGAGCGTTCGTTCGTTCGCGTTCTTCGTCGCTTCGTGCGTGCTGCCCACGGTGGTGTGGGGTTGGGCCGGTGGCGTGTACGGCACGGGGGTCGCGATGGTTGCCAATCGCGTTCCCCAGATCGTCGAACTGGTCCGCCACGAGGACGCCAGTGGCGTGTCGGTCAGTTCCTGGGTGCTCGGCGTCTTCGGCACGGTGCTGTGGATCGCGTACTACACGGGCGTACGCCTGTGGGCACCGCTCATCTCGACCTTCTGTGCGGGGACCGCCAGTCTGATCATCGCTTCGCTGGCGTCGTGGCGCCACAATCAGGCGCGAGATCGTCTCATCGCCGCCGAGGTCTTCGCCGACTAGCGCTGGTCTCGCGAACGGGTCCGTTTCTTCTCGCGCTCGTAGAGTCCGACTTGTTCGCGCACCCGGCGTTGGTAGGTGCGAGCTGCGTCGGGGTCGGGCGAGAGAACGGCGGCCGGTGTGGGCAGTGAATCCAGCTCGTCGAGTGAGCGTCGACCGAGCGCGACCGAGGCCGCGAGGGCGGCGCCGCGAAGTTGGGCGGTCATCGGGTTCTTGATCTGGTGTACCTCACGACCGAGGGTGTCAGCAAAGATCTGGCACCAGAGTTCGCTCTGGGCACCGCCGCCGATCAGACGAATCGGAGAGAGCGTTTGGCCCACGAACTTCTCCACGTACCCGAACAACCAAGCGCTGTTGGCGGCGACGCCCTCGAGGACCGCGCGGATCATGTCCGCGCTGGTCGTGGTGATCGAGAGGTTCGAGAAGCCACCGCGCAATCGCTTGTCGTCGACCGGTGAACGTTCGCCCGCGAGCCAGGGCGAGAACAAGACGCCCCGGGCGCCGGGCGGCGAGGTCGCGGCGAGGGCGGTCATGTCGTCGAAACTCATCTTCTCGCCGCCGCTCGCCAGAACGGCTTGCAACCACTCAAGGGACTTCGCGCCGGTCTCCTGATTGTCGATGACCACGTAGGAATCGTTCGTCAGCCCGGGGACCGCGGCGATGGAGTGCCGCACGTCGGTTTTCTTGCTCGCCACTGGACAACTGATCCACGACGTCGTCGACAGCGCCAGGTGCGTGGCGAAGGGTCGCGTCGCGCCCGACCCGTAGGCCGCCGCGTGCAGGTCGGGTATCGACGAGACGACGAGCGTGTCGTGGGGCAAACCGAGTTCGCTGGCCACGTCGGCAAGAACGGGGCCCAGAACACTGTGTGCGCCGACGAGATCCGGCAACTTCTCACTCGTGAGTCCCACCGAAGCCAACAATTTCTGGTCATAGGCGAATCGGCGCAGGTCGCGGTTGTCGGTCATCCACATGGCTAGGCGCGACGCGTGCGTCGCCGAGGCGATGCCGCAAAATCGCATGGCGAGGTAGTCAATCGGTTCCATGAACCAGCGCGTCGCCGCACAGAGGTCGGGCCGCTCGTGCAAGAGGAACAGGATCTGGCCTACCGGATCGGCGCCGGAGGTGGAGGGAGCACCGCCAGTACGACGGATGAATCGTTGGAGCTTGAGTGCGCTGTAACCCTGCACGGAGCCGCCTACCGCGCGGCGACTGTAGACGCCGCCTCGCGTGTCGAGCCAGGTGACGCACTCGCCAACCGGCTCGCCGCGCTCGTCCACGGGTACGGTCGAGGCGTACTGACCAGTGATCGCGACGACCTTCAGTGCCGAAGAATCGACGCGGGGGTCTCGTAAGAGTCTCGTAGCGGAATCCTTGATCAGGTTCCACCACAGCGACGCGTCCTGGGTCGCGCCACCTCGCTCGTCGTGGTGCGTGGGTACGTGGTGAAGTTCGTGGGCGATGACTTCACCGTCCAGGGTCACCACGCCCACCTTGGGACCTCCCGTGCCGAGATCGACACTGAGACAGAGCTCGTTCGTCGTCACGCCGGAATCGAGGACTGCTGATCCATCATGATTGCCATGAACATCTTTATGAACTCGTCCGCCTCTTCGTTGGGTCCCCCTTCGACGCCCCCGTAGATCGCTCCGGACTTTGGTTTCTCGCCAGCGTGCGCCTTCGCGTAATTGACGGCGTCAGCGAGGTCCGCCGTCCAGCGTTCGACGGTGCCCGGCTGGGTCTGGGGTCGGGTGACGGCCATGTGGATCGCGTTGGGGTACTGCTGACCATTCATCCGCCAGCCCTTGGTACGCAGATAGTCATTGACGTGATAGATGTCAAACACGTCCGAGGTAAACGAAAAGAGGAAACTGGGCTTTCCCATCAGTCGAAGCGAGTCGTGGCTCGTGACGGCTTCTTGCATCTGGGCGGAGGTCGAGAAGATCGCTTTCGCGTAGCGCCGGTAGCCGCTGCGTCCGAGGTGGACCATCGCCGCCCACGTCGCGGCGAGCAGTCCCGCCGAGCGTGATCCGTCCATGCCGGGCGAGCAGTACTTCCCGCCCGACCAGTTGGGCTGGTAGAAGTACTGACTGTTGCGAAGTGCCTGATCGGCGAAACTGAGCACGCTCGTACCCTTCAGCGCGTAGCCATATTTATGCGTGTCCGCCGAGATGCTGGTGACGCCGGGGACCTCGAAATCAAAGGGCTCGATGTCGTAGCCAAGTTCACGGCCGAAGGGCAAGATGAACCCACCCAGGCAGCCGTCCACGTGGAGCCCGACCTCGTGTTCCAGCGCGATCTGGCCCAGGTCAGTGATGGGATCGATGGTGCCGTAACCGTAGTTGCACGCCGAACCAACGAGAGCGACGGTGTTCG
>Ga0181528_10002796_pt1 | contig 10789 bp, 5 predicted proteins | sample PEATcosm2014_Bin_47_FD_119742 | JGI IMG/M metagenome (GOLD analysis project Ga0181528, IMG submission 119742) | Peatland microbial communities from MTU Mesocosm Facility, Houghton, MI, USA - PEATcosm2014_Bin10_10_metaG | ecosystem: Environmental > Terrestrial > Soil > Wetlands > Peat | place... | reverse complement strand
GGGATAGGCCTCGATGGTCTGCCGGTAGCTGAAGTAGACGATGACCAGCAGAATCACAATGGCCGCGCTTACCGGCACGATGTATTTCACGCCGAGCAGGCCCAGAGGGATCAGCAGCGTGAGCGCGGCCTCCGGGCCGTATGCGGCAGAGCTGAGGGCGTCCAGGCCGAAGACGGGAATGCCTGCGACAGGCCCGATGTGCTCCGCGCGCTCCTCACTGGTAGCCAGCGGCCGGCCGAAGAGAAGATTCAATGCGCTTGAAGATAAAGCCATGCAATGTTGTCCGGCAGCCGCAAAGTTGGAGCGGGGAAGGCTGTCGAGGTCATTGTCTCATGAGCCCGCCAGCAACAGCGCTCGACATCAATAGGGCCTCTGGCTCTCTGTAATTCCGGGCCAATCGTCTGTCCGGAAAGGCGCTGCCGGCAGTCCTGCCAAGTTGAATAATGTAGCAGCGGGGTTGGATTGCCATGCGTAACGCACTTCTTTTGGGTTCGCCACCGACGGAGATGAGACAACGACGGTATCGCCGTCTATGCGTGCATCGGCCCAAGACCACCTCCGGTCCTCACCCGCTATCGCGAACTCTTCCAGTTTTGATCCCTTTACCACCAGGCCGCCGTCGGCGTTTGCGAAGTGCAGGCGGATCGAGCCTGGAAGGCGCTCGACAGTCTTCAGAGTCGGTCCCGAATACGCTACTTTCTCGCCGTAGTTTTTTGCCAGCGCGCACAAGGCCAGCCGCTCGCCAACAGGCTGTTTGTCCTTGGGGTGAATGTTATCCGGATCGCCTGTATCAATCGTGACTGCAAGGCAGGAGTTGGGAACGCTGGCGGCCGTGATCGCCTGTGACTCCCGCGTTTCAGCCCATGCGTCGTCCACCGGCGTCGCGCTGCGATGTTTGAAGGCCGGCAGGCTGACGATGTAGAAGGGGAAATTGCCCTGTCCGAATAGCCTTCGCCAGTCCGCGACCATGACTGGAAGGATTTTGCGATACTGATAGCCCCTCTCAGAGTTCTGTTCTCCCTGGTACCAGAGAGCACCTGTAATCGCGAGCGGCGCAATCGGCGCCAGCATTCCTTCGTACAGAACCGAGGGCATCACCGGCCAATTCTCAAAAGCAATGGGTAGAGGTTGCGGAGGACGTGCATCCACGCTCAGCTGGCCCTTCCACTTCCCTGCCAGTTGGACGATCGACTTGTCGCCCAGCATCAGGTGAAGCTCTTCCGGCTTTCCCAGGAATCCACCGTCCGGCTTTGTCTTCAGTACGCGAATCGCGAGGGTGTTCCGTCCAGGTTTCAAGAGGCCTTCGGGGACAAAATAGACCCGAGGGTTCTCCACCCATGCGCTGGCGCCGACAAACGTACCGTTGATATACGCCGTATCCATGCGCTCCACCGATCCGAGGAACAACAAAGTGCGGCCCGCCGGCAGCGGATCGGGCAAGACAATCTCCCTACGGAACCAGGCCAACGCCGGAGTCTCGGGCACACCCAGATCAGCAAATCCGCCCGGAATGTCGACGGGCTTCCAACTCGAATCGTCCAAATCCGGAGCAGCCCAGTTGCCTTTGAGTCCGATGTCGTACTGGTCATACCAATGCATCACGTAGTTGCCGTATTCGGGCGCGCTCTCTGAAGACAGCCTCTCCAACTCAGCCAGCGGAATATCAAAATCGTGAAGAGGGCGAAGCGCCGCAGCGCTCGTCCAGGCCTCTGCGGGCGTTCCGCCCAGCGCATCCACGATCAGGCCGATGGGAACATGAATATCCTGCTGGACCCTGCGCGCGAAGTAATACGCAACCGCCGAGACCCGGTCTGCCGTCTCGGGCGAGACTGCCTTCCAGCTTCCCTCTACAACGTCGGCGTGCCGGTAGGCAGTTTGAGAGGCGACAGAGAAGAAGCGAATCTCAGGATTGTTAGCGGCTTTTACGTCGGCAGGCCCGGTGAACGTCATCCCAAGCCCGACCTGCATGTTCGATTGCCCGCCGCACAGCCAGACATCGCCGACCAAAACGTTGTGCAACTCCACCGTGTCGTGGCCGGTGATGCGAATCGTATACGGACCGCCGGCAGGAGGAGGCTGAATGCTTACCTGCCAGCGACGGTCGGCTCCTGCCACGGCAGATGCCGTCTGCTCCCCAATCCGTGCCACGACATGATCACCCGGTTCAGACCAGCCCCAGATAGTATTCGGTTTCCCACGCTGCATGACCATGTTGTCGCCGAATATGGGGCTCACAAACGGGAGCGGCTTGGCGGCTGATTCGGGGGCACCCTGAGCAAAAACGCAGCAATTGATTGAAAGCAGGATGCCCGCCGCAACGGATATTACATCAACATGTTTACAATTCATAAGTTGACAACCTCTTTCAAGCAGTTAATCCCAGAGAATCATCGAATACGCCTGTCATGGGTCGCAGCAACACGGGAGAGCACACTCAAGATGCTAGCACCAACCTGCTTATGGGATTGATGGCGATTCGGTCATTCCTCGCAACGGCAGGAATGGTATCAGCTCCCGGCGGCGCACCCGGCCCGGACTCGCCTTTTTCTGTCTCTTCGGTGGCCAGACCGAGGCCGGCGCTTCGTATAATTGTCGTCATGAAAGCAATCGCGACAACCATTGTCCTGTGTGCAAGCCTTCTCGTTCACGCCCAGACCCCGGCTGCCAAAAGCGCTCCCGCCCAAAGCTCCACGGCCAAGACCGGCGCCGCGCACACCTCAGCCCGTCCGCGCCCGTCCCTGCTCAATCCGGCATCGCTCACGGCCAAGGCGCCAGCGGACTTCAAGGCAAAGTTCTCGACCACAGCGGGCGACTTTGTCGTCGAGGTTCATCGCGACTGGGCGCCCCTTGGCGCAGACCGCTTTTACAATCTGGTACGCAACGGCTACTTCACCAACGCGGCCTTCTTTCGCGTCGTTTCCGGCTTCGTCGTGCAGTTCGGGCTCAGCGCCGACCCCGCCGTCAATAAGGTCTGGCATGAGGCAAGAATCCAGGATGACCCTGTCGTGCAGAGCAACAAGCGCGGAACCCTCGTCTTCGCCACGGCCGGCCCCAACACCCGCACCACGCAGCTCTTCATCAACTATGCTGACAACACCCGCCTCAACGGCATGGGCTTTGCGCCCTTCGGCACGGTTGTCGAAGGCATGGACGTGGTCAACAAGATCTATCCCGGCTACCGCGAATCGCCGCGCCAGGATCTGATCGCCGACCAGGGCGACGCTTACCTGAAGGCCAATTTTCCCGACATGGACAAGATCAAAGCAGCTCGGATTCTTCCCGCACTCCCGCCCGCTGCAACCGGAGCCAAATCGGCGGCTAAGCCAGCTACCAAGCCCGCCCAGCACTAAGGAAGCTCTGAACAAGTTGCTAGTGCGGATGAGCATTCCCTCGGAGGCTAAAGCCCGCGTTCATTCTGCGACGATTACGGCACGATTAAAGTCGTGCCCTCTCAGAACATCCCCTTGTTCAGAGGTTCCCTAAACCATGGAAGGGTGTCAGGCCAAATTACTGTGAAACATAGCTCCACGACAGCACATTCTGTGTTGCGGAGGTGCTTCCCGTGCCGGCGGTGAAGCCGGCGTAGGCCGTAGTGCTTCCCACCACGCTGGGAATATTGACCGGGAAGACCTCGGTCACCGTCGCACTGGTCACCGTATCGGTCAACGTCATGGTCAGATTGGTCCCGTCATAGACCATGTGCGCGTGCATCACATCCCCGCTGTGAAGATTGATCCCTGTCGAACTCAGATTGACTGCCGGAACCGTCGGCGCCGCACCGTCGGTGTACAAGCCGGTTGAATCCGGACCCTCGCCCGCATTGCTGAATAGATCGAACTTCACGGCCACGCTGTTGGGAATTCCCTGGTATCCAAGACCGCCTCCGGTGTCACCCTGTGTCCAAATGTTGTGGTTCTGAATCGTAAACGTCATCCCATCCGCGGAAGCATTCAATTGCTCGAAGGTGAAATCGGTCGTGAAACTCCCAACCGGAACCGGCGTCTTGAACCATGCGGATGGGTTTTCGCCGGTTCCGCCGTTAGTAAGCTCCAGCACTCCTCCGGTCGCAACGGTCGCAACGCCATTCAGGCTAAGAGAAGCGGCTGTGAAACCTCCGCTCGGGTAATTGATGTTCGTGGTGCTACCCGTGCTGATGGTGTAGGCCGCCGTAGCCACTGGGCTGTTGGTGAAGCCCGTCTCAACCGCGATGGCCTCCAGCGTCTCCGTTGCGCTTACTGTGATCGCATTGCCGTACTTCGACGAAGAGGTCGTTGGCGCGGTACCATTGATCGTGTAATAGATGGTCGTCCCGCTGGTCGCATCGCTGATGGTGACCGACTGCGACGTGCTGTAGGTTCCGCCCGCAGGTGAGAACGTCGGCGCGGGCAGCGTTGCCGGAACGATGGTGTAGGCCGCCGTGGCTACTGGGCTGTTTGTGAAGCCCGTCTCAACCGCGATGGCCTCCAGCGTCTCCGTTGCGCTCACTGTGATAGCGCTGCTGTACACGCTCGACGACGTGGTCGGTGTGGTCCCATTGGTCGTGTAATAAATGGTAGTCCCGCTGGTCGCATCGCTGATGGTGACCGACTGCGACGTGGTGTAGGTTCCGCCCGCAGGTGAGAACGCCGGCGCGGGCAGCGTTGCCGGAGTGATGGTGTAAACAGCCGTAGCTACAGGGCTGCTGGTGTCGCCGGTCGCAGCCGCGATGGCCTCCAGTGTCTCCGTTGCGCTCACAGTAATCGCACCGCTATACACGCTGGACGACGTCGTTGGCGTGGTCCCATTGGTCGTGTAATAGATGGTTGCCCCGCTGGTCGCATCGCTGATCGTCACCTTCTGCGATGTGGCGTAACTGCCGCCCGCGGGGCTGAAGGTTGGCGCGGCAACGACGCTTCCTGCTGGGCTCACGTACGTCCAAGACAGCACATTCTGTGTCGCGGTGGTGCCCCCGGTGCCGCCCGTGAATCCCACCCAGGCGGTGCTGCCTCCGACAACGCTGGGGATATTCACCGGGAAGACCTCGGTCACCGTGGCATTGGTCACCGTATCGGTTAGCGTCATGGTCAGATTCGTTCCGTCATAGACCATGTGCGCATGCATCACATCAGCGCTGTGCAGATTGATTCCCGTCGAACTCAGATTGACTGCCGGAACCGTCGGCGCCGCGCCATCGGTGTACAAGCCGGTTGAATCCGGACCCTCACCCGCATTGCTGTAGAGATCGAACTTCACGGCGACGCTGGTGGGAATTCCCTGGTATCCAAGTCCCCCTCCCGTATCGCCCTGCGCCCGAAGGCTGTTGTTCTGAATCGCGAAAGTCATCCCGTCGGCCGATGCATTCAACTGCTGGAAGGTGAAGTCGGTAATGAAACTGCCGACGGGCACCGCTGTTTTGAACCAGGCGGACGGATTCTCGCCGGTTCCGCCGTTAGTAAGCTCCAGCACTCCTCCGGTCGCAACGGTCGCCACGCCATTCAGACTAAGAGAGGTTGTTGTGAATCCGCCGCTCGGGTAATCGATGTACGTGGTGCTACCCGAGCCGATTGTGTAAGCTGCAGACGCCACCGGGCTGTTGGTGTCTCCGGTCTCCACCGCGATGGCCTCCAACGTCTCGGATGCGCTCACTGTAATTGCGCCCACGTACTTCGTCGAAGATGTGGTGGGCGTGGTTCCGTTAGTCGTGTAATAGATCGTCGCGCCCGAAGTTGCGTCGCTGATGGCGACCGACTGCGTCGTGCTGTAGCTCCCGCCCACGGGCGAAAACGTCGGCGCACTTACCTGCACGGAGGCAACATAAGTCTCGGAGGTCACACCGCTCTGAAGGAATCCTGAAGCGATTGCCATCGCCTGGATCGTCGTTGTTGCCTTGATGGTGATTGGAGTTGTATAAACCGTAGACGACACGGTGGGTGTGCTGCCATCCAGGGTGTAATAGATGGTTGCACCGGCCGTCGCATCGCTCATGCTTACAGTGAGGCTGCCGGTAAACGATTCAGCGCCAGGACTCAACTCGGGACTGGCTGCCGTCTGTTGTCCGCTTAGCAGTCCAAAGATGCTGATCTGATACTGCGCTCCGACATAGACTTTTCCATTTGCCACCGTCGGCACACTGAACTTGACCGCGTTGCCCGGATTGTCACGCGATGCGTTGGTGCTACTCGAATAAAGCGTAGTGCCGGGAGAGGTCGCGTTGTGGGCCTGCAACTGAGCGGGTCCTGGGGGCGGACCGAATGCCTGCGAGTCGATGGTCCAGACAATTCCCTGAGTGTTGCCGTTGGCAGAGATCGAGGGATTCGCGCCGGGAAAACTGTAAGTCTCGGAGGAGACCGCGGTGGGGCCGGTAAGTTGTCCATTGACCAGCGGAAACATCTTGAGCGTGTCGTTGACGCCCCAATAGTAGACGTTGCCGTTCCAGTAGGCGGGCATCGTCCATGTGCCCACGCTTCCTACCTCAAACGGAAGCCCTTGCACCACCTGATCGCCGGAGGTGTTGTATCCTCCAAGATTCTCGCGATTGAGCAGATACACTTCCCCCGATTTTCCGGCTTGTATCAACAGGTGCGGGAAGCTGCCGGTGGTCTGAGTGGGGAGGATCAAAAGCCCGCCGGCTCCCTGGTCTCCATCGTTCTGATCCTCTGAGGCCTGGATCGCAGGCGTGAAGTTATCCTCAACAGTGAACACACCGTTAGTAAGGTCCAGATTGAGAATAGTGTCTCCAAAGTCCATGCCGGCAGCGTATGGTTTGGCCGCCGTGTAATCGCCATTTCCGGTCGCAACGAACATGCGTCCAAAGGGATGTCCTGCTAGATCGTTGATCTCCGCCGCCAGTCCCGCCCCACCCATCCAGATGCCTCCATCTTCACCATTCGGAGTGACACAAAACGCGCCGGTTTGTTTCAGAGTCTGAGCGTTGTACGCGATGATCCATCCATGAAAGGGGCCACCGTCCATGTGGGCTGCGAATCCAACGTAGACAACACCGTTGAGCAGCAGAAGACCGGCCCGCTGGTTCTCCCACTCGGGATCGAAGGTCATTGTGCCCCCGGCGCTGCCATTTCCGGTGCCGGAAACAGAAGCCGTGATCACCACAGGACCGCCGAATTTTTCCGCTCCCGAAGTTACATCCAGGGCATGCAGCCGCTGGACATAGGTGCTGCCCTCCTGCGTCGCGCTCACCACATACAGCGTGCCGCTCGCCGGATCGATCACCGGGGTTCCCGTGATGCCAATCTCCGGATAAATGTCGTCTCCCGTGCTGGCGAAAACTGTCGTTGCTCCAGCCGCCGCTCCGTGAGCCGCGGTGAGCATTGAGGCAAACCACAAGGGACTCGCGTTGCTGCCGGCGTTGTTGTCGGCGTCAAAGGCATACACGCTATCATGCTCGGTGGCAACAAACACCACGTTATGCGACTCTCCGCCAATCGTCAGGTTCGGAAGATAGAGCGGTTGGGTGTAAACATAACCGTCAACCGGCTGGGAAAACAGCTTGCCAAACTGCGTGGCGTTTACATTCGAAGTATTCAGGATCGTCTCGTTCAGGTTCTGCCCGGTTCGCGCAATGTCGTTGTGCCAGGTGGTGACGCTGACCTGAGCATCCATCAATAGACTGCCGATGGCTAGAAAAAGCCCGGTTCCGAGGAGCGTTCGGACGCTGCCTACAACTTTGCGCATTTCACATGGATTGGACACGATTGGATACCCTCCCCGCTGGTTCACATGAGAATTGAGCGAGGACCAGCATCCTCCGCCAAATGTCTGCCACCGCTTTGCGCCGACTTGCGGAGCGCACTGATTTCGTGCCTGGGACGTTCTGCTCGGACGCGTCCAGCCAAGCTGGTTGTCCTATGTTCTTTCGGCGGCCTTGAGCAATCGACCGCTTCAAACGAATGAGCGGCTCAATCACATGCTGCCGCGACAGATTTTTACTTGCATTTTATCGAGCAAAAACGATTCGAAGAATAATCAAGGTCCGACGACAGATCGGGCTCAGTCCCGCCCATATCATGATTTCTGCGCCTGCTCCGGCTTGCGAACTGATTGTCACTTGCCTGTGCGATGTATGTTGTATCAAATTAGACAGTACGTTTGAATTATAAATGCCTGGTTGAAACCACAGGTTTCATCGTGCGCTTCAACTGCGTGGGATTTCCGGCAGGAGTTGGCCAGGTTTGGTCACCGGTTGGCCCACCGTTTCGGCCCCTTCTGCCCAGCTCAAGGCAGGCTTTTGGATGGAGGTTCGAGGTTTATGGTCTCCCACCCTTTCGCCAAATGCGCGAAAGGATGGGGTACCCGGCTAGACCTGAGAACTGACACGCGCTTACTTGCTCAACTGCTTCACAAAGAACTCCGCCATCAGCCTGTTGGCTTCGATTGACTCGGGGAGATTTGAGTTATACCAGAAGGCATGGGGCAGCGCATCGTAGACGACCAGCCGCGCATCGACGCCTGCGTTCAGATAGGCCCTGTGCAGGTTCACCGTGCCGCTGAGCAGCAGGTCGCGGCCGCTGGTAACAAACAGCGTCGGCGGCAGCCCATGCAGGTCGGAGTAAATCGGCGAGAGGACCGGATCTTTGGGGTCTGTCGCGGCCACATAGTACGGATCGTGCGGGCCTGCACCGGGCGGGTTGAGCGGTCCGGCCAAACCGCGCAGCCCATAGAGCGCAATCGAGTCGCCGTCGCGGGCAAAGTCGCCCATGCCGCTGAAGATGCCCAGAGCCGCCGGCAGCGGCAGGCCCATTTGCTTGAGTCTCGCGGCTACTTCGGCAGTTAGAATCGCTCCCGCCGATGTGCCGTAAATGACCATGTGTTCCGGCTTGTAGGTCTTGAGAAGTTCTTTGTAGACGGCCACCGAATCGTCCACGGCCGCGGGATAGGGATGCTCGGGGGCAAGACGGTAGAGCACGGCAACGACTTTCATTTTGGCGTAGCCGGCGATGGGGATGCTTTCGGTGTAAGAGCCGGAATCGGAATTGAAACCTCCGCCGTGCAAATTGAGCAGGACCTTGTCTCGATCGGCTTCTGGCATGGCTTCTGGAGTGACGATGCGCACTGGAACGCCGGCGATCTTGTCTTCGACGAGTTGGTTGGGGCAGAGCTTGCTCCAAGCCGCGGCGGCCGTCAGCGCCCAGGCGTCTGTCCTGCTGCGGCGCTGGGCAAGCGGCTCAGCGGGACCCTGGTCGGGCTCGGCGCGACTCAACTCTTGCTTCGCCTCGACGCTCAGGTTGGCCGGAATGGGCATAACCCGCGTCACGTGCGCCGTGCCGTGCTCGTCGATGAAGCTGGTATCGCGGTTGGGTGCTTCGGCGGCGGTGGTGGGCTTGAGTGCAGGCTGCTGGGCGGTTAAAGCGACCGCGACGAGAAGAACTGGCAAAGCGGCTGAGCAAGATACATAGCGCATCGAATCCATCCCTCCCATGGAAACTCGATTTTAGCTCGCCTACGGGCCGGCCGGCGGGAGCAGGTGATATAAACCTGTGCAATCCAAAGACTACCCGGAAGGGAGCCAGAGTGATTCCTTCGCATATCTACCGGCGCAGAACGCCGGTAGATATGAGACAACCAACACCCCAACAATGGGTTTAAGGTCTTAGTCGATTATTGCGGTAGAACCAGCAGACCGGACTCCAGCAGTTTTTCCGGCAGGCTGTCGATGGCCTTGGGAAGCTTGTAGGAGACCGTACGGACGGCCATCCCCAACAAGCTTGCCGCCTCGGCCTGTGTGTACTCCTGGAGAACAATGCGGCTTAGCAGCAGGCGATCGAGCGAGCCGAGCCGATTGAGGCATCTCTCCACGTCGAGGACGAAGATCACGGCGTCCTCGAAGGTGCGTATGGGGCGGCTGGAGCACCATCCCCTTGCAATGGGATCGCCGAGAATATTCGGCGCCCTGCCCACCTGCATCGACGCATACAGGTAGCGCCGCAAGAGGCTCTCGGTATGCTTCCGGTAGAAGCCGAGGCTGACCACCGGTCCTGCGGCAGGAGCTTTTGCGACCGGTCTCACCGCCCCCGCGACTGCCGGTCTTTGTTCCCAAGTCCTCCGATTCTGTTGTTGTGGCCGCTCCGAACTGCTTGCTCCCCATAACATTGGTAACTGGAGTGCTGCGCTCATTCAATACCTCCAGTTACTTCCGATACTCCCCAAACTCTTATGAGTGACTTTCGTTTGGGCCGTCCCCGGCGCTTGCGACTTTCTGGTGCAGGAAATTCTTTCAGTTTTTCTTCACAACTTATGCAGTAAACACTCCCTTGTACCTGATTTCGAAACCAAAGACAACCGCAACCTTCGCAAACCTTCAATTGCACGCGCAATTCCATGACGAATTCTCCGTGTACTTGTGCTTTCCCGACGGCTATTCTCTAACATCGTTTTCTCCGCGGGGCAGAGAGTACCGGGAACGGCGCTCAGGATTCTTGTGTCCTGATGGAGGATAGCCACCCGAGTTCTCTCGTTTGTTGTCATGCAGTTAGCGCGCAGATCCTTGAATTACCGCTGCTGGCCGCCCTTGAACGCATCCATCGCGCGCTCTAGGGCCGGACTGAGAGACCCACAGAATTCTTCGTCTTTTCGGAATCTATCCAGTGCCCGTTGAAGAAGGCATAACTTCGCCCCGTCTTGGGCCTATGGCAAGGAAGAGTTTCTCATGAATATTCCCACATACCAGTGCGAGTTAAGTAAAGCTAGCCAAAGATATTTGAAATTTGACCCCACCGGTCGTCGGTCCGATGATCTTGTTGTCAAGACGAGAACACGGGAGGGCGACCGGTGGAGACTTTCACAAGGCTGTTTG
>Ga0181528_10002794_pt1 | contig 10794 bp, 9 predicted proteins | sample PEATcosm2014_Bin_47_FD_119742 | JGI IMG/M metagenome (GOLD analysis project Ga0181528, IMG submission 119742) | Peatland microbial communities from MTU Mesocosm Facility, Houghton, MI, USA - PEATcosm2014_Bin10_10_metaG | ecosystem: Environmental > Terrestrial > Soil > Wetlands > Peat | place... | reverse complement strand
GTCGCCGGTTTCGCCGCGGAAGGTCTTGCCGGGGGTGTGGGAGAAGGTGTCCCAAACGGACGGACCGCGCCCATCTTCGGCTGCTGCGCCTTCCACCTGGTAGGCGGCTGTGGCGCATCCCCACAGAAAGCCCTTGGGAAAGGTGCGCGCGCCGGGAATGGGTTGCGAGAGTGCGAACTTTGGAAAGGCAGTTCCGGCTGCTGCGGCCACTGCGGCCGCGGAAACGCCAAACTGGCGGCGGGTAATTTTCTTCATCGGAGCCCCTGGGTGGAAGGATTTGCGAAAACTAACCCGCAAAAACCTTTTAGCAGAGCGGAGTAGGGATATGCAAACAGGGGAACGAAGGGAGGAATGCTTCGAAACGGATGAGCGACAAGCTGGTTAGAGGGTTTCGCCGCAGACGATTCGGTGGCCGTCGGGTGTGCTGAGAAAGAACTCCCTCAGGCCCCAGGGCTTGTTGGTTGGCTGGGAGGTCACGAGCGCCCCTTTGGCCACGAACTCCTGGTAGAGATCGTCAACGCCTTCAACATTCCAGTACGCGAAGTAGGAGTGATTGCCGAGTTCGTTGGCGGGGCGCTCGTCGACGCACTCGCCGAGCATGACGCGGAAAGTGTCGCGAGACAGGAAGCTCCACCCCGGGCCATTGATCGGCTCCTTCTTGAAACCCAGAACGTCGATGTAGTAACGAGTAGACGCGGCAAGATCGCGGACCGCAAGGACCGACCAGGAGTTGACAATTTTGGCCATGGGGAAGGCCTCCGGGGTCAGTATAGAACGCGAAAACAGAAGTGCCGCAGCTCCTTCCAAAGCTGCGGCACTTTTGCGGCCAACGTTCGGCCAAACTCAAATTGAACGACAGTTACATTTCTTTGACGCCTTCGACGAAGGCCTTCAGCTTGCGGCTGCGGCTGGGGTGGCGCAGCTTGCGGAGGGCCTTGGCTTCGATTTGGCGGATGCGCTCGCGGGTGACCTGGAAGCTCTGGCCGACTTCTTCCAGGGTGTGCTCGGAGCCGTCTTCGAGGCCGAAGCGCATCTTGATCACACGCTCTTCGCGCGGGGTCAGGGTGCGGAGGACCTGCGAGGTGTACTCCTTGAGGTTGACGCTGATCACCGCTTCAGAGGGCGAGACAGCCTGGCGGTCTTCAATGAAGTCGCCAAGATGCGAATCTTCCTCTTCGCCGATCGGAGTTTCCAGTGAGATGGGTTCCTGCGCGATCTTGAGCACCTTGCGGACCTTGGCGACAGGGATGTCCATGCGGCGGGCAATCTCTTCGCTGGAGGGCTCGCGGCCAAGCTCCTGAACCAGCTGACGGCTGGTGCGGATGAGCTTGTTGATGGTCTCGATCATGTGCACCGGGATACGGATGGTGCGGGCCTGATCGGCGATGGCGCGGGTAATGGCCTGGCGAATCCACCAGGTTGCGTAGGTGGAGAACTTGTAGCCGCGGCGGTACTCGAACTTGTCGACGGCCTTCATGAGGCCGATGTTGCCCTCCTGAATGAGGTCGAGGAACTGGAGACCGCGGTTGGTGTACTTCTTTGCGATGGACACGACAAGTCTCAAGTTGGCTTCGATCAGTTCTCTCTTGGCCTGCTCGGCGTCCATGTCGCCCTGGATCATTTCGCGCTGGGTTCGCTTGAGCTCGACGATGGAGACGCCGGCGTCGGCTTCGATCTTCTCGAGGTCGACTTTGCAGTTCTTCTGCTGGCGGCGGTATTCCTTCTTGAGCTCTTCGGACTTGGAGGCTTCGTACTTCTGGTCGAGCGAGCGGATCTGGCGCTCGAGGGTGCGCATCGTGTCGACCGTCTTGTTGACGCGATCGAGCAGACGCTTCCGTTCGAGAGCCGTGTACTTGAGCTCACGCACGATGCGGGAGATGAGCACCTTTTCGCGAGCGATGAGCCAGCGGGTGTGGCGCGCGGCGGATGCCTTGCCCTTCACAGAAGCGGGCGCGGCCTGCTGCTTTTCTTCCAGCGCCAGAATCTTCTTCTGGTGCTTGATGAGCAGGTCAATGCGCACGACAGTGGCTTTGACGCGCGACTGCACCACTTCTTCAGTGAGCTCTTCTTCGTCGAAGATCACCACTTCTTTTACGTTGCGAACGCCGCGCTTGAGGTCTTCACCGAGGGCGACGATCTCGCGGATGACGATGGGCGAACGGGAGATGGCCTTGAGCACGCGGAGCTGGCCGCGCTCAATGCGCTTGGCGATTTCGACTTCGCCTTCGCGGGTGAGCAGCGGGACGGTGCCCATCTCGCGGAGGTACATGCGGACGGGGTCATTGGTTTTTTCAAGCGTACCCGGGGTGAGGTCGAGCTCGACGTCTTCGCCCTCTTCGAGTTCAAAGTCCTTGTCGGAGCCGAACTTGGGGCTATCGAGGAGGTCAATGCCCTGGGTGCCGATGGTTGTGATCAGGTCATCGAGGTCGTCGGCGGAACCAATCTCTTCCGGCAGCATGTCATTGACATCGCCGTAGGTGAGATAGCCTTTTTCCTTGCCAACTTCGATGAGGCTGTCTATATCGTGTTCGAATTTGTCGTCAATCGCCAATGTAATCCTGCTCTCCTACGCAATCTTTTGATTCAGCACCGTATTGCGCAACGGTGCGGGGTCAATCTCGAAATGCGCGAAAAAATATTTCCGTAAGGTGAATTACGGCGCGCAAGGAGATGGACCTGCGGTTACCCGCAAAAAGCGGCTTGAGGTAAATAGCTCGGAACAGGATGATCAGCGCTTCAGGATTCACCTGGTTCGCCCGCGAGCCGTAGCTCATATGTGGGGCAGAGGGGCGCGCATCCTCACAGAGATCAGTAGAATACCACATTTCCTGTCGATTTCACGAACACAAAATCAGCAGAAACCGATTGCCTGGCAAGCCGCTTTCCGTCTGGAACCGTTGGAATTGCTTCCATTCCGGGCCAGTCACTTGTTTGTTAGACGCAGTTTGCGGCGGATTTGATGCATGGGGGCGCTTGAAGATAGGTGCTAGCTCTGCGGAGGTCGGCGATTGTGCAAGTCCCTTAGCGACCGGTCCAGTTGCAGCTTTTTCTGCGTGAGCAGGGTTAGTTCTGTGAAGTCGCCGCGGCGCTCGGCTTCGGCGATATTGGCGCGGAGGGCGCGGAGCTGGGCTTCGATGGAGCGTTCCTGGATCTGCTGAATGGCGCCCTCAACCTCAGCCTCTTCCGGGGACTTGGTCTCGGCCAGCAGGACTTCGGCGAGCAAAGCGCGTTGGGCGGGGTCTTCGACGACTTCCATGGGGTCTTTGGCCCCTCGGCCGGCAAGAGCCTGGAGTGCGGCGAAGGTGCCAAGATGCTCAAAGAAAGCCGTTTGGGCTGTGATGGCCTGGGCGGCGGCGCGGCGCGATTCGACATGCTCGGGGTCAGTGATGGCGAGGGCACGGAGCAGGATGCGTTCGACCTCAGTGAGCGGGGTGGTTCGGGCTTCGATGTGGTCGCGGCGCTTGAGGGCGGCCTGGCGTAGCTCTTCGCGAAGGACGGCGGAGTCGATGGCCAGCTTTTGGGCGGCGTCTCCGGCGAACTGGTCGCGTGCGAGGCGCTCCGGCATGCGGCGGATGTGGGGAAGCAGGTAGTTCATCTGCTGAAGCTTCGCCTCGGCGCTGTGGCCGGGGAAGAGCCGAAGGGCGCGTGCAATCAGGTAGTCAGACTGACGCTCTGCCCCGCGAATGGCGGCGACGTAGGCCTCAACACCGCGCTCGCGGATGAAGCGGTCCGGGTCCAGCCCGCCATCGAGAGTGACCAGCTTGATCGTGAATCCCTCTTCGGTGAGCAGGGCGATGGACTTTTCAGCCGCATTGGCGCCGGCCGTATCGGGGTCGAAGTTGACCACGATGTTGGTGGTGTGTCGGCGCAGCAGGCCAACCTGCTGCTCGGTAAAAGCCGTGCCGCTGGTGGCGATGACGTTTTGTATGCCGCGCAGATAGACAGAGATGCAGTCCATCTGGCCTTCGACGAGCAGCGCGAACTCGGCTTGGCGAATGGCCGTGCGGGCCTTGTCGAGATTGAACAGGACGAGGCTTTTGGAATAGAGCGGCGTCTCCGGCGAGTTGAAATATTTTGGGCCGGCCTTGTCGCCGGTTTCCAGGGTGCGGCCGGTGAAGGCGATCACCCGCCCGCTCTCATTGGTGATGGGGAACATGACACGCTTGCGGAAGCGGTCGTAGATGGGGCCCATGGTCCCGTCGCCCTGTTCCTTGGAGCTGAAAAGGCCGCTGGCGCGGAGGGTCTCGCCGTCGGCTACGGAACTCAGCCGGTCGCGGAGGGCGTTGAAACTGTCGGGCGACCACCCAATGCGGAAGGCCTTGATCCCCTCAGGCGTCAAGCCGCGTCCGGCGAGGTATTCGCGGGCCACTGCGCCCTCGGGGCCGCGTAGCTGGTCTTCGTAGAAGGCGGCTGCGGCCTCGTGTAACTCCAGCAACTTGGTGCGCTGGCGAGACTCGGCGGCCTGCTCGGGCGAGGAGAACTCGCGCTTGGGCAGGGGAATGCCACACTTCTGCGCGACGATACGGACGGCTTCAGGGAAGGGTACGTTCTCAATTTTGCCGACGAAGCTGAAAACGTCTCCCGAGGCCTGGCAGCCGAAGCAGTGGTAGAACTGGCGGACGGCGTGGACGGAGAAGGAGGGGGATTTTTCTTTATGAAAGGGGCAGAGTCCAGAGTAGTTCGATGCGCCGGCTTTGCGCAGACGAATGTAGCCCTCGATCACCTTGACGATGTCGGCCTGTTGCTTGACGGTTTGGGCAAAGTCGGACACGGTGGGCTGTATTGAGGATAAGCCCGGAGGGTGAGGTTGGCCGATCAGACGATCCGCGCCGTAGCCTCAGAGTTCCCCGACCGCACTGCCTGGATGAAAAACCAAATCAGCTCGAGAACAATCGGCCAAACGATCACGACCGTCACCAGCCAACCCACTTTTGACCACAGCGTCCCAGGCTCTCCCGCGTAAACCACAAGGCAAAGCGCCGCGTTGGCGAGATAGGCGGTGTCGAGCCCAAGCAGGCAGGCGAGAGTCGGAGCAAGGTGACGACGCCGGAAGAAAAGAACCACCGCGCTCGCAATTACGATGCCGAATCCCAGGCTCAAGACGGAAAGCCTCTGCCACGCGCTTGTTCCAGCCAGATGCAAAAGGAAAGGAGTCTCCACCAGGATTGTGCCACCAGTCGATAGAGCAGCCACGACCCACAAGATTCGCCGCCCTGATCGGGTTGAAAGCTCCGCCGATAACAGCGCGCGGAGCCGAAGCCAGATCATCGGGTAAGCGAGGAAGAACGGTGCGCCCACAAGCGCATGCCACCAATTGCCTTGATTGCCCGGAACATGGAGCGTGACGGCATTCCATGGCGAAGTGTCGAGAGCGAACGGAAGGAAAGGGACGAACCCAGCCGCAAGCCAAACCAGCAACGCAATTGCGCTAGCCCAAGCGGGGCCGCGGGTATCTTCGTGACGCGATGCCCCGAGGCGAACAGTAGCAGTCGATAGTTTCAAAATGACCTCCAACAATACAACGTAAAAAGACGCGCAGAAGTTTCATGACTGCGAAACCAGGTTGGGCCGGAAATACTTGTTGCAACGAATATTTTCCTCGTGCATCCAAATGTGCGAGGAGAAATAAACCAATGTCCACCACAACCCCTGCACCCGGCACTGTTTCCACCTGGAACCTGGACCCGGCCCACTCAACGGCCCGAGTTCAAGGTCAAACACATGATGATTTCAAACGTGAAGGGCAGTTTCAGCGGCATTTCCGGCACGCTGCACCTTGACGAAACGGACTATACCCACTCGACGGCCGAGGCGACGATTCCGGTCGCCACTCTGACCACAGGCGATGCGCAGCGCGACGGCCACCTGAAGAGTGCGGACTTCTTCGACGCGGAAAAGTACCCCACCATCACGTTCACGACCACCAATATCGACTCCAAGGGCGGAGCGGACTACGAAGTGACTGGCGACTTCACCCTGCACGGCGTGACGAAGTCGATCAAACTGGCCGTTGAGGATGTGAGCGAGCCATCGAAAGACCCGTGGGGCAACCAGCGGATTGGGCTTACGGCAACCACAAAGATCAATCGCAAAGACTTTGGGCTGACGTGGAACGCGGCGCTCGAGACCGGCGGCGTGTTGGTGGGCGAGGACGTGGCCATCACGCTGGATGTGCAGTTTATCAAGGCCTAAGCAGGTTTCAGTTGTCAGAGATCAGGCTTAGGCGATGGATCGCTGAGACCTGGTCTCTGACGTCGAATACTTGTTGCAACGAATATCTTGTTCATGCATCGAATAGAAGTAACCCCAGGAGGTAAACCATGTCGCTTCGCGCTGTAAAACAGATTCTTGAAACCAAACCCACCCTTGAAGGAGCGGGCGTAAAGCTGCAGCGCGCCTTCGGCTTTGGAAAGACGCAGGAGTTCGATCCGTTCCTGCTGCTGGATGATTTTCGCAACGAGAATCCGGCTGACTACCTGGCAGGATTTCCGTGGCATCCACACCGCGGAATTGAGACGATTACCTATGTGCTGGCCGGCGAAGTGGAGCACGGCGACAGCCTGGGCAACAAGGGAAAGATGGGCGCGGGCGATGTGCAGTGGATGACGGCTGGCAGCGGGATTCTGCACCAGGAGATGCCGCGCGGCGACAAGAATGGCCGCATGCACGGGTTCCAGCTGTGGGCCAACCTGCCCGCGGCGTTGAAGATGACCGACCCCCGCTACCAGGACATTCCGGCCAGCGCGATTCCCGAGGTGACCGAGGATGACGGGACAAAGGCGCGGATTATCTGCGGCGATTTCTGGGGCAAACAGGGGCCGGTGAATGGTGTGGCAACCGAGTCGAATGTAGCCGCAAGTTACGTCGACATTTCAGTGCCGCCGTTTACGCGAAAGCGGATCAAGGTGGAGACTACTCGGAATGCGTTTGCGTATGTCTTCGCCGGGACGGGGACGTTCCGCGACGCTTCTGCGCCGCAGGCTGTGTTGACGGAGTCTGGTGTGGATCCGAATGCGCCTGCGGTGTATGACGCGAAGAACCACTCGTTGGTACTGTTCGACCGCGGCGACGAGATCGTGGTGCAGTCGGGGCCGGAGGGGATTCGCTTCCTGCTGGTGAGCGGCAGGCCGCTGGAGGAACCGGTGGCGTGGTACGGGCCGATTGTGATGAATACCCAGGCCGAGTTGCGGCAGGCTATGAGCGAGTTGCAGACCGGGAAGTTTATCCGGCACCGGTGAAGCGGAAGGAAAGGCCATGCTGGCTGATCAGGTATCAGCCGGCGTGGCCAGTCCTGCAGAACACACTAAGAAAGCCCTGCGACGAACAGGACAAGTCGGAATATTTCCTTGCAATCAATTAAATAACTTAGTATAATGCGGCGCAATTTTGGGTTTCAAAAACTTGCGACTCGCAGTATGGCGTCAAAAAGCGCCAGCTGATGGACATCGGTTCCAGGATCGCTCAATCAACTGGGCCGTGTGTCTTCCCTCCTAAGGCTACCCAAGGATAGAGGACCGGTGCGGCTCGCTCTGCCCAACAGGTAGCATCCAACGGGAGGTGCGTGATGATACCAGTGCTTCCGCAGCACAAGCCCATGCAAGTCTTTCCTCGTCTGCCACTTGCGCTCTTAGTTCTGCTCTTAATCAGTTTGACTGGTTGCCACCGAACTACCTCTATCCAGGCGCCCGCAACACTTGCCCCTATCACCGGAAGTGACTACCTGACTCCTCAACCAATTCCTGACGAAAAAGATAAAACTCCTTATGGACGAGATTTGGCGCAGTTAAATAGTGATTCTGCCGATCTGGTAAAGGCAAAAGCGGACCGGAACAAAATTGTCTTTTCGTTGATGGGCGAAATTGACAAGGTCTACGGGGAGTTCGACATCCGTTTACACACCGGAAAGGCAATGGAGGCAACTGGTTTTGACATCCTGACTCTGGGCCTTTCCAGTGCCGCTTCGATTACGACTCACTCGGCAACAAAGACAATTCTGAGCGCCCTGGGAACTGGGATCGGCGGTGTTGGCCAATCTGTAGACAAGAATTTTTTCGCGTCCCAGACCTTCCAGGTGCTTTCAATTGCCATGGCCAATCGCCGGGAGAAGATTCGAACCGTCATCATCTCCAACCTTTCAACGCAGGATGTTACAGCGTACCCACTGTCGGCGGCGAAGCGCGATTTGATCGCCTATTACTACGCTGGAACAGTGGCCGGTGGACTTGATGAACTACAACTGGAGGCCAGCGCCGCGAGCAAGAGCGGAGTCTCGCAAACAGTCGCAACTCCGGTTTTTGATCCGGTTGGCGGAGCATACAACAAGACTTTCTCAGTCTCGATCACCTGCAGCACACCTGGGGCAACAATCCATTACACGGTGAACGGGGACCTCCCGTCTGCAACCTCAACGACTTACTCTGGTCCAATTTCAATTGCGAGCGACGGCAAAGAGAAGACGATTAAGGCGATCGCAATGCTTCCTGGTTCAACTGATAGCCAAGTTGCTTCTGCGACCTACACAATTTCCACTGATGGGCAAGACCCGAATACGCCGGGCAGCAAGGCTAAAGCCCTCCCAGCGCAGGCGCCGAACTAGCCACCAGTGGGATTGGTGCGAGTGTTTTCGCTCATTTTGCCTGGCGGGTGGGCGTTACACGAGCCTCACTGACAGCCAGGAGATCTTCACCAAGTCTGTTTTGGATATCAGGTGGCTCAAACCTCTACGGGAAGGTCGGCCGACAGGATGTTCATGGGCGTAAGCCCGCGATGGCGCAGGGCGCGCAGGCTGAGCGAGTCGTGTCGCTTGGCCAGGCGGCGGCCATTGTGGTCGACTACCAGGCGGCAGTGGAACCAGGCGGGACTGTCATAGCCGAGGGCGCGATTGAGCAGAATCTGGCGGGCTGTGGACTTGAGCAAATCGGCGCCGCGAACGACTTCTGTAATACCCATCGCCGCATCGTCGGCCACGCATGCCAACTGGTAGCTCGGCACGCCATCGCGACGCCAGACCACGAAATCGCCAAAGTCAACCCCAGCCACAAATCGCTGCTTCCCCAGGTTGCGATCGACAAATTCAACCACCTCGCCGTCGGGAACCCGGAAGCGCCAGTTGATGCCGTCGGGCAAATCGATGTCGCTGGCCGTTGGACCGGGTAGCTCGGTGGGGCTGGCGAACAAGCGGCGGCAGGTGCCGGGATAGATGGGCTCGTCATCCTGAAGGTCCCACTTGCCTGCGGCTACGGAGCTGTTGACGGAGGCCAGGGTGCGTTCATGTGGTGCGCCGAGCGCGTTCTCGAGATCCTTGCGCGAACAATGGCAGGGGTAGATGTATCCGCGGCGAAGCAGGCGACGCCAGGCGGCGAGATAGATGGAGCGGCGGCGGCTTTGCACGTAGGGCGCGTAGGGTCCGCCTTTGTCCGGACCCTCAATCCAGCGGATGCCGAGCCAGCGAAGATCCTCGTAGGCGGCTTCGGCAAATGTGGCTTTGCTGCGGTCGGGGTCCAGGTCTTCCATGCGCATGATGAGCGCGCCGCCGGCATCGCGAGCGCGCTGCCAGGCAGTCCAGAAAGTGCGCGCATGGCCCACATGCAGATAGCCAGTGGGAGAAGGCGCGAGCCGGCCACGATAACTCGATGTCGGAGTGGGTGCGAGGCTAGCCATGCTACTTACAAGTGTAGGAAAGGCGCGCCTCGCCGCATAGGTACAGCTTGATTCTCGTAGCTAGCTTGATTCCGGTGTCTAACTTGGTTCCCTGTCTTTGATTGCTTGCCGCGAACTTAGTTTTCCGGACCGTCTTGTTTGTCGTCCTTCGTGCTGTTGTCCTTTTCACCATCGTCGTGGTGGTGATGGCTGTAGTGGCCGATGTCGTCGTCCAGATGTTTGGGGTCGACAGAGACCTGCACGACGTCCATCTCGTTACCGTCGAGGTCGACCACAAACAGGCCGGTGCGGTCGCCTTCAGGATGCGTGAAGACGAGGGTCTGCTCCTTGCCCTGCTTGCTGGTTTCACGAATCATGCGTTCCCAGCCGGCGCCGAGCTTTTCTTCCACCATGCGGTTGAGTTCGTCGCCGTCGACGGTCTCGTGGAAGTTCTCAATTTCCGCGACATGCAGCGAACTGACTCCGCCATGCGTGGCCCGTTTTGAGATGAGACTGATGAGGCCGAGAAACGGGATGCGGTTTGCGTGGACGCCATAGCGGCTCTCAATGGAGTGGACGACGCCGTCGAAGCCGCCTTCGCCGCTGCCGGCCAGCACCGCGACGGGAACCGCGAGCGCCAGAAATCCGATGGGAATAAGCCAGAGTTGCTTCATTGGTCTCCGCCTTTCTTGTCCTTGGATTTTTCCTTGTCCTTTTCCTTGACGTTCGCAGCCACGTCGCCCAGGGCGCTGAGGCCGCCGATTCCCTTGAGTTTGCCCAGGTCATCCATCTTGATGGGGCCCAGAATCAGCACGATGGTCAGCTCCTTTGGCTCCACATCCAGAATGAACATGCCGTGCGACTCGCCGTTGACGAGCTTGACCATGATGTCAGTGCTCTCACCGGTTTTGCGCTCGCGCTCCTTCACCAGCGACGACCATTCGGCGGTCTCAAACTGCTTGCGCAACTGCTCCACATCTTCGGGAGTGAATTCGCCGGGCTTGTCGAATTCGTAGTCGCGGACGTAGATGCCGTCGAGGCCTTCAATCAGGCGGCGGGTTGCCGCGTCGTCTTCGTTTTTGCCGTTGAGGATTTTCGCGGCAAAGGCCAGCATGCTCTTGCTAAGCGTGACCTCGGTGACGTCAGAGGCGCGCG
>Ga0181528_10002793_pt1 | contig 10795 bp, 7 predicted proteins | sample PEATcosm2014_Bin_47_FD_119742 | JGI IMG/M metagenome (GOLD analysis project Ga0181528, IMG submission 119742) | Peatland microbial communities from MTU Mesocosm Facility, Houghton, MI, USA - PEATcosm2014_Bin10_10_metaG | ecosystem: Environmental > Terrestrial > Soil > Wetlands > Peat | place... | reverse complement strand
CTCGCTCTGAAAAGAGGCTCCGCCGCGCAGCGCAATGCCTGCCTGGACCAGGTAACGACCCGCTACATTCTCTTCCTCGATGACGATGTGGAACTGGCTGCGAATTACTTGGAGAGCATGCAGGCACTGCTGGAGCAGCACCCGGAGATCGGCCTTGCCGACGGGGCGATGGCGGCTGACGGGGCGCACACCGATGGCGGATTCACGCACGACCAGGCCCGGAGCATTCTGTCGAGCTACAAGCCGGATGGGCGGGTTGATTCCGCTCCATCGGCTACGGGGTGCTGCTTTGTCAGAACCGAGACCGCGAAGGCGGTGCGGTTTGACGAACGGCTGCCGCTGTATGGGTGGCTGGAGGATCTGGATTTTTCGACTCGGGCAAAGAGGTTTGGTGCAATTGTGAGGAACAGCGGAACGGCGTTGGTTCATCTTGGCGTTCCTTCGGGGCGCACATCGGGAGTCCGGCTCGGGTACTCCCAGGTGGCGAACCCCTTTTATCTTTGGAGGAAGTCGGGGGAGCCGGGGCTGGGTCGGGTGCTGACGCATTTCTGGGGGCGGCTGGTGATCTCGAACCTGTTGCACACGGTCGTGCGGTCGGGGAAGGGTCGCGAGGACCGGCCCGGACGGCTGCGGGGCAACCTGCTGGCATTTGGAGATTTGCTGCGCGGGAGGATTGATCCGGAGAGGATACTCTCCCTCTGATACTACAGTTGTACTTGGCTCCTGGGGCGCTGGTCCGGGCCTGAAGGCCGCATCCTTTGGGGCCTACTTTCAGGGGGTTGAAACACCCTGCTCCCTCCGTAAAGGCTATCTGCAGCTGTAGTACTACGGACCTGTTAAAAAACTGCTTCGAGGTATTCCGAAAGGTTCAGAAACCGATCCCTCAGGGGCTAAAGCCCTATTGAATTCGCGGCGCTTGCGGCACGGATAAATCCGTGCCCTTTCAAAACATGACCGGCTACGGCAGTTTTTCAACAGACTCCAAGATGGTTATAGGTTCGTTGTTCATGGCGAAGACTGAGGATGCGACCCTATTCATTCGTCAAGTATATCAGTTCTTAAATCACAAAGTCTGCGCGTAACGGTTTTGTTATCATGTGTTTGCAAGGAAATCAGCAGTTTAGGTGCTACGCGCCTCGGCGGCGGGCGGTTTGGGGATATGTTTTCCGGTCCGATGAGGCGGTGGATTTTCATGATTCGACCCTTTCAAGCCCATTGTGCGCCAAAAGCTGGTAATTATGTGCAAATGCCGGAGGGGAGGGATTCCCTATTCCCTGTCTGTTGCTTCATCCCATGACGACGACAGGCTGGAAGAGGGTTCCGGCGATGCGCTTGGCGATGGCGACAAGGTCGCGCTGGCCGGCGAAGACCTTGACGAGCGGGGCGCGGGAGAACTCGGGCAGATTGGCCTGCGCGCCGTTGCGGAGGCGGCCGAGGGCCTGCGGATCGCCACTGACGGAGGGCATCTCCGGAAGCAGGTTGCGGGGATGGATGCAGAGAGCTTCCAGAGCCTCGGGGTCGCCGGCCAGGGCGTCGATCTCCACCAGGGTGTGCGCCTGGGCCAGGGAAAATGCACCGGCATGGGTACGGCGCAGGGCGCTGAGATGGCCGCCGCAGCCGAGATCCTGGCCGAGCTGATGTGCGACGGAACGGACATAGCCGCCAGCGCTGATGCTCATTTCAAAGCAGGCCCCTGCGCCGTCAAGGGCGGTGAGGTCGAAGCTGGCGATGGTGACCGATGCTGCCTTCAGGTCGACGGGCTTGCCTTCGCGGGCGAGTTTGTAGGCGGGGGTTCCGGCGATCTTCTTGGCGGAGTAGGGGGGCGGTATCTGCTCCATCTGTCCATGGAAGCGGGCGGCGGCGGAGCGGATGCGGTCCAGGGTAAGGGCGGAGGCGAACTCCGGCCAGCGGTCGGGGCCGTCGGGCTGGCCTTCGGCGTCGTAGGTGTCCGTGGAGAAGCCGAGGCGGATTTGGCCGGTATACGATTTTTCCGCGGAAGAGAAGTACTGGGCCAGGCGGGTGTATTTGCCCATCAGCAGCGGCAGAACGCCGGTGGCCATGGGGTCAAGGGTGCCCAGGTGGCCAATGGATTTTTCGCCGGCGATGCGGCGCAGCCGGCCAACCACGTCGTGGCTGGTCATTCCGCCCGGCTTGTCGACAACCAAGAGTCCGTTCACCGCTTGCGCCTGTTCGCCCCTATCCACTCTAGTGCATTCGGTCTGGAGGTGCTTGACGGCAGGCTGGGCCACCCGCGTCGCCTTTTGCCCAGCCCTTGTCAAACGCGGCTGGAGTGATTCAAGCTAGAGTGCTATGGAGATGGTCCTCAGCGCCGTGCAAAAACCGGTTCGCAGGTTGCGGAAGGCGTTGAAGTGCCTGCCTCCCGACCCATCCATCGAAGATGTCCACAACCTGCGCACCCGCATGCGGCGCGTGGAAGCGATCACCACCGTGTTGAGGATGGGCGATGAGAAGCCGGCGCAGAGGCTGCTGAAGACAATCAAGACGATTCACAAAGCGTTGGGTGCGGTCCGGGACATGGATGTGATGGCCGGCAATGTGCTCACGCTGGAAAGGAGCGGACACGACGAATCGGCGCTGCGTCTGCTCCAGCATCTGCACGGCCTGCGCATTGAGAGGGTACGGCACCTGGTCGATGCGGTTGGCAAACACCGCAAGGATGCGCGCCGGTCGCTGAAGCGCTTCTCCGGGCAGATTGAAAAGTGGTTCAAGGAAAGCAAACCCGGAGCAGCGAACGGACATGTGGCTGCACGGCTGCTGGGTGAGCTCAGACATTGGCCCGCGCTGGATGCCGGGAATCTCCATGCCTTCCGCATCAAGGTGAAAGAGTTGCGCTACGTGCTGCAACTGGCCAGGAGCGCGGATTCAGGATTGGTGGCCGCCCTGGACCAGGCGCGTGCGCAGATTGGCGACTGGCATGACTGGCAGCAACTGGCCAGTACCGCGGAAAAGACCCTGGCCCCTGAGACGGACAGCGCGGCGCTGAAGCAGATTGCGGAGATCGAAAAACGGAAGTTCAGCCACGCGCTGCGGGCTGCCGAGGAGATCAAGGCATTTCCCCCGGGGCTTCCCAAGCCGGTCAGGGCTGCAACCGGCTTTGCGGTGGCATCGCGTGTTGCGTAACCCCGCTCCCTCAACGCATATCAACAGAGACTGACGCGCAGCGTTGCGAGCGGAAATCAGGCCGCCAGGCTGCTTCCCTGCGCAAAATAAAAAACTCCTCTTGTAATCCGCCCTCCGCGTTTCCGCGTCAACCAATGAAAGCCAAAGCCACAGGCGTGTCAAAAACCTCTTCACTTTTCCGGGAGTCCCATATGCTAGACACCCGATTTGAGTAAAATGATCTGCGACGTCAGCAAACCAGTTTAAAGTGAGAAGAAAACAAAGCAGCGCTATGCTCCGGCATGTACGCCCTTTTTGTGTAAACCTCACCAAATCTCTCCGTACCCAGCACTCCGCGGAGCCGTGAACTGCCCTGGAGCAAAACCTGCGTTCGGGAGGCATTCATTCAGGGGTCAGCCACTTTCATCGTAAAAAGAGGAGCGCCAAAGTTGCCAGGGACATCGTTGAGAAACTCTCTTGGGGCCACATTCGCAGTCGTTTTGAGCTTAACCCTGTATGGATGCAGCGGAGGGGCGGCGAACACGTCCGAACCTCCGGACGTGAATCAGGCACAACGAAGCGACATCTCCGTCGCCGGTACTCAAGCCGGTCTTACCCCTTTTATCGCCTCCGTTCAGCTCTCCGGTCAAAGCGTCCCCCAGGTGACCTCGGTGGCCTTCACCATCACGCCCAAGCCGAACACGGTATCCGCGCCCGTGAACGTCAGTTGGAGTGGGACCGCCCTGTTCAGCCGCGGCTATCTGCTGGGCGATTCGATCAATCTCCCCGTCTTTGGCCTTTACGCGGACTATTCAAATCAGGTCGCCCTCCAACTTGGATTCGACGACGGCTCTGTTCAGCAACTGCAAACTCAAATCTCAACACCGCCCTACACGGACCCAACCGGGGTCTACATGAATCCGACCATCCTGCATCCCAGGGCGCCGGGCAGCACCCTGGGATTTAATTTCTTCATCATGAAGTCCCTGATCGGCTCTCCTGTCATCGCCGATACCGATGGCAACGTGCGCTGGGTGGTTACCGGGATGTCTGAGGCAGAATCCTCTTACTTTGCCAACGGGCAGTTCATGAATGGAAGCGTGAGTAGTCCAGCATTCACACTGATCCAATTTGACGGCACCCAGTCGCCACTGCCGGCTCAACTTCCGCAGCCGCTTCTGGGTTTGTTCACCCATAACATCGATCCAAGCCCCAACGGCGTTTTGGCTGAATTCAGCGGTACGGATTCTCTTGGCAACAGCGCCAACGATATTGTCGCGGACATTTCGCCCTTTTTGAGCGAGCCTCCGCTGCAGACGTTCGATATGGCCGAGATCTTGACGGCCTACATGCAGGCCAATGGAGACGACGCCAGCGCGTTTGTGCGTCCGGGGACCGATTGGTTTCATGTGAACTCCAGCACCTATGACCCCAGCGATAGCAGCGTGATCGTCTCCAGCCGCGAGAACTTCCTGATCAAGGTGGACTATTCGACGCACAATATCATCTGGATTCTGGGCGACCCGACAAAGTACTGGTATACCTTCCCCTCACTCAGAGCAAAGGCCCTCACCCTGGCCCCGGGAGGGCTCTATCCAGTCGGTCAGCATGCGGTTTCCATCACCTCAGACGGCTACGTCATGGTGATGAACGATGGATACTGGAGTGTCAATCAACCCGCCGGAGAGCCCTCCGGCATTGGCCGGAGCTACAGCGAAGTGTCGGCCTACTCCGTGGATACGGCTACTATGACCGCCCAGGAAGTGTGGGGCTTCGACGATGGGCAGACCATGCTTGCGCAGGTCTGTGGAAGCAGCTACGAGGCGCCTGGGAGTTCCTACCTGGTCGACTTCGCAACCGCTGACCAAGACGCAAATGCGCGGCTGATCGGTCTGGATCCCAATCATAACGTCGTCTTCGACTTTCAATACGCATCGCCGACACCCTGCGGTACCGCCTGGAACGCAATACCCATACCGCTGGAAAGCCTACAAATCAACTAGCGCCTGTGAAACCCGGATGGCGGAATCACCGCATGGCTTGATTTTCCGGAACAAGCCGTCGGATTTCCTTTGTCCCGCCTCCGGGAATCCGGGCCCCGCTCGGACCTCGGCGTATCTGCCCCAGTCTCGCCTGTTCCGTTCTCTCCCAGTTCCGTCTCACCACACCTCCCCGGGACTCCCGCTGAGCGCTCATCGCCATCCCCGATCTGCATCTGGAGAGTGCACCGATGCTATCGCGGGAACGCATGTGCTCCCTATAGAATCAAGGAAACCGCACTTTTCAGCCGCGGAACGGAGAACGCTTGAAGAAGAACCATTTGATCCTGGGCTTGGTGGTCATTGCAGCACTCGTCGCATTGGTTGTTTGGGGACGCGACCGCATTCATTTCGACTTTGCCATCTTCCGCTCCCAGCTGGCCATGGCCGACTGGGCCAAGATCGGCATCGCAACCGCCTGCATCTACATGGGCTACATCTTCCGTTCCGTGCGCTGGGCGTTGTTTATCCGCCACAGCCAGAAAGTCTCGCCGCTCACCCTGCTCGGCACCCAGGTCATCGGCTTCACCGCCGTGGCTCTCATCGGCCGCGTCGCAGACCCCGTCCGCCCCTACCTCGTCTCCAGGAAAACCGGACTGCCCCTGGCCGGCCAGGTCGCCGTTTACATCGTCGAGCGCATGTTCGATCTCGGCTCCATGGCGCTCATCTTCTCCGTCGTCCTGCTCACCACCCACGAAGCCCTGCCGCATCCCGAGTTGCTGCTCAAGGTAGCCAAGGGCGGACTGCTGGCTACCGTCGCCCTCGCCGTCTTCACCGTCACCGTGCGCCTCGCCGGCGGCGCTGTCGCCGCCTTCATTGAAAAGACCCTCGGCGTCCTCTCCCACAAGCTGGCCCACTCCATCGGCCACAAGATCCGCACCTTCCGCACCGGCCTTGACACCATGCGCTCCTTCGCCGACTTCGGCGGAGCCGCCCTGCTCTCCATCGCCATGTGGCTGGTCATCACCACCGCTTACCTTGAAACCACCCGCGCCTTCGTCGCCAGCCCCCAACTGGCCGCCATGACCCTGCCCAAGTGCATGGTCCTCATGGCCTCCAGCATGGTGGCCAGCGGTTTCCAGCTGCCCATCCTCGGATGGTTCACCCAGATCGGCATCATCGCCGCGGCCATGTCCAGCTTCTTCTCCGTCGCCGCCGAACCCGCCACCGCCTGCTCCGCTACGCTGCTGCTGGTCACCTTCCTCAGCATCGTCCCCGTGGGCCTCATCTGGGCCCAGTTTGAGCACGTCAGCCTGCGCAAAATCACCGTCGAAAGCGAGCACGCGGAAGAGGAACTCGCCGACGATGATCCGCAGCCGAAACTCTAGCTCAACCGCTCGCCTGCCGGCGGCTCACTCAGCACTTGCAACGCAGCCGCCCGGTTGAACCGTATCGTCTCCGGCGAAACCGCCCCGCCCGTCATCAGCATGCTCATCGCCTGCTCCATCGTCAGGTCGGTCTCCGTCACCCGCTCCATCGGCAAAATCTGCAACAGCGCCGAAGTCGGATTGATGGCATTCGGCAGCAGCACCGCCGCCAGCAACTGGCCCGTCGACTCGTCGGTCAGCGTCCGCGTCAGGAAGCCAATGCTCTTCTGCCCCACAATTGGGAAATCCACCAGCACCACCCGCTGGCTCGACTCCTTCTTCACCATCATGCTGTCAATCAGTTGCCGCACTGACCCGTAGATCTTGGCCACAAACGGCAGCCGCTCCAGCGCTGCCTCAAACAGCCGCAGCGCCTGCCTGCCCACCACCAGCGATGTCACCCGCCCCACCACGTACAACACGGCCAGCGTCAGCACCACAGACAACACCGCCCGCAGCCACGGCGCATCCAGCCAGTCTCCGGGAAACAGGTACCCCAGCAGCCACAGCACCGGCTGACCCGCCGTGGCCAGCGCCCCCAGCAGGAAGCTGAAGATGAGGTAGGTCACAAACAGCGGTCCAATCGTGATCACGCCGGCGAGAATATTCCGCTGCAGGCTGCGCGAAGTGCGGGCAAGAACTGGATTCACATGCCTCTCCTGCCTTCAGTATAGGGATTCCCGCGCCCCGCCCGCCCCTCATCGCGAGGGGAATCTCTCCAGCCCTTCCCCCTGTGCGCGCCGCCATTGACGTGGAGGCCAGTCGCGGTACACACTGCGGAAGTCGCTGATAGAGCGCGAATTCGTTCTATAGTGGAGGAAGAAGGAAGCGATGAGCGACCCCCAGGGTTTTGGCTTGAATGGACCGAACGACGAAGGCCGCTGGACTCCCGCACCGGAGCAGCCTCACCCGCGCGCCGTCGGTTCGCCCCTGCCCGTCGGTTCCGGCAGCCCGTCGTCTGCTTCCACCGCCCTCGGCGAGCCGCTGCATAACTTCGGCGCAACACCCCCCGGCCGCGCCCTCGCCAACTCCCCTTTCAATGAGTCCATTGAAATCCCATCCGGCGTGCAGCGCGCCATCAGCGCCATCCGCGCCGCTCTGCCCTTTGTGCAGAAAATCCTGCCCCTGCTCGACGGCAACATCGGCACCGCCGTATCCAACATCTTCGCCCCCCAGCACCACGCGCCGCCGCCGCCCCCCCAGGTCAACCTCGCACCCCTCCAGGACAGCCTCTCCGAGCTGCAAACTCAGCATCGCGAGCTCCGTGACCAGGTCGTCGAGCAGAACTCCTCCCTCAAGCGCGTCGAAGATCAGCTCGAAATGGTCCGCGAAGCCACCGACCGCAACACCCTCGAGCAGCAGGAGCTGATGGAAGACCTCAAGGGCGTCGGCAGCAAGGTCAATGTCGTGGCCTTCATCGCCCTCGGCCTCCTCGCCATCTCCGTCATCGTCAACATCGTGCTTTACCTTCACATCCTCCGCGTCCTGCCCTGATCGCCCCCAGCCCCACCCACCAGGACCAACCCCGGCGCCGCCCTTTCACCCAGCCCAGCCGGGCTTCCTCTTCAGTTCGCCTTTCCTCTAACCCGCCCCCAACCCGCCAAAATTTGCTCCGAAATCGACCTTTCTGCTCAATAGTGAACCATTTTTGGTGCTATCAACCGTCCTATTCGCCATGCCAATATGAGTTTCACCGTTCCTGCTTTCTTTTTCATCCAGTGTGATCTCCGTTCTTGCCAGTCGTCTTTTCACAGGGCTACTATTCGGGATAGCTCAACCGGGCCCGCACGGATAGGTCCGGCCACTTGCCCACTATGCAGTTGTTCCCAAGTTCACAGCAGCTTTACCAACGTGCGGCGCTTACGGGCGCGCGCAGACGGAGTGTCTCGTCATGGCATGGTACGCCTACTGCATCGGTGAAAAACTAGCATTTCCTGAATTGGCCCGTCATCGCAAACCTGTCCCGCTGGAAACCGTCCTCGGTGTCAGCGGCAACCAGGTCTTCCTCTACCCCGCAAGCGACCTCGCCATCGTCGTCAGTGAGCACAACCCCGCGGAAACCCTCAACCAGAAATCCGGTGTCGACCACGCCCGGGTCATCGCCGACTGTTTCCAGCACTCCACCGTACTGCCATTCCGTTTCGGCACCGTCTTCAACGACGACGATGCCCTTCGCCGCTCCATCCGCTCCAATCAGCGGCAGTTCCAGGGCAACATCGACAAGCTTCGCGGCAAGACCGAAATGCACCTCAAAATCTTCGTCGACGACTGCTGCACCCACCAGCTCGACAAGCATTCCCCCGCCGAGGGCGTCGGCCGCGAATATCTCAGCAACCTGCGCGAGAACGCCGCCCGCACCCGCGAACGCCAGACCCGTGCCCGCGCCGTCAGCTTCCAGATGCATCGCCTCTTCCTGCCCCTTGACGAGGAAGTCAGCTGTCGCCTTACCGAGAGCGGAAAAATGGTCCTCGACATCGCTCATCTCATCGAGCGCAAGTACGTTGAGCGCTACCAGAACAAGTTCGCCTCCACCAGCGCCATGATGCGCGAGTGCCAGATGCAGGTTTCAGGCCCCTGGCCGCCTTATCACTTTGTGCACCGCCTCACCCGCGGCGCCCACGCCCAGTCCGCCGCAGCCGCCCCGGCCCAGGCGACCGCGCCCGTCGCTGCCCCGCTGGTCGCCATTCCGGAAGCCATCCCCGCCATGGCCTGAACGCAAGCAGCCTCTTTCCAAACAGCAAAGCCCCGGCCATCGCCGGGGCTTTCTGCTGCAACCCAACGCCCATTACTGTGCCGTATACAGATAATCGGAATACGCCGTGACATCGCCATAAATGGTGTACAGGCGCGCGTAGATCGTTTCGCCGTTCGTGGGCAGCTTGCTGGCCGTCGTGGAAGTGCCCGTAATTTTGCCCGAGTTGTACACGTTGCTCAACCCTTTGCCCGTTCCCAGCGCAAGCGAATATCCGGTCGCTCCCGGAGCCGCGGACCACGCAAATGTCACACTGGCGCCGGCAAGCACCGTGCCCGGCACAGGCGTCGTCAGCCCCGCCGCAGTCGCTGCGGTGTAAATGGAGTCGCTATACATCACTACACTGCCAAAGAACGTATAGAGACGGGCGTAGATGGTCTCGCCGTTGGTGGGCAGGTTCCCGATCTCTTGTGAAGTTGCCTTCTGTTCTCCTGCATTCCACAGGTTGGTGGAGCCCAGCGCGGTTCCCAGCTTGAGTGTGTACCCCGTAGCCCCTGTTACCGGCGCCCAGGAGAACGTCACCTCCGGCCCTGCCAGCACGCTGCCCGGATTCGGAAGCGAAAGCGCGGCAGCCGCTGGCTGACTCTGGCCGGTCACTGCAATCGACTGCTTTGCGCCGGCTCCGCTCAGAGCGTTGTCGGTCAGCGTCACATCCTCGCTCAGCGGAGAGCCGAAATTCTCCGGAGTGAACTCAATGGGCACATCGCACTCGGCTCCCGGGCTCAGACTGGTCGAGCCGGTGCAGGCGTTTGCATCTCCGCCGGCCTTGGAAAAGTCCGCCGGGTAACTCAGCGCCGTCAAGTCCAGCGCCACATTGCCAATGTTGAAGATCTGAACCGTTTGCGTGCCGTCTTTGGTGTCGATCGATCCCACCGAAGTTACCGTTGGGAAGTTCACCGCCGGAGGTTGCGAGCGCTGAATCCTGACCACGCGGTTGTTGTTGCTGTCCGTGATAAACAGGTTGCCGGTTCCATCCACCGCGATGCCGGCGGGGCCATTGAGCCCCAGGCCATTCACCACCGGGGCAATGGCGATGGCTGCGCCGCCGCCTGCCGGCACCTCCACCACCCGGTTATTGTTGGTGTCGGCAATGAAAAGATCGCCCGCGGCATCCACCGCGATCCCCTCGGGGGCGTTGAACGCGATCCCACCCACCGTTGGTGCGATAGCAATCGCTCCTTCACCGCCGGCCGGAATCTCCACCACCCGGTTGTTCCCTGTGTCCACCACAAACAAGTCGCCTGCGCCGTCCACGGCAACACCGTAGGGGGTATTGAGCCCGAGCCCATTGACCGTGGGGGCAATCGTAGTCGCCGCGCCGCCGCCGGCCTGCACCTTTACCACGCGACTGTTTCCGGAGTCCGCGATGAACAGATCGCCCGCTCCGTTCACCGCTATGTCCGTGGGGAGGTAGAGGCCCGGCCTGATGGCCTTCGCAAGGCCGCCTCCGGCTGGAGCCTCAATCACCTGCACGCCCCATTCCTGGGCATAGCCGTCGCCGGCCCACCAGGTGCTCG
>Ga0181528_10002792_pt1 | contig 10795 bp, 6 predicted proteins | sample PEATcosm2014_Bin_47_FD_119742 | JGI IMG/M metagenome (GOLD analysis project Ga0181528, IMG submission 119742) | Peatland microbial communities from MTU Mesocosm Facility, Houghton, MI, USA - PEATcosm2014_Bin10_10_metaG | ecosystem: Environmental > Terrestrial > Soil > Wetlands > Peat | place... | reverse complement strand
GCCAAGCTGGTTGTATTCGCGAACGATCTCCCAAAGCAGGATGCGCGTTTGGGGATCGAGCCCGGCGCTCGGCTCGTCAAGAAACAAAACTTCCGGATCGTGCATCATGGCGCGCGCGATCGAGAGGCGCTGCATCATGCCCCCGGAAAAGCCGCGCACCATCTGGTTCGCGCGATCGGTCAGTTTGAATTTTTCGAGTAGCGCATCGGCGCGCTCGTTGCGCGCCTTCGATGCGATACCGAAATAGGCCGCGTGAAAGATGAGAATCTCGCGAGCGGTGAGAGAGAAATCCGGATTCGGTCGCTGCGGAACCACTCCGATCAGCCGCTTCACCTTAGCTTGCGCTTGCCACACTTCATGTTCGCCAACCCAGGCGTGGCCGCTCGTGGCGCGCACACGCGTTGTCAGAACGCCGACTGTAGTCGATTTGCCTGCGCCATTGGGGCCGAGCAATCCGAAAATTTCTCCGGGACGAACTTCCAGGGATAATCCGTCGAGCGCGGCGATCTGCTGCTTGGGCCGCTTCGAGTCTTTCGCGTCGGAACGAGCGATAAATCCACCCGCCGCAGCCATAGGGGGAGCGGAGCTGTAGACCTTACGCAGATCTTTCGTACGAATGCCGACGGCCATGAGTGAGATCACAGGTGGTGCGTTGAATTTTGAAAGTATATCGCAGGCAGAAATGTTGGAAACGAACAAACGCGAGAGAAGGCGGGCGATGCAAATGCCCGCCGTTACTGCCGAAGAGATCCCGGGAATCCGCTCCTAGTCGACGTGCTCGCCTTCGGCGAAGCCGGGCTCGGCGGGAGGCAACACATCGCGCTCGCCTGCGATCCATACGTAAAGCGTCGGGAGCAGGAAGATGCTCATCACGAGCGCAGCCATCAGCCCGCCCACGATGACGATCGCGAATGGACGCTGCGAGTCCGAACCGATCGCATGCGACGTTGCAGCCGGTAACAGCCCGAGAGTCGCGACCAGCATGGTCATCATGATGGGACGCAGACGCAAGACGGCTCCCTCGACGGCTGCATCTTCGACCGTATAACGACGCACTCGCAACTGGTTAATGTATTCGAGCATGATGACGCCGGTCTGCACAGCCACACCGAATAGCGCGAGGAACCCCACTCCTGAGGAGACACTGAAGTTAGTGCCCGTCAGAAGAAGCGCGAGGACTCCACCGATCGGGGCGATGGCGACATTCGCCATGATCAGCATCGACCACTTGAACGACTTAAACATGGTGTACAGAATGATGAAAATGATGAGAATCGTGATCGGAAGCACGATCAGCAATCGCGCGTTGGCGCGCTTCTGGCTTGCGTATTCACCTTCCCACTTGAGGTGATAGCCGGTGGGCAATTGCACTTTATGCGTGACCTTGTCGATGGCCTCTTCGACGGCGCTGCCTAAGTCGCGCCCGCGGACGCTGTACTTGATCGCAATATAGCGCTGGTTGCCTTCGCGATAGATTTCCGAACCGCCGTCAGCGACTTCGATCTTGCAGAGCTGCGCAAGCGAGACGCGTTCTCCGCTCGGGGATAGCAGGCGAATATTCTCAATCGCCTCTTTGGTGTCGCGGTACTGTGGCAGGTAGCGCACGACCAGATCGTATCGAGCTTCCTGCTGCAGCACTTGCGTGAGCGCGTTGCCGCCGACCGCAGTTTGAATCGCGTCCTGCACGTCGGCGACGTTGATTTGATATCGAGCGGCGGCGTCGCGGTCGACGGAGACATTCAAGTTCGGCTGTCCGAGCACGCGGAGCACCCCCAGGTCCTCGATTCCGGGAATCTTTCGCATGATGCCAACGATCTCATCGGCCTTCGCTTCCAGAGTCTTGAGATCATCCCCGTAGACCTTGGTCGCGAGCTCGCCCTTCACTCCGCTGACCGCTTCTTCCATGTTGTCTTCTATGGGCTGGGAGAACCCCCAGACGACGCCCGGAATCTTGTCGAGCTCGCGCTGCATGGCCGCGATCAGTTCATCTTTGTTTTCATGGAAAACCGGGCGCCACTCATCTTTCGGTTTCAGGTCAACGAAATATTCCGTGTTGAAAAAGCCGGTTGTATCGGTGCCGTCATCGGGACGTCCTACCTGGCTGGTGCATTGCGGCACCTCAGGAAACGAGCAAAGAACGATGCGCGCCTGATTCATCACGCGGATGCCTTCATCTGGACCGGTGCTGGGAGCCAGCGTGCCGCGAACCCATAGAGCGCCTTCGTCAAGGTGAGGCAAAAACTCGGATCCGATCGCCCCGCTAAAAATAAGAAAGTTTCCGCCGATGATTCCAACTAACGCCACACCAACGGTGATGTAGCGATGGCGAATTGCCCAACGCACCGAAGTGCGGTAGCGCTCGGTCACGAAATTCATGACCGGGTTATGCCATTCCTTGGCGCCCTTGGCGAAGGCAAAGCTGGCGAGAACCGGAGCAATCAGCATCGAAAAAATAAGAGCGCCGAGCAAGGCGAAAGCGACGGTCCATGCCATGGGCTGGAACAGGCGGCCTTCCACGCGCTGCAGAGTAAAGATGGGGAGATAGGCAGTAATGATGATGCCGATCGCATAGAAGACAGGCCGCTGGACTTCGTGTGCGGCCGCGCCAATCCGCTCAATGGGAGTTTCCGTGTCGTGGGCAAAGCCCATGTGGCGGACGATGTTTTCGATCATCACCACGGCGCCGTCAACCACCATGCCGAAATCCAAGGCTCCGAGCGAGAGCAGGTTTGCCGGCACTTGTTTCAAATCAAGGCAAATCGAGGCGAAGAGCAGCGAGAACGGAATCGTGGCCGCGACGATAATCGCGCCTCGTACGTTCCCAAGAAACAGGAAGAGAATGATCGAAACCAGGATCATGCCTTCCGTCAGATTGTGCAGCACGGTGTGACTGGTGAAGTGAACGAGATCGCTGCGATCGATGAAGGGAATGATCTTCACACCTGGAGGCAGAATGTGATCGTTCATCTCCTGAATTTTTTCGTGAAGGGCTTTCAGGGCAGGGTCGGCGGCAGCGCCCTTGCGCAGCAGCACGATGCCCGAGACAACGTCATCGTTATCGACGATCTTGCCGTTTTCATGCTGGATGGCCCCGTTGGGGCCGTAGGGGCAAAAGCTGCACGCGCGCGCAAACTGGCCGAGACGAATCTTCGGCCCTTGCGACACGACGGCGATGTCCCTTACGCGGAGTGGTGTGCCGTTCTTGGTCAGGAGGACAGTCTGCTCAATGTCGTGAACGTGATCGACCAGTCCAACTTCCCGGACGTTGATCTGCTGCAGGCCTTCCTGGATGAAGCTTCCACCGGCGTTGGCGTTGTTGTTGGCGAGTTGCTGTTCGACCTGGGCGAGACTCAGCCCGTAAGCGACCAGTTTGTTGGGATCGACGCGCACTTGATATTCGCGCGTCGGGCCGCCAAAGCTCGAGACGTCGACGATGTCCGGCACTGACTTCAGATTCTTCTCGACGACCCAGTCTTCGAGATACTTCAGCTCCATCGGGTCATACTTCGGATTGCTGCTGTGCAACGTGAAGAAATAAACCTGGCCGACGGGGCTCCAGTCGGTTCCCATCTGCGGAGTAACGTTGGGAGGCAGCGTGACCTGGCTGAGCCGCTCGAGCACGCGCTCGCGGTTCCAAGCGTTGTCGGTCCCATCTTCGAAGATCAACTTCAGATCGGAGAGGCCGAATAATGAAAACGAACGCAGGTGAACCACGCCGGGGATGCCGTTCATGGCGGTTTCCAGCGGGACTGTGACCTGCTGCTCGATCTGTTCCGCTGAAATGCCGGGCCATTGCGTGATGATCTCAACGTAGTTGTCCGCGACGTCGGGGTAAGCTTCGATCGGAAGATTGTGGAACGAGATGATTCCCCACACAAAGAGGACGAACGCCAGTCCGAGGATGAGCAGGCGATTGCCGAGCGCGAAATCGACGACGCGGCGAATCATCTATTGCTCCACCGTATTCTGCAGATCAAGGGCGTTGGAGACGACTCTATCGCCCGGCTTGAGTCCAGAAATGATTTCCTGTTGTTTGTCGGGCAGCATGCTTCCGGTCGTGACTTCCGAGCGGCGGAAGCGTCCGTCGCCCAGCGGCATGTAAATCCACTCGCGGTCGTGGAGGTGGAGAATTGCGGTCGCTGGAATCGCCGCGTGTGTCTCAGGCTGTTTGCCGAAAAAAGTTGCCGTGGCAAACATTCCAATTCTCGCCGTCCCAGGATTCTTGACTTCGATCCGGACCTTAGCCGTGTGCAGGTTGGGATCGAGCACCGGCAAAATGTTTTCGATGCGCCCCTTGAGTGTTTGCTTGGGGAAAGCGTTGAGGTGAATGTCGGCGAAATCTCCGACACGCGCGGCGTCGAGATCATTCTCATAAACATCGCAGACAATCCAGACGTAGGAAAGATCGGCGATCGTAAAGGGGTTCGGTCCCGACAACCCCTGAACTCCCGACGAATTTGTGACTTGCTGATCGGTGATCACGCCGGAAATCGGCGCTTTCACGTCGACGACGCCCGAAGGATGTTCTTTATCGATGCCGAGTAGTCGCAGCTGTTCGGTAGCTGCATTCAGATCGGCCCTCGCGTCGGCTTCCGCGCTCTCCGCGCTCTCAAGGGCGCTCTTGGCGATCGCTCCCTTGTCATACAGGAGTTTCGCGCGATCGAGTTGGGTTCGAGCTAGGCGTTCGTCATTTTGCGCCTTGATGAAATTTTGGTAGGCGCCAGACACGTCCGCGCTCTGAACGCGAAGCAGTACTTGTCCTTTCTCAACTTGGTCGCCGAGCCGTGCCTTGATTTCGATAACGCGCCCCGAGGCGAGCGAGACGACCGGAACTGCGCGCATGATATCGGGCTGTACCACGCCGGTCACATTCAACGCGGAAACCGCTTTATGCTCGACGGCGGTGGCGATCGGGAACTGGTCCGGATGATCGACCTTGAAATTATTGGTGTCGAGGTCGGGTTCGACCACTGCTTGCGGCGGAGCCTCGGCCTTCGGATCCGCTTTGCCCCCGGTGCAGGCGACGTTGCAGAGTGTCAGAGAAAAACCCAACACAGTAACGAAGTAGTTTTTGGAAAGAAAAGATCTCATTGGATTACCTCGCGCCCTACCGCCAGGTTCAGTTGCGCCGCCGCCGTAAGATACGATCCCACCAGGTTTACGTAATTCAATTCGACAGTGCGGTAGTCACTTTCTGCGTTCAGGAAGTCCAGCAATGAGGCACCGCCATGCTGGTAGGAAAACTGCACCGTGTCGCGCACGCGCACGGCCTGTTCGAGATACTGGCGTTTATATGGCTTCAGCAGTTCGATATCGCTGTTGACGACGGCATAGGCGGAGTCCACATCGCTGTAGACCTGCGTTTCCGTGCCCTGACGCAGCTTTTCGTTGCGGTTGATGTCGATTTTCGTCCGCAGCTTCTCGCCCTGATTCTTGTCAAAGATGCGTAGCGGAATACTGACGCTGGCGCCGAGCGTGTTGAGCGCATCGGGATTGTTGAACGATCCGTTGTGCGTGAACCAGACACCGATCGTTGGATCAGTGGAACCGTCCGCCTCGGCCAGCTTGTAATTCGTCTCGGCCTGCTGCACCGAGAGCACCGCGGCCTTCAGGTCAGGACGCGCATCGAGCGCTTCCTTGCGGTAGTCCTCGAGGCCGAGCAGGTCCTCACGGAAATCGAAAACGCCGTCGACGTCATAGCTGTCGACTGGCCGGCGATCGTCGAGCAAAGCCAGAAGGTTGATCTTGGTCGTGCGCAAGTTGACCAGAGCAGTCTGGACATCGGACTCGTACTGCAGTCGTTGCAGCTCGAGGCGATCAAGATCGATGCGGGCAATATCGCCGGCGTCGAAGCGATCACGGCTCACCTTCAGGAGTTTGTCGTAGTAGGCCAAATTGTCTTGTGCCAGTCGAAGGACTGCCTTCGCCTGGAGCACTCCGACAAAAGCACTGCGAAGATTGAAGATCAGGTTGCGCTCGGAGTCTGACGTCTGCGCCGCGCCAATTGCAGTCCCTTGCTTAGCGGCTTCATAGCGCAGGTTCCGTTTGTTGCGGCGTTCGAACAGATAGCTGACACCGGGCGATACAAATGTTCCGGCGAAGGGCTGCCAAACACCATGGCTGGGCGCAATCTGTGTTCCATCCGCAGAGAGCGTGAAGTCCGGATTCGGCCGCAGGTGCGCCGTGATTTCCTGGGCTTTCAGTTCGTCGATGTTCAGCTTTCCGGCCATCAAGGTCGTATTGTTCAGTTCGAAATTTTCTTTCACCTGATCCCAGGTCCAGACCAGTGGCGTAGGCGCGGGCGAAGGCATAGTCTGCGCGCGCAGAGACACGACAGCCATAATGAGTACCAGCGTTAGATTGAGCGATATCCACCGCATCTAAAACTCCGGCCTGTTCGAGTTACACGGAATGGCAAAACGCCTGTCGGGAAGAGTTGAATACCGCGGCGTTTCGCCGCAGTATCACTATCTCGTTTTCCGCGTAAGAATTATGTAAGGGAGTAAAGAGGATCGCCGTTGATTTTCCGATCCTACTAATCAGCGATCCGGCCTACTAGGCAAGGCCGGACGGAGGGGAACGGCCGGACCGCACGACGATGGGCGCTGCAGGCGTGAGTTCGTGGATGACCTCCGCATGGCGCCAATCTGCCTGGATCGCGAAAGTGAAACTCAGATTGACGGACAGGTATGGCGGGCTCTGCCATTTCGAAGCAGATGGTTTGTCACTGCTTGCTTGTCGGATGCTGTGCTTGCTGCTGGGTGATTCCTCCATCTCGGCGCGCATCGCGCGGAGATCGTCGGTCGCGGAAATCACCGGGAACAAAACGACCAACATACATCCCAGCGCGAGGAAACACTGGGCCGAGGCGAACCGGCGGCGGTTTCGCACGTTTCTCGAGTCGCGCCACAGCCAGTAGGCTGGCAACGCGAGCAAGAGCCATGCGAGATTGAGCAGCAGTTCCATTTGTAAGCAAACATCCGGCGAGACAAATGCACTAACTTAAGATGCACCGGAAGGGTTAGTTTTTCAGAAATACCGAAATTTAGTCAACGTGACCTCGGTGACGTCGGACGGCCACGGCCGCAAGATCACGCTTCTGCAACATTCTTATACGGAAGCAGCGAAACTGTGGGAAAGTAAGAAAACAGGCTCTTGCGGTGGCCCGGCCACACTCGCAAAACGACTTCGACTGCAAAGGGGCGGGAGAACTCGATGGGAAAAATTTCGCTCGTTCCGCGGTTTCCGGCTTCGTTTATTCTCCTGATCTGCCTGTTCGGGATGGCGAAATGCCCCCCCGCCCTGTCTCAGGCGTCAGATGCACCGGCCGATGGGCAGCAGTCCGGGGCGACGCCTCCAAGCGAATCCCCTCTCATCATAGAAAACGAGTCCGAGCTACCGGATACCTACCCCCGCGCTCATTATGAAGTACGATTCCAGGCCCGCGGCGGTGTGCCAGTGCTGCACTGGCGGTTGGAGAAGGGCGCTCTGCCGCCAGGGATGAAACTCGAAGACAACGGCCTGTTCCACGGTGAGCCGGAACGGACCGGTGAATTTCAATTCACCCTCGCAGTGAATGACGGTGGCAGCCCCCAACAGGCCGTCCAGAAGGGGTTTGTACTGCGTGTGCGGTCGGCGCTCACGCTGAACTGGAAGAATCCGGCGCGCGTTGCCGGCAACCGGATCCAGGGTAGCGTCGCGGTCACGAACACGACTCCGGACGACATGGACCTGACTTTTGTCGTGATGGCGGTGGCGGGCAATGGCCGAGCTACCGCAATCGGCTACCAACGCTTCGTCCTGACCCGTGGAACGATCGGCATGGAATTGCCCTTCGGCGAAACCCTGCCCCAAGGTGGGTACGTTGTGCACGTCGATGCCGTGGGAGAAGTCGCTGCCAAGAATCTGATCTACCGGGAACGCATGCAGACGCCGGGGCCCCTGCATGTGAATGTAGGGCCATAGTTATTGGCGCATCGCCAACAGAGCAACAATCGGAGCCTTCCCAATTTTGGGAACCAGGGCCAAGGTTATCGACGTCACGGCTTTGGGTGATCCAGATCACGCACCGCTGTGCGGGAAATAACCCAAAATCTCACCCACCCCCGCCCGAGGAAAAATCAAGCCGACATCAAAATTCCACTAACACCTTTATTTGCATATCTTTGCGCATTCCCAAATCGGGACCGAAACCGAGCCAGATTTGGCGCACGAGTTGCCATTCCCTACACGTGGGCTGAGGCGAAGAAGCAACGAGCCGCCGCCGCCCAAGGGAGGTTTCCGATGCGGGCTCCTTATGGACTGAACATTTTGGACAACTGCCTGACTTGCCCGGTACGTGGCGAACATCTTTTCTGCAATCTTTCTCCTCAGGCCGCTCAGCGCCTCAACGACATCAAGTCCACGGCCGTCTATCCCAAGAGCGCCATGCTCTTTATTGAAGGGCAGCAGCCCCGGGGCGTCTTTGTTCTCTGCGTGGGAAAGGCGAAGCTTTCGACGTCGTCGCGCGAAGGCAAGACGATCATCACCAAGATTTCCGAATCGGGGGACATTCTCGGGCTTAATGCCGTGATCTCCAACCGGCCCTACGAAGTCACCGCCGAAATGATGGAGCCGGGGCAGGCGAACTTCATCCCGCGTGATTCGCTGATGCACTTTCTGAAGGATCATCCGGAAGTCGCGGTGCGGGTCGCGCAGCAGCTGAGCCGCAATTACTACACGGCATACGAGGAAATCCGCACGCTGGGATTGTCCGCTTCCCCCTCAGAAAAATTCGCCAAGCTGCTGCTTTCCTGGTCGAGCAAGACTGCACAAGACGATGGCTCGTCGCAGGTGAAGCTGACGCTCACGCATGAAGAAATCGCCGAGATCATCGGGACAACGCGCGAGACCGTCAGCCGCCTCTTTTCAGAATTCAAGAAGAAACAGTTGATGCAGTTAAAGGGCGCGACCTTAATCATTCGCAGCCGGGTCGCGCTGGAGAAGATCGTTCAGTCGTAGAAATGAAATCGTTGTGTATCGCTCTCGTGGCGAAGCCAAATGTTTGGCGGTGAATGCAGGAAGTATCAGCCACGAAGGACGCGAGGCATCACGAAGGCCTGATTCTCATGCGTTTTCCTTCGTGTAACTTCGTGGCCTTCGTGGTCGAAGTTTTTCTATTCGACGGACCACTCCTTTTGACCCTTTCCGCCGCTCGCGTATAATCGCGCCCGATGGCGCTCACTTCTGGAACCAAGCTCGGGCCGTATGAAATCCAATCCCTGATCGGTGCGGGCGGTATGGGCGAGGTCTATCGCGCTCATGATTCGCGGCTCGATCGTACGGTCGCGATTAAGGTGTTGCCAGAATCCTTTTCGGCCGATCGAGAGCGCTTGCAGCGTTTTTCGCAAGAAGCCCGGGCCGCCGCCGCGCTCAATCATCCCAACATTCTTTCCATCTTCGACATCGGCGAGGAACGGCGCGCGCCTTACGTCGTGTCCGAACTGCTCGAAGGCGAAACTCTTCGCGAGCGGCTGAGGAACGGTCCGCTGCCGATCCGCCGCGTCGTCGATTACGCGATTCAGGTGGCGCGCGGGTTAGCGGCCGCGCACGAGAAGGGCATCGTCCACCGCGACCTGAAGCCGGAAAATCTTTTTCTGACCAATGACGGCCGGGTGAAGATTCTGGATTTCGGTCTGGCGAAATTGGTGCGTCCGGAACCTGGCCCCAGCGGCGACGCGCCCACCGTGCAGGTTGCAACCGAAACTGGCCTGGTGATGGGCACTGCCGGCTATATGTCGCCCGAGCAGGTCCGCGGAAAGGCGGCTGACCATCGCTCCGACATTTTCAGCTTCGGCGCGATCCTCTACGAAATGATTTCCGGGAAGCGTGCTTTCCACGGCGAGAGCGCCGCCGACACCATGAGCGCCATACTGAAAGAAGAAGTGCCCGAACTTTCAGAGACTGCGCGCAATGTGCCACCCGGGCTCGATCGGATTGTCCGTCACTGTCTGGAAAAGCAGCCGGCGCAACGATTCCAATCGGCAGGCGATCTGGCATTCGATCTCGAAGCTTTGACGGAGCTTTCGGCAGGCGGAAAATCGGGCGCGCAGGCAGTGGTGGAGCAGGCCGACGCTGCCGCTTCGCGGTTTCGATTCGGACTGATCGGCGCTGGCGTGGCCGTCGCTGCCGGGCTGCTGGCGTTGGGTTGGTGGCTGGGCCGAGGACAAGGCACATCCGCTCCGCCGGAATATCAGCAGATTACATTTCGCACCGGATCGATCGGAAACGCCCGCTTCACTCCCGACGGCAGCATCGTCTATACCGCGGCGTGGGACGGCGGCGACGACCAGCTCTATCTGGCGCGCACCGATGACAACGGCGCGCGTGACTTGGGCCTGAAAAACGCCGACCTGCTTTCCGTCTCGAAAAGTGGAGAACTTGCAATCCGTCTGAACACGGCTTTCTCCGGCGGCTTCGCCCGCCTCGGAACGCTTGCCCGCGTTCCTCTCAACGGCGGAACTCCGCGTGAACTTCTCGACAACGTGCAGGATGCCAAATGGGCGCCTGACGGCGAAAACATGGTCATCGTTCGATTCGCGCGCGAGACCTCCCATTGGCGGCTGGAATATCCGGTTGGCCACGTTCTTCTCGACGGCATCAACTGGATCAGCGATCCGGCAATTTCTCCCGACGGCAAATGGATCGCATTTTCCGATCACGAGAATACCGACGGCGACGACGAAGGATCCGTGGCAGTCGTCGACATGGCCGGACACGAGAAGAAACTGTCCTCGGGCTTCGTCTCCATCGAAGG
>Ga0181528_10002791_pt1 | contig 10797 bp, 7 predicted proteins | sample PEATcosm2014_Bin_47_FD_119742 | JGI IMG/M metagenome (GOLD analysis project Ga0181528, IMG submission 119742) | Peatland microbial communities from MTU Mesocosm Facility, Houghton, MI, USA - PEATcosm2014_Bin10_10_metaG | ecosystem: Environmental > Terrestrial > Soil > Wetlands > Peat | place... | reverse complement strand
CTGGGCGAGAGGCTCAATTTCCAGAAGAAACGGAGAGGCGCATGCACTCCGCAGGAGCTCGTAAGGGCGCGTCTCTCCGCCGACGTCGTGCTGTACATGAGGACCTTCGACACCGACCCTAAAGATGGATGGGTCTCGTACCAAGCCGCCACACGGTGTTTGGTCATTGGAAACTCATCCTCCGCAGAGGCCGAGCGCACACTCTTAAAAGCACCATGACCAGGCGCCGCTCCGAGGATGAGGACATTATCCCCAACCTCATCGCCTTCATTGCACTCTTCTACATTACTACTTACTCCGCCATGACCATGATCCAATATACGTACGATGTGTACATGCCCACCTTCACCTACGGCACGCTCCTTCCGTTTGCTGCTGCTCTTGGTTTGTCCTTAGCCTCATACAACGCCAGAGCTCCTCTTTTCCATTCCCTCCTAGTCATTCTCTTCTCTGTTTTGGGATTGGTCTTAGCCTCCCTGGAGCTCACCCAATACACCAACCTCGGTGGGGGGCCCACCGATCTCATCCCTCTTCTCACTCTCAACGCCTCCTCCTCGTACCGCTCACTTACAGCTACCAACTCACCAAATTACACCATGAACCAACTCCTTTGGAGTCTTTTGCTCATCTCCACATTCATATGCATTGCTTTGATGGCGAACCATTTCTATGGACTCTTAGCCTACAATAAGTGCACCGCGCGGTGGTTAGGATACCGCGAGAGTCCAGCGTATGATCCGGAGCCCACCAAACTCGACATGAGGTTCAACACCACCGGAGATGAGGAGAATACGTTTGATCCTGGTCCTTGCATGCGAGACTATCTCTATTGCGGAGTGCAAGACGGAGAGAATGCGAGGTGCAGCCAGATGTTGGTTCTTCTTCAAAGAGCAGCGGATCTCTTCGCTTGGTTGATTGTCATTCTCACTTTCTTCACCTCATGTTTCAGTTTGAACTGGTCCTCCAATCCAGGTGCAGGACTTTGGCCTTATTGCCCCTCTTCGGGCGCATTTGTGATCGTTCTCATGGCTGGGTTTCTTACTCTGCAAAGACGACCGAGCTACGCCAATACGAGGTACTGTTTCCAATCCCGCTTACTCCATGTTTTGGACTTTACGTTTGAGCTCTGGGGGTTTGTTCTGGTCTCCATCCAGTGGTCCACCACTTACACCATGGACAACAACTCCGGCAATTCCGTATTGCCCATCCGCATCGCCAACTGCTACCTCCAAACCTCATGCTATACGACCCTAGCCGTAAACCAAGGCCCTTTCGTATCGCGGAGCGCCACTGTGTTTGTCCTCCCTCAACCCGTCGGCTCCTCCTCCTTCTTCGCCACCACCACATACACTACGCGAATCTTTGACCTTCTCTTTCTCACATTCTCTATAGGATTGACCGCTGCCCATCTCTTACACCGTCTCACACTCTTTTGGCTTCTGTTCCAAGAGACCAACGTGAACGCCACCGACCAACCCATTAAACTGAAGACTCCGCTCTATGCACTCTCGTGGTTTTTCGGTGGGGGGTGGTGTCGCAGCAACAGAAGAAATGATGACGACGACGACAACGATGAAGATGAAGAAGAATGAGTACGAAGAGTACATCATCGATACCACCGTACTTGTTCTCATATCTTTATCGTTTGCTCTCTCTCTCCTCTCTGGTTTCATCGTGAACTGGGGGTTTCCTTCTTCTGTTGTCTCCCTTTTGTTCGGGGTTCTTCTGGTCAGAGATAAGACTAAAGAGAAACCTAGAGTACGTATCGTTCTGCTTTTGCTTCTTGCTTTCTATGTGAGCTTCAACAACGCCAACATCAACACCAATTGGATTCTATCGTACGTCGCCATGTACACCAACTCCATTGCTTCTTTAATCTACGCCACATGGACTGGATCGCGTGCCCCCAAACAGAAAGATCTCGACTTTGAGTTCGTATTGTCGGTTCTCTACATCGCATTCATCGCAACCATCGACATCTACCTCCCCATCAACGCTCTCCAACCTTCGTTTGGTGCGTTCGCAAGCGCGTTCTTATACGGTCGGTTCTTTCTCCTCCAACCCAAATTCATTTATCTCTTTTTGTTGCTTGAGCTCATTTTGTTGGTCGCCTGCATTGCGGCTTTCGACTGGGTGGGAGTTTTGGCCACACTCCTCTCCGCTCTTGTTGTTCTGCTCACTCGCTGGATCGACTGCGCTTCCCTGTGGGCTGCTGGTTCGGATTCAGCGCACGCGTGAGATGCTGCGGCGTCACCACCTCCGGCACATGGATACCCATCCGCTCGTACGCGTCGCGCGTTCTGTTCGGCACCACCCACGATCCTCCGCTCTCCGTAACGACAGGAGTGTGCAGAAACGAACGAAGCGCTGCAGCTGCTACCTCAGGAGGCATATACCCACGATCCACCAAGTTCTTCATCCCACCCAACATGTTCTTACACTCATTCAGAGGGGGAAGGCTCAAGTTAGGATCGATCCTGTTGCTCGTCGTCAGACGCTCCACTTGCTCCTGCGTCAACAGCTGGGTTGGTTGCTGCTGCTGAGCGAGAGGAGCCGCTCCGGCGTTGATGTTGCTCGGGATCTTGACTTGAGTAGTGAACTGGTTTATGTACGACGCGAAGCTCTCTCCACTAGCTGCAGAAGCAGAAGAGGACGAGGTGGGCGCCGAGGAAAACATATTGGCGGGGACGCTCGTCATCGTTCCGTTTGTGGTGGTGGTAGTGGTGGTTGGGGCTCGCTCCGCCATGATCTCAGACGGCATGTGCATAGGAACGCCAGACATTCCAGGAGTCAAATCCGAACCCGTCTTCATACGTTTCACCGCCTCCTCCACGTGTTTCTTTATAGCTGCGGCGTTTCTCGTCCTCTCATCCGCCAGCTCCTTCTCCACCACCTCGATATGCGCTTGCATCTTCTTTCTCTCCGCCGCCTCCTCCGCAAACTTGGTGCTCTCCATCGCCTTGCTCACCTCTCCAGCGCGAGTCATAATGGAAAGAAGATCCTCCATCTGTTTCGGGGTCAGAGAAAGAGAAGAGAGCTCCGCTGGGTCTTTCAATCCCCTAAGCTTTTGGAAGATCTCATCGTTACGCTTGATGCGGGCCGTAACGGCCGGCTCCTCTGCGTTCAGTTTGGCCAGAATACCGCTCTCCGCGTGCTGCTGAAGGCCCTTAGCCAATCCCATAAACGTACGCTTACGGTCCTCCTCCAAGATCTTCTCTTGCTGCTCAGCCAGCTCCGCCGCCTTCTTCTGTTGATCCACCGTCTCCTGCGTCTTCCGTTTCTTGAACTCCAGAAACTCTGCGTACTCTGGGTCTTGTTGCTGCGTCGCAGGAGCAGCAGCAGTGGTCGTAGTCGGAGCCGGTGTGGTTGTAGTCAACTCATTCACTGCAAGCGCCACTGCATCCTTCAAAACTGCATCCTCTGACGCCACCGGTTGCGTAGGAGCAGTAGTGGGAGCAGGAGCAGGAGTAGAAGTCGACATCGTACCAGCAGCCGATGTCGATATGGGGAGGGGCGGGACCGTGGTCGGTGTCGGATTTTCGGTGTGAGCCAGAGCTCTGCTCGCTACGATCGCGCTCGCGATTTGTACACCTTGGTGGTCGAACTCTTCCCATGCCTTTATTTTAGCGTCATGGTCTCCTCCCTCCTCCACCAACGATACCCCGCCCAGCTCAAATTCGTTGATCCCCGTTCCTATAAACGGAGCAAACACCGACTTCACCTCCTTAAGCTCTACAGAGAAGGCTCTGAGCAGCTTCATCTTGACCATTCTTGCTGTTTCTCTTCCAATGCTGTCTCTCAAAAAAACATCAATCTCTACCCATAGGTCTTTCGTTTTATCGTCTACCCATCCCTTGCTTACGAACGCATCCAATTTATCGTTTCCATGCTTCAGCGTAGCGGGGAGACGAAGCGCACTGTACACTTTAGCTGCATGTGGAAACTCTGGATCTTCGAGGTACGGACCATACTGAAGGTGCTTCTTCCCCCCCGCATGCACAATGCCCTTCACTCGAAACATTTGGAATTGTGCGCCTATCAAGGAAACCCACGGATCGCATGGCCGCCGCTTGACGGGTGCAGCACCGACACTGCGCGGCCGTTGCGCACTGGACCCGTATTCCCCTCCACTACACCCTCTCCATCCGGACCGCGCCCGAGCTGCCGCACCCAGTTTCCGTCCATCCCCACATACTCCAAGTACTCCTGGAACAGAAGACCCGTGGCGGAGGGGGTGCGCTGGAAATTGAGCCAATCGTAGTCCACCATATTGGTCAAGTTGTCCATCCCCCACAAGAGGTTGTAGAACGCAGCGCTCGAGTAGAGAGGCTGAGAGTCGTCCAACCCCATTCCATTCCCTCCCAAAGAGTACCTCCCGCGAATGTCGATGTACCAGTTGCTGATATCCTCCGTGTAGGAGCACATTGCGACGAGCATCGAGTTCCGGTTGATGTCGGCCTCCTGCGGCATGAGGTTGTTCCGGAAAAGATCCTTGGCCTCCGCCAAAGTCATAAACTCCAAATTCCCCCCACCCAAGTATCTCCCGAACAGAATGTTGTCCGCAATCATGACGTTGTCCTCATTGACGATGAAGCATCCGAGCGTCATCTCAAACGAGGCCCAATACATGCTGCGGTACGACGCCTCCAACGCCTTATAGCGCATGTTGCCGTAGACGCAGTACCCCGTCTCTCTCCCAGCCTTCAAGCAAAGCCCAGACGCCATCTTGCGCGTCACGTTGGGCTGCATGAGCAGAAACGAGCACGGGATCTGGACGTTGTTGTCCAACATGCTCATGAAGGCTTGGAGCGTAATGTCCGTAAACAGAAGAGCGAGCTCAATGGACCGCTTCGCAGGATCCAAATGGAGCATCGCCCTTCCGTGGTGCGCGATGAAGGCGGGGCATTCCGTAAAGTACGCAGGGTTGTTCTCATCCTCTGCCGTGCCCGACAAATCAGCATCCCCGAACGGCTCTCTGCGGCTCTGCATGTACTCTCTCTGGTGCATGACTGCCTTCGAATGGATCGGTTTCGCAGCCTCATACTTGCGCTTTGGAATCGTATGCGCAAGAGGATCCCCCCATTCATACGCCGAAGCGGGCACATAGTCCGCTCCAGATTTGATGAGGCCGCCGTACTCCGAAATTGTCGTCTTGCACACCACATACGGCCGTGGAGTTGGACGATCAGAGTTGCCGTCGATCACATCCAAGTACGAACGAAGCTCATCCGCTCCAGGCTCCTCCGATACTTTCACCATAAGGTCCTTGATGTAGGAGTATTGCTCTTTTAGCACGCCCCTCACTTTCTCAATGTCAGCGACGCGCTCCCACTCGCTCTTTGGAAGCGTATCTCCAACCAATCCAGGCGATTTGCTCAGCTCTTCGTCCACAAGAGACGCCAGACCGTTGACGATTATAGCCAGCTCACCGTTGAACTTCGAGTAGAAGAGTCCAAGCACCGTCCAATCGTAGTAGTGAGAGTAGGCGTCCAGGTTTCTGCTGATACGGTCCATGGTCTGCAGAGACGCCGTGATCGTACGACGAGCCGTATCGTTCGGGGCCATCCCCAACACCTCACGCTCCATCTCCTTAAGGCTCCTCCCAAATATTTTCGTGAACAGCGCTGCCCCGCCTTGAATCGTATATAATGGAGCCACGTCCTCCATCATGGTGCGATACACAAGAGCGCACGTCTCTCTATCCTGCACAGATTTCTGAAACCCAGGGGGGAGAGAGGTAGCGTCCCAAAGAGCGTTCATATCCCCGAAGCAGCTCTTAAGAACCGTCTTCAGCTTTACGGCCGCTTGCATCAGACGCTTCATCTTCTCACCCAAATTCGAGTTCGAGTCCACCGTAGCCAAGATGCGCTCCACGCCGTACATGCTGGCATAGAGACCGCACTTATACATGTCCTCCGCGGAACCAGTATCAGGAGGCGCAGGTCCAGTACGCACTTTCCACATCGCCAGCTCCGTCTTGAGCTCCTGCAGATCGCTCACGTCCTTCTCGGATAAATGGCGCAAAACGGAAAGCACGACGTTCTTCTTGCACGTGCTGTCGAGATAGATGGTCTCCATCTGCCCAAACATCGTGCTCACATGGTACGTCCCATGCGTGTCCTTATACACAAACATATCCTGCTCACCGTTCTCGCAAAGGTGCATGTGCATGACGTAGTCCAAGCTTCCGTCCTCAGGATTGAAGCGACCGCAGTTAAGCAAGCATTTAGCAGGACCCACCTCGAACTTCTTATCTCTCGACTCGCAGTAGAGGTTCAGGTTCATATGGTTGGGAGGGAGCTTGCTCCGCTCGACGTGCTTATGCCGGTCGCACATATGGTAGAACTTGCCGTACGCCACCAAACGGTTCCATGGATCCGCCAGAGCGTTCGTCATGTCGAGCTGTGCGTCCGACTCCGGAATGAACAAACACTTTTTCTTTCCAAGCGTCGTTACAGCGTTGATCCCTCCCTCCATGCGAGTCGGCCCGCGCGCTCCAGACGTCATGTACCATTGGTTCTCAGGGTGCGTCATGCCGGAAAGAGCCGGCTTCGCTTGGGCGGGAAGGATATACCAATCCGGATCCTGCTGTCTCCGCTCCGCCAATTGGGTAAACAGCATGTCGGTCTCTTTCGGTCCCGTCGCATACTTGGACCAAAGCGCGAACCCATGGCATATCTGCGCCAAAACTTGGGGGAGCTCCAGCGTATGGAACAGATTCGCGTTCCGGTAGAGATCGATGGTGTTTCTCACATTGTACAAACGGTCCAAAACCGTCGCGTGGAGCGTGCGCATCGCCACAACTTCGACATTGCGGAGCTGCTTGTTGTGCAGATCCACACCCTCCGGCGTATCCAAAAGCTCAGTAGGGATTTGGATCGCCACGGCGTTGTGCACTGCGTACTCATCCTTGTGGCTTCGATCAAACGTCAAAAGACGAGGAACCCCTCCCCAGGGCATAGGATCCATATACTCCTTGTTGAACTTGATCGTGCTTACGCCGTGCTTCATGACATCGCTCTGAACACGAGGGATGATGGCATCGGTGAGCTCATCGATCGCATCCGCCATCAATCCTTTCACCAACACTTCAGGGACATCAGCCCTTAACATCAAATGGTAAGCCAACGACTCATGGGTTTTCTGCTGCTGGTCCAACCCATACGGAGCCGCGATAGGATTGCGGTCATGGTTGAAACGCGTCGTCCAAGCGTTACCCGATCCGGAAGAATCTCCGTACGGCACAATGCCGAATTGGGGGAGACCTCGCCCCGAGTTCAGGTTGGCATATGAGGGATAGTTGCTGTCCATGGGCGGTGGCGACGGTGAGAGAGAGAGAGGTCGCGCGCGGCCCGGTCCGGCCCCTCTCGTTTATTTTGTGTCTCCCGGTCCGGCCCGCCCGGCCCGCTCATAAAATCTCACCCACAAATTTATGCACCGTTTCCTCTTTTGTTTGTTGAGGTATGGTCATGTTGGTGCGATGCTTGATCAGTGCGCACACGATTCGCTTATACCTATCGACGCTGAGCCGTACTGGTTTTTTGATACCCGCCGATGAGCTCGGATGGGCCACCAACCAGCCCATACGCTTATGAACAACAGCTCGAAGCTTCGTATCCGATATGCTTGAAGCGAGCTCCTCTCGCCACCGATCATGCAACCCGTCCACATGAACCGGAAGAGCTCTCCATATCCCGAGCCTCCAAAGAATTTTGATCCTTCCCATCTTTTCAGTGATCTCATCCGAGCCTATGGGTGTGCACGCCTTTTCCACTCTCTTATCATGCTCCACCAGCAAATAGGGACGCATCCCCAACACACACCTAGCAGCCAAAGGCACTTTGCTCAGAAACCCAAGCTTCGTCTTGAACAGAAGCGAAAGGCCGCTTTGAGCTACATGGCTCATATTCAAAAAAGAGAACGCGCGCACCATGGAGTAGAACTTATCCTTAAAGTCTTGGTCTTTGAATCCGTTCAATACGGTCTCAACCATTTGGGTTTGGATCTCAGCACCCACAATGTGTTTGGATGTTGGGTTCTCATCCAAGTATGCGACGAGAAGCATCATGACCAATGCGCTCCCACCTTTATTGGTCTCACACCATGTAGAGAAGGTATTGAATGAAGCGTTCTCCTCTCTCAGCCTCACAACCATTTTGGCGGAAGGAAGACGCTTAGTCCAAGCGACGAATTCCGTATCCCCCATCGTTTGGAACCACATGTTTCGCTCCGCCAGATCCGGTCCTACTGCCGCTCTGCCAGTGCAGCAACCGGATGACGAGGATGAGGAGGATGGAGAGGGAGAAGGGGACGAGTACCAGAACGGACACGCTCTTCACGTTGTGGCGGAAGATGGTGGAGTGAGCATGTTTGAAGCTGCGACTGGACGCGTCGTTTCATACTACCCGCTAGAGACCGTCGACCAATCCCATCTCACGATCGATAACGTGCCTGGAAACGGAATTTTGCATATCCAAAAAGTCATCGGTCCCGGATGGTTGCTCCCCCCCCAAATCCATTTCGCCACCTCCTCTCGCGTTCTGTTTACTCTTTCGAATGAGGTGTCAACAAAAACGGTAGGATCGGAGCAAGCAGCCATTCTGTTTAAGACCAAGTATCCATACCAACCCACCCCATTTGTGAACGATCCTGCCGCCCCATACCGAATGCGTCGTCCAACGGAGAAAGATGTTAAAACGCATTTCACCAACGTATGCGTTCTGTTCATGGTGGTGCGCTCATACCATCTGCACTCCACCCAACCAGTCGCGGTGCGCATTGGGTATGCGAAACAGAAAGGGATAGAGTTCGACCCTTTGCTTGCAGTTTACAATGCGGATGGACCCAAATATTGCTCCTTCTTAGCCCTACCCAACTCTCACCATGCGTGCGACATTCCTGCCATTGATCTATCCTCCGCGCAAGACAACTTTGTGTTTGATGAGGATACCCTCTCCCGAGAGATGCTTCGTGGAGTGACACCCATTGTGGACCCTACTGAGTACTCTAAAGAGCCGCAGCGGAAAATATTCGAGTACACCACTTCGAAAGATGGTAAAAAGTTTAAGCTGTACAGCTGGGTTCGGTCTAAAGATGCGGATAAGAAGAAACCCGATGATGTGTACACCCACTCCCCCACCGCCGCCGCCGCCGGTGAATATGAGGATGAAGATGAGGGGGGTGCTGGTGATGGTATGGGTGTAGGTGGTAGTGGTTCTAAAGGGAGGACGTACGTCAAGAGCGATGAGCATCTCATCCGTCTTCTGGAGAGGTACACGATGTACTTATGCTCAAGGAACGTATATACGATGACGGAGAAACTTACGGAAAATCCGGTTTGGATCGTCCCTCCGAGCACCATGGTGGATGCAGATGTTTGGGAGAGGGGCGAGGTGCCCGATCCATACGATGATGAGTCCCGCGGCGTGCGCCAACTTACGTGCGATGAGATGCGCATCTTGGCGAAAGACGTCTTTCTATCCATAAAGAGCGGACATATTCTTCTTCAGCACATCATGCACCAACTCACTTTGAACGAAGCGTTCAAATCGCACGTGAACGTTTTCCCACAGAAGAAGCTCACGAACGTATCCGCCATTCTGTTCTTCAGCGTATACCTCGCTTCCTTGTCCACTCTATCGACCAAGAAGAAGAAACAGAGAAGGTACGACCTATCACAGCTCACTCTCAATGGTGAGCCTTTGGAACCTGCGGGCAACAGCAATTGGAAATTGGCCGTCGAGCTCGAAGTGGTGTTTGCGTCCGCGTCGCACGATCCGAGCGGCACAACGTTTTTGCGCGACTGCAGCGTCCGTCTCCAACAGTGATCGTGATGGGTGGGACACAATCCAGAAGGGAGGCGAGAGCTTTACGCGAGAGCGAGGACATGATCTATGAGCGGTCTCGGCTTCTGGCTGCTGCTCGTGTCAAGCTCCAAGAAGCTTTGGACAATGAAGCTTCCGATGAGGTCTTGGGATCGCTCTACGGCGACTATTTGGACAGAGAGCGCGCGTTCCGAGAGGTGAGCGAGCATAAGAGGGAGATTTTATCCATGAAGGAGGTGAGAGAGGATATCCAAATGGAGAGGAGGATGCATAGAGTGGGCCGAGGACTTGAAGGGGAGCTCTCAAAGTTCGACGCCCAGCGAGCCAGAATCGAGGATGAGAAGAACAGATTAGCACAATCAAGGAGACAGAGGGAGATGGCTTCTGTTACTGCTGAAGTGACGAGAGCGGCTCAAGATGAGGTCAAACGACAAGATGATCTCATAAAGCGTGAAATGCGTGAGGCGATTCGTTCAAACCAAGGCCAAGAACAGCAAGAGAGCAACGAAAAACAGAGAGCCATTCAACAGTTTTTAGCCACTCGGCGTTTACCCAGTGCTGTTGGCCAACAACTGCGATGAGTTGTACGCTCCATAGAGTGCCTCCCCAAAATCGAGATGGGCGTTCCATGAGACGCGGGGACAATCTTGTAGATCGGCGCAGAAGAACTCACCAGGGGCTTGCTCTTGGACTAAAAATCCGTGGAACGGTGGTTTGGGAACGAGCTTGATGTGTAGGTATGTTCCGTTGCTCTGGTGGATCTTCCCCTTATTCATGCAGCACACGTCCTTCACAGCAACGGAAAGGTTGGCCCAGTCCTCTTCAGGTTTGTATTTGATCTTGATGTCGGAGACCGCCTTATACCCGTAGTATGAAAGCTCTTGAAGCACGCTGAAACGCATCTCTTGAAGCTCCTCAGGAGTCCACCCCCCCCACGGCTCCGAGAACGTCGAGATGCAGTTTTCTTGTTCTT
>Ga0181528_10002790_pt1 | contig 10801 bp, 9 predicted proteins | sample PEATcosm2014_Bin_47_FD_119742 | JGI IMG/M metagenome (GOLD analysis project Ga0181528, IMG submission 119742) | Peatland microbial communities from MTU Mesocosm Facility, Houghton, MI, USA - PEATcosm2014_Bin10_10_metaG | ecosystem: Environmental > Terrestrial > Soil > Wetlands > Peat | place... | reverse complement strand
TGTGAAACTCGGTGCGGAGGGAGCGCCCGAGGGCGCCATTGCCAGTCAGATCAAGGCCCTCACCTCACCCTGGATGCGTTTCTTCCTCACCTACGATCCGGCAACCGCTCTGCGCAAGCTCAATATCCCTGTACTCGCCATCAACGGCTCGCTCGACCTTCAAGTCCCGCCGGCCCTGAACCTGCCCGCCATCCGCAAAGCCCTTCAGGATGCAGGAAACACGCATGCCGAAGTGGATGAATTGCCCGGCCTCAACCACCTTTTCCAGGACGCCAAGACCGGCTCCCCCAGCGAATACGGCCAGATCGAAGAGACAATCTCTCCCGCCGCCCTCGACAAAATCGCCACTTGGATTCTGAAATAGTAGGACACAGCAACGGGCTTTAAGGGTTTCGAAGACTTAATTGGGTGAGCATTTTTCCAAGCTTTGTAACAGGGCATGACTTTAGTCGTGCCGATAAAGCCCCTCAAATTTGCATCGGGCTTTAGCCCCTGCTGAGGCCTGCCGCCGTAAGCAACTCTTGGGATATTTGCGTCTCGAATCGCGGTCCGCGATAATCATCGCGAGAGTCGAGGACCGATGAGCCCTGCCGCCGATCAGAACAGAAATCCACTTCCTGATTCTGCTGCTTCGCGCGTTGAAGTGATTACCAGTTTCTCCGGGTATGAGCCGCCATTCGATCCAGTCCCGATCGTCGAAAGGATGATCGCGTCGGTCCCGTCACAATATTTGCTTGGGCTGAAGCAGATCGTTTTGACCAATTCTTCGGGACTACCGCGCAAACGTCGCAGAGCTGTGACCCGATCACGGAAGCGGAAAGTGAAGATCGTGGAGGCGAAGGGCCTCTATCACCAAGCTTGGAATGGCAAGCAGGCCTGGGTTGAAGTTTTCCTCGACAATGTCCTCGAACGCTTTGAAAATCACTGGGCTGGAAAGCTCGGATTCTTGCGCGAAGCTGAGATTTCTGACGTGCTGTTCCACGAAATTGGCCACCATATCCATTTCACCGTGCGACCGGAGCATCGCGAGAAAGAGGACGTTGCAGACGTCTGGAAGGTTCGACTTGGGAGAATCTACCTGCGACAGCGCCACCCGCTTCTGAGAACGGTCCAGAATTTCTTGCGTCCGATCATAGGCCCGCTGATACGCAGATTCCACCATCGTGCCGCGAAAAAAATGCTCGCAGTTGGAGCAATTTCACAAGCCGAATTCGACGAAGAATTCATGAAAGATCGCCCTCGAAATTGAAAAGGCCAACTCACCCCAGAAGCTGTAAAGCCCTTCTCCCGCTTTACGCGCTCCTTTGATACCGCAATCGCATGAATCTAAGAGACTTCCACCCAGTATTTTCTTTTCCGGAATTTGCAGTCTATTTCGCGGAAAAGCGCACAATTTAATCATGACCACCGTGACGCCACAAAAAACCGCCGAATTGATCCGTCATGTATACAGCCAGCTCATGCATGACCTGCTACATAGCCCCGCCACCCCCCGGATTTTTCCGTAACTCCATCAAATCAAATGGAATATGTCGAAAAAAGCCCATTCGACCATCCAAAACAAAGGACTTAGCTGTGGGGGTCGTTGCAAGGACCAAAGGCCCGGGCAAGGGTGTAAATCATTGACTCGAAAGAGAAAAGGCCTCGTTCCATGGGGAACAAGGCCTTTCAATCCGTTGAATTTGGAGAGTCTTTAGCGCTTCTCCACCGCCGAAGCAATCTTGGCTTCGGCTTCGGCAATCTTGTCCAGAGCCACGGTGTAAGCCTCTTCGCTCTCTCCTGCCTCGCTCCACATCTTCTCGCCGCGCTTCAGCTGCTCCTCGGCCCGGTGAACGTCAATCTCTTCCGGCTTCAGCGCGTCAGATGCCAGAATGGTCACACGATCCCCAAGCACCTCGGCAAATCCCCAGCTCACGTTGTAGCGCGTGGGGGTTCCCGCTCCGCCGTCTGCCACCGGATGCACGGTCACATCGCCTGCGCCAAGCTCAGCCATCAGCGGTGCATGGCCATACAGCACTTCCATGTACCCCGACTTCGAGGGCAGTTCCACCGCGGACGCCGCAGCCTCAAAGAGGACACGCTCCGGTGTCACCAGCCGAACCCGCAGTTGATTTGTTTCGTCTGCCATAGGCTCCTTTGAGTCGCCAGTGGTTAGTGATTAGTGGTTAGTCCGTGTAGGCTCAACTGCAACCGGGCTTTTACTGACCACTAACCACTAATCACTAACAACTGCTTTTAAACTGACGCCTTCAACTTCTCTGCCGTCTCCAGCACTTCTTCAATCGCGCCCTTCATATAGAAGGCCTGCTCGGGGATATCGTCGTACTTGCCGGCGATGATCTCCTTGAAGCTGCGCACCGTGTCGGCCACCTTCACATAGCGGCCCGCCATGCCGGTAAACTGCTCCGCCACATGGAATGGCTGCGACAGGAACTTCTGCACCTTTCTCGCGCGGGCGACAGTCAGCTTATCGTCTTCTGAAAGCTCGTCGATGCCGAGAATGGCGATGATGTCCTGCAGATCCTTGTAGCGCTGCAGAATGCGCTTCACACCCTGCGCCACGTCATAATGGTCTTGCCCAACCACGCGCGCCGTAAGAATGCGCGAGGTGGAAGCCAGCGGATCGACGGCCGGATAGATGCCAAGCTCCGAAAGCGGACGGCTCAACACGGTGGTCGCGTCCAGGTGAGCAAACGTCGTTGCTGGTGCCGGATCGGTCAAATCGTCAGCGGGCACATAGACTGCCTGCACCGAGGTGACGGAACCTTTGCTGGTCGAAGTGATGCGTTCCTGCAGTTCGCCCATTTCCGTGGCTAGGTTGGGCTGGTAGCCCACGGCCGAAGGCATACGGCCCAGCAGCGTGGAAACCTCGGAACCTGCCTGCGTGAAGCGGAAAATGTTGTCGATGAACAGCAGCGTGTCCGAGCCTTCCACATCGCGGAAGTATTCAGCGACAGTCAGCCCGGTAAGAGCCACGCGCAGACGCGCTCCTGGCGGCTCGGTCATCTGGCCATAAACCAGCGCGCACTTGGAGTTGGCAAAGTCGCCCGGCTTGATGACGCCCGACTCGGTCATTTCCAGCCAAAGATCGTTGCCCTCACGGGTGCGCTCGCCGACGCCGGCAAACACCGAGTAGCCGCCGTGGTTCTTGGCCACGTTGTTGATCAGTTCCATGATGACGACAGTCTTGCCCACGCCGGCGCCGCCAAACAGGCCGATCTTGCCGCCCTTCAAGAAGGGCTGAATCAGATCGATGACCTTGATGCCGGTCTCGAACATCTCTTCGTGGGTGGTCTGCTCGTCAAACAGCGGAGCAGGGCGGTGAATAGGCATGCGGGTGTGCTCGCCGATCGGGCCAAGCTCGTCCACCGGTTCGCCGATCACGTTGATCACGCGACCCAGCGTCTCCTTGCCCACTGGCACGCGAATGGGGCCGCCGAGATCGATGACCTTCATGCCGCGCACCATGCCGTCGGTAGCTTCCATGGCGACCGTGCGCACGCGTCCCTCGCCCAGGTGCTGCTGGACTTCGAGGATCACCGAAATGGGAGCGGGGACAGTGAAGCCGTCGCTGACGACGCGCAGCGCCTGATAGATGGCCGGCATGGACGACTCTTCAAATTGCACGTCGACCGCCGGACCGGAGACTTGGATTACTTTGCCGATGTTCTCTGCCATAACTCTGCCTTTTTCTCGCTTACAGCGCCGCGGCGCCGGAAACAATCTCGATAATCTCCTTGGTAATGGCCGCCTGGCGCACGCGATTCATATGCAGCGTGAGCGCGTCGATCATATCCGAGGCGTTGTTGGATGCCGAATCCATTGCCGTCATGCGAGCCGCATGTTCCGCGGCCACTGATTCCGTCATCGCGTGGTACAGCATGGAGAAGACATATTGCGGAAGCAGTCCGTTCAAGAGCTCTTCGGCGGGCTGCTCGTAGATGTAATCGACCTGCGAGGTGCCAAAGCGCTGCGCCTCTTCATCAGCTTCCCGCGTATCCGCCGGCTCAAGAGCGATACCCGCGCTCAAGGCGGCCTCGCCTGCCCGCTCGCGTTCCTCTTCAGTCAGTTCGACAGCTCCGGTGAGTTGCGGGCTGCCAATTTCGATCAGCGGCAACAGACGCTCAACAACCAGGCGCTGCTGAATCACCGACTTGAATTCGTTGTAGACGATATAGGCGGCGTCAATCTCCTCGTGAACATAGCGGCCGATCACGTTCTCGGCAAGCTTGTAGACGCGCTCCGTCTCCAGCTTAAGCAGCATTCCCGGATGGTCACCGGTGACCTCGACGTTGCCTTTGCGCTGGCTGCGAACCTGGCGTGCGATGCCATGGTCGTCAGTCTGCTCGGTATATTCTGCTGCGGGATAACGCCGGCGCGTCAGGTCACGGCCTTTGCGGCCAATCGCTTCCACGTCGATTTCCTTGTCCGGATTCGCGTCGATAAATTGGAAAGCGGTTTTCAGAATGTTGGCGTTGAAAGCGCCCGCGAAGCCCTTGTCGCCGCTCACGATGATCAGCAAAACTCGCTTCTCCGGACGCGTTGCAAACAACGGATGGCGCAGGTTTCCAGTCTCGGGATCGAAGATCTCGATGCGTCGCGTCAGCGATTCAAGCACGCTGGTGATCATGCGCGCGTAGGGCCGTGCGGACATTGCCCGCTCCTGCGCCCGGCGCAGCTTCGCGGCCGAGACCATCTTCATGGCCTTGGTGATCTGCCGCGTGTTCTTCACGCTGCGAATGCGTCGCCGTAGATCGAGTACGTTTGCCATTCTTTTTCAGCTCTCAGCCATCAGCTTTCAGCTGACAGCTCTCTGTCTTGTTACTTCGCCGCGACTGCTGCTTCCAGTTCTGCCTTGAAGTTGGCCGAGTATTCCTTCAGCGCTGCATGCAGCCGGGCGCGGATGTCATCGTCGATCTGCTTCTTCTTGGTCAGGTCATCAATCAGTGCAGTCTGGGCGGCATCGAAGTACTTGTACAAGCCAACCTCAAAGGCGCGGATATCGGTCACCTGGAACTCGTCCAGATAGCCCTGCGTGCCGGCAAACAGAATGACTACCTGCTGCTGCCAGGTCAGCGGTTGGAACTGCGGCTGCTTGAGGAGTTCCGTCAGGCGCTGGCCGCGGTTCAACTGCTTCTGGGTAAGAGGATCGAGATCCGACCCGAATTGCGCAAATGCAGCCAGTTCACGATACTGTGCCAAGTCCAGCTTCAGCGTCGAGCCGACCTGCTTGACCGCCTTGATGGCCGCCGAGAAGCCTACGCGCGAAACCGAAAGACCCACGTTGACGGCCGGACGCACACCGGAGTTGAACAAGTCCGTCTCAAGGAAGATCTGTCCGTCAGTAATGGAGATGACGTTGGTCGGAATGTAGGCCGAAACGTCGCCCGCCTGGGTCTCGATGACCGGAAGAGCCGTCAGCGATCCGCCGCCGCGCTTGTCGGACATCTTTGAAGAGCGCTCCAGAAGACGCGAGTGGAGATAGAAGACGTCGCCCGGATACGCTTCGCGGCCCGGTGGGCGGCGAAGCAACAGGGAAATCTCGCGGTAAGCCATTGCGTGCTTGGAAAGATCGTCGTACATCACCAGCGCATGGCGGCCCGAGTCACGGAAATACTCGCCGATCGCCGTTGCCGCATAGGGGGCGATGTAAAGCATCGGTGCGGGCTCTGAGGCTGAGGCGGCCACAATGATCGTGTGGCCCATGGCGCCCGCTTCGGTCAGCGTCTGCACCACCTGGGCGATCGAGGAGCGCTTCTGCCCGATCGCGCAATAGATGCAGATCAGGTTGTTCTTGGCGTTGTTGATGATCGTGTCGAGCAGGACTGCGGTCTTGCCGGTCTGGCGATCACCGATGATCAGTTCGCGCTGGCCGCGCCCAATCGGAATCATGGCGTCGATGGCCTTCAGGCCAGTGGCCATAGGCTCGCGGACCGGCTGACGGTCAATGATGCCGGGGGCGAGACGCTCAATCGGCAGCGATTCAGTCGAAGCGATGGGGCCCTTGTCGTCGATGGGCTGGCCGAGCGCGTTGACCACGCGGCCGATCATCCCCTCGCCCACAGGCACACTGAGAATAGTCCCGGTACGCTTGACCTCGTTGCCTTCGCTGAGCTCGGTGTAATCGCCCAGAATGACGGCGCCCACCTGGTCTTCTTCCAGGCTCAGCGCCAATCCGGCAATGCCGTGGGGGAAGCTCAACAGCTCGCCCGCCATGACCTTGTCGAGGCCGTGCAACCGCGCAATGCCGTCGCCCAGTGATGTGATCGTTCCGACTTCGTCCACCTGGACTTTGGAGTCGTAATTCGCGATCTGTTCGCGAAGAAGCTGTGTAATCTCGTCTGCTTTGATCTGAGCCATTTCTTTCCTCTGAGGGGTCAGCAGTCAGCGATCACTGACCACTCACTAATGCTTCCTTCAACCGGTCCAGGCGCCCGCGCACCGAACCGTCGTATACCGTCGAACCAATCCGAACTACCGTGCCGCCCAGGATCGCAGCGTCCAGCTTGAAACTTGCATCAATCTTTGAACCGGCCAGCTTGCCAACTTCGACCGCAAGCGCCTCGCGTTCAGCCGCGCTCAACTCCCGCGCCGTCACAATCTCAACGTGGCGAATGCCCAACTGCTCTTCAAGAAGCTTTCTGTAGGCTGCCGCAACCTCTTCAACGCTGCCGATTCGGTTATTGTCGATCAGCACAGCCAACAAATTGCGGAGTTCCTTGCGAAGTCCAAGCTTGGCATTCAGCGTGTCAAGAAAAGCGACTTTCTGCACCGCTGGCACCGCCGGATTCACAAAAAACTCCTGAAGTTCCAGGCTTCCTTTCCATGTGGCTAGAAAATCCTTCAGCTGGCCATCTATCGCCAGCGTATCCAGCCCGGCAGTCGTAACCACATCAAGAAATGCTTGTGCATAACGTGCAACAAAGGCGGCCATTAATTCTTCCCTCCGCCCGCACTGTTGCGGACCACATCGCCGACAAACTCGGCAATCAGGGCTCGGTCAGTTTCCGCAGTCAAGACCAACTGTTTGGCAGCCTGCTCAATCGCCAGGTCGGCGGCGAAGTTGCGCAGGCTACGCCGCGCCTGAGCAGCGGCAACCCCAATTTCCTGCTCCGCGGACTCGACAATCCGGGCGCTCTCCTCGGCAAGAGTCGACTTGATCCGCGTCTCGTCCTGCAAACTCTCCGCTTCCACCTCGGCACGGAACTTCTTGATCTCATCATCGAGCCTGGCCATCCTGGCCTCAACCGCGCTCAATCTGGAGTTTGCATCCTCGGTCATTTTGCGAGCGGACGCGATATCGCTGCTCAGCTTCTCTCTGCGAGTGCGCAGGAACTTGGGAAGGAAGCGGAAGAGCGGAACCCCGATGGCCAGGAAAACAATCAGGAAGTTGATAATATCGAAGATTTTGGCTGTCTTCTCAGGGGCAAGATTGAAGGTCCTGGATGTCCACTTGACCACCGGGCCTTCCAGGCGGAAGGCATTGTTCTGTTTCTCCTCATCGGAGAGGGCGGGCTGCTGCTTCGCGTCGGGGGCTGTGGCGGAAGCTGGAGCAGACTCAGTTGCATTTGCGGCTGGCGTGTCAGACGGACTCTGAGCCGCGAGTCGCATCGGGCCGGCAGCCAAACCGATAGTCATAGCCGCGTATGCCGCAAGCCACAAAATCCTGTTCGAAAAACACAAATCAGACTTCACATCTCTCAACGGGAACTCCCGGCGGCTGCAGGCAGAACCGCACGAACTACCTGACTGGCCAACTCCCCAGCTGCTCTCTCGATGCTCTGCCGAGCTTCAGCGGCATCGGCTTGAAGTGCCGCACGGGCCTCCAAGACCTTCTGCCCGGCGGCTTTTCGGGCCTCTTCGAGCTTGGCATCCCGCTCGGCGGTCCATTGCTTTACACGCTGCTCCCGCACCTTGTAAACCTCAGACCGGGCCATACGCAGCTTGTCGACATATTCCGTCGCGCGAGCCTCGGCCAACTCAATCGCCTTCTGCGCATCCTCGATGGCTCCAACGGTCCGAACGCGCCTCTGTTTCAGCGTCGCATTCAGAGGACCTTGCACCAGAAACTCATATGCCACTACGAGCACGATGAAAAGCAGCATCGTGGGCACAGCGTTCAGGAAGAAGCCTCCGAGTTGTTGAACAATTTGTAGCATGGTTTTACCGGTTCGCTGCGGTGGTCAGAGTCTTGAATTTCGCGGGTGGAACACCTTTTTGTATCACGGCGGGGACCCCCCAAGTCAATGCAGGTCAAGGCCTTTTGGAGGGTACCTGTGACTGCTGTCACGATTAAGTGATTTTGTTTGAAAAAGAACTTGCATTCGGGGCTAACAAGCCTAAACTAAACATATCACCTAGACCCGGTTCAGGGTCCAGCGGACGGTACGGCCTGAGGAAGTCCTTCCACTCCTCTAGTCTGCCGCCCGCTTCTTCATTTTCCAGCCAATTTGCCCCAACGCAAGCGATCTAATTCCCCACTGATTTCGTGATGAATCCTGCCAGGTCATCCTTCAGTTGGTGCAGGGATTCCACATTGAGGTAAATCATGTGGCCGGAGGGGTAGTAGCCGAACTGCACGTTGCCGCGCAGGGTGGGATCCAGGTCCATGTGCGATAGGTCGTACTCGGTGGCGAAGAACGGGGTGGCCAGGTCGAAGTATCCGTTGGCCGAGAAGACCTTCAAGTGTGGATTCTTACGGATGGCTGCGCCCAGGTCGGCAGCTACGTAGGGCTGGGATTGCTCGCCGCCCATGCCGGGGGCCCCACTGGTCGGCTTGTGCTTCCACTCCCACTGGACTATGTCGTAGGCGGTGGGACGGTACTGGTCGGTGCTTTCGTACTTGAGCTCCCGGGAGAGATAGTCGTGGAGCGCGGCTACGAAGGCGCCGCTGATGCCGGAATCGGAGGCGTCGTAGCTGGGCGACTCCCCGGCCGCATCGAGGTCCATGCCCTCAAAGCGCATGTCGTAACGGCCCAAAGTGCGGCGGTCCTCACGCAGAACCTCCTTGCGGAACCGTTGGGGAGAGATGCGCAGGTTGGCCCCCTTTACGTAATCGACGCTCAGGCCTGTAATGCGGCTGACCTCTTTGGCCACCGTGTCGAGTTGTGCCGCGGGCAGGTTGTGTCCCTGGAACAGGGCCGCAGCGTAAGGGCCGGAAGCGAACTCGCGGGCCTGCTGCACCCACTCCGCCAGGTTGGCTGGCTTGTTGGGGATCTTGTTGAAGTACCACGCTGCCGCCGCGTAGCTGGGCAGGTTGGCGATGTAGAGCATGTCGTACCCGCCGGCGCGGATGTTGTAGTTCAGGATGGACGAGATGAGCACTACGCCGTTCAGTTGCACTCCGTCGTTGCCGAGCATGTCCGCGAGTGCCGCCGAGCGTGTGGTTCCGTACGACTCACCGATGAGGAACTTGGGCGAGTTCCAACGCTGGTTGACGTTAAGGTATCTCTGGATGAAGCGGTCGAAGGCGCGTAGATCGGGATCTACACCGGTCAGGTCCTTGGCTGTTCCCTTGCCGACGGCGCGGGAGTAGCCGGTCAGCGGCGCATCGATGAAGACCAAGTCCGTCTTGTCCAGCAACGAATACTCGTTGGGCACCAGCCTGAAGGGCGGGCCGACGGTGGCGTTTGGGCTGTCGGTCGAGATGCGGACGGGCGAGAAGGAGCCCATGTGCAGCCAGAGCGTGGCCGAGCCGGGACCGCCGTTGTAGAGGAAGCTGACGGGACGCGAGTTGGGTTCCGCGCCGTCAAGAGTGTAGGCGACGTAGAAGATGCTGCCGTAAGACTTGTCTTCCTCGTCGCGGATCAGCAGCGTTCCGGCGGTTGCGGTGTACTTGAGGGTCTTGCCGCCGAGGGTTATTTCGTGGCGCGTGGGAACGGCTCGTTCCGGCGGAATCGGCAACGCTTCCTTGTCGGAGGTCTTATCTGAGGTCTTGTCGGCGTCCTTGTGGGGTTCGGCGGTTGCGGCGGGAGCAGGATTGCGGGTTTCCTGCGCTGTCGCAGAGGCAGCGAGGACCAAGGTAATCAGGGTGCAAAGACCAAGGCGAGGGAAAGACTTCATCGCAAGCAGGACCTCCAAAAAGGATTGGATCATCCTAGCATTTGCGTTTTCCTACAGCCCGGCGATTTCAGAATCCAGGCTTCGAGAAGAAGCAGGAATCGGCGTAAAAGGCACTCAAAAACGGCGGTTTTTCGACGCTTTTTGGCAAGAAATGGCTGTTTTTGGGGCAAAAACGGGAGATTTTTGGGCACTTCTGTTTACTGAATCGTAAACATACCTAAATTGCAACCTATTAACTACAAACAACTTACACGTATTTTCGCGTCAAGAATCAGGGGTTTTGATGGGGGAGGGGGGGTGGATAGGAACCGGCTAAAATTAGCCGATTTGGCTCGTCTTACCGAGTCAGCAAGTCAGCGGGCGTATTGCCGGCCAGGATGTGTATGCGGAGGCGGTTGTTGGTGGCTGTCCGAGGTCATGAATCTATTGTGCGCCGTTCTGCGAATTAAACTGCAAAGCCGGGGAATTAATTTGGGGATTGGCTGCGGAATTCATTCTGCCCCATTGGTGCGAAGCGTGACCGGGGAATGCGATGCCACCAACGGAGTGAGCGCAGGTCAGGAGACCCGCACGACAGCCGGCCAGGAGACCGGCGCTACAAAAAGTGCATTGGAATCTATTTGGTTTTGGGAGTGAGCAGGCCGTGGGCGCGGAGCCAGGTTTCCAGAAGCGCGGGCCACTGGTCAAGCGAGGGGTCAGAGGAGCCGAGGCCGGTTCCGTGGGGACCTTTGGCGAAGAT
>Ga0181528_10002788_pt1 | contig 10802 bp, 9 predicted proteins | sample PEATcosm2014_Bin_47_FD_119742 | JGI IMG/M metagenome (GOLD analysis project Ga0181528, IMG submission 119742) | Peatland microbial communities from MTU Mesocosm Facility, Houghton, MI, USA - PEATcosm2014_Bin10_10_metaG | ecosystem: Environmental > Terrestrial > Soil > Wetlands > Peat | place... | reverse complement strand
TGACGTCCGGGGCCTCGCCGAGAGTGCCCTCGATCTCGTCGTGATCGCGATGGCCAATTAGCACTAGCGAATAGCCCTGCTTCGCGAATTTGACCGCCTCGATGTGAACCTTGGTGACCAGTGGGCAGGTTGCGTCGATGACCTTGAGTCCGCGGCCTTTGCTGCGCTCGCGCACCGCCGGCGAAACACCGTGGGCAGAATAGATGACGCGCTGACCATCCGGCACATCGTCGATCTCGTGGACAAAAACCGCGCCCTTTTCCGCCAACTCATTCACAACATAGCGGTTGTGGACAATCTCGCGGCGGACGTAAATGGGGGCACCGAAGGTCTCAAGCGCGATTCTTACGATGTCGATGGCGCGCACCACGCCTGCACAAAAGCCACGCGGCTTGAGTAAGAGAACCCGCTTCTCGGACCGGGACGCGGCGCTCTGGCTGCCGTTGGGAGTGGATTCGAGGACAGAGGTCGTCACTCCAACAGTATACCTGTGGGTGGTCAATTTGCGGGTGGGGGGATTTTGTGCGGGATCAACGGGTTGTCGACACAGAGTTACCTGAACATCGATCTCAGTCGGGAAGGGCGTGCCCCGCGTCCCGAGCCTTCAGAGAGCTTTGACGAGAACGAGAGAGCTCAACTTCTCCAAAAATTGTATTTGTAGATGCACCATAGAGCGCGAAAACCGTCGCGCCAGCCGATCTTTTTGCCTTCAGCGTACGTGCGGCCTGCGTAAGACACCCCAACCTCGTAGATGCGCGCCTTGGCCCGGGCAATCTTCGCCGTTATCTCCGGCTCAAATCCGAATCGGTTCTCCTCGATCTGGATGTTCTGGATTACTTCTCGGCGAAAACACTTGTAGCAGGTTTCCATGTCTGTCAGGTTCAAGTCCGTCGCCATATTCGAACAGAGAGTGAGGAACTGGTTGCCGAGATAATGCCAGTAATAGAGCACCCGTCGGGCGTCCTCTCCGCTTCCCTGAAATCGCGATCCGAAAACAGCGTCGGCCTTCCCCATGAGAATTGGCGCAAGCAAGCGGTAGTACTCCGCGGGATCGTACTCCAGATCGGCGTCCTGAATGATCACGACATCGGATGTTGCATGGGAGATGCCGGTGCGCAGAGCCGCCCCCTTGCCCATGTTGACTTCGTGCCGGAAGAGTTTCACACGCGAATCGCTCTGCGCGAGCTGGCAGAGCAGGTCCCAAGTGCCGTCCCGCGAGCAATCATCGACGACGACCAACTCGCGCACGGGCCGCTGCGCAAGCACGCGAGCCATGATCTCCTCCACCGTTGCGACCTCGTTGTACGCGGGCATCACCACGGTGAGACAAGGCTCGATCTCGCTGTTGGACTTCACGCGCACATCGTAACAGCTTTTGTGCCAGCCAACTGATTACTAAAGGGTTGCTGCGCAAGTGGCGCCTGGAATCGCACGAGCGGGAGGAGACCCGAGCGCGGGCAGCCTGGCGGTTCATCCAAAGCTAACGGCTGGTGGCGATCATCTGCGCTGCGTGCTGCAGGCTTGTATCGGTGACCTTGGCGCCGGACAACATGCGGGCCACTTCATGGGTGCGGGCGCGTTCGTCGAGGACACGGATCTGCGTTTTAGTGCGGCCATGATCTTCACGTTTCTCAACGACGAGATGCTGGCTTGCGAAGGCGGCGATCTGGGGAAGGTGCGTGACGCACAAAACCTGCTGGCCGCGGGCGAGGGCTTTCAGCTTTTGGCCAACAGCCTCGGCAGCGCGGCCGCCAATGCCGATGTCGATCTCATCGAAGACGAGCGTACGCGGAGTTGGATTGTTTTTCTTCGATTTAGATGAGCCTTCTTCGACTGCCACTTTGAGAGCCAGCATCACGCGCGACATCTCGCCGCCGGAAGCGATCTCGTGCAGAGGTTTGAGCGGCTCGCCGGGGTTCGTGGCAATGCGATATTCAACTGTGTCCCAGCCGTGTGCGGTCCAGGCGGATTCCTGCGCAGAAGAGGCGACTTCGATCTGAAAGCGGACCTTCATGGCGAGCGAGTTGATCTGGGTTTCGGCGAGCTTGGCGAGCTTGGATGCCGCAGCCTTGCGATCTGAGGTGAGCGCGGTGGCGGCTTCCTTGTAGGCCGTCGAGGCCTTGGCGACAGCCGAGCTCAATTCCTTCAGGATGTCGTCGCGGTTTTCCACTTCGGCCAGCTTGTGGGCGACGTCGTCTCCGAACGCGATGACATCGGCCACCGACTGGCCGTATTTGCGCTTGAGACGATCGAGCAGCGCGAGCCGGTCTTCGATCTCGACGAGCCGTTCGGGGCTGGCGTTGATCCCCTCTGCATAATCCCGCAGCGTCGCGCCGGCGTCGCCAATGGTGGCTCGGGCCGCGACGAGCTGCTGCGCAAGTTCGGCGAATTGGGCGTCATAGCGGGCGAGCTCTTCGACATTGCGGATTGCTGTACGCAGGGCGCCTTCGGCGGAAGCATTGCCCTCGTAAAGCTGGTCGTAGGCGCTCATCGCCGCGGTATAGAGCTTCTCCGCGTTGGCCAGCACCCGCTTCTCGGTCTCGAGCTTCTCGTCTTCGCCGGCTTCGAGGTGCGCCGATTCGATCTCTTTGTGCTGATAGCTCCAGAGATCGACCAGGCGCAGGCGGTCTTGTTCGCCTTGTAGGAGGTCGTCGAGTTTGGTTTGGGCTTCACGCCTTTTCGCGTGGGCTTCAGCGACAGGTTCAGCGGCGATGTTGCCGAAGCGGTCGAGCAGGATACGTTGCTGCGACTCGTCGAAGCTGGAGAGCGTTTCACTCTGCGCGTGGACAAGAGCGAGTTCCGGCGCAAGCTGGCGCAACACCGCCACCGTGGCCGGCTGATTGTTGACGAAGACGCGTCCCTTGCCCGTGGAGAGAATCTCACGGCGAAGAATGATCTCCGCACCCTCGGCGTCGATACCGTTCTCTTCGAGAGTCGCCTCGGCGCCAGGCGTCGACTCGAAGACGCAGGAGACGACGGCCTTTTCAGTACCGTGACGCACAACTTCTGCCGAGGCCTTGCCACCCATCAGCAGGGCCAAAGCATCTACAAGAATAGATTTGCCCGCGCCTGTCTCGCCCGTGAGCAGGTTCAGTCCGGGGCCGAATGTGGCGATAGCGTGATCGATGACCGCGTAGTTCTCGGCGCGCAACTCGACGAGCATTCCGTGCGACCCTTTGAGGAAAACCGGCCGTGCAGCAGGAGGGTACCGGCCCGAGCGCAGCATAGCACGAACGGCACAACCCATACTGCGCAGTGGGCTTATCGCCGCTGCTAATGGGACCAGATCGATAACTTGGGCGGCGACTCGCCGTCTGATACCGTGAAGACTGAGGAGAATCGCGATTCTTAGCTTAGCTTTCGCCATCGCCATGCAGGCTGACAGCGCAGTGCCTGCCAGCACTCCAGTAGCCGAGGGCACGAGCGCCTTGATGGACATGATGCACAACATCGGTCCCATCGCGCTCTTCGTGCTGGGGCTGCTGGTGATCGCCAGTCTTTATTTGTGGACCATTATCTTTGGCAAGATGGGATCGTTCGGCAAAGCCACGAATGAGAGCCGCAAGTTTCTTCGCGCTTTTCGCAAGGCGGAACGCCTGAGCGAAATCTCCGCGCTGGCCGACACTTACAAAGCAAGCCCCCTGGCGCAGGTGTTTGAGGAAGTCTACGAGACCTACAAACGCCAGACCGGTGGATCGGGGCCGCCGCGCAACATTACGGCGCTGGAGCGCTCGGCGCAGACCGCGGCCAGTGAGTCGCTCACGAATATGGAGCGCCGCATGACGTGGCTGGCGACGATTGCCGCTACGAGCCCGTTTGTTGGACTGTTCGGCACCGTCATGGGCGTCGTTGATGCGTTCCACGGGTTGGGTACGGCAGGCGCTGCGACGCTGCGTGCGGTTGCGCCGGGCATCAGCGAGGCGCTGATCACGACGGCAGCAGGCCTGTTTGTCGCCGTGCCCGCGGTGGTGGCTTACAACCAGTTCGCCGCGCGGGTTCGCATTCTGGCTTCGGCGACTGACGATTTTTGCCGCGAGTTGTTGAACTCCTTCGACGAGATTCCCGAGCGCACACAGGCCCCACCACAGCGTGGGCCAGCGGTGGAAGCGGCGCATGAGTATGAGCGCGGGTTTTTCAAGTAGGGGCGGGCAAGCTTCGCCGGTAATCGACTGAGATTCAGTAACGGCTTGAGGGCGGTTTTCACTACAAGCTCGGGCTAGGCACGCGGCTCCGCAGGGCGGATTTGGCCGCATCAACAGGAGTAGGTAGGTGGCATTCACGACGAGTTCGGGCCAAACGCGAACTTCCTTGGCGGAGATCAACATCACTCCGCTGGTGGACGTGGTCCTAGTGCTGCTCGTGATCTTCATGATCACGGCGCCAGTGCTGCAATCAGGCATCGAGGTGGCCGTTCCGAAGACCAAGACCGTGAAGGAAATCACCGAGCAGCGGACGGTGGTGACCATCGACCGCGATGCGCAGGTGTTCCTCGGCGACAAGCTGGTGAACATCCATGATCTGCCGCAACTGCTTCGCTCCCAGGGCGACGACTCGCTGAAGAAGGTGATCTACCTGCGCGCGGACGGGCGGGTTTCTTTCGGCAACTTTGCGACTCTCATGGACGCGGTGAAGCAGGCGGGCATCACCAACATTTCGATTGTGACGCAGCCTTTGGACACCAAGGGGCGCGGGGGCAACAGCGGAGAGTGACCAAGCTGCCGATGGTGGCCGTTGCGGATTGGCGACGGGATTGAATAAGCGATGAGTGTTCTCGAAAAGAGCGCCGCACATCTGGAGGACGAGCTCACGCCCGATCCAGTGATGGCTCCGGCAGCCGGGTCCATCGCGCTGCACCTGGCGCTCGCCGGGACGGTTCTTCTATGGGGCGTCCTGGGTGGATTCTTCCATCACAGTTTGTGGGGGAGTGCCGGCGCTGGCGGAGCCATCCAGGTCAATCTGGTGAGCAGTGCCCTGCCCCTGCCGTCGAATCAGCCCGTCAATCAGAACGTGCTTTCGACGGAGACTCCGAGCCAGGCGCCTGCGCCGCCGACACCGAAGGCCAAGCAGGCAGAGGATGAGACGGCGATTCCCATTACGGGCAAGCAGAAGAAGCAGGAGCACGAGACCACGCCGAGAACGCCGCCCAAACAGCAGCAGCCGACGCCGAATACACGCGCCGCTTATGGGGAGCAGTCGGGATCATCAATACCGAGGGCGGCACAGCCAAGCCTGACTGCCGGGCCCACATCGATCAACAACGGCGATTTCGGCAGTCTCTTCGGATGGTATGTCGACGGAATCAGCCGGAAAATGGCAACAAACTGGTATAAAACGCTCGTCGATCCGACCACGCCCCGGGGCGCCCGCGCCTACATCGATTTCACGATCTATCGCGACGGAACGGTCGGGAATCCTAAGCTGGAGCGCTCCAGCGGCAGTTCCACACTGGATCGATCCTGTGTGGACGCGGCGCGGCGCGTCGACACGTTTGGGCCGTTACCCGGTGGTTACAACCAAAGTACCTTGCTGGTTTCCTACTACTGCGAATACTAGATCGATTCCCGGGCATCTAATTACAATGGAATTGAGCATCGGCGCCTGCCCGCACGCTTGCGTGGCATTGACATAAGACAAAACACCCTGCCCGATGCATTCCGCTCGACTCAACCGAGGAAGGATTGCGCGCGCATGAGGTTTGGTTCCCGGTTTCTTTTTTCCGTTTTTGTTCTTTTGACAAGCCTTCAATGCACCGCATTGCACGGGCAGGATTGGGTGCGCATTGGGTCGAATTTAGGCAACGCTAAGATCCGCATTGCGGCCGCCGATTTCAAGCCTGTGGGCGAAGACCCGCAGACGCCCTCGTTGAAAGCCGAGTTCGATTCGACCCTCTATAACGATTTGGGCAGTGCGGGTATCTTCGACCTGGTCTCGAAGAGTTTTGCGCCTCCCGGGACGCCCGGTTCGCCACAGGAAATGAACTTGGCGCAGTGGTCGGCGGCCCCGGCCAGCGCAGCGATGGTGGCGTTTGGCGCGCTGTCGGTGAGCAACGGAAGACTGGTGGTCTACGGATGGCTTGACGACACTAGCAACGCGACGAATCCGCAGGTGCTGGGCAAGCAATATAACGAGGCCGCGAGCCAGGATATGGCGCGGACCATTGCCCACAGGTTTGCCGACGAGATCATTGCCCGACTCGGCGGTGGGATCAACGGCATCGCCGAAACCAAGATATTCTTCATCAGCTCGCGCACCGGATCGAAGGAAGTGTGGGTGATGGACTACGATGGGGCGAATCAGCACGCCATCACGCACCTCGGCAGCATCTCTCTATCGCCGCGCGTCTCACCCGACAACTCGCGTGTCGCGTTCGCCACGCTCGGCCGCGATGGCTGGTCTGTGCGCATGTACTCCCTGGATCTGGGCCGGCTGGTTAGCTTCCCGGCGGGCACGGCAGGCGGGTCCAATCAGTCGCCCGCTTGGAGCGCCGATGGATCGAAGCTTGCTTTCTCATCGTCGCGGACCGGTGACCCAGAGATCTGGGTCGCCGATGCCAGCGGCGGTGCTCCGAAGCGGATCACCTACTTCAAGGGACCGGACGTTTCGCCGACCTGGAACCCGAAGACCAACGCCCAGATTGCGTGGGTGAGTGGCCGCACGGGTCTGCCGCAGATCTACACCATGGATCAGGACGGCGCCAACATTCAGCGGTTGACCGACGGCGGCTATGCGGTTTCGCCATCCTGGTCGCCCAATGGCCAATTCCTCACCTTCAGCTGGAACCGCAAGTACGGTCCGGGAGCTCCCGGAGGCCAGGACATCTACATCATGGACATCGCCACGAAACGGTGGCAGCAGTTGACGCACGATGCAGGAAGCAACGATTTTCCGTCCTGGGCGCCGGACGGGCGGCACATCGTCTTCGAGCGGAAACAAGGTGGGCGCACAGATATTTGGTCGATGCTGGCGGATGGTACAGACCAGCATGAGTTGACGCGTTCCGGAAACAGCTTCATGCCGAATTGGAGCTGGAAGTAACCCCGGATTCGGAGGCCGGCCTTAAGTAGTTGAACTATCATGAAATCGACGAGGCGATTCCCGGACCACCGGGCCAGGAACGATCTCGAAACCCGCAATTTGAGCCTGCGTTGACCGTGCAAGCAAGAACACAGGCTCACAAAGAGTGCATTCCGAACGATGTGATCGGTCAGCAGCCTGCGCAGCGGAGGGAGCGATCCGAACACAGGCAAAGAAATGATCACGTCGCCAGGAAGCGCGAAAGGAGCCCCCAATTGAATCGAAGAATTCGAGTCTTTGCGCCTGCAGTCCTGCTTGTCGCCTTAGTTGCCATCGCTGGTTGCAAAAAGAAACAACCTCCGGCGCCTGCCGCGCCGCCACCGGCGCCCACGGCAGCCCCCACGGCTTCGATTAACGCGACGCCCTCACGCATCAATGCCGGTGATTCGGTCACGCTGAGCTGGAGCAGCACGAACGCGACAAGCGCAACGATTGACGGCGTTGGCGACGTGCCGACGAGCGGCACTAGGACCGTGACGCCAGCGTCCTCGACGACCTATAAGTTGGTTGCGCGCGGCGATGGTGGTACCGCCGATGCTTCCGCCGACGTCACCGTTGTTCCGCCGCCGCCGGTCACGCAGCCCGCACATACCATGTCGGCCGAAGAGGAGTTCCGGGCCAACGTCCACGACGTCTTCTTCGACTACGACGCGTATGACATTCGCTCCGATGCGCAGACGACTCTGTCGCAGGATTCCTCGTATCTGGCCAGCCATCCCAATCTCAAGATTGTGATCGGCGGCTACTGCGACGAGCGCGGGTCGGATGAGTACAATCTGGCGCTGGGCCAGAATCGCGCCAATGCGGCGAAGAATGCACTGGTCACCGCAGGAGTTGCGGCCGATCGCATCCGGGTCGTGAGCTACGGGAAAGAGAAGCCCTTCTGCACCGAGTCGACGGAGCAGTGCTGGCAACTCAACCGCCGTGCCGGCTTCTCGCTCGATCAGTAAGTCAAAGAGGCGGCATTGCCGAGCAGGTGATGCCGCCCCTTACACCGCTTCCAGCTCGCCCGGCGAGCTCTATTAGCCCGCCACGAGACGGCCGGGCGCATCGGAGATTGACAACCATGTGGGAAGTTGTTGCGTCCGTATACTGTGACAGCAGCTTCTTTGCAGGCAGGTGAAAGATGCAAAAGGAACGATCTTATCGCAGCGGCTTCCTTGCAGCGCCACTGCTGGCTTTGCTTGTGTGCCTTGCTCCGAGCCGAGCGCACGCGGTCTCGAAAGAGACGATTCAGATGCAGACCCAGATCCAGCAGTTGCTGGACATGGTGCAGCGGCTGCAGACCACGCTGGATACCAAGTTTGCGGTGCTGCAGAATCTGGCACAGCAGACTGCGGATCAAGCCACGCAAATGAACGGGACCGTCACCACTCTGCAGCAGAAGCTGAACACGCAGATGGAAAACCTGAACGGGAAGCTGGACACGAATTCCGGCCAGGTTCAGTCCATGAACGACTCGGTCGACGAACTGAAGACACGGATTGCGGCACTGCAGAAAACTCTGCAGGACATGCAGAACCAGTTGCAGACGATCCAGCAGCCGCAGGGCGGAACACCCGGTATGTCGCCGGCCGGATCGGCTCCCACACCGAATGGCCCAGGAGCGATGAATTCTGCTCCGCCGGTGAATCAGGCGCCGCCTTTAGACCAGACGTTTCAGGCGGCCGTGAGCGACTTCAACTCCGCCAAGTATTCGCTTGCGACGAGCGAGTTTCAGGATGTGATTCACTACTACCCGCTCGATCCGACGGCCGGCAACGCGCAGTTTTATCTGGGTGAGATTGCCTATCGCCAGAAGAACTACGAGGACGCGATCAAGGACTACGATGCAGTGCTGGAACAGTTCAGTGGCAGCCCGAAGGCAGCGGCAGCGCAGCTCCACAAGGGCCTGGCGCTGATCGCCCTCAGTCGGCGCGACTCGGGTGTCCATGAGCTGCGGTCGCTGATTCAGCGACATCCGCAGACACCCGAAGCAGCACAGGCCCGCGAAAAGCTCAACGCCCTGGGCGTGCGGATTGCCGCGGCACAACGCTAGTTCCTTTCTTCATTCGCAAACAGCTTCCCCCCGCCGGCCGCAGAACCCCGCTTACGCGGGGATTTTTGTTGCCGCGTAGTCGAAGATGTTGGTACAGGCGCGGCGGGCGTGGTATCAATGGCGAGTCATTGGCTTGGGCGGAGGTCACGATGAGGGTAGATGCGCGCCCGGTGTGTTGGATGCGGTTGAGTACGGCGGCGCTCGGAGTTGCGGTGCTCATCTGTGCGGCCAGCCGGCTGGCGCGAGCGCAGGACGACGGAAGTACCGAGGTCGTTCCGGGCATGGAGGACGCCTGCATCGAGAATCTGGGCTACCTGGCCTGCGAAAATGGCATGCCGAAACCTCCGGGCGCGCAGCAGCTCGTCGTGGTTCACTTTGTGGCGGCGGCGATATCGCCAACGACCATGACTGCCGGAGCAGCCCACGGGCAAAACTCTGAAAGCAGTGCGGAGCAGACAGCTCTGCAGAACTGCCGCAGAAATGGAGCAACCAACTGCGAGATCCTGACGTGGGCAGAAAATGCCTGCATCGGACTGGCAGAAAGCTACGCGGACAAGGCCTATGGATTCTATGTGGGCAATAGCCGCGATGAGTCTGCGGCCGGCGCGATGGCGCGATGCCAGTCTGCAAGCGGAAAAAGCTGTGTGACGGTCACGGCGCCTTGCGCCGCCGACGACGTTCGCTGGTCGTCGCCGCTACCCTTGCCGCCTGGAGGGTCAACGGCAACAGTCGATCCGAACATGGTGGGGACGTGGGAGCTCTTCATTAATCCGGGCCGCTGGATTTGGCGTGTGGCGCCGAATGGCACCTACGAACTGCACAGCGAGGCAATGGACAATACGCCGTCGAATGCCGGGACGTTCTCGGCGAGCAACGGGCACTACACGCTCCATGCGATCACGATGAGCTGGGATGATGCAGGAACGTACAAGGTGCAGAGCCCGGGAGTCGTCGTCGCGACAGGCAAGCTGGGGACGGGGACATGGAAGAGGATCGGCGGGGCCAGCTCCAATTTGACTAAGGCGCCACCACCGGCAAGACCGAGCGGTCCGCCCATCACGATCAGGAAATGAATGCGGGCCGGGCTGCGCGAAGTTGTGCGGCAGATGAATCGCGATTGAGGAGCGCGGATGAGATCGTTGTTTTTGTTCGGTAAGAAAGGCATTGAGGTGGAAGTTCCGCCGGGAGTCGACTGCCAGGAGGTGCGCAGCCGCAAGAGCGTCGCTGTGGACGATGAAACGGCGGCCGTGAACGACGCGCTGGAACATCCGATTGCCAGCGCGCCCCTAGCTGACATGGCGCGGGGCAAGAAGACCGCGGCGATCTCGGTCTGCGACATCACCCGTCCGGCGCCGAACCGGATCACGCTGCCACCGCTTTTGGCTCGGCTGGAAACGGCAGGCATTCAGCGAGAGAACATCCGCATCCTCATTGCGACCGGCCTGCATCGCGCAGCGACGCAAGACGAGATCGATCGGATTGTCGGTCCCCAGATCGCCGCGAATTACTCAGTTTTGAACCACGACGCGCGCGACTTCCATGCACATCGATCCGTCGGAAACACGCGCCGTGGCACGCCCGTGTACGTGGACGAGCGTTTTGTCAGCGCCGATCTGCACATCACGCTGGGGTTCATCGAACAGCACCTGATGCTGGGATTTTCGGGCGGGAGAAAGCTGATTGTGCCAGG
>Ga0181528_10002786_pt1 | contig 10804 bp, 6 predicted proteins | sample PEATcosm2014_Bin_47_FD_119742 | JGI IMG/M metagenome (GOLD analysis project Ga0181528, IMG submission 119742) | Peatland microbial communities from MTU Mesocosm Facility, Houghton, MI, USA - PEATcosm2014_Bin10_10_metaG | ecosystem: Environmental > Terrestrial > Soil > Wetlands > Peat | place... | reverse complement strand
GATCGTAGAGGTGGATGGCGCCGAACTGTTCGTAGACAATGGCGCCCGGGCCGGCGCACGCCGATTTGAGATCGAGCCCGTCGTTGTTGACCGCCTTGACGACGGCCTTGCGGCGCGTATCGTACGAAAACAGGGTGACAGCACCGTCGCGGTCGGAGAGGAAGAAGATGCGGTCGTCGACCCACATGGGGTTGAAGTCGTTGGAATTCTCGCGCGGAAGTTTTTCGATGGTGGAGTCGGCGAGTTTGGCGATCCAGATGGGTGTAGTCTCGCCGCCGCGGTAGCCTTTCCACATGGAAAACGCGCGATTGACTGGGACGTAGGCGATGCGCGCGCCATCCGGCGAGTAAGATCCCTCAGCGGCGATGGGCAGCGGCAGTGGCGTGGGGAATCCGCCGGCGCGCGCGACGGCGAAGAGTTCGGTATACCGGCCGGTGCTGCTGTTTCGATTGGAAGCGAAGAGCACGCTCTTGCCGTCGGGGGTCCAGCCCATGGTGGAGTCGGCGGCGGGGTGCCAGGTGAGGCGGCGCGGGACGCCTCCGGATGCGGAGATGACGAAGACGTCGACATTGCCATCGTACTCGCCGGTGAAGGCGATCTCGGTTCCGTCGGGCGAGAAGTAGGGGCGCGTCTCGACGCCCGCCCCGGTGGTGAGGCGCTGCGGGATGCCGCCGTCGCGGTTGACGATCCAGAGATCGCCGGCATAAACGAAGGCGATTTGCGTGGCGCTCAGTGTGGGTTTTTGCAGGAGGAGTTTCGATTCGCCAGGGAGGGTCATGGCGGTGAGGAGGGCGGCGGCAAGAATGCGATACATAGATAGATTTCACCACATGGGCGAATGTGGGGGCAGGATGGCCTGCGGGGTGCCTACTGGGCACGACCTCCTGGGTCGTTCCCTTCGCCCTGAGTCTTTGGCAGCAGGAGCGAGACGTGGGCATCCCGCAGGGACCTGGGGGTGGGCCCTGGGGTGCGCCCTAATAGGCGCTAACCTAGGCGACACGCATTCCCCGGATCCCGTGTGATGGTCGTGAGCTCGAATGGGGCTCCATCGTCGGCTTCAAACTGCCCAAGGGTCGCGCGGGCCCAGCGCCCTTGCCGTTCCTAACGGACCAAGCTTCCCAGATCGGGACTTCACGGGAGTGATGTCGCCGATGACCGCTTCGATCTGAATCGAAGAAGCCGAGCGCGTTTGTCGTTACTAATCCGTTAGATAAGCCTGCAAGGCCCAAATCCTAGAGAAATCAGCGCAGTGTCCTGAGAGAATGGACCAAAGACCCGGCAGTCCGGTGCTCGTCGACGGAGGCTAATCTTCGTTGATGCGCGGCCCGCCAGGAAACATTCAGTGGCATAATTGTTTTCGGTAGGTACAGCACGCAAATGCCGGGGTCTATCACACGTTTCGGAAATCTCGGCCAGGTATTCAGGGAAGGCGAGTCTGAGTTGCTGAACGAAGTGGCTCGGGTATCAATCCTTTATGAAGACCTGCGCCTAGAGTTGGGGGAATTGAGGGTCATCAATGAGCGTCGTGACGCCAAGGGTCCCATGGACGGTGACGACTTTCGGGTGGCCTACTTCATGCGTCGCGCGTTGGTGACTCTGATTGAATTTCGTCGCGTGCTTACGACGCTGCGCGGAACAGAAGAGTTCAAACGGCGAATTATCTTCCACCCGGAAGTTGAGACGGACGAACTGCTGCCGGCCGAACAGTATTTCCAGCACAACGGTGCGAGGTTGAAAGAGCTGCGCAACGAGTTCGGAGGCCATATCCAACCCGCGGGGGTGAAGTTTGCAACCGGCCATGTTTCCGATGTCACCGGCAAGATTACGATGAATCGCCACTGCGATGGATGGACACTCGGTCTCGATTGCGATTTCGCTAGCCATTTGGTCTCCGCTGTGATCACCAGCAAACTGCAAGGGATAGACTACCTACAAGAGCTCCGGGATGCCTTCAAGGTGATTGCGGACGGCTTCAATCAGGTGCAGGCTGCGACAGCTGCCCTCGTCTATTTGTTCCTCTGGAGCCGCTTCGGCACGTGAGCCTGTGAAACTTGAGCTATCCGTCCGATAGAGGGATCTGAGAAATTGGGACGAATTCGGGGCCGATACTGACCTGCTTGGATAGAGCCGAGTAAGAAACTAGCAATGTCTGGTCCCCAGGACTCATCTCGGCCGGAAGACGCAGGCCGATTCCGGAGATGACGCATTCGCCCATTTTGGGAGTCAGGACTGGTGTCAGAGGGTTGATGCCCAAATGAAGCTGGGAGCTGGGGTGAATCGTTAATGCCTGACCAATGTAACGCACTCCATCCGATGTCCTGTAACGGGTTGGACGAACCGGTTCCCATGCGGTGAACCAGTTAGAGCTCCCGGTATTGAGATGCTGCGGCATCATCAATTCAACTTCGAGCATGTCGAGCTGGCGTGTGCCCCTATTCTGTATCGAGAGCTGAACAATGCCGTCTTTAGTGCGAAAGATCCTCACAGCGAGCTCGGTGGATGGTACTTTAGCTTCGATTGCCGGCAGGGCGGACATGAAATCGTTTAGTGACGAGGCATTAAAGAAATTTCGGCATTTGGCGGCTAGAACTTCCATCATCGCCTTGATGTCGTTGGCGTCGTCGAGCGCGCGGACTTGAAGTTGGCCGAGGGGGTTTCCCACATCGCCTTTGTCCAGGCCGCCCCAAACAAGGGGGAGCACATCTGCTTCAGAACCGAATCCGAAGCCACCCTCGAAATTTATCCAACGGCGGTCAATAGCTCGCGGAGACAACAGGCATATGATGAAGTCAGATTGGCGGAGACCATTGATGATGGCGGGAAACCATTGGCCGTCCGGAATGCTGTCATAGTCCGACGATACGAATACCGTAGGCGGTGGCGTCAAGGTAGCTTTCAAGAAATTCTTGAGATGAACGGCAATAGGCGACTCCGGGCCGAAGTGGCTGATGAATATCCCGTCACGCTTGCTTTTCGATAGTTCTTGCTGCCGCCGCCGAGCACCAGGCAGGCATTTACAGCGAAATGCTCCATCGTAGAAATAGACGCTGCCCTGCAGCGGGTCGTAAGGTATCCATTCGCCCGAGATATAACGATGTATTCCTATCAAGTTATGCTGGTGCAACAGCATCACTTCTTCAAGGACTTCCGGTGTGGACGCTGCGACTCCTGAGAGCCGAACGCTCGTCTCGATATCATATCGGTGCCCGATCCAACCGGATTCCTCGTGCCAGTTGATAATTGCGGTGAGTATAGCGAGTTCAATTTGTTCGGCTTTCAAGAGCATGGACCAATACCTGACACGCCATTGTCGCATGAGACCAGATGCCGTCTTGACAATCGCCCAATCACTGGAACAGTTTGCGGATGGATACATTGAACGATATCGACGGCGAGCCGCTGGAAGGCTCTGGATAAAGGTGGATAAAGGGGACAGACGCATTTTCTCCAGAAAAACCCGGCTGCGATACCGCAGGTGCGATGGATGCGGTACGTGCAGATTCGCCACATGTACGAGCAATCGGGATTATGGGGTCCCGCCCTTGGGCTCGCATCGCGACCAGTGCTGGAGTCTCGCGCTTCGTAGCTCGAGTTTCAACTCGCGGCAACATGGGCCAGATGGTCGGATTTGGGAGTTGGGTGGTGGCGGGGCCAGGAAGTAGCGCCGGCAGGATGCCGGCACTGCTGGCTGGAGGCCCGCTCCACGGTTCCGTTGCGACCGGTTCGGGCCGAACGATACTCTGGCCCATGGCCGGCCAACGATACCGCGGACAAGAGTTGACGAATAACGCGCTATTCGCGGATGGCGAAATCAGCCGTTGCTCTGAACGGATGGTCGCCGACTCGGAACAATGGGATGAATCAGTCGGCCCAGGATTACTTCCGATAAGTCGGCTTGCGTCCGCCGATCCGAGAGTCCGAGCCCCCGATTTCAGATCACTCCCGTGAAACGCCGTCCACGGAAACAGTGCCCCAAGCCCGTGTTCCGGCCGGAATCTGAAATCACCAATTCCTCAACGCCGAACATGCTCCCGCTTGCTACACTGAAGGCGAGGTCGATCGATCGTGGAGAAGTCCAACCCAGGCGGGCGGGCAGCCGAACAGTATGCGCGGTCCGGCCACCCGACCATTGAGGAACTCGTCTCTGAGCAGGGAACTCGTTTCCCGGCGGACCCGGCCGAGTTGCTCGGCGACTTCTGGCCGGAAGAAGAGTCCATCGAAGACTTCCTGCGGGCCTTGCACGAGTGGCGCGGACACGACCGGCGCGACCGCGCCGCATGACGCCCGCTGTAGTTGACACGGACGTAGTCTCGTTTCTTTTCAAGAACGACAGTCGAGCACAGCTTTACCTGCCGTTGCTCCTCCACCGGAAGCTGCTGCTATCCTTCATGACGGAGGCGGAACTGGAACAGTGGATAGTGCTTGGCCAAGTGGGGCGCGGGTCGCATCCAGCGATTCCACGAGTTCATGAAGGGCTTTGTGGCCGTGCCATCGTCCCGCGACTTGATTTTGAGGTGGGCCGACGTAATGGCCGCGGCTAGGGCGAACGGCCGCCGAATCGAGGCCTCCGATGCGTGGATCGCCGCAACCGCATTACTTTATGGCGCTGACTTGGTCACGCACAATCCGAAGGATTACCTCGGTGTTCCCAACCTAAAGGTGTTGAGTTGTGCTTGAGCTTCGTCGGCCTCCGCGTTAGCGGTTCGGTTCCTCCCGTGACACGCGGTCGGGAGAAGTTGGCCGATTAGGAGCCTGGGGTCCGCCCCACCTGCCCTACAAAGCCTTGCTAACATCGTTACTTGAACCCCAATCCACAAATCATCATTCTCGACGCGGGGGGACAATACTGTCACTTGGAAGCCCGCAAAGTCCGCGATCTCGGCGTGTATGCGGAAGTGCGCGCCAGCGAGACCCCGGCGGAGGAGCTGAGCGGAGCGCGCGGGCTCATCATCTCGGGCGGCCCGAGCAGTGTCTACGACTCCGGCAGCCCCACCGTCGACCCGGCGATTTTCTCGAGCGGGCAGGCCGTGCTCGGCATTTGTTACGGACAGCAGGTCATGGCGCACCTGCTGGGCGGCGAGGTGCGGCGCGGCGAAAAGGGCGAGTACGGCATGGCGACGCTCGAGCTCGACGAGACCAACGACCCGATGTTCGCCGGATTGAGCGGCCGGCAGCAAATCTGGATGAGCCATCGTGACCTGGTGGGCCGCGTCCCCGAAGGCTTTTCGGTGGCCGGCCACACGGACACCTGCGCGGTCGCGGCCATCGCCGACCGCGCCCGCCGGCTTTACGGCGTGCAGTTCCACCCCGAAGTAGTCCACACCGCGCGCGGGCTCGAATACCTGGCGAATTTCGTCTTGAAGGTGTGCGGCTGCGTGCCCGATTGGGACCCGCGCCATCGCGTGCCGCTGATCGAGCAGGAGATTCGCGATTGCGTGGGCGGGCGCAAGGTCTTCTTCTTCGTCAGCGGCGGAGTGGATTCGAGCGTGGCGTTCGCGCTGGCCACGCGCGCGCTGGGCGAGGACCGCGTGCGCGGCGTTTACGTCGACACCGGCCTGATGCGCGACGGCGAGACGGATTTCGTGCGCCGTGTCCGCGGGCTGGCGGTGGAACGTGCCGAAAACGAGTTCCTGAGTGTGCTCGCCGGCGTCACCGATCCGGAAAAGAAGCGGCACATCATCGGGGAAGAGTTCGTGCTCGTGCAGGAGCGCGTGATCGAACGCGAAGGGCTGATGGGGCACGACTGGATGCTGGGACAGGGCACCATCTATCCCGACACCATCGAATCGGGCGGCACGGCGAAAGCGGCGCTCATCAAGACCCATCACAACCGCGTGGCGGGCATTCAGAAACTGATCGCCAGCGGGCGGATTGTGGAGCCGCTGCGGTCGTTTTATAAAGACGAGGTGCGCGCGGTGGGCCGCGAACTCGGGCTGCCGGCGGAGTTGCTGAATCGCCACCCTTTCCCCGGTCCGGGGCTGGCGATCCGCTGTTTGTGTTCGCCGAACGATGCCGAAGTTGTCGCGAGCGCCGAAGGCCACATCATCCCGGTGCGGTCGGTGGGAGTGCAGGGGGATTCGCGCAGTTATGCGCCGGTGCTGGCCATCGACGCGCTGGACACGCGGCGCGCCACGGACTTGACGAATCGCCTGACGAACGTCAATCGCGTGATCGCGCCGGTGGAAATGCGCGCGCCCTGGAGCGGGATGCGAGTGCGGGCCTGTTCGTTGACGGCCGACCGGCTGGCGAAGCTCCGGCAGGCCGACGCAGTGGCGCGGTGCTTATCGCATGAGAGCGGATACGACGCTAAGGTCTGGCAGTTCCCCGTGATCCTGATTCCTTTGGGCACCGCCGAAGCGCCCGATTCGGTGGTGTTGCGGCCGGTGGATTCGGTGGATGGCATGACGGCGCAGTCGGTGCTGATGGACGGCGCGCTCCTGCAAGCGATGTGCCGCCGAATTCTGGAAATCGAGGGAGTCGCGGGCGTATTCTACGACTTGACGCACAAACCGCCGGGCACCATCGAATGGGAGTGATCGGCCATGGGCGCGAACTTCAGCCTGGCGGTCGAGACTTAGAACTCCTGAGGTCGTGGAATTTAGGTTGACGCCGCAAACCGCTCCCTCACGGCCGCGCCTCGGAAACACGGTGTGCCGGCACTGAGCCATGACCGTCAGGGATACTTTTCTTCAGAACACGTTGGCATGATTGCCGACGCTGCAGGCAGGAGTGCCAGGCATCAGTGCCCGCGCCACGTCGACTCTTTCCCGCCCGGAACCAGGTTTGCATTGGCTCATTTGACCGCATTGCCATCGGCATCGATCAAATGCACTTCCCCGATATTCAGCGCGCGTATCCCGCTTTCCACCTTCGCCCGGTCGCCGACGACGATCCAGACCAGGTTGTCCGGATGAAGCACCGACTTTGCGGCATCCTGAATATCGGCCGTGCGCAGGCTCCTGACTTTTGCGGCATAAGTGTCGAAATAGTCGTCCGGGTATCCGAACTCCGCCATTTCCTGGACCGCCGATACAACCGAACGCAGGGACTCGCGCGAACCCGGAAGGCTCATGGTTCGATTCGACACGGTGGCCTGCAATTCCGTTTCCGTGACCGGCTTCGCCGCGGCGAACTCATGCAGCTCCTTGTTCATCTCAGCCAGCGATTCTTTCGTCTTGTCGGTCTGAACCGGGGCAAGCGCCAGAAAAGGTTGCTGACCCTTCGCTGCCCAGAACAAGCTGAAAGCGCCATAGGACCAATGCTTGTCTTCGCGAAGGTTCATGTTCAGGCGTGAGCTAAAGGTGCCACCGACCATATCGTTCATCACGTCGGTCGCGATCTCCTGGGGACTGTTTTTCGGCAGCGTCGCTTCGCCTGCAATGACAACTGACTGGAGGGCGCCGGGACGGTCGATCAGATAGATGGCCGGCTTTGCCGGCAGGCCGACTTTGGCAAGATTCTTCTTCGGAATATCGCCGCGACGCCAGCCCGCAAAGAGCTTTTCCAGCTTGGGCTGAATCTCGCTCAATGTGGTATCGCCGGCGACAATCAGTGTGGCCGCGTTCGGCTTGATCCAGGTGCCGTGGAACTTGATCAGCTCCTCCCGTCCGATCCGCGCCACACTGGCCGAAGTTCCGGACCCGGTCAGAGGATTGCCGTAAGCGTGGTCTTTACCATATAGGAGCGCCGGCAACACCCGCAAAGCTAAGGGCGTCGGCTGCACCTTTTCCTGCTCGATTCTCGCCAGCAACAGTTTCTTCTCCCGCTGAAAATCGGCTTCGGGAAACGACGGATTCAGAATGACGTCGGCGAAAAGGGCCAGCGAATCGTCCAGCTTGGGTTTGAGGGCTGAAAGAAAGACCGTCGACGCGTCAAGGTCCGATCCCGCCTGAAGCTGCGCTCCGAGGCGCTGTAAATCGTCGCTGATCTGCAGCGCATCACGAGTTCGCGTGCCGTCCGTCAGCAGGGCCATGGTCAATGACGCGGCCCCCGGACTGCCGAACTGGTCGGCGGCGTAACCGGCATCGAACAACATCGTGGCATCCACAATCGGCGTCTCGTGCCGTTCCGCCACCACGATCTTCAGTCCATTCGAAAGGCTCGCCCTCTGCAGTCTTGGCAGCTTACCTTCCGCTGCCGCCGCGACCTCGGGCAATTTCGAGCGATCCACCGGACTTGCGGCGCTTGTAAAGGCCGGAAATGGAGTTACCTCGAGCACGAAATCCCCGTCCGACAGCCACTGCTTCGCGGCGGCTTGCACCTGCGCCGCGGTCGCGCTCTGTTTGATACGGATCCAGTTCTTGTACGCCGAGGGATCGCCCATAAAAACCTGGCCCTCCGCCAGCACGTCGGACTTGCCCCCGAACCCGCCCACGCGATCCAGCCCGCGAACGAACCCGGCCAACGAGGTGGTCTTGGCTCGTTCCAACTCATCGGCAGTCGGACCCGAAGCGATCAGACGCGCCACTTCTTCATTGATCGCGCTCTCCGCCTTGGCCAATTCCTGTCCGGGTTTCAGGGTGGCCGTGATGGTGAACTGCCCGGCGATTTCCCTGTCATAGTCGCTCGCCGTGACGGAGGTCGCGATCTGTTCGTCGTAAACCAGGCGCTTGTACAGTCTGGAATCCTTGCCGGCGCTCAGGCAGGCGGCGACCAGATCCAGATAAGCTTCGTCGAGGCTGCCGCGCTGCGGAACGTTCCAGACCTTGTAGACTCTGGGTTGCGGAACGCGGTCTTCAACCCGCTCCCGGTGGCTGCCAGTCATCTTCGCGATCCACACTTCCTGATGAGCCACCGGTGGACCAGGCGGAATGTCCCCAAAATATTTTTCGACCTTCGCCCGCGCCGTGTCCGGATCGATATCTCCCGCGATAACCAGCGTGGCATTGGACGGACCGTAGTAAGTTCGGAACCACTGCTTCACGTCTTCGAGCGAGGCCGCATTCAGGTCGTCCATCGATCCGATGACAGTCCACGAATAAGGATGGCCCGTGGGATAAGTCGCGTCCACGATGAGTTGGTTGGACACCGCATAGGGTTGGTTTTCGCCCTGGCGCTTCTCATTCTGTACCACGCCGCGCTGCGTCTCCAGCGTCTTCGCGTCGAAGGACCCGAGCAGATGACCCATCCTGTCCGATTCCAGAAAAAGGGTGTAATCGAGCGCCGATGTGGGCACAGTCTCGAAGTAATTGGTCCGGTCGTTGTTTGTGGTGCCGTTCAGGTCGGTGGCGCCGATCTTTTCGAACGCATTGATGTAGGTCGTTTTGACATTCTCGCTTCCGCCGAACATCAAATGTTCGAAGAGATGCGCGAAACCGGTCTTGCCTGGCTTTTCGTTCTTCGAACCGACGTGGTACCAGACATTCACCGCCACGATTGGCGCTTTGTGGTCCTCATGAACAATCAGCGTAAGTCCGTTTGGCAAAACGAACTTCTGGTACGGAATGTCGAGGTTAAGGTCCTGGGCGAAAGCGGCGGACCCCAAAAAAAGCACGGCAAGCAAGGCGAGCGGGAGTTTCATGGTATGCCTTTCTCCGAACGAGACTACCACGATGACGTGCTCGGCTGGGGCTCGCCGGGGTGCACGACTCGAAAACTCCGTGAATCTGAGCGTACTGGTTACGCGAGGCCGGGCCAATGCGATGGCGGTGCTGGACGCCGGCCGATGCCTGAATCCCGGAGATCCCGATTTTTATCTGTCGGCTCAGGCCGTGTTGGCGCGGTTCTCAATTTTTGTGTCGCCCCACCCAAGTGACCGTTAACGGCGCCAGCCGGGCAATTGCCCGCGATCCATGGCCCGCACTGCCCGCTACCGAAATCGGTGAGCCCCTTAATTCCCGCCCGCGCCGGAACGCTTTTGACAGGATCAGCACTCCTATTACCGTCGCGAGCAGACCCCAAGTTTGATCGGGGGTGAGTATGAAACGCGGCACACCCGGCTCATGAAGGCTGTCAATCCATTCCAACCGGAGGTTTTTCTCTCGCCAACAACTGGGCCGTCTTTTCCCCTGACGATCGATCGGTCTGGTTCTGCAATTGCGGCGTGGGCAAGTTCTACCAGGTGGATCAGCGCACTAACCAACTCATACAGACCGTGCAAGGGACCGGTCTGGGGGTGGGCTGTATGTTCGGTTTGCCGAATTAAATGCCCGGCAACCGGTGCCGATGCCTACTTGCTTCCCTTCGCCGCCGCCTCCACCTGCCGCATCACGCGCAGCGTATTGCCGCCCAGAATTTTGAGGATGTCGTCGTCGGAGAAGCCGCGCTCCATTAACCCGCGCACCAGGTTGGGAATCTTGGAAATGTCCTCGATGCCCTCGGGCAGCATATCGTCGACGCCGTCGAAATCCGAGCCGAGGCCTACGTGGTCCACGCCGGCTACCTTCACGGCGTGCTCGAAATGATCGAGCAGTTTGGCGAGCGGTATCCGCCCCAATTTGGCCAGCCGCTCGGCGTTGATCTTGCGGACCGCGGGACCGTTCCGGCTGCGGTCGCCGAATTTGGGCGCGGCATCGTCGGCCGCATCCTGCTGCTTCTCTTCGTCCTTCAGCAGCGCCTGGCGCCTGGCGAAATCCTCGTCGAGGAAGCCCTCGAAATAATTGATGTGCACCACCCCGCCCTTGGCGGCGAGCGCCCGTAGCATATCGTCGGTCATATTGCGGGGAGCGCTGGCCAGCGCGCGCGCGGAAGAGTGCGAAGCGATCACGGGAGCCGAGGAAGTCTCCAGCGCGTCGTAGAAAGTCTTGTCGGAGACGTGCGAGATGTCCACCATCATCCCCAGGCGATTCATTTCGCGCACCACCTG
>Ga0181528_10002785_pt1 | contig 10804 bp, 10 predicted proteins | sample PEATcosm2014_Bin_47_FD_119742 | JGI IMG/M metagenome (GOLD analysis project Ga0181528, IMG submission 119742) | Peatland microbial communities from MTU Mesocosm Facility, Houghton, MI, USA - PEATcosm2014_Bin10_10_metaG | ecosystem: Environmental > Terrestrial > Soil > Wetlands > Peat | place... | reverse complement strand
GGTTGGATTTTGACCGGTAATACTGTATACCTCCCGCCATTTGGCGAATCTGGCGCCAAGCGCTTTATAATTCGCCAACCGCTCAGCCAACCCGTCCAAACCTTGGGTGATCACATCGCCGCCGGCATTATCAAGCGGCAGAACGCCTTTATCGACTTTGATGCCGGGGACGATGCCCTGCATCGCTGCCGCTGCCGGCAAAGACACCCCGGAGTCGGTTTTTTGCATCAGGGTTTCTTCAAATAAGATCACGCCGCTGACAAATTCGCCAAGATTGGGGGTGGTGACCAATAACAACCGGAAATCCCGGCGGTTTTGTTCCGTGGATTCAACATTGATGGCTTTAAAGCGCTTGCTCATGGTCGGATGGCTCTCATCCGCGGCCAATATGCCTTTGCCGCTGACCACCAAATCGGTTATGGTGGATTGAAGTTCGCTGTGTATGCTCATGAAAATCTCCGGTTAATTATAGGTTGTTAGAATATCCGCCGGCATAAACCCGGCGGATATCTTTCCCGTTTAATTTCACTAAACCAAGCGTTGGGTTGACTATAAACTTGACGAATGGTTTCCTGCCTGACAAATATTAAATGCCAACATCAGCCCTATCCGGCTTGAACCAGCGGCTTTTAGTAGCGGTTGCCTATTTTGCCGGGTTGTGATCTACTATTATCCGGCTTGCCAACTTAGTTTTGACGCTGGCTAGATAGTAACATTCCGGATTGCATGTTAAGCATTTTATTTAGTACCAAACTGACTTTTTAGCTTTTTAGCCTTAATCAAGGAGTACGAAAATGAAGCCCTATCTCGTCGTTTTTTTAAGTTTCACGTTTTTATCCGCCTCCTGCCCGGCTGCGGAAACCGCCGCCAAACCGGGCGCCGGTTCTGCTCAAACCAGTTTGCTGGATTTGCCGTATTCTAGACAGCAAACCCTGCAAACTTTTACTAAAACCGTTCACGGCGGCCTTCAGCTTGTGGTTGCCAAGTCTAACAACGACACCATGCAAATCAAGCTGATTCAATCGCATTTGTTTAAAATTGCCAATCAGTTTAGAAAAGGAGATTTTTCGGTGACCGAACGGATGCATGGCCCTAAAATGCCGGGGCTGGCCCAATTGAAAACCGCCCAAACCGACGATATTAAATTTGAATATAAATCTTTGATGAATGGCGCCCAGATTCACTATACGTCTGAATACCCGCAATACGTTCAGGCTTTACATGAGTGGTTCGACGCTCAGTCAATCGAACACGGTAACGATCAGATACCAGGGGTTATTCAGCATCCTACCTCGCCTTCGGAATGAGTTTGTTTTGGAGCCGCGTTTTATTCGAACGGAGCTGAAGAAATCAGGGCAAGTCCGGTTACGATAGGTTCACCCGAACGGTGATAAGCTAGCAGGACGTTCATGCTTCGACTTGGCTCTGCACGAACCGCCTGCTAGGAGGCGGTCCGAGAATTGAAACCGTAGGGCATAGGGCGCAATAGGCGCTAGCCGTATTGCGCCGCATGTTGGCCCTTCGACCATCCGGCGTATTACGCTTCGCTACTACGCCCTATGGCTCTGTATACGTTCTCGGACAGCCTGCTAGGTATTATGTCAACTGCTTTTTTTATTTTAAGGAGTCATACTCATGAATACCGGAAAATTTGTTTGGTACGAATTATTAACCGACGACTGTGAAGCTGCCGAAACATTTTATAGCAGCGTGCTGGGTTGGAATTGCAAAGATGCCGGCATGCCGGGTCATGCTTACACGCTATTATCAGCCGGGGAAACTATGGTAGGCGGGCTGATGGCCATTCCGGAAGAAGCCGCCGCCCAAAATATCAAACCTTGCTGGACAGGTTATATCGGCGTTGATGACGTTGATCTGTTTGCTGTGCAGGTACAGACCGCGGGCGGCAAGATACTCCGCGCCGCTGAGGATATTCCCGGCGTCGGCCGCTTTGCGGTGGTTGCCGATTTGCATGGCGGAGTATTCATGTTATTTAAATCCGCTGACGAACAAACCCCTGAACCGCCGCCGCCATTTACCCCAGGTCTCGTTGGATGGCATGAATTACGCGCCGGAGACGGCGAAAGCGCTTTTGCATTCTATGCCGGCCTGTTCGGCTGGCGGAAAGTCGAAGCCATGGACATGGGGCCTTTGGGCGTTTATCAGACTTTTACTACCGGCGACAGCGGCGGCGCGGCCATAGGCGGCATCATGACTATGTCTGCAGACACTTTAGTTCCCTACTGGCTGTTTTACTTTAATACTGCGGCAATTGACGCCGCGATAACCAGCGTACTGGATGCCGGCGGTCAGGTGCTTCACGGCCCGATGCTGGTGCCAAGCGGCCGGTGGGTGGCGCATTGTCTCGATCCGCAATCGGCGATGTTCGCCTTGGTTGCGCCTCAGCGGTGATCTGCAGGACACGCAGTCAAACCCATCAATTAGGCTGAAAATTGATATTGAGGTTGAAAATAAATGAATCTGCTGCATTGGCTTGCGCCATGGGAGCCATCTATTTCCGTAGTAATTGCCAGCCTGGTTACAGCCGTACTCTTCATTAGAGGCGGACTAACTTCCAGGCCGTTTTATCGGCAAAAACTATGCTTTTGGGCGGGATTGTTATGCCTATATCTTGCCTCTCATACTCAGCTTGACTATTACGCTGAACATGAATTTTTCATTCATCAACTACAAAGTCTGGCGCTTCATCATGTGGGTCCATTTTTCCTTGTACTTGCCTGCCCTAAAGCGACTCTGCTTGCCGGCTTGCCTTTGCCGGGAATCCGCTTGATACACTGGGTTTCTGCATGCCTGCCCATAAAATGTCTGACGAATGCCTTATTCCATCCTGTTGTGTCAGTCTCATTGTTCGTAGGCATAATCATTTTCTGGCTGCTACCTGCTATCCACTTTATTGCCATGCTCGACTGGCGGATATATCGCCTGATGAACTGGACCATGATGTTAAACGGACTGATGTTTTGGGGATGTGTTTTGGATTCCCATGGCCGAAAATCTCCCGGTTGCCGCATCGGGATGATGCTGGCAGCCATTCCTCCGCAAATTTTCCTGGGCGCCATCATTTTTTTCGCCCCGCACGAACTTTATCCCATTTATAGCTTGTGCGGACGGGCATTGACCGGAATAAGCTCTATAACAGATCAGCAGATCGGTGGCTTGGTTCTATGGATGCATGCGGCATTGATGAGCGGCGCGGGTGTGATAACCGTGATTTATCAAGAATTGCGGCAACCGAGATTAAGCTTAGGCGATAGCCGACAAAAAACTCTCATCCGATAGCACTCCTTTCCGGCTGTCTGACTGCGGTTTCTAGGTTAACGCCATAAGACGCAGCAAATCCTCCACCGCCATGCCAATAGAATCATTCGGGGTGATAATCAAGCGGGCATGGCCCTGCCGGTCAAACACATATGCGATAGAACTGTGCATGATGTCATCGTCATCCGGTTTTCCCTGCCGATAAGCAATGCGATAACGTTTTGCCAGGCTTTCAATATCGGCTTCGTTACCGGTTAATCCCAGCGCATGTTCGGCATCGAAACCGCTCAGATAACGTTGCATAACCGATGGGGTATCGCGGCTGGGGTCCAGGGTGATGAACAAAATACGCGTACCATGCGCCTGCTCTCCCAACCCCTGCACTATTTTTGTCAAACGAAATAGCGTGGTTGGACACTCTGTATGACAATGAGTGAATCCGAAAAATAATAAGACCAGATAGCCTTGGCAGGATTGCTCCGTGACGGCTTGTTCAGTGCCGGACTTTAGCGAAAAATTTAAATCCGGCATATGATCGCTAATGTCATAAAGCTGCCACTGCTTATCCGAATTGCAAGCGTTGGATAACACGATGAAAACGGCACACAGCATAGTCCGGCAACATTGCCGTCCTGCATTGTTAATACATGCTTCGATCAAGCGCGTCAAATGCGCTATCGTCAATACGCTGGATGAAAGTTGAGTGCCGGACATTTTTCTGTCATTCCTTAGCTTTGCACTTAAATTTAAAGCGGGCTTTTTAATGATGTCACCTGCCGCGTTGTCACCGGCGAAGCGGCATTCCCCCAGCTATGGCGTATAAAGCTAAGCACTTCGGCAATCTGCCGGTCGGATAATTTTTTGGCGAAACCGGGCATCTCATGCGGCTTGCCTATCTCAGCCGTTTGCGCAGTCTTGCCGCCTTCAAGCAGCAGACGGATCAGCGAGGCGGGATTTTCGGAAAGCACAATCGAGTTTCCCGCCAGCCCGGGGGATTTGCCGGGTTCACCGACGCCGGTGGCCTGATGGCATTTAGCGCAGTACGAATTATAAATACCCGCGCCGGGCAGCTCGGTTTCGCCGGTTATCAGCGCCGATAACTTTGCGGCTACGTCCGGCCTATCCGGTTGATACGATGGTTTTTCGCCGTATGCCGGAAGGGCTTTCAAGTAATGCGCAATCGCATTCAGATCTTCTTGAATTAAATATTGGGTGCTGTTTTCCACAACAGCATTCATACTGCCAAAAGCCGCTACATTCCCGCTGTGTCCGGTTTTTAAAAATGCAGCGATTTCCGGTTCCGACCATCTGCCTAAGCCGGACGCTTTGTCTCCTGTAAGATTCGCGGCGTACCAATTATCGATTAATGCGCCTCTTAAAAACAAAGGAGACGATTCAGTATAAGCCCTTTCCTGAAAGGCGAAGCCGCGCGGCGTATGGCAAGCCCCGCAATGGCCAAGAGAGCGGACCAGATAAGCGCCGCGATTCCATTGTTCGTCGCGGCCCGGATCAAGATGAAAGCGTTCATTTTCGGCAAAAAACGCATTCCAAACGCTAAGACTCCAGCGTAAATTAAACGGAAAAGGCAGTTTCGTTTCAGGGGGCTTATAGTCAACCGGCTGCACCTTCATAAAATAGAGGTAAAGGCTGCGAATATCGTTATCGCTAATCGCCCTAAAAGACGGATAAGGCATAGCCGGATACAATCGCCTACCGTCCCTGGCGACGCCATTTCGAACTGCGCGGCTGAAATCCTCCAATGTGTAACTGCCGATGCCATTGACTTTATCCGGCGTGATGTTCGTCGAGTAAATGATTCCGAAAGGTGAATTGATAGCCAGACCGCCGGCAAATTTTGGGGCATGCGGCCCAGCCGTATGACAGGTTACGCAGTCCCCTGCCCTGGCCAGATAAGCTCCTCTAATAAGGTCATCAGCGGTATTGAATGGTTGCGCTACCGCGAAACCGGATAATAATGCCGAAAACATCAAAGTTGCAGCCCGGATATTAGTGGATGCCGATACGCGTCTGAACATCGTTTTGACTGACATGATTAAAACCAGGGGCTGCAAAGCGGAGCCAACAAAACGGCGCAAATGTTAAATACAATTGCAACAATAAATAGGCAACTCGACATCAGGCCGGTTTTGATTAAAAATCGGCTTCGATGCTCGCTCCGCAGCGTAATGCCTTCCTCACTCACTCTGCGTTGATACTCCCGCAATGAGTTCCATGCTGAAAAGCCGGAGAATAGCGCAATCGCCAGGCATGCCATGCCTATCGTTATCAGTATCCCCCATAAACCTTGCCAGATGGGTGCTGAAAGCGGCGCTTGATAAGGGTAGCAAGCATGCGCTGCAATCGGCATGCTTAACAGCATTTGAATCACCCAGGCGACAGGCGCGCCGAAGATGCCTACCCAGATGCGGATCATGCCGATGCGCCCATGCCGGGAGCCGGCGGATTCGATAGACGGATGCAGGTTAGACATATTTGCAGGCTCTAGGAAAGATAAGGCAATAGATACAAGGATGTAAATACAAACAGCCAGACCACATCAACAAAGTGCCAGTAAAGACCGCCGATGGAGACGGCGCTGTATCGCTTAGCATCCAAATAGCCGAGTTTAATCCAAACCAGAAGCGTCATCAGAATGACCAATCCGATGACAACGTGCAGCATGTGAAATCCGGTAATGGTGAAGTACAAGGAACCGTATAGATCCGATGTCATATCGTATTTTTTTTTGCCCCACTCCTTAAGCTGAATGACCACGAAACAAATGCCGAATCCGTTTGCCAACCCCAGCCACGCCAGACTCGAAACCAGCCGGCTACGCTGTATGGAACGTTCGCACGCCCAAACGAAAACACTACTGGAGAGTAATATCAATGTGTTGATGCCCGGCATCATGAGACTAGGCAAGCCTTCAGGCGGCCAGCGCCGTTCAGTTTGCGAAGCAAGATAAAAATAGGTAAACAGCAAATAGCCGAATAGAGAAGCTTCTGTGGTAATTAGCGCCATGACGCCCCAGCGGCCGTTGGCTCGTTTATCTACGCCGCCTATCGGCAATGCCGCTTCCGGTTTTAGCATTTCAACCATGCGTCGCCCCCTGATCGAATTTGATCTCGGGCACGAATTCGGCGGCAGTTTTCTGCGGCCAAAGCCAGGCCATCAGCGACAGGCTACAAGCCAAAGCCATCAAAACCGTAAAGTTCCACCAATTCAGCAGTAGGCCGGCAAAACCTAAAGCGCAAAACAGCCCCAGAAAAAAAGGCGAATAGGAATCGTCCGGCATTTTAAGAATACTGTCCGGTTCCGCGTCGAGTGGGGTGGTGCCTATGGTTTCCCGTCCGTCGCTGAGCAGGTAACCCCGGTCAAGAACGGATCGGCCGTTTCCTTCCTCCAGCCTGTCTTCCCATAATGGATGTCTGCTGGCCACGAAGGGAATCACCGCAAAATTATAAGCCGGCGGCGGCGATGGCGTTGACCATTCCAGGGTGGAGGCGTCCCATGGGTTCACCGGCGCCAGGGCGCCCCGCCTCAAACTGATGAAGAAGTTACACACGAAGATTAAAATCCCGGCGGCAAAAATAAATGAACCGACAGAGGTGATCATGTTGACGGTATTCCAGCCCATATTGGGGGCATAAGTATATATTCGGCGCGGCATACCCAACAGTCCTGACAGATGCATCGGGAAAAAGCCCAGGTTAAAGCCGGTGAACATCACCCAGAAGCTCCACTTGCCAAGTTGTTCGTTCATCATGCGTCCAAAGAACTTGGGAAACCAGTAATAAATGCCGCCAATCACCGGAAACACATTGATGCCGAGTAAAACGTAATGCAGGTGGGCGACGATGAAGTAAGTTTCGTTTAACTGTAAATCCAGCGGCACCGCGCCAGTCATCACGCCGGATAGTCCGCCAATCACGAAAAGAATAACGAATCCGGCAAAAAACAGGAAAGGGGTATGGAAGACCGGACGCCCCAGCCAAATAGTGGCTATCCAGGCAAAAACACCGACAGCGCTCGGTATGGAAATCGCCATGCTCGCCGCGCTGAAAAACGATAGCGCCAAAGTAGGCAAGCCGGTCGCGAACATATGATGCACCCAGACGCCGAAACCAATCAACATGGTGGCTACGGTCGAAAGCGCGACGGCGGTGTAACCCACCAGCGGACGCCGGCAAAATACCGGCAGAGCGCCGGAAACGATACCCATGGCCGGAAGCACAACTGCATAAACCCAGGGATGCCCGAACATCCAGAACAAATGCTGCCAAAGCAGCGGCTTGCCGCCGTTGGCCACATCGAAAAAATGCGTACTCAGTTGGCGATCCAGCCACAGCAGAAAAAAGGCGAGACTGACGGAAGGCACGGCAATAATATTCGCCACCGATGCGGTTAACGTGCCCCAGATTAGAATCGGTATGCGGTCTATCGTCATGCCCGGCGCGCGCATTTTAAAGACGGTGACGATGAAATTGATCGCTCCGACGGTGGTGGAAATGCCCAGCAACACCATGCCCAGCGCATAAACGTCGATGTTGGGTCCGGTATTGTAATCTGCCCCTGTAAACGGCACGTAGTTGAACCAGCCGGCGTTCGGCGCTTGTCCCAATGGAAAGCTGGCATATAGAAAGATACCGGCAAACAGAAAAATCCAATAAGAGAACGCATTAAGACGCGGGAACGCCATATCGCGGGAACCCAGCAACAGCGGCCATAGATAATTGGAAAACCCTGACAGCACCGGCAGCGAGTAAAGAAAAATCATCGTCACGCCATGCATGGTAAAAAGCTGGTTGTACTGTTCAGGCGTTAACAGGGTTTGCTCCGGGCGCGCCAGTTGCAGACGCATGATCAGCGCTTCGAGTCAGACGATCAATAAGAAAATAAAAGCCGTCACCAGATAGCGAAGCCCTATTTCTTTATGGTCAACCGTGGCAAGCCAGCCGCGCCAGCCGGGAGCCGATTCCCATAATTCCAGAAGCCGGATTTCGGCAGCCGACCCGATAGGAGCGCTGCCTATCTCCGGCACTCTGGCATATTTTGGATCGGGCGTACTGTGAGAGATGGGAGTCATGAGCGGCGTCACCTTTAATTGAGTGTCGATAAAAACGCAGAAAGCACAGGAACCTCTGCCGCCGTTAACTCTATGTTGGGCATTCGCGAACCGGGTTTAAGATCCTGGGCATGGGTAGTCCATTTCAGCAGATTATCAGGAGAGTTAGGCAATAATCCGGCGGCAATCAGGCGGCGCGAATTCAAATGCGTCAAATCGGGAGCATGGGCGCCTACGGCTTCGGTGCCGCGAATAGCATGACATCCGGCGCAACGATCCATAAAAAGTTTCATGCCGGCATCGGCGCTGACGACAGCCGATTTTTGTTGATCATCCTTCCATTTTTGAAATTCGGCCGCATCTTGGGCGACAACCTCAAAGCCCATGTGCGCATGCTGGAGACCGCAATACTGCGTGCATTGGCCGCGATAAACGCCTGCGGTGTCGGCTTGCAGCCATTGTTGATTGGTCAGGCCCGGAATCATTTGCGTCTTTCCGGCAAGCATAGGCGTCCAAAAGGCATGAATCACATCCGCGCTTTTCAACTTAACCAGAACCGGAACGCCTATCGGAATATGTATTTCATTCGCGGTCACAAAACGCGAAGCAGGATCATCGTCTTCGTACTCAACCTTCCACCACCAATCATAGCCCGTAACGGTTAGGGTCAGGGCCGGAGCAAGCGGCGGTTTTGCGATGGCATTGAGTGTAACCAGCGTATCAATAGCCAAGGCTAACAAAATGCAGGTGGATATGCCGGTGCCGATATAAATCCAGCGTATCGCTTTATCTTCCTTATTAATGGGATGGACAGCATTAGTGGGGCGTTTATGGAGAAGCGCCCAAAGCAGTAATACCGAAACGATGATAAAAATTGCCACTAAAATAGCGGTAAACACCCATCCCAAATGCATCGTAGGCATTGAGGCCGGACCGTCACTATGCAGAAAGTAGTTAAGCGGCGCGGCAGGGTTTTCTTCCGTAGCGCCAAAACCCGGCGTAGAGACAAATGCCATTGCAACCCGCCGGATGCCGGAAGCCCTAAGGAAGTTTAACTTATAGCTGACGGATTTCATCGTATTCATGGGTGCATCCATTGAAACAGCTCGCAGCAATTATTTGTTTTGGTTTGGAAGATCTCAACTCATGGCTGATGATCTTATTTCTTTTAGGCAACCTGCAAAACCATGTTCAAAAGCGCACACCCCGCCTTTCCGTACGGAAAATCCCAAGTAAAACTGTCAGCTAAGGGTATGGAATTTTTAGCACAGGCCAAACTGGTTTGAAATAAGTACAAATACTTAACTGTTCGTTGTCCAAAGGCTATAAAAAATTTAGCAAAAGCGTTGTACCGAAATACCCGGACGGCGGAATTAGCTACTTGTCTATTGTTTAATGGTTTAGCTCACCATGACCTGAGAAATCGGAATGCATATAGTTAATCCATGTTTAAGGACAACAAGAATATTGACATTTAAAGCATAAAAAGATTAGATTAGCATCCAGAGAGTTGACTTTTTAGGTATTCGTTTTGTTATTGTTTAATTGATAGAAACACGTTTTATTTTTTGAGTTGGTTAATAAAAATTACAAAACAGAAAATAAATATGTAAATCAATAAATTAACCATAACCACCCCTAGTACCGTACCCTGAACAGATCATTCTGTGAAGCTCTCCAAAGAACCGATTGCTGGTTTTGGATTTTTGACTTAAAGAATAATAAATTTAATGGATAAGGGTATTATTTTCGATTATGGCTAAAATGATTAGTATCTTGAAAGATGTTCCGAAAGAACTCAGAACAGAAATGAGTCCGTTCTTAAAAAAGTTTAGGCCTGAAGTTAGAAAAGTATTGCTTATAATATGCCAATCAAATCGTGGAAAAATTGTAATTATCAACGCAATTTCTGCCGTAAAACTTAATCATGTCAAAGCTGATCTAATATCGTCATTGATTGAGGAAACTATTCTTCGTTTACGTTCAGAAAAGATAATAATTGATTTTATAGAAAAATATCAACATTACCTACCTTTAAAAATTTTCGAAGCCAAACTAGACAAAATCGTTGAAAGGATCATTAACTTAATGACGTACGTGATTAGATATAATCAACATAAATATCAATTCATCCATAAGAATTATACAATACCGGATCACGTTCAGGAAGTTTCAACATTAATTTCCGCCAGAGATTTTATAGCGTTTTATTTATCTAGTAATGCAAAGGTGCCTAAAGTTGCAGATGGGAGGATGAAAGATACTGACGCCGAAGATCTTAAAAAGATTATAAATGACCTCTCAGGCAAGCCGGAATCGTTTAGAAAAGGTGTTTTTTATGGTAATGGAAACGACCAATTTTTTTGGTTTACATTTTCTACAGATTTAGGTGAGACAGTTGATAGAGTGCGTGATAAGCTTGGGCTGGTGCATCGAGGCCGTAAGGATTTTTTAATC